>Ga0081539_10000484_pt1 | contig 84033 bp, 59 predicted proteins | sample TabmetS4T2R2_FD_71023 | JGI IMG/M metagenome (GOLD analysis project Ga0081539, IMG submission 71023) | Tabebuia heterophylla rhizosphere microbial communities from the University of Puerto Rico - S4T2R2 | ecosystem: Host-associated > Plants > Roots > Rhizosphere ...
CCCGAACGCGCCCTTCAGGGCACGGCCAGCGTCCCGAACGCGCCCTTCAGGGCACGGCCAGCGTCCCGAACGCGCCCTTCAGGGCACGGCCAGCGTCCCGAACGCGCCCTTCAGGGCACGGCCAGCGTCCCGAACGCGCCCTTCAGGGCACGGCCGATGCCCTGAACGCGCCTTTCAGGGCATCGGTGACGAGTCATCCGAGTAGGCGCGCCACCTCGACCCGGTCGATGTCGGGCGCGTATGCCTCCGTGTTCGCGAACTGGATCGTGTTCGTGCCCGGCCGCAGGGTGACCGGGACCGTCACCACCCAGAAGTTGTTCCACGCCCACGTGTTGCGGAACCACACCCGTACCGGCGGCCCGCCGTTGACCGAGATGTCCGCCGCCCGGCTGATGATGTTGCTGTTGTACTGGTGCCCACCGCCGCGCTCGTTGTTCGCGTACCGCACGGCCAGCACGTGCTGCCCACCCCGGCCGCCTTCGACACCGGTCAGGGTCAGCGTGTTGCCGGCCCCGTTCCCGAGGTGCCCGGCGAACGCACCCCCGGACGCGTACGGGTTCGCCACCACCCGGGCCTCGCCCGCGAGCTGCCCGGACTCCGCCTCGAGCACCTGCGTCCGGCCGGACGCGGGCCTGGCGGTCAGCACGTCCAGGTCGACCCTGGTGCTCGCCAGCACACCGACCCGGTTGACGCCGGCCGACAGGAACACCCGGCGCCGTTCGACCCGCCACCCGTCCCCCGCCGGCAAGGCGGCGCCGTCGACCACAGCGGCCCCGTCAACCACAGCGGCCCCGTCAACCACAGCGGCCCCGTCAACCACAGCGGCACCGTCGACCGCCGGGCCGCCGAGGGTGAGCCGGGCCGCGGTGCCGTGGCCGGGCGCGGCGTACCGCAGGGACAGGTCGTAGTACCCGTCGTCCGCCGCGAAGACCACGAACGTGGTCGCCGCGCCGCGGGGCAGGACCAGGTAGCCGGGGCCGTTCTGGCCGCGGCGGTCGTAGGCGTAGCGGCCGGCGGGCGCGTCGGTCCGCTCCGCCTGGTACACCTCGGCGCGGGTGCCGGTGAGCCGCCGCAGGTCGACGCGGTCCAGGCTGACCTCGCCCTTCGCGGTGCCCAGCGCGGGGTCGGTGGTCGCGAACGTCAGCTCGTGCGCGCCGGCCGTCAGGTCGAGGTCGACGTCCTTGCGTGCCCGGTACGCCCAGTTCAGCGTCGCCTGGTAGTCCACGAGCCGAGGGGTGCCGTCGACGCGGAGGACCTGCTGCGCGATGTCGCCGGTCTGGTTGCCGTACAGCACGGACAGCCGGTAGCGGCCGGTCTCCGGCACACTGACCGCGAACGTCACCGCGCTCGCCGGCTTGTTGAGCTGCCAGACGTCCTGGGTGCCGGACGCGGCGTAGTCGTTGGCGTTGGCGGGGGTGCCGAGGGTCCGGACGGTCGCGTCGACCACCCTGGCCGCCTCCGCCTCGTACGACGCCTGCCACGGCCGGCGGGTGTCCGCGAACGTGCCGGCACCGCCCGGCGCGAGCACGATCTCGTACGCGGCCATGCGGTCCATGCCGCGCAGCGGGACGGTCAGCTCGCCGTTCACCACGCGGTGGTCGGCGTCGGCGAGCACCGCGGGCGGGGGCGCGTCGGCGTCGTAGCCGCTCCACGTCACCGCCGACACGGTCGCGCGGACGGTCCTGCCGAACAGGCGCGGGTCGACACCGCGGATCACGACGTCCGTGTCACCGTCGGTGCCGCCGACCACGACGTGTGCCTGGCGCCGGGCGTCGTCGACGGACGCCATGCCCTGCAGCGTGTCCAGGCCGTCGGGGTTCGGCGGGGTGACCGCGGCCGTCTGCCCGGTCATGTCCGCGTACATCTTGAGGAACCACCAGCCGCCGTTCGGCTTGTTGGTCTGGACGACCTGGCCGGCGAAGTTGCTCGCCACGTCCCAGTAGGGCATGTCGGCGTCGACCTTGCTGGTCTCGAACCTCGCCACCCACTGGACCATCTGGCCCGGCACCGTCAGGTCGCGGCGGTTGGCGTACTCGTTGATGCTGATGGGCAGCGGGCCGATGCCGAGCTCCCGTTCCAGCGCCCGGTAGGTCGAGTACGTGCCGCGCCAGGTGGTGAAGAAGTTCGGGCTCAGCTCGTGCCAGCTCACGATGTCCGGCAGTACGCCATGCTCTCTCGCCCAGGGCATGAAGTCGGCCATGAACCGGCTGTCGTAGCTCGTCTCGTTGGGGCCGACGATCTTCGCGTCGGGATGGATCGACCGGATCTGGGCCACCACGGCCGCCCAGTCCGCGAAGAAGCGGTCGCGTTCACGCACGTACTCCGCCGGGTCGCCCGCGCGGATGCGATACCAGATGAAGTCCGGCTCGTTGAACGGGACGTACACGAACCGGTCGCGGTGCGGGTTCGCGACGACCTGCCGCACCACCGTGTCCACTTTGGACAGGTAGTCGGCGATGCCGAGGTTCTCGTACGGCCACTGGGCGTACATGTCCTGGATGTAGACCTGGATCCGTTCCCCGCCGGTGCGGAAGAACGCGTCGGCGATCTTCAGGGCGTCACCGTTGGGGTGCTGCGCGCCGTCCGGCGGCTTCTGCGCGATCTCCGTGATGTTCAGCGGCGCCAGGGCGTTGTCGCTCGGCACGCCGTCGTCGGACATCGCGTACAGGGCGCCGTTCGCGCCATGCCTGACCGCGCCCGTGCGCTGGCCGAGGTCGACCTGGAGCACCTGCGGCGCGGCCTGGGCGACCGGCGGACTCAGGGCTGTTAGCGCTAACAAGATGACCGCGACACTGCTGGTCGGTCTCATCTGGACTCCTCATTCGCAGGGGTTTACTTGAGTCCGGTGCTGGCGATCCCCTGGACGAAGCGGCGCTGGAACACCACGAAGATGACCATCACGGGGATCATCGAGAGCACGCTCACCGCCATGATCGCCTCGACCGGGGACCGGAAGGTGCCCTGCATCGAGGCGAGGCCGAGCGGCAGCGTGAAGTTCTGCTGGCCCTTGAGCGCGACCAGCGGCCAGATGAAGTCGTTCCACCGCCAGACGAACGCGAGGATCACGAGCACGCCGACGAGCGGCCCGCACAGCGGCAGCACGACCCGGCGGAACACGGCGAGCTCGCTCGCGCCGTCGATCCTGGCGGCCTCGATCAGCTCGTCGGGGATGGCGAGCATGAACTGGCGGGCCATGAAGATGGCGATCCCCTCGGCCGCACGCGGCAGAATGACCGCCCAGAGCGTGCCGACGAGGTCGAGCCTCGCGACGACAAGGAACTCCGGCACCATGATCACCTGGATCGGCACCATGACCGTCAGCAGGATCGCGAAGAAGATGACGTTCCGGCCGCGGAAGCGGTACTTCGCGAAGGCGTAGCCGGCGAGCAGGCTGACCACGACGGTGATGGTCACGCTCACAGCCGCGATAACCGTGCTGTTGACCGCCCACCGCCCGATCGGCTGGGTGTCGAGGGCCTCGGTCAGGTTGTCCAGGGTGAGACTCGGTGGCCACAGCCGGAAGCTGCCGTCCAGCAGGGAGTTCGCCGGCGCGAACGCGGTGGCGAACATCCAGTACGCGGGGAACAGCATCACGACGCCGCCGGTGACGAGCAGCAGCCAGACGACCCACCGCCCGGCGGTCACACCTGCTCACCGCCTCGGCGGGACAGCCGCCAGTGCAGTGCCGTGAACGCCAACAACAGGACGGTCAGCACGATGCCGATCGCGCTGGCGTACCCCATCTCGCCCTGCGTGAACGCGGCCCGGAAGATGGCCTGGAGCAGCACGGTCGTCGCGAACCCGGGGCCGCCGCCGGTGAGCACGTACACCACGTCGAACACCTGCAGCGAGAAGATCACGTTCACCACGAGCAGCAGGAACGTGGTCGGCCGCAGCAGCGGGAACGTGATGAGCCGGAACTGCTGCCACGGCCCGGCGCCGTCCAGTGTGGCCGACTCGACGAGGGTGGCGGGCACGGACTGCAGCGCGCCGAGGTAGACGACCATGCAGAACCCGATGCGGGTCCAGATGATCGCGATCACCAGCGTGACCATGGCCCAGGACGGGTCGGTGAGCCACGCGACCCTCGGCAGGCCGACGGAGACGAGCAGGTTGTCCAGCACGCCGAAGTCGCCGTTGAAGATCCAGCCCATGACGAGCGCGACGACCACCCCGGAGAACACCAGCGGCAGGAAGTACAGGCCGCGCAACAGGGTCCGGCCGGGCAGCTTCCTGTTGAGCAGCACGGCGAGCAGCAGCCCGATCGCCATGCTGGTCGGCACGGTGCCGACGGTGAACACGACGGTGTTGCGCATGCTCTGCCAGAACACCGGGTCCTCGACCAGCCGGGCGTAGTTGTCCGTGCCGGTCCACTCGCCGCCGCCGAACACGGGAACGTCCTGAAAGGACAGCACGATCGCGTAGCCCAGCGGCACGAACGCGAACACCGCGAACAGGGCCAGCGCCGGGGAGATGAACAGGTACGGCGCGAACAGCGGGCCGCGCCGCCGGGGGCGGCGCCGGTGGAAGGGACGGACCACCGGCGCCGTGCTCTCGGCGCGGGGCGGGGCGATCGTGTCAGGCGAGGGCATTGCCGACTCCGTCGGCGATCTTCTTGGCCGTGGTCTTCGCGTCCTGCTGGCCGGTGAAGCACAGGTCCAGCTCGTCGCCGAGGACCTGGTTGATCGGGTCGAACCGGGCGCTGGTCTCGACCCGGACCATGTCCTGCGGCACGGTCGCCGCCTGCTGCACGAACTTCTGCATGGTGGCGGCGTTGGCGGTGAAGTTCAGCGGCTGTTCGAGCAGGGACTGGCGCACCGGCAGGAACAGGTCGTGCTCGCAGAAGTACTTCATGTTGGCCTCGTCGCACACGAAGTTCACGAAGTCGGCGGCTGCCTGCTGGTTGCCGGAGCTCCTCGTCACGGCGAGGATGTTGCCGCCGAGGTCGGACGCGGCGCCCGTGCTGCGGAACAGGTAGGTGGCGTCCCAGCTGCCGGCGGGCAGCGAGGTGAAGTTCTGCATGATCCAGTCGCCGTGCACGAGCATGCCGACGGTGTTCGAGGTGAACAGCTGGTCCGCGGTGCCGTCCTGGGTGGCCTTGATGGTGTCGCCGGGCGGCACCAGCCCGTCGGCGTACCAGCGGCGGGTGAACTCGATGGCCTCGACGCCCTTGTCGTCGTCGATGGCGGGGGTCGTGAGGTCGTCCTCGACGAGCCTGCCGCCGTGCATGTAGAGGATGGGGAGCCAGCGGTAGGCGGTGTTGACGCCCTGGAACCCGTACGCGAAGGCGTACTTCCCGGTGACCTGCTTGACCTTCCTGGCCACGTCGAGGAACTCGTCCCACGTCCACGCGGTGTCCAGTGTGGTGGGTGGGGTGACGCCGGCCTGCTCGATGACGTCGGTGTGGTAGTAGATCGCGAACGTGTCGGTGTGCTGGGGGACGCCGAACACGCCCTTGTCCGTCTTCACCGCCTGCCAGAAGGACGGGGCGAAGTCGTCGGCGTAGCCGGCCGGGAGGTGGTCGTCGAGCTTGACGAGGGCGCCCTCGGCGGCGTAGCGGCCGTAGGTCTGGTAGGTCATCCGGATGATGTCCGGCGCGGTGTCGGCGGCGAGCTGGGTGGTGAACCACTGGTTGAAGTCGCCGGACGGGGTGACCTGGACGGTGATCTTCACGTCCGTGTGCTTCGCCATGTAGTCCTTGGCGAACGTGGTGTAGGTCCTGATGTCCTCGGGGATGTTCCAGGTGGACAGGACGATGCCGCCGCCGTCGCCGCCGCTCGAGCCGCAGGCGGCCAGTGCGGGTCCGGCGAGGGCAGCCGCTCCCGTGAGGCGCAGGAACTGGCGGCGGTCCAGGGAGTTGGTCATTGTGGTCCTTCCTGCCTGCGACGGTGCAGCCGGAAAAGGCGGGCGGCCGGGCCGGACGGGAGGCTGACCGTCAGCTCGTGGCCGTCCAGGGCGAACTCGGTGGGCAGATCGGCGGGGAAGCTCACCTCGGCCGTGGCGTTCGCCAGCCAGGGCAACGGGATCGTGACGCTCTCGGGCCCGCTCCCCCGGTACCAGACGGCGAGCAGGCTGGTGTCACCGGCGTTGACGGCGAGCGCGAGCCAGCGGTCGTACCAGCCGGGCAACCCGAGCGGCCACTGTGGACTCCCGGTGGCCAGGAGCCGCCGGTGTCCTTTGTAGACGTCCAGCGCCGTACGCACCCGGGCGCGTTGGCCGGCGTCCATCAAGTCGATGCGGCCGCTCAGGTGAACCCGGCCGAGCAACGCGTTGACCAGGCAGAGCGAGGCCTCCTCCGGCCCGTGCTCGGGTTGCGGGTAGGCCCAGACCGCGCCCTGCTCGGGTGGGACGGCCGAGGGTGCGGCGACCGCGATCGGCACGTACCGCAGGTGGTCGGTCTGGTCGCTCGTGGACTGGATGGCGAGCCTGCTCAGCATCGCGAAGTCCATGCGCATGCCGCCGGACGCGCAGTTCTCCAGCACCAGCCCGGGATGCCGGTCGAGCACGCCGTCCAGCCAGGCCAGGTAGGCGAGGTTGTGGCCGAGGAGGCCGGCCCCGGGGCTCTCGCCGGCGGCGTCGGTGCCCGGCGCGATGTCGACGTTGTAGTCCAGCTTGAAGTACCGCACGCCGAACTCGTCGACGAGCCGGTCCACCACGCGGTCCATCCGCTTGCGCACGGCGGCGGAGCGGTAGTCGAGGTGGTAGCGCCCGTTCTCGGCGCGTTTTCTCCCGCCGTCGGTGAAGAAGGCGTCCGCGGGCAGTTCGTCCACGACGGGGCTGCGCACGCCGACCACCTCGGGCTCGAGCCACAGGCCGGGGGCCATGCCGGCGGCGCGGATGCGGTCGATGGTGGCGCCGAGCCCGCTGGGGTATCGAGCCGACGACGGTTCCCACGCGCCGACGGTGTCCCACCAGCCGCCGTCCTCGGCGTACCAGCCGGCGTCGATCACGAAGTACTCGGCGCCGGCCTCGGCCGCGGCGTCGATCAGCGGGCCCAGCTTCTCCTCGGTGGCGTCGCCCATGAGGCAGTTCATGTAGTCGTTGAAGATCACCGGCAGGTCGGTGTGGTCGCGGGCCGGCCGCCGTGTCGCGCGCCGGTGCTCGGTGAGTGCCCGCAGCCCGGCGCCCAGGTCGCCGTGCACGGCCGCGACGGCGACCGGCACGGTGGTGAACCGCTCGCCGGGCGCCAGCGGCTGGCGCCAGTGGTGCTCGCGGTCGGTCGGTCCGCCGGCCTGCAGGTAGGCGTCGTGGTGGAGGTCGGCGAGCTCCCAGTGCCAGCCGCCGTTGTGCTCGACCTGCCAGACCCAGGCGAGGTCGCGGTGCTCGACGCCGCCCATGGGCAGGAAGTCGCCGGTGGACCAGGTGCCCGTGCCGGTGACGGCGTGCCGGCCCTTGGAGGTGCCCTGCGGCTCGGGCCCGATGCCGACCAGGCCGGCCTGCTCGGCGGTGAGGCGCTGCCAGCGCAGCTCGGCGGTCCAGGCGTTGCGTGCCTCGTGGACGGCCAGGCCGGCGATGTCGCCGAACCCGGTGAGGGCGAGCGAGGAGACGTAGGTGAGGGTCAGCGTGTCGTCGCCGGTGTTGCGCACCTCGCTGCGTACCCGCACGACGGGGATCCCGGGACGGTGCTCGAACTCGGTCCGGACGTCGAGTGCCAGCGTTTCGTGCCGCTGCTCGACGACGAGCCGCTCCCGGGTCGCGTGGTGGCCGACGTAGCGGAGCCCGGTCGTCACGGCGTAGGGGCGGTGCTGGGCGGAGGTGCTGTTGCCGAGCCGGCCGTGTCCGGCCACGTCCACCTCGACGAGCGCGACCTCGGAGGTCTCCCGTGGGGCGCGACCGTCGGGGACGAGCCCGAGGACCCGCACCGGATGCTCGCCGCCGACGGCCAGGTGCAGGGCCAGCCCGCCCGGCGCCCACGTGACACTCCCCATCGGGTCCGCTCCTTATCGTGGTGGTGGCCCGCTGCTCTCCCGCACGATCAGCTCCGGCCGGGCGGCCTGGGGGCTCGCCTTCTCGGTCAGGGGGTCGAGGACGCCCCGCAGGAGGGTGAAGCAGTCCCGGCCGAGCCCGACGAAGTCCTGGCGGACGGTGGTGAGGGCGGGTGCGTAGAAGGCGGCCTGCGGGACGTCGTCGAACCCGACCACGCTGACCTCGTCCGGCACCTTCCGGCCCGCTTCCCGCATGGCGTGCAGGACCCCGAGGGCGAGGTCGTCGTTCCCGCACAGCACGGCCGTGACGTCCGGGTCGGCGGCGAGCGCCCGGCCGGCCTCGTAGCCCGACCGGGGTGTCCACCCGCCCTCGAGTGGTGTGGGGGTGCGGACCCGCGCCTCCCGGAGAGCCTGGCGCCACCCGTGCATGCGGTCGCTCCGGCCGGTGGGCGAGGGAATGGCCACGTGGTGGACGGTCCGGTGCCCCAGCTCCAGGAGGTAGCGGGTGGCGGTGAGCGCGGCCGTGGCGTCGTCCAGCCAGACGGCGGGGCAGGGCCGGCTCTCCTCGGCCATGGAAGCCTCCACCGCGGCCACGACGGCCACCCCCGGCGGAACCGCCCGCAGGGCCCGGATCCCCGCCCTGTCCCAGGCGATCACGATGAGCGCCCCGGCGGTCGGGTCCCCGACCCGCGCGACGGTGGCGGCCAGCTCGTCCGGCGCCACGGTGTCGAGGACGCAGACCCCGACGGCGAACCCGTCGGCGCGGGCGGCCTCCTCGATGCCCTGGAGGGTGGCGGCGTACCCGTAGAGCGTGGTGTCCCGCACGAGGACGGTGAGAGCCCTGGTCTGCCCGCTGGCGAGGGCCCGCGCCGCCCGGTTGGGCTGGAACCCGAGGTCCCGGATCGTCGCCTCGACCCTGGCCCGAGTGCTCTCCCTGACCCGAGGATGCCCGTTGATCACCCGCGAGACGGTCTGGTAGGAGACTCCGGCCGCCCGCGCCACATCCCGGATGCTCACCGACCGCCGCGGCGGGATGTGACCGGTCACATTCACACCGACGATGCTGACTCAGCGACTGCCCGCCGGTCAACCCCCGGTTCTCTGCCAAGGTGGCGGCATGCCGACGAGCGCCCTCTACTACCCGTGGATGCACTTCCAGGACGACGAGTGGGTCAAGCGGTCCCTGCTCACCTGGGACTCGCTCATCCGGGTGCGGGCGCGCGACGTCGAGGACCGGGACAGCGACGTCGTTCGCCAGCTGCGGGCCGAGACCGAGTTCCTCAAGGAGATCTCGCCGAGCCGGCGAGACTTGGACGTGGTGGCCCACGCCTTCAGCGAGATCCTGAGAGCCTCGGAGAAGCGGCTCGCCGATCAGTACGGGACCGACGCGCCATGGCCGACGAGTCTCCTCACCTTCTGGGACGCGCCATCGAGCAACACCGGCTTCGGCCGGGCCCACCGGGATGACCTCACCTGGGTCTACTGCGGCGCGCGGGATCCCAAGGTCGCCATCGTGATGCGGCGGAACTTTCGTGCGCGTGGGCTGGCGGTCGAGGAGGACGGGTGGCTGGGCATGCGACCCAAGCTCGCCTCCATCTACCTCGCGACACTCGCCGACTCGATCGCGCGGCACAACCGGCTCTCGCCCGTCACCGACGATCCGCGGATGCACCGGGCCGTCGGGGCGCTGGACCGGCTGTCCGCGTTGCTGCTGGACGAGGACGAGGCACCGGCGCTCGAGGATCCCACCAGCGCGTACGTCCACGTCGCGCTCGACGCCGTGATCGTGCCGGCGGAGGTGCCGGTCGGGAAGCTGATCCGGTTCCGGGACAAGCACTCCGCGGAGCTGACCGCCTTCCGGGAGCACGTCGCGGGCCTCGGGGACGAGCTGCGCGAGGTGGCGTCCGTCGAGAACCTCGAGGTGGCCCACGCGCACCTGGAGGCGTTGTACCGCAAGCACACCAAGCCACAGCTGGACGAGCTGCGCCGGGCCCTGCGCGGCCTGGGCGTCGAGTCCACGGCCGGCGGTCTCGGGCTCAAGGTGGACGTCGCGGCGGGCACGGTCGCCGGGAGCATCGCGGCGGCGGGCGGGCAGCTCGCCGTGGCCGGGACGGCGATCGCCATGTCCGTCATCCCCTATCTGGCCGGGAGGTACAAGGCACGGCAGGAGATCCGCCGGCACTCACCGGTGGCCTACCTCCTCGCCGCGGGCCGCGAGCTGTGACGCCGGGTGGGCCCGAGTCAGGGCCGAGTCAGGGCCGAGTCAGGGCCGGGGCGGTGCGGCGCCGGCCTCGGCGCACAGTGCGTGTGCCGCGGCCAGGTGCTCGCCCGCCTGCCGCTCGTCGCCGGTCGCCCGGAGTGCGGCGGCCAGGACCCGGTGCGCCCGCGCACAACCCAGCCGTTGGCCCGTCTCGGTGTGGATCGTCAGGCCGGCGGTGGCCGTGCCGACGGCGTCCCGGGGCCGCGCCAACGCCAGTTGGAGTTCGGCGAGTGAGACGGTGACCCGGCCCGCCAGGCCGCGGGCGCCGATCCGGCCGGCGAGCGCGACGGCCTCCTCGGCGGGACCGATCTCCTTGTCCGCCAGGCCAAGCACCGCGAGCGCGGCGCTCTCGTCGTAGCGGTCGCCGCGTTCCCTGGCCAGTGCCAGTGCTTCCCGCCCACCCGCCGCGGCCCGCGGCGCACACCCCGACTCCTGGTGCAGCGTGGCCAGCACGGTCAGCGCCCTGGCGAGTTGGCGTTCGCCGCCGACACCCCGCGCCACGGCCACGGCCTCGTCCGCCAGCCGCACCGCCGCCGCGTGGTCGCCGCGCGCGTGGTGCACCAGCGCGAGCCCACGCAGCACGATGGACTCGCTGCCGCACGACCCGGCGCGCCGGTGCAGTGCCAGCGCCTCGGTGAGCACGCGTGCCGCGTCCGCGAGCCGGCCCAGCTCGACGTACACCTCGCCCAGGTTGCCCAGCACGACCGCCTGTGCGGTGACGCCGCGGTCGATCGCCAGCGCCTCGGTGTAGTGCGCCGCGGCCAGCTCGAGCCGGCCCACGTCCGCGTACACCTTGCCCAGGTTGCCGAGCACGGCGGCGCGCCCCTGCGACCAGCCCGCGCGACCGGCGAGTGCGAGCGCCCGCCGGTAGTGCTCGACGGCTCCGGGATACCGGCTCCGCTTCCAGTCGAGCAGCGCGAGGGACAACCGCGCGGCCGCCTGCGCCCGCGGGTCGTTCTCCTTCTCCGCGCAGGAGAGTCCGAGGCGGGCGGCGGCCTGCCAGTCCACTGTGTACATTCGCAGGTCGAAGTAGCCGCGCAGGGTGTCGGCCAGCAGGGAGGCGAGCACCCGCCGGCCGTGCCCCGCGGCGTGCCGGATCGCCGCGACCAGGTTGTGCCGTTCCGCGTCCAGCCAGGCCAGCGCCGCGGTGCGGGTGGCGAACGGCTCCGCCGCACCGGCCGGCACCGGCAGCCGCAGCTTCTCCGGGTACAGCAGGCGGGCGGCCAGGTCCGCGGTGGAGAGCTGGTGGCGCAGCAGCCGGCCGATCGCCGCGTCACGCTCCTGCGTGCCGGTCTTCCCCGCGGCGTAGCGACGCACCAGGTCGTGCATCGAGTAGCGGGACCCGGCCACCCCGACCAGGTTCGCGGCGGCCAGCCGGTCGAGCAGCTCGACCGCGTGGCCGGCGGCCACCCCCGCCAGGGCGGCCGCGTCCGCCGCCGTCGCGTCCGGTCCGGGCACCAGGCCGAGCAGCCGGAACAGCCGGCGGGCCGGTGCCCGTTGCGCCGCATAGGAATGGTCGAGCGCGGCGCGGAGGCCGGCCCGCCGGTCCCCCGCTACCTCCAGCACCCGCAACCGGTCCCCGGTACGCAGCCGGGCCACCTGCCCGGCCAGCGGGCGGCGCGGGTGCGCGGACAGGTCCGCGGCCACGACCCGCAGTGCCAGGGGCAGGCCGCCGCACAGGCGGACGAGCTCGGTCGCGGCACGCGGCTCGGCGCTCACCCGGTCCCCGACGAGCCGGGTGAGCAGCGCCAGCGCCTCGGCGCCGGTCAGCACGTCGACGGGCAGCGGCACGGCGCCGTCCACCGCGACGAGGCCGAGCAGCCGGTCGCGGCCCGTGACCAGCACGAGGCACCCGGCACTGCCCGGCAGCAGCGGCCGGACCTGGTCGACGTCCTCCGCGTTGTCCAGCACGACCAGGGTCCTGGTGTCCGCGAGCCGGCTGCGGAACTCGGCCGCGGCCCGGTCCTCGTCGGCCGGGACCTGTTCGGCGGGCACGCCCAGCGCGAGCAGGAAGCCGGCGAGCACCTCGACCGGGCGGTGCCCACGCAGGTTGACATACAGCTGACCGTCGGGGAACCGGTGCCTGGCCCGATGTGCCCAGTGGACGGCCAGGGCGGTCTTCCCCGCCCCCGCGGGCCCGGTGAGCGCGACGACGGTCAGGTGCGGGCCGGCGGGCACGCACCGGTCGAGCGCGGCCAGATGGCTCGCCCGGCCGGTGAACCCGGCCACGTCCGCGGGCAGCTGCGCGGGCACCGCCCCGTCCTCGTCGCGGATCTCGTGCGCCAGCTCGCGCAGCCGGGCTCCCGGATGCACGCCGAGCTCGTCGAGCAGGACCTGGCAACCCGTGCGGTAGGCGGCGAGCGCCTCACCCCGCCGGCCGCAGCGGGACAGCGCCAGCATGAGCGCCGCGAGCAGCCGTTCACGCAGCGGCGCCTCGCCGACCAGGTGGTACAGCTCGTCCACGAGCGCCGCGTGCCGGCCCAGCGCCAGCTCCGCGTCGACGCGGTCCTCCACCGCCGACAGCCGTGCCAGCGCCAGTGACTCGGCGGCCGTGGCGACGGCCGGGCAGGCCGGCACGTCGGCGAACGCGGGACCCCGCCACAGCGCCAGCGCCTCGGCCAGCCGCGCCGCCCCCTCGGCCACCCGGCGTTCGGCGAGGTGCCGCCGGCCGGCCGCGGTGAGGCGGTCGAACACCGTGCTGTCGAGGTCGCCGGCCGCCACCACGAGACGGTAGCCGCGCCCGGCGGTGACCAGCGAGCCGTCGCCGATCAGCCGGCGCAGCCGCATCACGTAGCCCTGCACCGCGTTCGCGGCCGTCCTGGGCGGCCGCGCGCCCCACACCTCGTCGACGAGCCGGTCGCTCGGGACGACCCGCCCCGCCTCGGTCAGCAGCACGGCCAGCACGGTCCGCTGGCGCGCGGAGGGAATCGGGATCCACGCCGCGCCGTCCCACACCTCCAGCGGCCCGAGAAGGCGGAATCGCACCGGTACTCCCCCACGCGTCGACGACGACCGGCATTCGGCACGTGTGCCGGACCGGTTCGGTGCGAATCAGCGGAATTTCAGCGGCGGCCCCTACTGTCGCGCGGCGCTACTCCGGAGGGAGGAACTCAATGATCCGGGCAGGCGGACAGAGAAGATGGCGGGCGGCGATCCCGGTCGTCGCGGCGGTGGCGGCGGTCGGGCTGACCGCGACACCGGCCGCGGCGGAGGGTGCGGTGATCGGTGCCGGCGCCCCCCACACCGTCCCGAACAGCTACCTCGTCGAACTGAGGACCGGCACGCAGGCGGTCCCGTCGCTGGCGGCCACCCTCGCCGGCAGGTACGGCGCCACCGTGACCCACACCTACCGGCACGCCGTCCGCGGCTTCGCGGTGGCCTCGAGCGAGGCCGTCGCGCGGCGGCTCGCCGCCGATCCCGCGGTGCTCCGCGTCCAGCAGGACGTGGCGGTGTCGCTCTCGGCCACCCAGTCCGGCCCGCCGTCGTGGGGCCTGGAGCGCCTCGACCAGCGGGTCCGGCCACCGCTGAACGGCTACACCTACCCCAACGCGGGGGCGGGCGTGCGCGCGTACGTCATCGACACCGGCATCCGGCTCACCCACCAGGACTTCGGGGGCCGGGCCGTCTTCGGCGTCAACGCCCTGGGCGACGGCAACAACACCGACTGCAACGGCCACGGCACACACGTCGCCGGGACCGTCGGCGGCGCGGCGTTCGGGGTGGCCAAGGCGGTGTCCCTCGTCGCGGTGAAGGTGCTGAACTGCGGTGGTGGTTCCACCGCCGCCGTGGTCATGCAGGGCGTCGACTGGGTGACCGGCAACCACGTGGCCGGCCCGGCGGTCGCCAACATGAGCCTCGGGTTCCCCGCCAACACGGTGAACGTGCCGATGATGGAGACCGCGGTGCGCAACTCCATCGCCGACGGCATCGTCTACACCGTCGCGTCCGGCAACGACAACGCCAACGCCTGCGGGGTCAGCCCGGCCCGGGTCCCCGAGGCGATCACGGTCAACGCCACCGACGCGGCCGACAACCGCGCGCCGTTCTCCAACGTCGGTGCCTGCACCGACATCTTCGCGCCCGGCGTGGACATCGGCTCGGCGGGGCACACGAGCGACACCGCGGCCGCCGTCATGAGCGGCACCTCGATGGCGGCCCCGCACGTCGCCGGCGCCGCGGCACTGGTGCTGGCCGCCAACCCGGCGCTGAACCCGCAACAGGTCGCCGCCACCCTGTACGCCAACGCGACCCTCAACCTGGTCGGCAACGCCGGCGGCTCACCCAACCGGCTGCTGTTCGTCGCCCACCCGGCGCCACCGTCGCCGCCACCCGGCCCCGACCACCTCATCCGGGGCCAGTTCCTCTACGCCGACCAGTACCTCCAGTCGGCGAACGGGCACTGCAAGCTCTACCTGCAGAACGACGGCAACATGTCGGTACTGCGCGACAACGCGCCCATCTGGAGCACCGGCACGAGCGGCCACCCCGGCTCGTACGCGACCCTCCAGTGGGACGGCAACTTCGTCCTCTATCCCCCCAGCGGGCCGGCGCTGAAGGCCACGGCCACCTACGGCACCGCCGCCACCGCGCTCTACGTCCAGGACGACTGCAACGTCGTGCTGTACGGCGACAGCTTCCAGGTCTACTGGTTCCGGTCGCTGCCGCTCTACGGCTGACCCGGACACGGCGAGGGTGCCGGCACCCCCGCCGTTCCGCTTTGTCCGGCGTTGTTTTGTTCACCGCCACCGACGGTGCCAAACAATCCCCGACGTGGTTACGTTGCGGTGATTCCAGTTGGCGCATGGGGGTTACGCGGTGGGCAGGCCCGAACGTTTTCTCGATCCGGAGCTCGGTCCGGTGGAGCGGTTCGCCAGTGAGCTGCGTGCGCTGCGGGACTCCGCCGGCTCGCCCGGCTACCGCGAGCTGGCCCGCCGCGCGCACTACTCCGTCGCCTCGCTCTCCCAGGCGGCCAGCGGGAACGCGTTGCCCTCGCTCGCGGTGACACTCGCCTACGTGCGGGCCTGCGGCGGCGACGAGCTGGCCTGGCGCGCCCGGTGGCACGAGGTGACCGCCGAGATCGTCCCGGGCGACGACGAGTCGCCGTACCTGGGTCTCGCGACGTTCCAACTCACCGACGCGGACCGGTTCCTCGGCCGGGAGGCGCTGGTCGACGAGCTGTGCCGGCGGGTCGAGGAGGCACCGTTCGTCGGTGTCTTCGGGCCGTCGGGGAGCGGGAAGTCCTCACTCCTGCGCGCGGGGCTGCTCGCGGCGTTCGAGTACGACGCGGTGCTGCTGACACCGGGCGGCCGGACGGACATCCCGGACGGGGCCCGGCTGGTCGTCGTCGACCAGTTCGAGGAGGTGTTCACCCTCTACGCCGACGAGCGGGAACGGGCCGAGTTCATCAACCGGGTGGTCGACACGGCCGGCGCGCGGACGCGGGTCGTGATCGGCGTGCGCGCGGACTTCCTCGGCCGGTGCGCCCACTACCCGAAGCTCGTCGCCGCCCTGCGCGACCAGCAGCTGCTCGTCGGGCCGATGACCCCCGAGGACCTGCGCACCGCCATCCGCGAGCCCGCCGCCCGGGCCGGGCTGTCCGTCGAGCCGGCGCTGGTCGAGCGGATCCTCGCCGACGCGGGCGACGAACCCGGCGCCCTGCCGCTGATCTCACACGCCCTCCTGGAGACGTGGAAACGCCGCTCCGGCAGGACGATGACGCTCGCCGGCTACCTGCGTGCCGGCGGTGTCCGCGGCGCCATCGCCCGCACCGCCGACCGCGTGTACGGCGAGCTGGACCCGCGGTCCCAGCAGATCGCCCGGGACGTCTTCCTCCGCCTGACCGCGGTGGGCGAGGGCGCCGAGCACACCCGCCGCCGGGTGTCCCGCCACGAGCTCGCCGGCAGCACGGGCGTGCTCGCCAGGCTGGCGGCGGCCCGGCTCGTCACCATGGACGCCGAGACGGTCGAGGTCGCGCACGAGGCGTTGATCCGCTCGTGGCCGACCCTCCAGACCTGGCTCGCCGACGACCGCGAGGCCGTGCTCGCCCACCGGCGGCTCACCGAGTCCGTGGTGGACTGGGAACGCCACGACCGCGACGAGGGCCTGCTCTACCGGGGCACGCGCCTGGCCGCGTGGCAGGACCGCCCGCTGGACCGGCTCAACGACGCCGAGCGCGCGTTCCTGGCCGAGAGCCGCCGGGCCGCCGAGCGGGAGCAGGCGGTGCGCCGCCGCCGCGTCCGGCTGGCGCTCGGCGGCCTCACCTCGGCCACCGTGCTGATCACCGTGCTCGCGGTCGTCGCGATGGTCATGGCCGCACGCGCGGACGACGAGCGCGCGCTGGCCGTCAACCGGCAGCTCGTCGCCGACGCCCGCGCCCTGCTCCCCCTCGACCCGGAGCTGGCGCTCCTGCTGGCCCGCGAGGCCTACCGGACCGCGCCGAACGCCGACACCGAGGCCGTGCTGCGCCAGGCCGTCGCCGGCTCCCACCTCCGCGCCAGCCTCACCCTGCCCGCGGACCCGGGCACCACCCCGCCCCGCGCGTTCATCGGGATCGGGTTCAACCGGGCCGCCGACCGGCTGGTCACCAGCGGGTACAACGCCCTGCGGGTCTGGGACTGGCCGCGCGACCACACCGCCCGGCCGCGCCCCCGCGTGCTGGCCAGCACGGTCACGCCGCTGAAGCCGGTGTTCAGCCCGGACGGCACCGGCATCGCGGCGGCCACCGTGCAGGGGGTGGTGTGGACGCCGGACTGGGCCAGCGACGACTACCTGACGACGTTGCCCGGGTACACGGGCCCCGTTCTGGACGTCGCGTTCGGGCCGGACGGGGCGTGGGTGGTGGCCGCTTGCGAGGACGGTGCCGTGCGGATCTGGCGCACCCCGCGGGACGAGCATCCACTGGTGCTGCCCGGGGACGGACCGGTCCTCGCGGTGGCCGTCAGCCACGACGGCCGGCTGCTCGCGAGCGCCGGACCCGACGGCACGGTCAGTGTCCGCGACCTCGCCGCCGGCGGCGACCCGGTCGTGTTGGCGGGCCACAGCGGTCCGATCAGGTCGGTGGCGTTCGCGCCGGACGGCCGGCACCTGGTCACCGCCGGCGACGGCGGCGACGTGCGGGTGTGGGACCCGGCCGGCACGGCGGGGGCCACGGTGCTCGGCAACCACGACGGCGGCGCGGTGAGCGCGGCCTACAGCGCCGACGGACGCATGATCGTCACCGCCGGCGAGGGCGCCGTGCGGGTCTGGCTCGCCGACCGGACGGCCACGCCGGTGCTGCTGCGCGGCCACCACGGCGCGGTCTCCGCCGCGGTGTTCAGCCCGGACGGGAACGGCGTGCTGAGCGGCGGTGCCGACGGAACCGCGAAGACGTGGGACATCGACGAGGTGCGGACCGAGGCCGTGCTCGGCGGCGAACCGGGGCCGACCGTGTTCGGTCCGGACGGGCACCAGGCGGCCACCGAGACGGACGGCGGCGTCCGGCTCCGGCCCGTCGTCGGGGAGGGCGCGCCGGTGACCCTGCCGGGAGACGCCGAGTACCTGTCCCGGCTGGCGGTCAGCCCGGGCGGGCGGCACGTCGCCGCGGTCGACGACAGGGGCGACGTGCTCGTGTGGGACACCCGGAAACCCGGTCCGCCGGCGAAGCTGAACGTGACCAGCTGGTCGGTCGTCGGCCTGGCCTTCAGCGCGGACGGCGAGCGGCTCGCCGGGGCGAGCAGGGACGGCATCCTGTGGGTCTGGCGCACGCCGGGCGCCGGGGCCGCCGGCGAGCGGGAGACGCTCGTCGGCCGGCGCGGTCCGTTGCGGGAGGTGGCGTGGGGCGCCGGTGGGCGCCTGGCCGGCTCGGCCGACGACGGCACCGTGCAGGTGTGGGACCTGGACCGGCCGACGCGTCCCGTCGTGCTGCCCGGGCGGCAGGGCGAGATCACCGCGCTGGTGTTCAGCCGGGACGGCAGCCGCGTCGCGAGCGGCAGCGTCGACGGCACGATCCACATCTGGAACGCCACCGGCGCCACGGGGCCGGTGGTGCTGCGCGACCGGCTGGGGCCGATCACGAGCGCGGCCTTCAGCCTCGACGGACGCCGCCTGATCACGGTCGGGCGCGACACGACGGTCCGGATCTGGCCGGTGGACGGGGAGGGCGAGCCGCTGGTGCTCGACGGGTTCGGCTCCCCCGTGCGGTCCGTGGTGGCCCTCGGGGACGACCGCTACGTGACCGCGCACAGCGACGGCACGGTCCGGATCTGGCGCTGCGACGCGTGCGGGCCCGTCGAGGACGTCCTCGGCAACGTCGACGAGCACGTCACCCGCGACCTCACCGCGGCGGAACGCCGCACCTACCTCGGGGAGACCTAGACCATTTCCTACTGGGGGTACGACGGGTGGCGCCGCCCGGGGGTGCGGCGCCACCCGTGGGGGCTGGTAACGATCTCACCCGAGGAGTAAGCCGGGAGGGGAGCCCCATCGAGGAGGATCCCGTGCGCATTCACCTGTCTCTCGCCAGGTTCCGGGTGCTGGGTGCCGTCGCGCTGCTCACCGTCACGTTCGCGCCGGTCGCGAGCGCCGGCGCCGCGACGTACCTCGACCCCCGCGCCCCCGTCGACCGGCGCGTGCACGACCTGTTGTCCCGCATGACGCTCGAGGAGAAGGTCGGCCAGATGACGCAGGCCGAGCGCGGCGCGGTCGACGCCGACCCGAGCCAGATCACCACGCTGGCGCTCGGCTCGCTGCTCTCCGGCGGCGGCTCGACCCCGGCCGACAACACCCCGGCGGGGTGGGCGGACATGGTCGACCGCTACCAGTCCCGCGCGCTCGCGACCCGGCTGCACATCCCGCTGCTGTACGGCGTCGACTCCGTGCACGGCCACGGCAACCTGGTCGGGGCCACGATCTTCCCGCACAACCTGGCGATGGGCGCGACCCGCGACCCGGCGCTGGTGCGGGAGGAGGAGCACATCACCGCCACCGAGACCCGGGCCACCGGCCCGCAGTGGGTCTTCGCGCCGTGCGTGTGCGTGGCCCGCGACGACCGGTGGGGCCGCACCTACGAGAGCTTCGGCGAGGACCCGAACCTGGTGATCCGCATGGAGACCGCGATCGACGGCTTCCAGGGCACGGATCTGTCCCGCCCCGACCGGGTGCTGGCGACCGCGAAGCACTACGCCGGCGACGGTGACACGACGTTCGGCACCTCCACCAGCGGCACGTACACGATCGACCAGGGCGTCACGATCACCGACCGCCGCCACTTCGCGCGCGTCGACCTCGCGCCGTACGTGGCCGCGGTCCGCCAGCACGACGTGGGCGCGATCATGCCGTCGTTCTCGAGCGTCCAGTTCCCCGGCGGCGCCCCGGTGAAGATGCACGCCAACCGGGAGCTGCTGACCGACGTGCTCAAGCGGAAGATCGGCTTCGACGGGTTCCTGATCAGCGACTGGGAGGGCATCCACCAGCTCCCCGGCGACTACGCGACGCAGGTCCGCACCGCGGTCAACGCCGGCATCGACATGTTCATGGAGCCGTTCTCGGCGCCGCGGTTCGTCCCGACGCTGCTGGCCGAGGTCCGGGCCGGACGGGTGCCGGTGAGCCGCGTCGACGACGCGGTGAGCCGGATCCTGCGGGCGAAGTTCGAGCTGGGCCTGTTCGAGCACCCGTACACGAACCGCACGAACATCGGCACGGTCGGCTCCCCCGCCCACCGCGCGGTGGCCCGCCGGGCGGTGGCGGAGTCCCAGGTGCTGCTGAAGAACTCCGGCCGTGCGCTGCCGCTGCGGCGGGACCAGCGGATCTACGTGGCCGGCGGGAACGCGCACGACCTGGGCAACCAGGCCGGCGGCTGGACCGTGACCTGGCAGGGGCAGTCCGGCAACGGCCACTTCCCGGGAACCACGATCCTGCAGGGTATCCAGGGGTACGCGTCGCGGGTGACCTACAGCGCCGACGCGTCCGCGCCGATGTCCGGCCACGACGTCGGCGTGGTGGTGGTCGGCGAGACCCCGTACGCCGAGGGGGTCGGCGACGTGGGCAACGGCCACACGCTGGAGCTGTCGGCCGCCGACCGGGCGACCATCGACCGAGTGTGCGCGGCGATCAGGACGTGCGTGGTCCTGGACGTGGCCGGGCGGCCGCAGATCGTCACGGCCGAACTGTCCACGATGGACGCCTTCGTGATGTCGTGGCTGCCCGGCAGCGAGGGCGCGGGCGTGGCGGATGTGTTGTTCGGCAAGCGTCCGTTCACCGGCCGGCTCCCGGTGAGCTGGCCGCGCAGCGAGTCGCAGGAGCCGATCAACGTGGGTGACCGGCCGTACGACCCGCTCTTCCCGTACGGCTACGGGCTCTAGGACAGGGCCGGCCATGTCCGGCCACGGTCGGGCGTCACTGCCAAGATGGGTGGCATGAGCATCGTGAAGATCAACGCCCTGACGGTCCCCGAGGAGATGCGGGAGACCCTGGAGCAGCGCTTCGCCTCCCGCGCCGGCATGGTGGAGAACTCGGACGGTTTCGAGTGGTTCGAACTGCTCCGCCCGATCGACGGCACGGACCGCTACCTCGTCTACACCCGCTGGCGCAGCGAGGAGGACTTCGACCGCTGGATGAAGACCTCCATGGACAACGCCCACCGCGGCGGCGGCCGCCCCGCCGCCGCGGACTCCCAGGCCTGGACGTTCGAGGTCATCCAGCAGGCGGCCCCGAAGACCGACTGACCGCGCCCGCCGCGACCACCGCCCGGTCCACTGTGGAACCGGTTTTCGCCGGCCGGGCACTGGGTAGTCCGGACGGATGGAGGAACCGGACCCGGCGCTGCTGCAGACGCTCACAAAGGTGGTGAACACGCTCGCCGCCGCGGGGATCGACTTCGCGGTCGCGGGTGGGTTCGCGGTGTACGCCAGGGGCGGCCCGCCGTCCGACCACGACGTGGACGTGTTCGTCCGTGAGCAGGACGCGCCGGCCGCGCAGCAGGCGCTGCTCGCCGAGGGGATGCGGGCGCACGAGCCGCCGGAGGACTGGCTCACCAAGGTCTTCGACGGCGACGTGCTGGTGGACATCATCTTCCGCCCCAACCAGCGCACGAACATGGACGAGCTGCTCGCCAGGGCGGAACCGATGCGGATCGCGGCCGCCTACGCGCCGGTGGTCACCGGGACCGACCTCATGGTCGACAAGCTGCTGGTGCTCGGCCCGCACCGCTGCGACTTCACCCCGCTCCTGGCGATCGCGCGTGACCTGCGGGAGCAGGTCGACTGGGGCCAGGTGGCGGTCGAGACCGCCGAGTCGGCGTACGCGCAGGCGTTCCTGGTGCTGGTCGAGGCGCTGTCGGTGGCCGAGGTCGAAAGGAGCGGAACATGAGCGGTGACACGAGCGGCGAGAGCCCCCAGTACCGCGTGGCACACCTGCGCCGGGCGCTCGCCGAGGACCCGCGCACGACTGAGATGGGTGTGCGGGTCAACGTGCGTGGCGACCACGTCCACCTCTCCGGTGAGGTCGCCACCGAGGAGCGCCGCGTCGAGTTGGAGCGGGTGCTCGCCGAGGTGGCGCCGGACGTGACGGTGAGCAACGACGTGCGGGTGGCCGACACCCGGGAGCCGGGACGACGGGAGGAGCTGCGGTGATCAGGGTCGCCGCCGTCGGGGACGTGCACCTCGGCGAGGACGCACGCGGGCTGCTGCGGCCCGCGCTCGAGAACCTGCCCGAACACGCGGACATGCTGCTGCTGGCCGGCGACCTGACCCGGCACGGCACCCTCGACGAGGCGCACGTGGTCGCCGACGAGTTCGCCGACCTGCCGGTGCCGGTGGTCGCCGTCCTCGGCAACCACGACCACCACGGCGACATGCCCGACGACATCGCCAAGGTGCTGGAGGACCGCGGCATCCGCGTGCTGGAGGGCGACGCCGTCACCCTCCAGGTGGACGGGCACACCGTCGGCGTCGCGGGTGTGAAGGGCTTCGGCGGCGGGTTCGCGGGCAAGTGCGCGAGCAACTTCGGCGAACCCCAGATGAAGGCGTTCGTCGAGCACACCATCGAGCGGGCCGGCGAGCTGCGGTCGGCACTGACACGCCTGGACACGGACGTGCGGATCGCACTCACGCACTACTCCCCCATCCCGGAGACGCTGCGGGGCGAGCCGCCGGAGATCTACCCCTTCCTGGGCTGCTACCAGCTCGGCGAGGTGATCGACGAGTGCGGTGTCGACCTCGCGCTGCACGGGCACGCGCACTTCGGCTGTGAGCAGGGCGTGACGCCGGGTGGGACCCGGGTGCGCAACGTCGCCCAACCGGTGATCCGCAGCGCGTACGCCTGCTACTGCCTGGAGCCGGCCGACGACCGGTGACGATCGTGTGACGCCCGAACGGCGCATCCGCGACACGCCGGGTGCCATTCTGTGGTCCCCAGCCACGAAGGTAAGCGCCGGATGCCTGTTCCCGCCAAGGTCCGCGGCCCGCGACCACCCACGGCCGCCGTGCTGCCGGCCGTGTCGCCGGCTCTGTCGTCGGCGGGTGGCGCCCCGCGCCTGCCCACCCCGCGGCAGCCGGCGGGGCCGGCGGACGTGGTCCGGGCGCGGACCCTGGTGGGGAACGCGGCGGTCAACGCCGCGATAGGAGGCCTCCCCCGCGGCACCAACCCGAACCCATCGGGCTGGACCGCGCGAATGCTCCTCGCCGGCCAGGCCCTGGTCGGCAACCAGGCGGTCACCAGTCAGGCCGTCGCGAGCCAGGGCCCCGCGACCGTCCCGACACCCACCAACCCGGCACCCACAAGCCCAGCGCCCCCCATCCCAACGCTCCCCATCCCAACGCCCGCCATCCTGGCGCCCGCGAGCCCGGCCCTGACCAGTCCACCGGGAGTACCCGGCCGGCCCGCCCCGACGAAGCCGGCGGGTCCCCAGGCCGTCGCGCCACCCGCGGCCTCCGCAGACCAGAAGGACCTGGCCGCACAGGACAAGTCCACCGCCGAACGTCCCGACAAGCCAGCCACGAAGGAGAAGGCCGCCGGCCCCCGCTCCCCCGGCGCCGACCCGAAGTTCCAGGCCCTCACGAAGGACGTCACCGCCAAGAAGAAGGCGATCGGCTCGAGCCACCCGCCCGCCACGGCCGAGGCGGGCGCCGCCCAGGCCGCCGCCGAACCCCCCGCCGACGACCGCGAGGCACGCGGCAAGGCGGCCCACGCCGAGGACATGGACGCCGCCCAGCCCAAGGAGTTCGACAAGCAGGCGTTCATCGACGCGGTCCGCAGGGCGATCGCCGACAAGGCCCCGAAGAACCTCGACGAGGCGGACCGGTTCGGCGAGTCCGGCAAGGCCGAGGAGGTGAAGACCGAGGTCCAGGGCAAGGTCGGCGAGGGCAGGGACGCCGCCGCGAAGGAGATCGCCGACACGACCGCGGCGGTACCGGCGCCGGCGCCGGACGCCAAGCAGGTCGTGCCCCTGGCCGCCGACAGGGTCCCGGGCAAGCCGGGCACGCCCAACCCCGGCCAGGCCGCCCCGGACCCCCTGCCCGAGTCGGCGACGGACCTGTCGGCCGGCCCCGAGCAGGTCGACCAGCAGCTGGCCGACGCCAAGGTCACCGAGGGGCAGCTGTCGTTCGAGAACTCCCGCGAGCCGGGCTTCGACAAGGCCGTGCGCGAGAAGAAGACCATGGAGGCGCACTCGGCGACCGCGCCGGGGAAGCTCCGCGCCGGCGAGTCCCGCGAGCTCAAGGACGTCAAGGCCACCGCCGCGACCCGGGGTGCGGCCGCCATGGCCGGCATCCACGCCACCCGCGTGACGACCGGCAAGCAGGTGGGCACGGGCAAGACCGGCGCCAAGACCCGCGACGAGGACCGGCGCAAGCAGGTCACCGACCTCCTGCAGCAGGTCTTCGACCAGACGAAGTGCGACGTCGAGAAGATCCTGGCCGACCTGGACAGGAAGGTCGACGACCAGTTCACCGCCGACGAGAAGCGTGCCCGCGACCGGTTCACCACCGAGCACGAGGAGGGCATGAGCCGCTACAAGGACGAGCGGTACGGCGGCCCGCTCGGCTGGGCACGCTGGACCAGGGACCTGTTCGCGGGCCTGCCGGAGGAGGCCAACCGGATCTACGAGCGCGCGAAGGTCAACTACCTGGCGGCGATGAACCAGCTCGTCGTGACCATCGCCGGCACCGTGGAGCGGGAGCTGCGCCGCGCCAAGGACCGCATCGCGACCGGCCGCAAGGAGCTCACGGCCGCGGTGGACAGGCTCCCCGCCGACCTGAAGGCGATCGGCCGCGAGGCCGCGCAGGACTTCGCGGGCCGGTTCGACGAGCTCAAGGACACGGTCAACGACAAGGGCAGCGAGCTCGTCGACACCCTGGCCACGAAGTACACCGACGCCGTCAAGGCGGTCGACGACGAGATCGCCGCCGAGAAGGAGAAGAACAAGGGCCTGGTCGCGAAGGCCGCCGACGCCATCGGCGGCGCCATCAAGTCGATCATCGAGCTGGGCCGGATGCTGATGGGGGTGCTCCGCAAGGCCGTCTCGGCGATCGGCGCGATCCTCGCCGATCCCATCGGCTTCCTGGGCAACCTGGTCACCGGCGTCGGCGGCGGGCTGAAGCTGTTCATGCGCAACGCGGGCCGGCACCTGGAACAGGGAGTGCTGGCGTGGCTCTTGGGCACCGCGGCCACGGCCGGCCTGCAGCTGCCGGCCAGCTTCGACGTCCTCGGCATCCTGCTGATGATCACCACGCTGCTGGGGCTGACCTGGGCGAACCTCCGCGCCCGCATCACCCGCAAGGTCCCCGAGAAGGCCGTGGTCGCCGCGGAGACCGCCGTGCCGCTGGTCGCCCGGGTCAGGCGCCGCGGGGTGGCCGGCATGTGGGACGACCTGAAGGCCCGCGTCGGCGACCTGAAGAGGGACCTGATCAGCAACCTGGTGTCCTACCTGCTGCCCACCATCATCATCGCCGGCGTCACCTGGATCGTCTCCCTGTTCAACCCGGCCTCGGCGTTCATCCGCGCCTGCAAGATGATCATCGACATCATCCGGTTCATCGTGACCAACGCGCGGCAGATCATCGAGTTCGTCAACGCCGTGCTGGACGCGGTGATCGCCATCGCCCGCGGCGGCACCGGCGGCGTGCCCGCCCTCGTCGAAAAGGCACTGGCCCGCGCCATCCCGGTCCTGATCGGGGCGCTGGCGGCCCTGCTCGGCATCGGCGGCATCGCGGGCAAGGTGCGCCAGATCTTCCAGAAGCTGGCCCGCCCGGTGAACCGCGCCGTCGACTGGGTCATCACCAAGATCGTCGGCCTGGTCAAGAAGCTCTGGGCCAAGCTGAAGGCGAAACTGTCCAGGAAGAAGCCCCGACGGAGGAAGCCGCTGCTCACGCGGGCGAGGGACCGGCTGCGTGGCGGCGACGACAGCCCGGCCGGGCAACGCAGACGGCTCGCCGCCGCCCTGGCGGCCGGGGTGTCGGCGGTCAACCGGTTCCGCGGCCGCCCGGTGGCGGGGAAGATCCTCCAACCGCTCCTCACGGGCATCCGGCTCCGCTACGGCCTCAGCGCCCTGCACCCCGTCGTCAGGGGCGACCACTGGGCTGTGTACGGGCGGATCAACCCGGAGGGCACCCGCGACTCGGACGCGAAGGCGGAGGGCGACCAGGCGACGGGCGCCAACCCCCACTTCACCGAGGACGCCCAGGCGTTCGAGCGGAAGCTGGGGGCGACGGCCGCGACGCACCGCGCCTCGAACTCCGCACTGGCCCTGATGGCACGCAAGGCGAAGGCCTACATCGCGCAGAAGGCGGGCGCCGAGTGGGACCGCAAGGGCTACCTCCTGCGCAGGAAGGCCCGCGAGAAGGCGAAGGCGGCGCCGGTGCCCGTCGACGCGGTCCTGGAGGCGATCCTCGACAACATCGGCACCGACAGGCTCACCCTGGTCGGCTCCGTCGGACCGAGGACCGAGGACGTGATGGCGGTCTTCGACAGCGGCACCCTCACCGAGCGGTTCTTCGCCATCATGGAGTTCCTCACCAACGTGCTCGGACGGGATCTGATGGACGCGAACGCGGAGGCCAGGGTCGAGGGGTACATCGTGCGTTCCGGCCTGAACCTGGTCTACCTGTCGGCCATCCGGGTGCGGATGCGGGACCAGCGCATGGATCCGACGGCGCCGATGTCGATCCGGGAGAGGACCCGGGCGATCGCACCGCTCCCGGAAGGCGGCGTCCTGGAAACCGTGGAGGGGCAGGATCCCCCGGCGCGAGTGCGGCGGCCGGCGGGGGTGAGTCGCGAGCTCGGCCTGACGTTGGCGCAGACCGGTTTCCAGTTCAGCGCGCGCCAGGTGCGGGCGCAGCGAGAGCTCGACCCGAACTGGGACCGGAGCAAGCCGCTGCGGTGGTCGGCGGGCGCGAAGGAATGGATGGTCGGCCAGCAGAACGAGTGGGTTCAGGAACAGCTCCGGTTCGGCCTCCCGCTGGGCGCCGGGCTGTCCGGTTCGACCAACACCCTGATGCGGGCCGCCGAGATCTTCGGCGCGGACCCGGACGCCACCCGCCTCGCGTGCATCGCGTTCTTCGTCGGGGCGCAGCACCACACCCTGATCGAGGTCATGGTCGCGGCCGGCCCGTTCGCGTCGCCGTACCTGCCGGGGCAGAAGCTCTACCGCAGGATCGATCCCCTGAGCGAGGCCACGTTGCGGGCGTGCGGCAAGAACGGGAAGTTCCCGGACGAGGCGCCCGAGGGCACGCCGTGACCAGGTTCTGCCCCCGCTTCCCGGAGCTGGTGGGGCCGCGCTACTGGCTGCCGCTCGAGCCGTTCGAGTTCGGCTGGGCCAGCCCGGTGGGGTGCGACAACCTGCGTTGCGGGCGCTGCGGTTCACCGGTGCGGGCGGCGGTCACCGGGGAACGCCGGCACTACGCCTGCGCGTGTCAGGAACACGACGAGACCGGCGTCCTCCTGCTCGACGGGGAGCCCGACGACCTGTATCCGCCCATCCTCACGGACTGGGGCTGTGCGGGGCACCCGGACCTCGTACTGCCGGCCACTGTGGACGGTGTGCGGCTCGACGCCGCCACCGACTGGGACGCGGTGGCGGCCGATTCGGTGCTGGCCCCGCCGTTCACGCCACCCCTGGTGGACCTGCGGGCGGTGTGGCCGACCCGGCTCCACCGCCTGCTCGGCGCGGAGCGTGCGCTGCTGAGCCGAGCCGTCGCCGGTCTGCTGGCCGCCGAGGACCCGCGTCTGGTGCTGGGCGCGTACCACTTCTTCGTCAACGAGCCGGCGGCCGCCGGCGCCGAGCTGCTGGGCCCGTCCGTGGCCGCCCGCCGGGACTGGCTCGGCAGCGTCCCGGACCTGCTCGACCAGGCGGCCCTGGTGCTGCACGAGCGCCTGCACCGCGTCGGCGGCGAGGCCGACCGGCCGGCGCTCGAGGTGGCCGAGGAGCTCGCGCTGGCGGGTGTCGGTCCGAGCCACACCCCGCTGGCGCTGCCGCCCGACTGGGTCCGCACGCACGCGAAGACGCTGGCGCGTGCGAACAGCCGGTGGATCAGCGCGCTGGTGTACGTGGCGAAGAGTTTCCCGGCGGCGCGGCGGGACGAGTTCCTCCGCGACCTCGAGGAGGTGGCGCCGGAACCGGTCCGCGCGGCGGTCGCCCAGCACTTCCGGACGTTCTGAGGACGTTCCCGCGACGCCCCGGTGACGGCCGGCTGCGACGCTGTCCGGTGGTCGCCGTAGCGGGAGGAGCACGGTCCGATGCCACCGCCACCGAGGGCTCACGCGAAGCTCCCCGCGGTGACCACCCCGGCCCCGGTGACCGTGAAAGAGCGCCCGCCGGGGCGGAAAGCGCCGCCGCTGACGCCGTCGAACGCGGCGACGCTGGCCGCGCTGCGGGCCGGTGAGAAAAAGCCCGTCGCCGACCCGTCACCGCGCGAGCTGCAGGACAAGGTCGGCAACGGCGCGGTGGCCGCGGGGCTGAATCGTGGCCCGGGCAAGGATCCCAAGTTCGCGGCGCTGAAGAAGGACGTCGCGCACAAGAAGCGCACGGTGGCCTCGTCCCATCCCCCACCCCGGAAGGAGGCGACCTCGGCGCAGGAAGCGTCCGTGCCCCCGAAGGACGACGAGGTGGCACAGGGCAAGACCGCCAACGCCGAGAAGATGAACGAGGCCAAGCCGAAGGACTTCGACAAGGACGCGTTCATCAGCGCGGTCGAGAAGGCCATCGCCGAGAAGGCCCCGAAGAACCTGGACGACGCCGACAAGTTCGCCGACTCGGACAAGCCGGCCGAGATCAAGAAGGACGTCCAGGGCAAGGTCGGCGAGGGCAGGTCCGACTCGGCGGAGCAGATCGCGACGACCACGGCCGCGCCCCCGGACACGTCGACGGCGGAGACCAAGAAGGTCGTCCCGATGGCGGCCGACCGTCCACCGGGCACCCCCGCGACCCCCGACCCGGCGAAGGCGACGCCGGACCGGCTGCCGCCGTCGGCCACCGACATGTCGGCCGGCCCGGCCGAGGTCGACCAGCAGCTGGCCGACGCCCAGGTCACCGAGCAGCAGCTGAAGAAGTCCAACGAGCCGACGTTCAACAAGGCGCTCAAGGACAAGAAGTCGGCCGAACAGCACTCCGAGACGGCGCCGGACCAGCTGCGCAGACACGAGGCCGGGGAACTGCGCGCCACCACCGCGAAGGCCAAGGGCATCGGCACGGCCGCGATGGGTGCGATCGCCAACCAGCGGGTGCGCACCGGCCAGCAGGTGGGTGGCGGGAAGACCGCCGCGAAATCGCGTGACGAGGAGAAGCGGGCCGAGGTAACGGCCATCCTGCAGAAGGTCTTCGACACGATGAGGACCGAGGTCGAGGGAATTCTCACCGGCCTCGACAAGCTGGTCGACGACCAGTTCACCCGCGGCGAGAAGGAGGCGCGGGACGCGTTCACCGCCGAGCACAAGCGGAAGATGGACGAGTACAAGGACCGCCGGTACTCGGGTCCGCTCGGCGCGTACCGCTGGGGCAAGGACAAGCTGTTCGGCCTGCCCGACGAGGCGAACGGCATTTTCGTCGAGGCCCGCGACCACTACGTCCGGCGGATGAAACAGGTCATCTCGGGGGTGGCCGACACGATCGGCCGCGAACTGACCCGCGCGAAGGAACGGATCCGGAAAGGCCGGGAGGACCTCCAGAACGAGGTCAGGAAGCTGCCGAAGGACCTGCAGGCCATCGGCAGGGAAGCGGCCGCGGAGTTCGGCGACAAGTTCGACGAGCTGACCCAGTCGGTGGACGACAAGAGCACCGAACTGGTCGACACCCTGGCCACGAAGTACACCGACGCCGTCAAGGCGGTCGACGACGAGATCGCCGCCGAGAAGGAGAAGAACAAGGGCCTGGTCAACAAGGCGATCGACGCCGTCAAGGGCGTCATCGACGCGATCATCGAGCTGAAGAACCTGCTGCTGGGCGTGCTCCGCAAGGCCGCCCAGGCGGTGATGGGGATCCTGAAGGACCCGATCGGGTTCCTGCGCAACCTGATCACCGGTGTCGGTGGCGGGCTGAAGCTGTTCATGCGCAACGCCGGCCGGCACCTGCAGCAGGGCGTCATGGGCTGGCTGCTGGGCACCGCCTCGACCGTCGGCATCCAGCTGCCGACGAGCTTCGACGCCCTCGGCATCGTGCTGATGATCGCCACGCTGCTGGGGCTGACGTGGGCCAACATCCGCGCCCGCATCACCCGCAAGGTCCCGGAGAAGGCCGTCGTGGCCGCGGAGACCGCCGTCCCGATGGTCGCCGAGGCCCGAAAACGCGGCGTGTCCGGCCTGTGGTCGGACCTGAAGACCCGCGTCGGCGACCTGAAGAAGGACCTGATCAGCAACCTGGTGTCCTACCTGCTGCCGACGATCATCATCGCCGGCGTCACCTGGATCGTGTCGCTGTTCAACCCCGCGTCCGCGTTCATCCGCGCCTGCAAGATGATCATCGACATCATCCGGTTCATCGTGACCAACGGCCGCCAGATCATCGAGTTCGTCAACGCCGTCCTGGACGCGGTGATCGCCATCTCGAAGGGCGGCACGGGCGGTGTGCCGGCACTGGTCGAAAAGGCCCTGGCCCGCTCGATCCCGGTGCTGATCGGGGCACTGGCGGCGCTGCTCGGCATCGGCGGCATCGCCGGCAAGGTCAAGCAGATCTTCCAGAAGCTCGCCCGCCCGGTCAACAAGGCCATCGACTGGGTGGTCACCAAGATCGTCGGCCTGGTCAAGAAACTCTGGGCCAAGCTCAAGTCCAAGTTCGACAAGAAGAAGCCGAAGAAGGACAAGAAGAAGCCGGACAAGCGGGAGAAGGACGAGCCACGGACGGACGCGGCGAAGCAGTCCGCGGTCCGCGCCGCCATTCGGGACGTCGAGGCTCTCATCACTCCGGACAGCTCGCGAAAGGACGTCGAAAAGGAGCTGCCCCGCATCAAGAGGCGTCACCGACTGACCGACCTCAGGCTGCTCGATCGTGGACCGGACGCCTACTACGCGCACGCGGTGCTGAACCCGACGGCGGACGGGCGGGACCACTCGGAGTCGAACCAGGTGACGGTCACGCGAAAGGACCTCAAGGCGAAGAAGCCGACCCGCAGCGGAGATGCCTGGTCGGTCCGGCTCGTGGCCACCACCAAGCTCGGTGAGGCGGAATGGGGCGTCGGGACCGTCTTCTTCTTCGAAGACTTCGGCGAGGTGATGCCGGACCCGGACGGTCCGTCCATGAAGCTCTACAAGGACCGTGCGAAGCTTCCGTCCGGAAAGGTCGTCCGCCTGAAGACCGACTTCTCGATCACCGAGGCCGCCCTGGACCTGGTCGAAAAGGCGTACCGGGCGGCGTTCGGCGAGAACCCCGACGTGACCCAGGGCAACCTCGAACACGACAACCTGAAGTATTTCCAGGTGGAATACCAGAAGGCCAAGTTGGCTCAGCCCGGTGCCGGACGGCGCAGGTGGGCGCAGATCGCGATCCGGGAAATATCCTTCGGGCGCGCACGAGTGGCGCGCGGATTCCGGACCTTCGAGGTGGACATCGTCGCCAGCGGCCCGGTCGATCTGGGTGAGCCGTACGGCGTCGCGGACGTGCCGCTGGCGGTGCGGGTCATCGCCCGACGATAGACTTCGCCGGATTCCGTGGCGGGCGGGGCGACCGGTTCAGCTTGGAGATTCGATGGTCGAGGACCTCAACAGCATTCCGGAACACGTGATCGAGCAGGCACGTCGCCTTCCCGCTGACGATCGGCACGGGTTCCTGTGGCGGCTGGTGAAGCCGCGGGGCCGGGTCTTTCTGGAACGCTTCATCCAGGACGTGGTCGACGGGGGCGCGGAGGCGCGGACGTGGGGTCGGGGCAAGATACTGGTCGCCGACTGGTCCCTGTCGGAGCTGTTGGAACGCACGGTGTCCGAGGTCGTGGAGGGCCTGGGCGAGCCGGCCGAGGGGGGCTGGTTCAGCGTGGACCTCGAGTTTTTCCCGGGCTCCTCCGAGCCGTCGACCGGCGCTCCGGCCGTCCTGCGGCGCGACATGAAGTACTCCTGCTCGGCTCCGGAGGGCGCGATCGCCATGCCCCTGGACGAGGTGGCGGTGCGTGCCGTCCGGTCGATCGACATCGCGGTACGGCGGTGGATGGCGTACCGCGTCTCGGCGATCGTGGGCCCGCGTCTTCAGGGGCTGGCCGAGCTCAGCGATGTCGTACGCGCGCTGGACCTGAGCGACGACACGATCTCATCGGACGCGGAGCACGCGATACGCGCGCTGTTGGCCGAGGCCGCCCTGGAGACGGCTCCAGGACGCCCGGCGGGCTTCCGGGGGCCGGACAGGCTCTACCGGTAACGAGCGCTCACCGGCCAGGGCAGCACTCCTTTGCCGGGACGGCCATCGGGACCACCCGCATCGCGGCGCCGGCCACGGCGGCGTTGCCGACGCGGTCCTGGCCCGCGGCGAAGGTCGACGCCAGGTGGGACGGGACGGTTTTCGAGTGGGAGTCCATGGCTGTCTTGGCGGCCTGGGCGTTGCCGATGACCGCCGGGACCAGGACCAGGGTCTTCTTGCCCCTGTCGGCGGCGGCCGCCGTGCGGAGTTCCTTGGCCGTCACCGGTACGGCCGGTTTGGTTTGTGGCGGCAGGATCTCAGGCATCGGTGGTCACCCCTGCGTCCCCGGGTCGGCTACCAGGCCAGCATACGGGCCCAGCTCGGACGGGCGGAACAGTCGTGCCTCGCGCTGGAACTGGCGGGAGATGCCGCGCACGACGTGCCGCATGGTGATGGCGGGGCTTTCGCTGTCCGCGGCGGACAGCGCGGCCGCTCGGGCCGCCGCCGTGATGCTCGCGCCCGTCATGTCGAGGCGGCACAGGGCCGCCAGGTCCACGTCCGACGACAGCGGGGCCTCCGGCGGGAAGGCCAGCCGCCACAGTCGGAGCCGTTCCGTGGCGCCTGGGCGGGGGAAGTGGACCACGAAGTGGAACCGCCGGGTGAACGCCGGGTCGATGTTCTCCTTCAGGTTGCTGGTCAGGATGATCAGGCCGTCACTCACCTCCAGGCGTTGCAGCAGGTAGCCGACCTCCAGGTTCGCGTAGCGGTCGGTGCCGTGCTTGACGTCGCCGCGTTTGCCGAACAGGGCGTCCGCCTCGTCGAACAGCAGGACCGCGTGGCTGTCCTCGGCCTGCCGGAACACCGCCTCCATGTTCTTCTCGGTCTCCCCCACCCATTTCGAGACCACCTGGGCCAGGTCCACCTTCAGCAGTTCCAGGCCCAGCATGCCGGTCACCACCTCCGCCGACATCGTCTTCCCGGTCCCCGGCTCGCCGGTGAACAGCGCCTTGATGCCGCCCGTCGACCTGGCCGCGAAGCCCCACGACTCGGCGATCCTCGGCCACGCCCGGAACGCCGACGCGATCTCCGTGATCTGGTTGCGCTGCGCGTCGGGCAGGACCAGGTCGGACAGCACCCGCCGCGGCACGATCGACTGGACCGCGCTGTGGTTGCGGCCCCTCGTCACCGTGGCGATCGCCGGGTCCACGTGTTCGGCCACCCCGTTGCCGGCCAGCCGGGCGTCGGTGTCCGCCACCGCGGCGACGGCCCGCAGCTCGCCGGCGCTCATCCGGTACCGGGCGGCCAGGTCAGCCAGCTGGCCACCGTGCAGGGACGGGAACGCCGTCGACCACATCGCCCGCCGCTCGGGGAAGGCCGGGGTGGGGACGGTCAGCTCGGCATACGAACGGGCCGCCAGCAGGGCCGCCGGGCGCCACGGGACGGTGCCGGTCAGGCACAGCGGCACCCGGGACCGCAACAGCTGCTCGGGCGGCTTCTCCGGACCACCGTCCGTGGGCAGCCACAGCAGCGCGCCCAGGGCCGCCGCCACGCGGAGGTCCGACTCCGGGTCCTCGGTGATGCGGCGCAACGGCTTCCCCGCCGCCGCGGCCAACGCCGCCGCCGCGTCCAGCTGGCCGTCGGCGGGACAGCCCCACAGGCCGACGACGTCGAGGTCACCCGCCGCCACCGCCTCGGCGAGGACCCGCAGGCGGTCCGTGGACAGGGACACCACCCGCGGTTCGGGCGAGGCCACCTCACCCGGGTCGTGGCCCAGCAGGCCGACATCCCCGCCCCAGCCCATCAGGTAGTCGAAGACGCCCGGCCCCAGGGCCAGTTCCTGCGCCAGCTCCGCCGGGGGTTCGCCGTAGGGACGCAGCAGGCCGTAGCGGCGCAGCCGGCCCGCCGGAGCCAGTGCCCGGCGCAGCGCCAGGCGGTCGGCCGGGGTCTCCGCCACGACCGTGACCAGCAGCTCCACGCACGGCGCCCGGCGGTTGAGGTTGTCGACGACGTAGGCGTAGATGCGCTCGTACCCCGCGTCCAGCTCGGGCGCGGCCACGAGCAACAGGCAGTCCTGCTCCGCGCGGGACAGGCCGAAGTGCGTCGTCAGCGCGTCCAGCGGCAGGGTCACGCCCCTCGACGCGGCCAGGCGGCGCAGGTGTTGCTCGGACTCCGGGTCCGGGCGCGGCGGTGACGGGGGCTCGGTCATGGCCTCCGTGAACGCGTCCACCCGGGTCAGCAACGCGCCCACCTGCTCGTCCGTGACGCAGAACGGCGTGAGGTCGGGGCGGGTCAGGGCCGCCGCGGCCGCGGACTGGCGGTCCACGGCCGCACGCAGTGCCTGGTGCAGCTCCGCCAGCCGGACGCGGAGATGTTCCACCGCCACGCCACCCATGTCAGCCACCGGAGAAGGTCAGGGTCCGGCCACCCAGCCAGACCACGTTCGGGACGTCGGTCAGCGCGCCGCCCTGCCACAGGTCCGTGTGGCGGCGGCCCAGCGGGAGCTTCACGCGCACACTCTCCGGCCGGTACTCGACCCGTGCCTCCAGGTCGGCGAACCTCGTCAGCGCCAGCACCGGGTCCGGGGTCTGCTTCGGCCACAGCTGCCAGGCGAGCATGCCCAGGGACAGGGACGCGGCCAGCGAGACCGACCGGTCCAGGGCCCCGTCCGCCCGCGGGACGGCGCGGTGTGCCACGAACAGGATCTCCACCAGGTCCGCCACCCGCTCGGCGTGGACGGGGAGCTCGGCGGCCAGCCGCGGCGACAGGTCACCGGAGGTCCACAGTGGAGTCCGCCAGGGCAGCCGGGCCACCGGGTCGCCGCGCAGCGGGCGCACGTTCGTGACGAACCGGACGCCCGCGCCCGCCAGGTCCCGCAGGCTGGACGTCGGGAGCGGGCTGTCGCACACCAGCACCGGCGGCCGCCCGCACGCCACCCAGTGCGGCAGCAGACCCGCCACCGACGGCGCCCAGGCGACCGGGAACATGCCCTGCGCGTCGACCAGCAGCAGACCGTCGTCCACGCCCGTCACCAGCAGCGGGTCGGCCGGGTCGTGGCCCCGGCACAGCGACAGCGCCAGCACGCCGTCCAGTACCGGCAGCGCCGGGCGGACCCGCTGGGCGAACTCGGTCAGGTCCGGCACCGAGTCCAGGCCCGCGAACGCCGCGGCCGCCGCGTTGTCGTGGGGTGTCCGGCGCCAGCCGCGTTCGGGTGCGCCCAGGACCTTGTACGCCAGGGCCGCGGCGAACAGCGGGGCGTCCGCCAGTGAGTCCACTCCGGACAGTGCGGGGCCGATCGCGTCCAGGTAGCCGGTTCGGGCCAGGGGCCCGGCGAGCAGGAACGGGAGCGCGGCGCACACCCGGGTCTCCCCCACGACCCCCACGGGCGTCTCGGTGGCAGCGGGAACCGATCGCTCTTCCTCGTGGGGAGGCAGCGACCGCACCAGCTCGGCCACCTCGTCGAGGGTCGACGGCGGGGACGGGAGTGACCGGGGGCGCGCCAGCTCGGCGGCCACGTCGCCGACCACCGACGGCGCCGGCGAGGCCGGCAGCAGTGCGGACAGGTACACCCGCAGCGTCTCGTCGGGGAGCAGTGCCAGCACCGCAGCCAGCTCGCCGCGTTCGGCCAGCTCACCGAACAACGCGGTCGGCGTGGGCGGCGGCATGGTCCGAACCGGCACCGCGAGCCCGCCCGGCGGGTCCGATGTGGACGGATCGGCCGAGCCGTCCACGGGCGACGCCACCGGGACGGGCACCGGGATCGAACCCGTGGGCTCGAGGACGACACTCGCCGACGCCAGCACGTCGCCACCGCCGCCCGGCCGCGACGACGGCCGCACGGACAGGCGGACGGACAGCCGGACCGGCTCGGTGATCTCCACGTCCGGACCGTCGCCCGCCAGGATCTCGTCGAACTCCTCGGCCAGCAGGTCCGGCAGCGCCTCGATCGCGCGCTGGACCAGGCCGCGGGGGTCCGGGCCCCAGCTCCACCCACCGCGCCGGACCACGCGCACCACGCACCGGTGCACGACGACCTCGCCCGCGGTGGGTGTGCTCACGACTTCCGCACCGCCGTGAGCGCGCCGGCCCAGCCGGCCACCAGGGCCAGCACGCCGTAGGTGCCGGCCGGCACGGTGATGGCCAGTTCGACCGCGTCCTGCCCCGCCGGGATCTCCCCGGACAGGATCCGGAGGTCCTGCCCGCCCGTGACCAGCGCCAGCACGGGCGTCGCCCGGCTCTGGTCGGCCACCGGCACCGTGATCACCAGGCTGTCCGGGCTGAAGGTCGGCTCCTCCCCCCACTCACGCAGCCGGGTGAGGACGGGCTTCGCCGGCTCGACACCGAACGCCAGCGGGTCGGCGAACACGTCCGGCTCCTCGTCCGCGGCGTGGACCTCCAGGTCCGCGGCGGGCAGCGGGAGGGACACGATCTCCCCCGGTCCGGTCGAGACCCGCAGCGGCAGCGCGGCGCCGACCAGCGCGGCCGCGTTCCCGGGCCCCGGCACGCCGACCGCGTCGACCGCACCCGCCACGTGGCCGGTCTCCCGCACGTACACCACGTAAAGGCTCATCCTCGACCACCTGCCGCCGCGACCGTTGCCAGGACCAGGAACTCGACCGCGCCCGGCAGTTCGAACACCTGCGGCGGGGACACCGTGGGGTCGTAGCCCCGCATCCGGCACCGGACCCGGCGCTCACCGTCCACAGTGGCCTCCGCGGGGGTCGTGAGCACGGTGTCGGTCGCCGTCGGCGGGATCCTCGGGGTCAGGTGCACGTGCAGCGACACCCGGCCGTCGGCCACCTCCTCCGGGGACACCCCGGCCGGCAGCGGCAGCAGCATGCCGTCCGTCGCCGTGCCGGAGGCGGCCAGCACGCTGCCCGCCGAGATCTGCCCCGAGAAGCTGCCCGCGATGGTCAGGTTCCCGTTGGCCGCCACGGTCATGAGCGGGCTGACCGACCCACTTCCCTGGTACAGCCCGTAGACCAGCGTCGGCGGGTCCTCCCCGGACAGCACGAGCGCCGGCTGGCCCTCCTGCACGGACGTCCGCGACCGCAGCGACAGGGTGCCCGACCGGGCCGCCACGGTGTCCGCCCGCACGCCCACGTACCGCACGCCGACGGAGCGGGCGGTCGTGGCGACGGCGGTGAAGTGGCCGTCGGTCCAGCGGACGTAGCCCAGCAGCACCAGCCACCGGACGGGCGGGTCGGCGGGCGCGGCGCCGACCGCTGGTGGCCGCTGCTCGGCCACCAGCCGTTCGTCCCCCAACCGTCCGAAGAGGATCTGGTAGGACTCCTCGACCCGCGTCGCCCCGGCCCCACCGGCGCAGGAGGTGGGCCCGGTGGCCGGCTGGGCGCGGTCGACCGCGGTCAGGAACACCGGGTAGTTCGGGTCGGTCGGCTCCTGGTCCGCGCCGTTGACCTCCGCGAACTCGGCCTCGGACAGCACGACCGGCGCCGGCACGACGATCTCCCGGCCCGTGCCGTCGACCGCCGCCCCCGCGGCGACGCTCACCTCGACGAACCGGGCGCCGGTCGCCGGGTCCGTCCGGTCCTCGGTGGTCAGCTCGAGCCCCTCGGCGACACCCCAGTCGTGCAGCAGCCGCGCGTGCCGGGCGGCCGCCCCGCGGGCGTAGGAGACCGTCGCCGCCAGGTCCGCGGCGGCGAGGACCTGCCCCTCGTGGAACGCGGGACGCAGTGGACCGGTCACGACGAATCACCCGACCGCGGCTTGCGGGTCGTCGACGAACGGGTCCGCCGCGCCGGCGGCTTCGGGGGCTCGGGCTCGGGCTCGGGGGTGGTGCCGCTCTCCAGCTCGGAGAGCCGGTCGCCGAGCCGTTCCGGCAGCTGCTCCCGCACCTGCGAGACCTGTTCCCGCGCGGTGTCCAGCTGCCCCCGCAACGCCGTCACGGTCGCCACCAGGTCACTCACCTGTGCCCGCAGCGCACCCAGCTCCTGCAGGGTGTCGGACACCTCGGCCGGCACCGCGTACACCTGCTCGTGCAGTGGTTCCGGCAGCGTCTCCCCCGGCGCCCGCATCATGAGCGCGTCCCACAGCTCGTCCAGATCGCCCTCGCTCGGCCACTCCTCGAGGAGGCCCGGGACGTAGGGCCGGGACACCGCACCGTCCGGCACGGCCGGCGGCCGGAACACCGGGACCGGCTGGCAGCACAGGCGCTGGGCCAGCGCACGCAGCGGGTACAGCTTCGGCAGCCACTCGCCGTACGCGGACCCGCCCGGCAGCACCTGCTCCCGCGTCGCCGAGCACACCCGCACGACGTCGCAGCCGTCCAGCTCGAGGTGGGCGAGGAGCACGTCGGTGTCGGTGCAGTCGGTGCACGGCGGGTTCAGCGTCGCGCACGCGGCGTCGGTGACGAACCGGCGCAGGTAGGTCGTGAGGTTGCCCGCGGCCCGGGTGATCTGGTCCAGCTCGGTGATCGACAGGCGCTGCGTGGAGTCCGGTTCCGGCGTCGGCAGCGGCTGCGGGAGGGCCACCGTCCGCACCTCGTCACGCAGCCGGCAGTCCGCCACCCCCGGCGCCCGGTCCAGCCGGCCCAGCAGCCACTCCCGGATCCGCACCAGGTCGGACCGGAACTCGATCTGCAGCACGTTGTCGACGGGCGTGCCCTGGGCGAGCAGGCGGACCTCGATCGGCGCGTCGGCGTCCCGGGTCGCGACCCGCGCCGCGGCCTCGGCGACGACGGCGTGCGCGACCGACCGGTGGGCCGGGTCCCAGACCTTCTCGGGGTCCGTCGCGGCCAACCGCTCGCACACCGAGCCGAGGACCTGCCGGGCCTCGTCGATGCTCGACAGGTCCCCGAAGCGTTCCCGCAGGTTCCGCTGCCCGGCCTCGTCGTGGGTGTCGTACCGGGCGATGGCGCTGGCCAGCGCCCGCACCTGCTCGGTCATCGCCCGGGCGGCGGGCACGTCCGGGGTGCCCTCGCCGCTGCCCCGGAGCAGGTCGAGGTTCTGCTTGTAGCGCAGCGCGTCGGCCTCGTCGAAGGTGAAGGTCCGGTCCGACGCGGCCGCGGCGACCCCCATGGCCGCCAGGTACACCTCGAGCCGCTGGGCGAGGAGGCGGACCGGGTTGTACCGGTCGAGGTCGCCGACGCTCGCCAGCAGCCGGGACAGCGGGTTGTACCGGTGGTCGTCGGTGGTGTCGCACCTGACGACGAACCGGAAGCCCTCCTCGATGCGGGACGGCACGCAGCCCGGGGTCGGGCACGGCTCCTCGGTGGCGTACGGCGCGACCGGGTCGGCCGGGGTCTCCTCGTACCGGATGAAGAGCCCGTAGCGCCGCCCGTCGTCGTCGCAGGGGTCGCCGCAGTCGACGCCCAGCGACGACACCCGCAGCTCGCGGACCAGGGCGTCCACGTCCACCTTCTCCTTGCAGGACACCACGATGTCGTTGCCCTGGCAGTCCAGCGCGTGGCCCGGGTGCACGGCGACCGTCCCGCCGCCGCACGGATCGCAGCTCACCTCGAGGCCGCAGACGACACCGGGCCCGAACACGGTCCTGTTGTGCAGGCGGTCCTTCCCGGCGACGTAGTCGGTCAGCAGGGACAGGTCGTCCTCGGTGAGCAGCTGGCCGGCGAAGAACCGCGGCCGCACGAACGCGGACGGGAACGCCGACGCCCCGCCGCATCCGCACCCGCAGTCTGACTTGCCCATCAGTGACGCTCCTCCGTGATGAAGAACCAGCTCTCGAAGACGTCCCCGCCCGCGCCGGTGCCGGACGTCCACGGGCCCACACCGGACGGCGGGACCGCGCAGCCGCCGCCGGTCTCGGGCTCCGGCTCGTGGGGGTGGTCGGTCTCCGCCTCGGACCGGGACCTGCCGAAGAACGGGACCTTGCCGCCGACGTTGGTGCCGTCGACCGGGCGGCAGCAGCGGTCGAGGATGAACGCCGCGCGGACCGTGACCAGCACCCGGTCGCCCTCCTGCAGCGTCTCGCGGGTGGTCTGCCGGTACCGGAACTGCCGGGTGAACTCGCCCGACTTCGGTTCCTCGAACTGGCCGCCCATGTACCAGGTGTCGGCGTTGCGGCCGGCGCCGCCCTCGATGACCTGGATCTCCACGACACCCCGCTTCAGCGTGTCCACGCGGACGTCGTCGGAGAACCGCACGACCAGCCCGCCGGTCTGCTTCTGCGTGCCGAGCAGCTCCTTGGCCTCGTCGACCGTGTACGTGTGGCCGTGCCGCCAGTTGATGCCGGTGATGACGGTGGGCACGTGCCTGCCGAACGGGCGGCGGATGTCCATCTGGATCTGGTCGGCGCGCACCGGCCGGTACCAGTCGACGTCGTCGATCCTGGCGAGCCACAGCACCTTGTGCTCGCAGCGCCCGCAGCACGTCTCGCAGCGCTCGTCCCGCGGCGGCTCGTGCGTGGTGACCCGGACGACGTAGCTCTCCTCGGTGTAGCCGAAGTCGCAGTCGCCGGCGTCCGCGCACTGGGAGTTGAAGACGGTCCTGGTCTGCTCGACCGGGCGCTCGCTGTACTCGATGCCGATCCACACCGTCTTCCCGGTGGTGCGCTCGTCCTCGCGCACCGCGCCCCACAGGTCGACCACGCAGTGGCCGCCCACGACCAGCTCGTTGCCGTCGCAGTCCACGCCCAGTCCTGACGTGATGCGTACCTTGGCCTTGCGGCCCTGCTCCGGCCGGTCCTTCTCCCCCTCGCCGGGTTCGTCTGTGGCTTTGTCGGTGGCCTTGTCGTCGTCGTTCTCCGCCACCGGTTCCACGAACAGCCCGCACACCACGCCGTAGCCGAGCAGGCAGCGCATGCGCAGCTTCAGCTTCTCGCGGAAGTACTCCTGCTCACGCTGGAAGTCGCGCGCGGTGAGCATCTGGCCGTGGAAGTACCGCAGCCGGCGGAACGGGGCCTGTTCGAACTCCCCGTGCTCCGGGGCCTGTGTGGCGGGCTGTTCCGTTACCTCGGTCATCTCTTCTGTCCTCTCAAGACACTCGCGTGTGGACCCCGACCGCGGACACCACACCGACGCTCACCCCGTGGCGTGCGCCGCGTGGCCCGGGCCTCAGAACTCCGTCGTGGTTCAGGCGTGCGCCACCCAGCACGGGCGGCGGCAGCGGGACGAACGCGGTGTCCACCCCGACCGTCGACCGTGTGCCGACCACGAAACCCGCCCCGCCGGTGCGCACCGATCCCCTCGTGTGCGCGGGCGCCTGCCGCCGCACCAGGCGCCGCAGCGCCTCCTCGTCCGCGGCCCCGGCCGGCAGCAGGACCCGGAACCGGTGGGCGTGCTCGGTGAGGGGGTCGGAGTCCGGATCGCCGAACGCCCGCAGCGGCGTCGTGCCCAGCGCCGAGGTGCCGAGCCGCAGCCGCGACGACGACCGGCCGAACAGCCGCACCGAGCCGAGGCCCCGCGCGCCCTGCGGTGCCGCGGTCGCGCGGACCTGCGCCCACTGGCGGTCGCCGGCCAGCTCGTCGATCACCGGCTCGACGCCGAAGACGATGGAGATGGCCTGTTTCAGCGCGCCCGGCGTGCCGCGCCGGCGGTACAGCTCGGGCGCGGCGGCGATCAGCTTCCGCCGGACGCCGGCGTCCCAGCCGGCCTCGAACGACAGGCCCAGCAACCCGGCGAGCCACGGCAGCGCCGCGTCCGGGACGCCGGCGGGGTCGAGCAGCGCGGGGTAGCGCTCGATGACCCGGTCGATGTCGGCCATCGTCGCGTCGAACAGGGACAGGAACCGTTCGGTGAAGTCGTCCGCCGCGGGGTCCTGGCGGAACGCGGCGGGCAGCAGGTCGGCGCTGGTGGAGCGCGGGAAGTCCAGCCGGATCCGGTGCAGGACCGGGGTGGCGCCGGTGTCGCCGGTCAGCGTCACCCGCGCGGTGAGGTAGCGGCCGGGTGGCTGGTCGACGAGGAAGTCGGTGATGCCGGGCGGCGCGGTCTGCCAGTCGGACCCGGCGAACCGGCCGTCCTCGGACACCACGACCGCCACGGACACCGCGGTGCCGGCCGGCACGTCGGCGTCCACGCGCACGCGGTGCCAGCGGCAGCGTGAGATGCCGCTGTCGACCAGCTCGGTGGTGAACTCGCCCTCGGCCACGTAGCGACCGGTGTCCGGCGCCGGCTCGGGTCGTGGCTCGCCCGCCCAGGTGTAGCAGGAGGTGACGTCGCCGTCGGGCCCCTCCTCCCGGAGGCAGAAGCCGTTCTCGTCGGCGGCGACCAGCGAGCTGGGCGGTAGGGCGGCGGCCAGCTCGTCCTTGCCGGACGGTGCGAAGTGGTGGCGGCCGCGGTAGAGCTGCAGCCGGCCGCGGCACTCGGTGAGCAGCCAGACCGTGCGGCCGGGCCCGGTGCGGATCCCGATGATCTCGCCGCCGACGCCGGTGTCGACGACCTCGCACAGCCGGCCGTCCGGGCCGTACCGCCACAGCCGGTCGCTGCCGGCGCGGGTCACGAGCACCTGCTCGTCCTGCGCGAGCGCGACGAGCCGGGCGCGGGGCCGCCGGATCACGGTGGTGAGCTGGTCACCCTCGTTGCGCCACACCAGAACCCGGCCGGCGTCGACCACGGCGACCCGGTGACCGCGTGCGGCGACGGCACTCGGCGCACGCAGCAGGCGGGGGTCGCAGTGCGGCGCCCAGACCGGCCGCCACGTGCCCTGAAGGACCCCTTCGAGACGTTGAACGTCCTGAAGGGGTCCTTCAGGGCAGGGGTCCCGACGCAGTAGGCGGTCCCCGGAGAGGAGGTACCACGCGCAGGGTTGGCAGCCGGGGGCGAGACGCGGGTCGGGGAACCACGGGAGCAGTTCGGCGCGGGTCGGGCCCTGCGGGGACCGGCCGTGGAACGCGAGCCGCACGCCGGCCGGGTCGTCGAACCCGACCACGTTCGTCACCTCGGCCTCGTCCCACCCGACGACGTCGTCGAGCAGGCGGAACGTGACGGTGGTCGGCGCACAGGTCATGAGGACTCCACCGGGATCAGCAGCGGGCGTTCGGGCCAGACGAGGTCGTTCGGCGGGATCGGGTGGTCGGTGCACGGCGGCAGCCGCAGGCCGTCGACGGTGAGCGAGAGCCCGGACACGGCGAGGACGCCGTCGACGGCCAGGAGCCGGCGCACGAGCGGGGTGTGCCGGACCGCGCCGCCGAACGGCCAGCCGCCGCCGTTCTCCCCGCCCACCAACGGATCCAGGTAGGTCGTGACCGCGTCGCCGGCCCGCGCGAGGACGGCGGCCCGGTCCTGGTCCGGGTCCAGCACGACCCGGGCCTCGACGGCGACCCGGCGGAACGCGACCGGGCCGGTGACGACGGTGACGCCGGCCGGGGCGGCCTCGCGGGCGAGGAAGTCGGCCACCGCACGCAGGGTGGCGGCGGTCGGGACGGGTGGCTCGCCCGAGTCGTCCGTCCCCTCCGGCACCACGAGGACGCCGACCACGCCGGGGATGGGTGTGCCGGCGAAGTCCGGGTGCAGGCCGGGCACGCCGTGCGCGCGGGCGACCGACGCGCCCGGGGCACGCAGCGCCAGCAGGCCGTAGTCGGCGGGCGCCACGGCCCGGCCGCGGGAGCGCAGCTCCCCCACCCCGCGCCGCATCGCGTCCGCGTCGGGTTCGGCGTCCGCGCCGCCCGTCGCGGGGAACGGGTTGTTCACGCGGGTGACGAACGGCAGCGCGGTCACCACGCTGTTGACGGCGCCGGCCGCCACCGCACCCGCCGCGCCGCCGCCCACGCGGTACCGCACGGCCCGCACGTTGCGGAAGCCGGGCGGCACGGGCGCGCCGTTGACGCCGTCGCCGAACGTGACCTCGCCGGTCGCGTGGTCGACGACGAACACCCGGTCGTCCGGGCCGTACGCGGCGAGGCTCTCGACCTCCTGCCACTGTGTGGTGGCGCCGGTGGTGGTGCCGGTGGTGGTGCCGAAGACGTCGGTGGCGGGGTCGTCGTCGACCTCGATGACGACGCTGCCGGCGAGGATCGGCACCTGGGACAGGCGCATCCGCCGCCGCGCGGTCGGCGACGCGGGGTCCTGGATCGGCTCGAGCGGCTCGTCGAGGACCGTGCGCGCGGCGGTGGCGGCGACCATGTTCAGCCGCAGCCCGGAGACGAGTGGCGGTGGCGTGGTGACACTGCCGTGCGCGACCTGCAGCCGCAGCCAGCGCAGCGCCGGCCCGGGCCGGGCGGCGGGTGGGCGGCCGGGCGTCCAGGTGCGGGGCACGCGGAGCTCGACGGTGCCGCTGGCCCGCAGGCCGCCGGTCTCGTCCCGCACCACCTCGGCCGGCACGAACCGGCCGCCGTCGAGGACGTCCCAGCGCAGCAGCGGCGCGGGTGGGAGCGGCAACGGTGTCGAGCCACCCGCCCGCGCGGGGTTCGGCGGCGCGGCGGCGACCACGAAACCCAGTGACAGCAGGGGGAACGGGCTCGCGGTGCCGGCGAGGCCGAGCCACAGCGCGTTGCCGGGCCGGGGTTCGTCGCCGAACGGGGCGAAGGCGCGGCCGGGTCCGCTGGGTCCGAGGGGGACTGGTTCGACCGCGCCGGCCCGCTGCACCGCGATCGCGCTCAGGGTGGCGGGGGTGGCGTAGAGGTCCTGGCCGGTCTCGAAGATGATCTGGCCGTCGGGGCCGGACGCGGCGGCCTGGAAGCCGGCCGGGACGAGGACCGAGGCGCCGTCGGGCGGGGTCACGGTGAACTCCAGCAGCGCGGCGGCCGCGGTGGCCGGCCTGCGCCGCACGCCCGCGGTGCCGAGGTGCTCGGCCAGGATCTTCTCCGGCAGCCGGTTCACCCGGGTGAGCACCGGCTCGGTCTGCGTGCCGAACAGCCGGACGAGCGCGACGCCGGCGTCCTGGCGGTCGGGGTTGGTCCAGTCCGGGGTGTAGCCGGGGATGCGGTCCCGCACGGCGGCGCGGACCGCCTCCCTGCTCGCGTCGACGAGCTCCGGCTGCACCCCGGACGGCCCGGGGCCAGGGACCAGGTTCCCCTCCTCGCCGGAGTCCGGCGCCCACCACACGTCGCTCACAGCAGCCCCTCCCCAGGTTCGGCCGCGGGCACGACCCGGGTCCGGACCTCCCGCACCGCGGGCAGCTCACCCGGCCGCAACGGCACGTCGGCGCATGATTCGGCCGGTTCGGCGCCGTCGAGGGCGATCGCCACGGCGGAGACGACCGCGAGGTCGCCGAGGGCGTCCTGCGCGGCCCGCAGCAGGGCCGAGGGCCGCAGCGGTTCGCCGAACGGCCAGCCGGTGCCGTCGTCGCCACCCACCAGCGGGTCCAGGTACCGGCGCAGCGCGTCATCGACCACTGTGGACACCGTGGCGCGGTCCGCGGGGCGGCCGGACAGGTCGACCCGCAGCCGGACGCCCCGGTACGCTGGAGCCCGCACGAACACCTCGGCCGTGAGCAGCCGCGCCGCCGCCAACCGGTCCGCGACCTCGCACAACATGCCCGGATCCGGCGTCGGCGCCGACCCCCATCCGTACGAAAGTCCCTTTCGCTCGGCCTCGACGTACGAGAGTCCCTTTCGTACGGATCCCGGGAGCAAAGTCGGCGATTCGTTCGTTGCCGTGTGGACAGCGTGTGCGGCGGGGGCGGAGGACGGTGCTTCGGCCGGGCGATGACCTCGCGGGACCGATGGTACGATGTGGACGGTCACCGCCCCGGGCACTCGCACGCAGGGGAAGCCCGGATGCTCGCCGAGCGAGGCGTGGGCGCGGCCGACCGAGACGCCGGGCGTGGTCACCGCGAGCGTCACGTAGTCCGCGGCGGTGACGGCGCGGGTCACCTCGCCCAGCGCACCCGCCGCGCGCTCCCGGGCCTGCGCCACGGTTTCCGGGTCCGCGCCGCCCGCGGCCTGGACCAGGTTGGCGCCCCGCACCGGCACGGCGTCCTCGACGGGCAGCCAGTTGTCGGTCAGGCCGCCGTTCCCCTCCTGGCCGCCGCCGATCGTGTACGCGACCCGCACGTCGCCGGTCGGGCGCGGGATGCGCCCGGTGAGCCCGTCGCCGAACACGAGCGCGCCGTCGGCCCGGTCCAGCCGGAAGACCCGGTCGCGGGACGTGCCGAACGCGAAGTCCACCACCGGTTCCCACGCCTCGCCGGCGAGCTCGAGGGCCGCGGTCAGCAGGCGGCCGGCGGCGTCGGGCAGCACGAGCCGCTGGCCGGGGAGCCGGAGCCAGTCCTCGAGCTGGCCGGCCAGCTCGGCGCCGGTCGCGACGCGGCGCTCGAGGTGGCTCGCGGCGGAGACGTTGACGGCCAGCTGGAGCAGCCGCGGTGGTGCCGCGAAGGTGGCGGCCGGGGTGGACACCACCAGCCCACGATCCTCAGTGGACCAGCCGGCCGGTGGCAGGAGGCGCACCACCCCGGATCGCCGCAACCCGCCGGTGCCGTCGACGACGCGGTCGAACGTGCCGGCGACCGGTGAGTCCGGCCGGAACCAGGACCAGGTCACGTCGGCCGGTGGGCGGACCCGGGGTCCCTCGGGCACCGTCCAGGACGGCGCCAGCGGCGAGTCGAGCTCCACGAGCAGCGACAGCCAGCCCGGCGCGGCGAACGAGCCGTCGAGTGGCAGCGTGAAGCGGGCCCCGGCGGCGGAACCGTCGGCGGGCAGCAGCGGAACCCCGCGCCGGGCAAGGAGATCCGCGGTCCGGTCGCGGTCGGTCCACACCGTCACGTCGCCGGCCAGCGGGAAGACGGTCACGTCCTCGTCGCCGAGGCTGAAGCGGATGGCGCCGGACGGGTCCCGCGACAGGACCGTTCGCGCGGGCACCACCGTCGGTTCCGGCTCCTCGCTGGTCAGCCGCAGGACGGTGGCCGCGGGGGTCGCAGGCCGGGGCGGGTCGAGGCCCAGGAGCCGCAGGATCGCGACCACGAGGTCGTCCGGGACCTGGTCCAGCCAGTACAGCCGCTGCTCCAGCAGGTACGCGAACAGCTCCAGCAGCGTGATGCCGGGGTCGACGGGCGCGTGCAGCGTCCACCGGCCGTCCGACTCGGCGGGGATGCGGCCGCGGATGGCCGCCATCATGTCGGCCCAGGTGAGGTCGTCGAGCTTCGGCGCCGGCAGGGTCATGGCGTGCTCCCGGTCAGGCCGACGTAGAACGGGAACACCAGGTTCGCCTTGGTGTTGGTGCGCCGGATCCGGTACTCGACCGCGACCGTCACCCGGGTCTCGTCGAGCGGGTCGGCCTCCGCGCGGACGCCGTCCAGCTCGACCCTCGGCTCGTGGGTCCGCACCGCGTCGGCGATCGAGCGTTCCAGGTCGCGCAGGTTCTGCACGCTGCCGGGCGCGAACACCGACTCCTGCGCCGTCGTGCCGAGGTCCGGCCGCATGACGCGCTCGCCGGCGGCGGTGAGCAGGAGCGCACGCAGGCAGTGCTCGATGCTGGTCTCGCCGACCGCGTAGGACAGTCGCCCGGCCTCGTCGGGCAGGATCGGGAACCGCCAGCCGGTGCCGAGGAACGGTTCGCTCATGACGTCTTCGACTTCCCGGACAGGTCGCCCTGGGTGAGCTGCGGCACGGGTGGGCTGCCGGCCGACGCGTGGGTGTGTTGGTTGTAGGCGGTCAGCAGGTTGTCGCCGAACACGAGTGGGTGGTCCGCCCCGGCACCGAGCGCGATCGCGTTCGCGTCGACGGTCACCTTGTCCGCCGTGAGGGTGATCTCGCCCGTGGCGGTCACGGTGATGGTGCCGCCCTGCGCGGTGGTGATCCGGATGTCCTTGGACTTGTCGTCGAACAGGACCTCGTGGCCGGCCCTGGTGCGGATGATCTTCTGGTCGCGGCCGCCGTCGTGGGCGGTGGGTGGCTTGTCGGCGCCGTTGTACAGGCCGCCGAGCACGTACGGGATCCGCATGTCCCCCTGGTAGAACGCCACCAGCACCTCGTCGCCCACCTCGGGGACGAACAGGGTGCCGTAGCCGTTGCCCGCGTAGAGCTGGCTGACCCGCGCCCACTCGCTGACCGTCGAGCCGCCGTCGAACCACGGGTAGGACAGCTTCACCCGGCCCTCGTCGTCGCCGTCGTTCTCGACCACGGTGGCGACCGTGACGCCGTAGTAGCGCTGGTCGGTCGACATGGCGCGCGGCATCGCCCTCACGACTCGCCTCCCTGGAAGATCCGCCGTCCGGTGAAGGTGGTGAAGAACCCGCTGGTGTTGAGGGCGTGCTCGACCCGCTTGACGAAGTACGTGCCGGAGAACCGCCGCCCCAGGCCGAAGATCTCCAGGTTGTCGCCGGGCCGCAGCTCCGGCAGCCCGGCCACCCGGCCGGTCGCGGTGATGAACTCGTACGCCCGTTCCCGCAGCAGCGCGATCGCCAACTCCTTGGCCTCCTGCGCGTTGAGCACCGGCGCGTCGACCACCACCTCCTGCCGGCCGCCCGCCGCGTCGTCCGCCGCCTGCGGGCCGCTCTCCCCGTCGGCCGAGTTCTGGCCGGCCGGCAGGTTCTCCGCGGTCGCGGTGAACTCGAGCGGCTGCTTGGTCCTCGGGTCCCAGCCGCGCACGGTGAGCTTGCTGACCTGTTTGGACACCGTCAGGGTCGGGGTGAAGTCGATGAGGTTGGGCACCAGGCCCTCGGGCTGCGCGGTCGGCCCGGTGGTCAGGCCCGGCTGGTAGGCGAGGCGGTACAGGCGGATCGGCCGGCCGTCGCGGCCGTCGGTGGGCTTGACGAAGTACAGCGTCTCCTCGCCGGTGTCCTGGTCGGGGAGGATGTAGCAGTCGAAGTCGACCCGTTTCGCCCGCTCCATCAGGAACTCCGCGTCGGACTGGTTCTTCTGCACGACGAGGTCGTGGACCGGGCCCTCGTGGGTCGTGACCGCGCGGAGCTTGTTGCGCTGGGCGATCCGCTCGGCGATCTGCCAGTCGGTCATGTTGCGGAAGTTCTTGTCCTCCTCCTTGGTGGGCTTGCGTTCCTTGAGCTTGAGCATCCCGTCGACCCCGCTGACGGACACGGTCGGCGAGGCGCCGTCGGGGAACTTGGGGGCGAGCGTGCTGATGGTGCCGGTCGCGACGGTCAGCAGCCTGTCGGCGTAACCCAGCCGGACCGACACCCGCGAGCCGAGGCGGAACTCACGCGAGTCGCTGTGCTTGAACCGCAGGTTCTGGTCGTCCCAGTTGTTCAGCTCGAGGTCGAAGCCGGACATCTCGTCGAGGTCGCGGTGCACCTTGATGTCGAGGATGTCGTTCTTGGTCGTCGGGTCGGCCTCGACGCCCTCGATGAACACCTCGAACTCGGGCGCGTACCGGTCCGGGTCGGCGATCTGGGGTTCGGTGGCCGCGGTCATGGCAGCCTCGGCACGGTCAGCACGCGGCCGGGTCGCAGGTCGCGCGGGTCGGTGATCCCGTTGGCGCGCGCCAGCTCCCGCCACGCGTCGGCCCGCCGGTACACGGCGGCGGCGATGCTGGACAGTGTGTCGCCGCGGCGCACCACGTAGCTCTTCTCGACCGTCGGCGAGGAGCGGGGCGTGTCCGCGACCTGTTGGGCGGCGGGGCGGAACTCCTTGAGCGTGATGTCGAGCTGGGCGCGCAGGGGGACGCCGTCCTTGCCGAACAGGACGTAGTTGACGTCGAGCTTCTCGAGCACGCCGGTGAACACGGCCTCGTCCCACACGAACCGCACGATCGGCGGCGCGTGCTCGCGGCTGTCCGGCCGCATCAGGTTGCGCACGGCGTCCACATAGGACGTCCGGACGTTGTCGAGGGTGTCGGAGGTGTCGACGAGCGCCTGGACGGTGAGTGTCTCGCTGCCGCCGCGCACGTACTGGATCGGCGGCGTCTCCAGGCCCGGGATGGTGATCTCGGCGAAGGTGTTGGACTTGCTCAGCTTGTAGTCGGTCGGGTTGAACCGCAGCGGGATCCGCCGCTGCCGCTCGTCCGCGATCACCGGTCGGATGATCTCCAGGCGGGCCAGCGCGCCCTGGCTCGCGAAGGAGACCGGCGTGATGCTCACCAGTGGCCCCCCGTGTCACCGAGCCCGCGCTCGTTCTCGGTGTGCTTGGCGCGGGCGCACTCCTGTTCGTAGAGCCGCGCCCACGCCTGGATGTGCTTGTTGAAGAGTCGTTGGAACACCGCCCCGTCGTCCCCCTCCACCTGGAACCGCACCTCGAGGTTGTGAATGATCAGGTTCTTCGGCACGCTCTCCACCTCTCTGGCCCGCATCGCCGGCGCCCTGAAAGGCGCGTTCGAGACATCGCCGGTGTCCTGAAAGGCGCGTTCGGGACGTTGAGCGTCCTGAACGCGCCTTTCAGGGCGCGGCCACTGCCCTGAACGCGCCTTTCAGGGCAGGCGCCCGCCGCACTACAGGACATTGGTCAACCCCTCGTGGGCGATCTCCAGCGACTCGATCGCGACGGCGTTCTGTTCGGCGTGGAGGTCCGGGCCGCTCCACTTGGCGGCGAGCCCGCCGTGGAAGGCCCACGCCATCGCCGGCTGGCCGGCCCCGTCCAGGACGATCACCGCGCCGTCGCGGCGGGCGCCCAGGGAGTCGTTCAGGCCGGTCTGGTACCACGTCCACAGCAGACGGTCGCGGACCACGCCGCGCTTCAACGTGATCCGGTTCCACGAGTGCCGCAGCGGCAGCTGGTGCACCGAGTCGTTGCGGCCGCCCTCGGCGTAGTTGACGACCTCCAGCTGCGCGCCCAGTCCGGTCACCTCCTGGAACGCGCCCGCCGCCACGAGCGGCAGCAGCACCGCCTGCGCCGGCGGCAGGTAGGCGTCCCCCGGGTCGAGCGTCACCAGGAACCGGTACTTGGGCAGCGGCTCGGTCACCTCGAGCAGCCGGTCGACCGGCGTGGTCATGACTCGATCACCTCCAGCCCGCGGTCCTGGCCGAGCACGAGGCGCAGCCGGATGAACTCCATCGGCACGGCGGGTGCGACGTCGATCTCGCAGACGACCACGCCCGGGTCCTGGGACACCGGGTTGTTCGTCTCGTCGCACACCACGCGGAACGCCTGCTCCGGCCGGGCGCCGGCGAGCGCGCCCGTGCGGAACGTCTCCAGCAGCACCGAGGTGATGGCCCGCACCAGGGTCAGCCGCAGCTCCGGCGAGTTCACGTCGAACACCAGCGGGGCGGCGACCCGCCGGATCGCCCGCACCAGCAGGTGCAGGAGCCGCCGGTGGGCCACGAACCGGCGGCGCGGGTCGCCGGACAGCGTCCGCCCGCCCCACACCACGAGTCCTCGGCCGCGCACGCACCGCACCAGGTCGACGTTCGCCTCGAAGAGCCGCACCTGTTGCGGCTCCGGGTACTCGACGTCGAGGTCGACCGCGTCCAGCAGGGTGGCGTTGGCCGGGGTGTGGTGGGCGCCCCGCTCGCCGTCCAGCCTGGCGATCAACCCGGCGACGTGCCCGGACGCCGGCACCGTCCGCAGCCCCGGCCCGTCGAGGGACGGCGCCCGCAACGGCGGGTGGTACACCGCCGCCGCGGCGAGCAGCGCCTCGTCGCCGAAGCCGGTCAGCCCACCGACCCAGGCCAGCACCTCGTCCACTGTGGACAACCCGAGTGGCACGTCGAGCAGCACCAGCCGGTCCAGCAGTGGTGCACAGGAGCCCAGCACCGACAGCACCGCGTCGGCGTGGTCGTCGCCGGTCAGGTCCGTGCCCAGGTCGGGCAGCGCCACCAGCGCCGGCTCCGGCAGTTCGGCCTGCGCGGTCACCGCGGCCGTGTACTCGTCCCGCCCGGCCGGCAGGTCCGCGCCGCCGGTGAGCGTGAGGTCCCAGGACAACGACAGCGGCGCGTCCGGCGGGATCGGCTCCGGGGCGTCGGGATCCGTGCGCACCAACCAGATCAGCCTCGACGTGGCCAGCCGGGCGGCCACCTCGCCGGGCGCGATGCCGGTGAAGGTCTCGACCGGCTCGCCGGGCGCCTGGACCCGGATGGTGAGGCTCGGCGGGCCCGCGATGCTGCTGCCCCGGTACCGCACGGCGACCCGGCCGCCGTTCGCCCACGCGCCGGGACTGCGCGCCACGAAGACGTGTCCCTCCGTCCACTGTGCACTCGCGGCCGGGGTCGCCGGCGCCGCCACCCGCACCACCCACGCGGTGCGGCCGCCGTTCTCGAAGAACCCACGCAGCGCGTACGGCGTCGCGGCCGTGCCGTCGGGTGGCCCGTAGGTGTCCACGACGTCGTTCCAGCTCTCGACCCGGACCGGCCGGCCGACCGGCCCGCGCCGGGTGCGGCCGAGGAACACCGCCACGTCCGTGCGCAGCGGCTCGGTGGCCGAGCCGGCACGCTCGACGGTCAGGGATACGCCGGGAAGCGCCGCGCTGGTCATGTCAGGCGTCGACCAGGAGGCTCTCGACCGCCAGCACGAGCGTCTCCATGGCGATCTCGTTCTTGGTGGCGTTGAACGACGGGCCGGTGTACTTCGTCGGCCAGGCCCGGTCGAAGTTCCAGCGCATGACCTCCTGGCGGTTCTCGTCCAGCATCACGATCGAGCCGGACGTGCGCCGCACCCGGCCGTCGAGGGCCTCCTTCACCCAGTTCCAGAAGCCGACGTGGCCGGTCACGCCGCGCTTGAACGTGAGCGCGCTCGGGAACTTCTTGAGCCCCACGAGCTTGCGGACGGTGATGTCCTCGCTGCCGGTGCGGTACTCGATCACCGGCATCTCCACGTCCAGCCCGCTGGCCTCGGTGAACGACCCGCTCACCGCCACGCCGTCGTCGCTGACGTTGGTCACGATGACCAGGAAGTTATAAGCGGCATACGGGTCTTCCCGCGTCACAGGTGGCATTTCCCTTACCCTTCACGGTTCAGACGAGCTGTGGCTCGCGGGTCTTCTGCTGGATCCGGAAGATCACGAACTCCGCCGGGAAGACGGGCGCGACGCCGATCACGCAGATGAGCCGGCCGTTCGCGATGTCGTCGTCGGTCATGGTGGAGCGGTCGCAGGTGACGAAGAACGCCTCGTCGGCGGTGGTGCCGGCGAGCGCGCCGCTGCGCCAGACCGTGCCGAGGAAGTTCGACACCGTCTGCCGCACCAGCGCCCACAGCGACTCGTCGTTCGGCTCGAACACGACCCACTGCGTGCCCTCGTCGATCGACTCCTCCAGGAACAGGAAGAGTCGTCTCACGTTGACGTACTTCCACTGCGCGTCCGACGACAGCGTCCGCGCGCCCCACACCCGCTGGCCGAGGCCCGGGAAGAACCGCAGCGCGTTGATCCCCTTGGGGTTCAACAGGTCCTGGTGCCGCTTGGTGACGTCCTGCGCGATGCCGTCGGTGAGCCGGATGCCGCGGATGACCGCGTTCGCCGGCGCCTTGTGCACGCCGCGCTCGGTGTCGGTGCGGGCGTAGATGCCGGCCAGGTGACCCGACGGCGGCACCTCGACGAACTGGTTCGTCGACGGGTCGTTCGCGACCAGCCACGGGTAGTACAGCGCGGCGTAGCGGGTGTCGAACGGCTCCCGGAACGTCTGGATGCCCTCGATGTCGAGGCCGTCCTGCGGGTCGAGGATCGCGAACCGGTCCTTGAGCTGCTCGCAGTGCGTCACGAGCGCCGAGGAGACGGTGCCGGACCACACGCCGGGCACCGCGCAGATCGCGACCTCGTCGATGTCCTCCAGCGCGACGATGCCGGTGCGCTTGCCGCTGCCGCCGTCCGTGCCGACGAAGTCCGCCACGCTCAACGAGTCGAACCCGTCCGAGCCGCCGGAAAGCGGCAGCGCCGACCCCTGCGCCGGGATCGGGAACAGCGCCGGGTCGTTGATCGTGCCGACGGCGTTGGCACGCACCAGGCGCGAGCGGCTCGCCAGGGTGGCCACGATCCCGGACGGGGAGTCGTCGAGGCGGAGGTTGCCGAACGTCTCGGACACCGACCCGCCCCCCGGGTCGTCGAAACTGGCGTCCACCCGGCCCTCGACCAGGTAGAGCCGGTCGCTCTCGAAGACCTCCGCCGGCACGTCAGCGTCGAAGGTGACCTCGTCGCCGGCGACCGACCGGACCCGCAGGGTGGTGAGCGCGGTGCCGGTGTCGAGCTGGGTGACCGCGTCCGGGTAGAGGCGGTTCGCGCCGCCGATCCGCAGCCTGTCGCCGTCGGGCAGGTTCGCCTGGCGGATCCGGCGCACGCTGAGCCCCGCCGGCCACGCGGGGTGCGTCGCCGGGTCGATGGTCAGGGTCACCGGCTCGTCCGCCGGGCGGTCCACGGCGGTCACGTCGAACCGCCGGTTGTTGATCAGGATCGAGAACGGCGCGCTGAGGTCCGCGGGCACGGCGTTCACCTGGATGGTGTCGCCGTCCTCCTCGGCGGGCGCGGCGAGCTGGGTGACGAACAGGTCGCCCTGCGCCGGGTCGGGCAGCACCTGCAGTGTGGCGCCCACGACGGGCGTGAACCGGACCTGGAGACCCCGGGCCCACGTGCCGGGGCTCGCCGCGGTGAACTCCAGCGTGTCGACGGGCTCGTCCGGGCCGGTGTGCACGTAGTCCCCGCGCGCCACCTTCACCGCCGCCGCCAGTGGCGTGTCGAGCTGGATCCGGCGGGTCGTGGCGTCGTAGCCGGTGATCGTCGCGGCGCCGATCTGGACGTTGTCGCCGCCGCGCACGATCCTGACCGGCGTGTTCCCCGTGAGCCCGACGAGGTGGGCCAGCTCCAGCGTGGTCGAGCCGGCCGCGGCGTCGCGGGTGATCAGGCTGAGCACGCCCTGCTTGAGGGTGCCGGCGGCCGGCTCGGCGCCGCTGCTGGCGACGCGCTTGACGTACAGGCGCTGGCCGCCGTTGTCGAAGAAGCCCTTGACCGCCAGCGGGAACAGCCACCAGCGGCCGCCCTCGGCCGGGTCGTTCGCCCAGGCGTCGCGCACCGCGGGGTCGGGCTCGGGCAGGAAGCCGCCGAAGGTGGTCTGGAACTCCAGGAAGTTCGTGACCAGCTTGGGTTTCCCGGTGGTCGGGCCGCGCTGGGTGACCCCGACCATGCCCGCCGTGCTGGTGCTCACCCCCGCGATCGGCCGTGGCCCCGCGTCAACCTCCTCGACGTAGACGCCGGGGCTCAGGTACTCGGGCATGGCTCTGGCTCCTTCACTGCTCGATCTCGATGACGTGCCGCCGGTCGCGCTCGCCCGGCAGCCGGATGTCCAGCGAGCCCGTGCGGTCCGGCCGCTCGGTGGCCTGGAGGTGGAACACCTGGTCGGTCCCGCTCGCCTCGCCCTCCCACCGCAGGGCGAGGCGGAACGCGCCGCGCGGGTCGGTCAGCGTGCGCTCCAGCCACGCCACCCCGTCCCTGCTCGTGGTGCCGCGCGCCTCGACCAGGGCGTTCGCGACCGGCACCTGGGTGCCCGCGGCGACGACCACCCCGTACACGGTGCGCACCCCCGGCCCGTACGGGTAGGCGACGCTCGGCAGCAGCCGGACCAGCCTCGGCTCGCTCGCCACGGCGGGCGGTGAGGTGTCGTCGTACGGGTACGCGGTGAACTCGACGCCGATGGCGGCCGCGTCGAACGGTTCGCCGTCCGCCGGGTACAGCGGCGCCAGCCCGGTCGCCGCGAAGCGGACCCGGAACCGCTCCGGCTCGGCGCCCGGGCCGCGCCGCCGGCCGAGCTCCGGGTAGGCGATCGCGGCGCTCGGGGTGCGGATCGCCGGGGTGTCCTGGCGGATCCAGGTGTCCTCGGCGGGGTCGAAGCGGTCGAGTTCGGTCGTCACGCCGACGGTGCGCACGCGCTGGGCCAGCTCGTCGAACGGCACGAACCAGGCCGGGCTGTACAGGACGGAGGTCTCGACGGGGTAGAAGCTCGTCATGGCACCGGTGTCCCGTTGATCGTGCGGCTGCGCACGAGCCGCAGGTCCGCCACGTCGAGGGAGTCGAGGTTGACGACCCGCACCTCGTAGTTGAGCGAGAGCCGGTACGGTTTCTGGATCGCGTACCAGATCCAGGACTTCTGGTCGAGGGTCAGCGGGGTCAGGGTGAACTGCAGGGCGTCCGTGGTGCCCGCGAGGCTGCCCGTCAGCTCGTCACCGGTCCAGATCGCGTCGTCGTAGAAGACCTGCAGCGCGCGGCCGATCATCTGGTGCTGGGTCTCCTGCGTGCCGCCCCACGGTGTGATCAGGTAGCGCAGCAGCAGTGCCATCGGCGGTTTGCGGGAGGTCGGCGGGTTCGGCGGCAGGGAACGCACCGGCGGCCGGTTGCGGGACGTCGGGTCCTCGGCGATCTCGTACAGGAAGACCGTGAGCGCCACCCCGGCCGGGCGGTTCTCGAGATCGCTCAGTATCGCCTCCGGCGACTCGTCTCCGTTTCCCAGATCCCTCAACGCCGCCGTCAGCCGGTTCACGATGATCGTCGAAACGTCGGCGACGACACCGAAATCACCCATGCGAGTCCTCCCCAGGGACACGCCGTCGACGTGGCGACGGCGTGTCGGCGGCAGCATCGCAGGGGCGGCGTGGCAGGTCCGCTCTCCGCGCGTCGCACCGGCGTTACCGTTCTGTCGCGCTCGCCTGCGTTGACGGCCACGCACACGCGGCGGCGACGGGGCGGTGACATGGCTGCGCGCATCCTGCCCTCGTGGAACCACCCGAGGAACGTGCCGGCAGCATGGTTTTACGTGCGTGGTTGGAAGGCGGCGAGCCCGACTGCCTGCGGGTGCGCATCCTGTCGACGATTGGGACGAACCAGGCCGCCCCGCTCGCGGTGACGTCGGTGGCGGCCGTCCACGCGGCCGTGCAGAGCTGGTTGGAGGAGCTCGGAGCAGGCCCGATGACGTTTTCGTGACGCCCCACTAACGCCGCATCGTCAATAATTCTCCGCAACACCCGGCACCCGGTTCGCGTATTGTTCTTCTGGTAGGTGGGGTGAACCGATCGGTGCGGGCGTAGCCTGGGGGGCCGATGCGCACTGAAGTAACGCAGGTCGTGACTTTGCGACTGCTCAAGGGTTTCGCGCTGCTCGTGGGAGACAAGCGGGTGGCGCTGTCGTCCAGCGCGCAGCGCCTGCTCGCCTTCCTGGCGCTGCAGGACAGACCGCGGACCCGCACGTACGTCGCGAGAACGCTGTGGCCCGAGGCGACCACGGCCCGCGCCAACGCGAACCTGCGCTCGTCGCTGTGGCGGGCGTTGCGTACCGGGCACCGGGTCATCGACGCGTCGGCGCACGAGATGGCGCTGGCGGGCAACATCAGTGTTGACATCCATGACGCGGTGGCGCGGGCGCACCGGCTGCTCGACAAGGCGTGTCTGTGTGATGACATCCTCGATCGGCAGACGCGGGACGACCTGTCGGCGGATCTGCTGCCCGAGTGGTCGGACAACGAGTGGGTGTTGATCGAGCAGGAGCAGTATCACCAGTTGCGGTTGTATGCGTTGGAGGCTATGGCAAAGCGGCTCACCACGGTGGGGCGGCATGGGGAGGCGGTCGCGGCCGGGTTGGCGGCGGTGCGTGCGGAACCGTTGCGGGAGAGCGCGCATCGGGTGCTGATCGATGCTCATCTCGCGGCGGGGAACCGGGGGGCGGCGCAGCATCAGTACGAGCAGTGTCGGCGGGTGCTGTTGGAGGAGTTGGGTCTGGAGCCTTCCGAGGCGCTTCGGCATCTGCTGCCGCATATGAGCGCGCACTGAGAAATGCGTTGTCTACTGTGGACTTTGATCAATAGTGTGAATGCACTATAAACGGCGGTGGACTGACCAGTCGTGGATTTATGTTTCCGCCACCACAACTCCCTTCCCGCGTGGCGGCGGAGCTAGCCGGTCGGGTCCGCCGTGGCCAGGAGCTGGGTGGCCGCGAGCTCGGCGTACAGCGGGTCGGCGGCGACCAGATCGCTGTGGGTGCCGACGGCGCGTACTTCGCCCGCGTCCATGACCACTATGCGGTCGGCCATGGTGACCGTGGACAGGCGGTGGGCCACGACCAGCACGGTGGTGGTGGCGGCCGCGTCGGCGATGGTGGCGCGGAGGGCGGCCTCGTTGACGGCGTCCAGCTGGGACGTGACCTCGTCCAGCAGGAGCAGGCGGGGGCGGCGCAGCAGTGCGCGGGCGATGGCGATCCGTTGCCGCTCCCCGCCGGACAGCTTGATGCCTCGGTGCCCGACCGGGGTGTCCAGGCCCTCCGGCAGGCGGGCGACCATGGCCGTGAGCCGGGTGGTGTCGAGGACCTCGGCGACCTCCTCGGCCGTCGCGGACGGGGCGCCGAACAGCAGGTTCTCGCGCAGGGTGCCGGACAGGACCGGGGCGTCCTGCTCCACGTAGCCGATCGCGGACCGCAGGCCGGCCAGCGGCCAGTTCCGCACGTCGGTGCCGTCGACCAGTACGCGGCCCGCCTCCGGTTCGTAGAACCGTTCTATCAGTGAGAACACCGTGGTCTTCCCGGCGCCGGACGGCCCCACGAACGCGGTCATGCCACCGGCGGGCACGGCGAAGCTCACGCCGTGGTGCACGTCGGGCAGTTCGGGGCGGTAGCGGAACCGGACGTCCTCGAACGTCACCGACGCGGGCTCGGGCCGGTGAGCCCCGAGAGGTTCACCCGGGTCCTCGGCGGGCAGGGACTCGACCTCCCGGATGCGGGCCACCGCCGCCGCGCCCCGCTGGTACTGGGTCGCCGCGTTGATCAGGTCTCGCAGCGGGGGCATCAGGTAGATCAGATACAGCAGGAACGCGACCAGCGTCCCGACGTCGATCGTGCCGGCCGCGACCCTCGCGCCGCCCAGGCCGATGACGGTGATGAACGCCAGCTGCATGGCCAGGCCGCCGATGTTGCCGGCCACCGCCTCCCACTTGGCGGCCCGCACTCCCCCGCGGTAGGCGTCCTCCGCCGCGCTGTGGAGCCTGTCTCGTTCCCGTTCCTCGGCGCCGGACGCCTTCACCGTCCGCAGGGCGCCCAGCACCCGCTCCAGCGCCGCCCCCATGGCGCCGACGGACTCCTGCGCCTGCTTCGCGGCCCGGTGGATGCGGGGGATCACCACGCGGATCACGATCTGCGCGAGTCCCAGCGCCCCCAGGGTGACCGCCAGCAGCAACGGGTCGAGCGTCGCCATCAGGATGATCGTGGCGGCCAGGGTCAGCGTGGACGTCACCGCGGAGACCAGGGCGCCGGTGGTCACCTGCCGCAGCAGCGTCGTGTCCGCGGTGACCCTCGACATCAGGTCGCCCGGTTCGGCGGCGTCCACGGCCGGGACGCGTAACCACAGCATGCGGGACACCAGCTGACGGCGGGCCAGCAGCACGACCGACTCGGCCGTCCGCTCCAGCAGGAACGCCCCGAACGCGCCGATCGCCGCGTTGGCCAGCACCAGGACGCTCATCAGCGCCAGCAGTCCGGCCACGCCCCGGTGCGTCTGCAGCCCACCGATCAGCTCCCGCACCACCAGCGGCAGCGCCAGCCCGGTGGCCCCGGTCATGAGGCTCAGCACCGCCCCGGCGACCAGCACCCACCGGAACGGCCGGACGTAGCCGAGCAGCACCCGCCACACCGGCATCGCGACTGGAGCACTCACCCGCGCCTCCTCCCCCTCGCCCCCATGATGCCCTGAAGGACCCCTTCAGGGCGTTGAGCGTCGCGAAGGGGTCCTTCAGGGCATCGGGTAGTCGGGGACGTAGACCGGGACGCCGACGCGGGTCGTGTCGGCCGGGTCGCCCACGCCGTTGACGACGTGGTCGATGATGCCCGCGCTGAGGTTCACCGTCATGATGTGGTGCAGGCGCACACCCGGCCGGTTCGGCACCTCGAAGCCGTTCTCCGTGTGGATGGCGGGATTGTTCTGGTTGAACACGTACACGCCGGCCCCGTACAGGCTGTGCGTCCGCACCCGGTCGCCCACCTTGTAGCCGGCGAAGCCCTCGACGGCGCCGTTCATCCAGTCGGCCTGCGTGGGCGGGTCGTACGGCAGCTCGTTCTGGTACAGCACCACCGTCCCGTGCTCGCCGTTCCACACGGTGTTGTACCGCTGGAAGTGCTCGACGAACAGGCCGGTCGCCGTGACGTTGGCGCCGTTCACCACGACCCCGTACCGGCCGGTGTTGGTCTGCCACCGCTGCGTGTCGGTGAACCCCTCGACGCCGTGGTCGGCGCGCCACACCCACGTGTGGTCGATCAGCACGTCGTCGCTGTTGACCTGCAGTGCGCTGTCGGCCTTGCCGACGTGCGGGCCGCCGACCCGGAAGTACACGTCCGACAGCGTGGTCGGGTTGCGGGCGGAACCGCAGCCCTTGCGGTGACCGACGCGCAGCAGCACCGGCGACTCCGTCAGGCCCGCGTCGATGGTCACGCCGGCGACGATCACGCCGGACACGTCCGCGACGTCCAGCGGGACCGAGCCGTTCACCGCGGTGAGGGTGGCGTGCCCGAGACCGAGGACGACCGTGTCCGGGCGGCGGACCTCGATACTCCGCGCGATGTCGTACACGCCGGGGGTGAGCAGCAGGTTCCTGCCGCGGGCGAGCTGGCTGTTGATCTCCCGCACGGACGTGCCCGGCCTGGCCACGAAGAAGTCCGACAGCGGGACGGTGCGGCCGGGCGTCAGGCCGGCGGCCCAGGACACGCCGCGGGTGCCGGTGCGGGCGGACGGCACGCGGACGTTGTAGCGGCCGCGGGAGTCCCGGAACAGGTAGGGCTTCTCGCGGCTCACCGGCGTCTCGTCGAGCGTCGTGTACGGCGGGTTCGGGAAGTCGGCCTCGGACGGGGCGCCGGCCACGCCGGCGAAGACCTGGTTCCACACGCCGTTCGACCAGCCGGCGACCTCGCTGTTGCGGGTGAGCCACTGCTGCTGCGACCCGTTGACCGTCGAGGGCAGCCGCGAGTCGGCGATGAACCCGCCGCTCGCGTACTGCGGGCCGGCGGTGCAGTAGTCCATCAGCGACAGCGTGCCGCCCCGCACGTCGAGCCGGCGCATCGACACCGCCTGCGACACGGCCCAGAAGTTCGCCGACGCCCGGCAGCCGTCCTGGCCCGCCGGGTCGATGTTGATCGTCAGGTTGGACAGGGTGCGCCAGAAGTTGACCAGCGCCAGGCAGTTGCTCGTGCCGCCGTCGGCGAGGCACCGGTTGTAGACCTCGACCTTGCCGTTGATGACCACGTCGTTCGGCGACGCGCCCAGCCCGGCGATCTCGGTGTGGTAGCCGACCTTGATCTGCAGCGGGTGCTCGGCGCTGCCGTACGTGCCGGGCGCGAAGAGGAACGCGTGCCGGGCCGTGCCCATCTCGGCGTCGACCTGCCGCGCGTGCGCCGCGTCGAGGGTCGCCTGGATCTGCTCGACCGGCATGCCCGGCTCGAACACCGTGACGTTCGCCCCGAGGTCGGGCGGCGCGGCCTCGGCGGTGGCACCGGTCAACGTGGTCGTCACGAGCACGAGGGCCAGTGCCCACCCGAGTCGCCGCATACCGTCCTCCGAAATTCTTCGCCCGATGCGTGGAAGCGCTCACATGGTCCACCACGCCGGGCTCGGCGTCGAGACCGGACACGTTACGCGTTCAGGTGGTCACTGAAGGACGTCCACCCAGCCGCCGGAGCGCCAGTACTCCCCGTCCGCGCGGCTGAGCAGCCCTTCGTCGACCAGGTGACGGCGCAGCGCGGCGTGGTCGGTGGCGCCCCCGGCACACCACGCCCGCAGCACGACGTCCACCTCCCGCTCGGGAAACCGCCGCCCCGGCTCGAACGACAGCACGATGTGCTCCAACACCTCGCGCCTACGCATCCGCCGCGCCGGCAGCCGAACCAGCCGCCCGTCCACCACGAACGGCCGCAACTCCGACAGAACCTCACTCATGACAAGCCACGCTAAGCCGCCCCACCCCACCCCGCACCGAAATATCCCGCGTGTCCAACACAGCCAACCCGCGTGTCCAACCGAGCCGACCCGCGTGTCCAACCGAGCCGACCCGCGTGTCCAACGCGGCCGGCCCGTGAATTCGACAAATCCGCCCGCCCCGGGCCGCGGCCGGTTTCGTTCAACTCACCGGTCCGCTCGGTTGGACACGCGGGTTCCGGCGGTTGGACACGCGGGTTCCGGCGGTTGGACACGCGGGTTCTGGGGGTGTGGGGGTTAGACCCAGCCTCGGTCTCGGGCTGCGAGGCCTAGTTGGAAGCGGGTGACGACGTTCAGTTCGCGCATGAGGTCGGAGATCCGGCGCTGGACGGTGCGCAGGCCCAGCTCGAGGGCGCGTGCGATGCTCTCGTCGGTCAGACCGGCGGCCAGCAGGCCCAGCAGGGCGGCGTCCGGCGCCTCCGGTCCCGCCTCGACCGGTTTGCGGACCGGTGTGGCCCGGCGCCATTCCGTCTCGAACAACGCGATCACCGCGTCCAGCAGTGTCGACGGGTGCAGCACGAACGCCGCGTCGATCGTGTACGTGTCGCCGCGCATCGGGAGCAGGGCGCTGGTGTCGTCGGCGATCCACACCTTCAGCGGCGCGTTCGTGACCGCGCGGGCCTGCTCGCCGCGCCGCACCGAGCCCAGCACCTCCTCGAACTTCTCCGGCAGGGCAAGGACTTCCCGGTCGTAGATGACCCGGTAGGAGATCCCGTCCGCCATGCGCCGCTGCTCGTCGGCGGTGTTGGCGTACGGGTCGGTCATCAGGTGCGGCAGCTTGTCGATGCCGCGGATCCGCGTCTTCGCGCTCTCCTGCAACGCCCGCACACGGCTGAGGATGTTGTCCGCGCCCGTCACGACCTCCACCTGCTCGGCCGGGTGCGTGTACCGCGACGCGCGGCGGAACTGCCTCGTCAGCTCGTGCACGGCCGCACGCACCTGCTGCAGCTCCTCCTCCCGGCGGCCGAGCAGCGGCTGCAGCGCGATGTCCGGCGCCACCGCGAGATAACCGGCGCGCCGGCCGGGTAATCGGCTCGCCATCCCGCGCCGCACGAACAACGCGAGCGCGCGGGCGGCCTGCGCGGTCGTCACCCCGCAGTGCGGCGCCAGCTCCGCGGCGGACGAACGCGGGTGCTCGATGAGCGTCACGTACAGGCGGCTCTCCAGCTCCGACAGACCAACCGGTTCCAGCACCGCAACCCCCTCGTCGTGGCGGGTTCCCGCCGGGTGGCGGGTATTGGCCCGTCGGCGTACTTGCGCTGACGATCATGCCGCCAGCAAGGTTAGGCCACTCCCCCTCCCCCGCGACCCCGGAGGACGCCTTGCGCGCACCCCGCCTCCGCCGGCTCCTGACCCTCGCGGTCAGCACCGTGGCCGCTCTGGCCACGACCGCGTCGCCGGCGTCCGCCGCCCCCGCCGCGGCGAGAACCCTGCCCGGCACACCGATCGCGCCCGCCACGATCACGCTGATCACCGGTGACACCGTCACCGTCTCGACCACGAACGGCAGGACCTCGGTCGACGTGACCCCCCGCGCCGGCGCCGACGCGTTCACCTACTCCACCCAGCAGGACGACGACGGCTACTACCTGATCCCCGACGACGCCGCGCCGCTGATCGCCGCGGGGCAGCTCGACCGGCGCCTGTTCAACCTGACCTACCTGGCGGCCAACGGGTACGCCGACGACCGGACCGGATCCGTGCCGGTCATCGCGCAGTACCAGCAGAAGCTCACCGCGACCGAACTGGACCGCAGGGCAGGCGCGATCCCGGGCGGCGCGGACCGGCGCAGCCTGCCCAGCATCAACGCCGCCGCGGTGGACGTGCCCAAGGACGGCCGGTTCTGGGCGCACCGGGACACCGGCGGCATCAGCAAACTGTGGCTGGACGCCACCGTGACGACCTTCGACGACACCAGCAACGCCCAGATCGGCGCGCCCGAGGCGTGGGCGGCCGGCCACGACGGCACCGGCGCGACCGTCGGCATCATCGACACCGGCGTCGACGCCACCCACCCCGACCTCGCCGGCCGGATCGTGGCGTCGCGGAACTTCGTCGAGGCCGGCTTCCCCGGCGGCGGCGCGCCCGGCGACGTCACCGACCGGCACGGCCACGGCACCCACGTCGCGTCCACCGTCGCCGGGTCCGGCGCGGCCTCGAACGGAAGGTACAAGGGCGTCGCGCCGGGCGCGAACCTGGTGATCGCCAAGGCACTCGACGACACCGGCAGCGGCCCCAGCTCCGCGATCATCGCCGCGATGGAGTGGGAGGCAGCCCGCGTCGACGTCGTCAGCATGAGCCTCGGCAGCGGCCCCACCGACGGCACCGACCCGCTCAGCACCGCCGTCAACGAGCTGACCGCCCGGTACGGCACGCTGTTCGTGATCGCCGCCGGCAACTTCGGGCCCGGCGGGTTCACCGTCGCGGCGCCGGGCGCGGCCGACGCGGCGCTCACCGTCGGCGCGGTCGACAGCGCGGACGAGCTCGCGGACTTCTCCAGCCGCGGCCCCCGCGTCGGCGACCTCGCGATCAAACCGGAGATCACCGCGCCGGGCGTGAACATCGTGGCCGCCCGCGCCGCCGGCACCTCGCTCGGCCATCCCCTCGACGACCGGTACACCGCCGCGTCCGGCACCTCCATGGCCACCCCGCACGTGGCCGCGGCCGCCGGCATCCTCGCCGCCGAGCACCAGGACTGGACACCCGCGCAGCTCAAGTCCGCGCTGACCGGCACCACGCACGACGGCGGGTTCAGCGCCTACGACCAGGGCGCCGGCCGGCTCGACATCGGCCGCGCGTCGACCCAGACCGTCTTCGACGACACCACCACGATCTCGGCGAAGGTCACCTACCCCTACGACGGCCAGGCGGTCCGCAAGACGATCACCTACCGCAACACCGGCACGTTCGCGGTGACCCTCGACGTGTCCGCGAGCCTGACCCACGACGGGTCCCCCGCGCCGCCCGGCATGGCGACGGTCTCCAGCCCCTCGGTGACCGTCGCGCCGGGCGGCACCGCGAGCGTCGGCCTCACCCTCGACCCGTCCGTCGCCGCACCCGGCTGGTACGACGGCCGGCTCACCGCCAGCGACCCGGCCGGCACCCGGCTGGCGGTGCCGATCGCCCTGTGGCTGCAGGCCGAGCAGCACACCGTGCGCCTGCGGCTTACCGGCGACCCCGCCTGGTCGATGAGCAGCACGTTCGCCGACGCCGCGCTCATGTCCGACACCGATCCGCGGTTCGCCGGCGAGCCGCGGTCGAAGGTGGTCACCTGGCACACCACCGGCACGAGGAACACCCTCGAGGCGACCGTCTCCCTCGCCCGCGGCGGCACCTACGCCCTGACCACCAACGTGTTCTGGTACGGCGCCGACCGCCAGGTGCAGTACGGCCAGGTGATCCGACCCGAGATCACGGTCGACGGCGACACGACGGTCGTGCTCGACGCGACGAAGCTGGCCCGGGTGAACGTCGCCACGGAGCAGCCGTCGGAGCCCGCGATGGCGAGCTACTTCTACTACCAGACCGCGGCGTCCGGCCGGCTCTACACGGGTGGCTCCGTGCTCAGCTACCCGGCGATCACACCGGGCGCCTACTGGGTCTCCCCCACGGGCAAGCCCCGGATCGGCAGCCTCGGCTTCATCGCCGACGAGACCAGGATCGCGCCGCAGGTGACCCTGCGCGCGCCCGGCCTGGACGTGCACCCGCACTACATCTCCGACCGCCTGGCGGTCGTGCCGACGTTCACCGGCGACCGGCGGGTCGGGTTCGCGACCGAGCGGGAACTGCGGGCCGGCAAGGACGTGCGGGGCAGGCTCGTGTTCCTCACGCCCGCGCCGATCGAGACGTTCCGGTCCGACCTGGACGCCGCGATCGCCGCCGGCGCGGCCGGGGTGATCACCGGCAACTACCTCGCCTGGGCCATGGTCGGGGACGCGTCGGTCGAGCACATGAAGATCCCGCTGCTGTGGGTGAACGGCGCCGAGGCTGCCACGCTCGCCCGCGGGCTGCCGAGATCGGCGAGCCTGCACGCGGAGCTGACGAGCCCGTACGAGTACAAGGCCGTCTACTACCTCCGCGACGGGATCCCGGCGAAGGTCGACCTGTTCACCCGGGACCGGGACCTGGCCAGGGTCGACACGACCTACCACGCCCGGTTCGCGCCGAAGCAGGGCCGGTGGGGCCCGATCGCGGCGTCGACCGAGGTGCAGCACACGTTCGTGCCGGAGCAGTCGCTGAGCGTCCGCGGCTCCCACGAGATCCTCACGCCGGGCAGCCGGGCCGAGTACTACACGACGCCGGGTGCCGACGTGCTGTGGGAGCGGGCCTACCGGTTCGGTGACCTCGTCACCGGCGCCGACCGGTTCGCGGCGTCGCGGCGCGGGTTCACCCGCGGCACCAGGGAGACCGAGGACTGGAACGAGGCCCTGCTGCCGGGGCAGTTCGTCGCCGGCCCGGCCCTGCCGGGCACCGGTCAGGCCCAGCTCATCTGCGACACCTGCCGGCAGGGCGACACGCTGCGGCTGCGGTCGCTCGGCGCGGCCGGGCTCCCGCAGATCGTGGACGTGTCCGACCCGAGCCACGAGTACCAGAACGAGCCGGGAACCGAGGAAATACACCTGTACCGCGACGGCGTCGAGCTGACGCCCGGGTACGACGCGTACGGCCTGCCGTCGTACGCGGTGCCCGCCGGCGCGGCGTCCTACCGGCTGACCGACGTCTACACCGACGGTTTCGCCGGCCCGCACGGCGGCACCACGGTCAGCACGGACTGGAGGTTCCGCTCCAGCCGGCCCGCGACGGGCACGGTGGCGGCGCCATACGCCTGTATTGACTCGGTGCTGTTCCACGACAGCCAGCCGTGTGCGTGGCAGCCGCTCATCCAGCTGTCGTACGACCTCGGCGTGCCGGGCGACGACACGGCGAAGGCGGGCCGGCCGTTCACGTTCACCGTCACCCCGCGGGTCGGCGGGAAGACGATCGCGCCACGCGAGCTCACGGTGTGGATCTCGGCGGACGGCGGCACGCACTGGACCAGGACGACGGTGACCCGCGGCCGGGACGCCTACCGGGTCACGGTCACCAACCCCCGCGCGGCCGGCCCGGTCGCCATCCGCGCGGAGGCCACCGACCGCGCCGGCAACTCGGTCCACCAGACGATCCTGGACGCGTACCAGGTCAGGTGAATTGTTCAGTGCCGGTCCGCCGGCACTGAACGACAATCACTGAACGCCGAGCACCCGATCACGCCCCTGCGCCGCCGATAACGTCACCCCCGGAGAGAGGGGGGCGCGGTGAGCCATGAGCTCCGGGTGCTGGGTCCGTGGGAGCTTCGGGGGCGCGGCGAGGACATCGCGGTGCCGGCCGGCCGGTTGCGGGTGCTGCTGACGTCGCTGGCGCTGTCGGCGAACCAGACGGTCGGCGTCGACACGCTCGCCGAGCACGTGTGGCCGGACCGGCTGCCGGCGCGGGCACGCGGGTCGCTGCACACCTACGTCGGGCGGCTGCGCAAGCTGCTCGGTTCGGAGGCGATCCGCACCCAGCCGGGCATCGGCTACCGGTTCGCGATCCCGCCGGAGGCGGTGGACCTGCACCGCTTCCGGTACCTGCTCGGCCAGGCCCGCCAGGCCGGCGACCCCGGCGACGAGCTGCGCCTGCTGCGTGACGCGCTCACGCTGTGGCGGGGCACGCCGTTCGCCGAGCTGTACTCGACCTGGCTGGACCGGGACGTGATGCCGCGGCTGACCGAGGAGTGGCTGGCCGCGACCGTGCGCCGGCTGGAGCTGGAGCTGGCCGCCGGGCCCGCCGCGCCGCTGGTCGCCGAGCTGCGGGAGCTGACCAGCCGCTACCCGACCCGGGAGGCGCTGTGGCACCTGCTGATCACGACCCTGCACCGCGCCGGCCGCCGCGCCGAGGCGCTCGACGCCTACCAGCGCATCCACACGGCGCTGCGGGAGGAACTGGGCATCGAACCCGGTGAGCGGCTGGTCGCCCTGCAGCGCGAGGTCCTCCTGGACGGGGCCGCGCCACCCCGGCAGCTCCCCCACGACATCGCCCACTTCACCGGCCGGGACACCGAGCTCGCGGTGCTCGAGGCGCTGCCCACCCACGAGCACGTGCCGACGATCGTCGTGCTCGACGGCGCGCCCGGCGTCGGCAAGACCACGCTCGCCGTCCGGTGGGCACACCGCGCCGCGAGCCGGTACCCGGGCGGGCAGGTCTACCTCGACCTGCGCGCACCCGTCACCCCGGCGGACGCGGTCGAGGCGGCGCTGCGCTCACTGGGGGTGCGCGGCGACCGGATCCCGCCCCAGCTCGCGGCGCGGTCGGCGCTGCTGCGCACCACCCTGTCCGGCCGGCCCGTGCTGCTCCTGCTCGACAACGCCCGGGACGCCGAGCAGATCCGGCCCCTGCTGCCCGGCGGCGCCGCGCTGGTGATCGTGACGAGCCGCCACCCGTTGCGCGGCCTGTCCATCCAGCACGGCGCGCACCGGGTGACCGTGCCGCGGCTGTCCCGGCCCGAGTCCGTGCGGTTGCTGGCCGCCGCGGTCGGGGAACACCGCGTCGCCGCCAGACCGAACGCGGCCGGCGCCATCGCCGACCTGTGCGCCGGGCTGCCGCTGGCGCTGTCGGTCGTCGCGGAGCGGATCGCGGCGGCGGGCTCGCTCGCCGAGGTCGCGGCGGGGCTGCGCGACGAGGCGACCCGGCGCGACCTCCTCGACCCGCAGGACCCGACCCTCCGCGAGCAGCTCGCCGCCGCCGGCCTGGTCGAGGTGCGATCGTCCAGGGACTCTGCCCGCGCGTCCTGGTAAGCCCGATTCCCGTTTGCCCCCAAGGCACTGCCCGCTAGCCTGTGCCACGGCTCGGTGAGAGCCAGCTGGGGGGTCTGGACCAATGGCGCGCCGTGAGCGACCGCTCGCCGCCGGGGACGACGCGATCACGGCCTTCGCGGCCGGGCTGCGTGCGTTGCGGCTCGAGGCCGGCAACCCGCCCTACCGCGAGCTGGCCGCCCGCGCGCACTACTCGGCGGCGAGCCTGTCGGAGGCGGCGAGCGGCCGGAAACTGCCCAGCCTGGCCGTGACGCGGGCCTACGTCGGCGCGTGCGGCGGCGACGTCGCGGAGTGGGCGGACCGCTGGCACGCGCTCGCCGCGGACGTGGCGCCGGAACCACCCGAGGACGCCGCGTCGCCGTACGTCGGGCTCGCCGCGTTCGGCGTCGAGGACACCGACCGGTTCTTCGGCCGCGACGACCTCGTCGAGGAGCTGCTGGCCCGGCTGCGCGAGCAGCGTGTCCTCGCGGTCGTCGGCGCGTCGGGGGCCGGCAAGTCCTCGCTGCTGCGCGCGGGCCTGCTCGCCCGGCTGCGTGACCGGCCGACGCTCGCGTTCGCGCCGGGCAGCCACCCGGTCGAGGAGCTCGCGATCGAGCTCGCCCGCCTGTCCGGCGGGTCGCCGCGGGAGCTGCAGGACGAGCTGGACGGCGGTCCCCGCGCACTGCACCGGGTCCTGCGCCAGTGGCTGACCGACGAGATCGTGATCGTGGTGGACCAGTTCGAGGAGCTGTTCACCCTGTGCCACGACCGGCGCGAGCGGGAGGCGTTCATCGACCTCGTGCTCACCGCGGCGCGGGCCCAGAACAGCCGGTGCCGGCTCGTGCTGGGCGTGCGCGCGGACTTCTACGCCCAGGTCACCACGCACGCCGAGCTGGCCGACGCGGTCCGGCACGGCCACGTCGTGGTCGGGCCCATGACCACCGACCAGCTGCGGCAGGCCATCACCGACCCGGCGGCCCGCGCCGGCCACACCGTCGAGAACGCGCTGGTGACCCGGCTGATCGGGGACACCGCCGGCCAGCCGGGCGTGCTGCCGCTGCTGTCGCACGCGCTGCTCGAGACGTGGCGCCGCCGCCGCGGCACGATCCTGACGCTGGACGGCTACGAACGGGCCGGCGGGCTCGACCGCGCGATCGCGAACACCGCCGAGGACCTGTACACGTCGCTGTCCGAGACGCAGCGGGAACGGGCGCGGCAGCTGTTCCTGCGGCTCACCGCGCTCGGCGAGGGCACCGAGGACACCAAGCGGCGGATCCGCCGCGACGAGCTCGACCTCGACGACCCGGACACCGAGGTGGTCCTCGAACGGCTCACCGCCGCACGCCTGCTCACCGCGGACGGCGGCGGCGTCGAACTGAGCCACGAGGCGCTCATCCGGTCCTGGCCGCGGCTGACGGCGTGGCTGTCCCAGGACCGCGACGGGTTCCGCACCCACCGCCAGCTCACCGAGGCGGCGCAGGTGTGGGACGCCCTCGACCGCGACCCCGGCGCCCTGTACCGCGGCACGCGGCTCGCGATCACCCGCGAGTGGGCCGGCCGCGGCGGGACGGTGCTGAGCACGCGGGAACGCCGGTTCCTCGACGCGAGCGTCGCCGCGGACGCCCGCGAGCAGGCCGCGGCGCGCCGCCGGGCCCGGCGGATGAAGCAGCTGGTGGCGCTGCTCAGCGCACTGCTGCTGGTGGCGGCCACGACGTCGGTCATCGCGCTGAAGGCGCAGGAGGCGGCCGCCGAGCAGCGCGACATCGCGCTGTCGCAGAAGGTCGCCGCGGAGGCCGACGGCCTGCGGGCCAGCGAACCGGCGCTCGCGACGCAGCTGAGCCTCGCCGCGTACCGGCTCGCGCCGACGGTGGAGGCACGCGGGAGCCTGCTCAGCGCGTCGACCGCGCCGACGACCACCCGCCTCGACGGCGACAGCACCACGATGGCGTTCACCCGGGACGGCAGGACGGCGGCCATGGGTGGCGCGGACAAGACGGTCCGGCTGTGGGACCTCCGCGTCCGGCACCGGCCCGTCCGGCTGAGCACGCTCCCGCCGTTCACGGAGTGGGTCCACTCGGTGCTGATCCACGGCACGACGATGGTCGTCGGCACCAACGACGGCCGGATCAGCACGTGGGACATCCGCGACCCCCGGTCCCCGCGCCGTCTGGCCGAGTTCCGGGCGGCGCCCACGTGGCGGGTCGCGCTGTCGGCGGACGGCCGCACCGTGGCCACCGCCGACGCCGACGGCTCGGTGGAGCTGTGGGACGTCACCGATCCGCGCCGCCCGGTCCGCGTGACGAACTTCCCGGCACACCCCGGCGGGGTGAACTCGGCGGCGTTCAGTCCACAGGGGACACTCCTCGCGACGGCGGGCGTGGACGGTGCGGTCACGCTGTGGGACCTGGCGACCCGCCGGCCGCTCGCGGTCGCGCGGCGCCACGAGGGCGAGGTGCTCTCGGTGACGTTCAGCCCGGACGGGACGAAGCTCGCGACCTCCGGCACCGACCACCAGGCCCTGGTGTGGGACGTCCGCGACCCGCGGTCACCGGCGGTGCTGAGCGGTCTCCCCGGCCACATCAACTACGTGGCGTCGGTCGCGTTCAGCCCGGACGGGACCGCCGTGGCGACCGCCAGCTGGGACCACACCGCGCGGCTGTGGGACCTGGCGGACCCGACCCGGCCGGTGCTGCGCCAGGTGCTCACCCATCACACGAACGAGGTGTGGCTGGCGGCCTTCACGCCCGACGGGCGCGCCCTGGCGACCGCGAGCGTCGACCACACGGCCGCGCTGACCGACATCCCGGGCCCGGTCCTCGCGAGCAGCGCCCAGGCGTTGGCGACGGCGAGCTACCGCCCGGACGGCCGGCTGGTCGCGGTGGGCGGCGAGGACGGCACGGCACGGCTGTGGGACGTGTCCGACCCCGACCACCCGCGGCCGGTGGCGGTGCTGACCGGCTTCACGGGCGCGGTGAAGGCGGCGGCCTTCAGCCCCGACGGCAGGACGCTGGCGCTGGGCAGCATCGACACCACGATCGCGCTGTGGGACGTCACCGACCCGCGCTCGCCCACGCGTCTCGCGGTGCTGACCGGCCACACCGACGGCGTTCGCTCGATCGTGTTCACCCCGGACGGCCGGCGGATGATCAGCGCCGGCGTGGGCGACACGATCGTCCGGCTGTGGGACGTCGCCGACCCGCGCCACCCCGGACCGGCCGGCACCCTGCCCGAGGAGAACTTCGGCACGATGTCGGTGGCCCTGTCCCCCGACGGCCACACCCTGGCCACGACACTCTCGGACACGGTGACCCTCTGGGACATCACGCGTGCCCCGGTCCGGCTCGCCCGCCTGACCGGGCACACCGACCGGGTCGACGGCGTGGCGTTCAGCCCCGACGGGCGCACCCTGGCGACGGCGAGCCTGGACCGCACCGCCCGGCTGTGGGACGTGCGCGACCCGCGCCACCCGAGGCACCTGGCGATCGTGCCGGGACACACCGACGGGGTGGTGTCGGTGGCGTTCCACCCGGACGGGCGCACCCTGGCGACGGCGAGCCTCGACGGCACGGCCCGCCTGTGGGACGTGACGGACCGTGGGACGCCGGTGCCGCTGGGTGCGCTGACGGGGCACACCGACCGGGTGTACTCGGTGGCCTTCGCGCCCGACGGGTCACGCCTGGTGACCGCGAGCGGAGACCGCACGGCCCGCCTGTGGCTGGTGGACATACCCCGGATCGCGACCCGCATCTGCGCGACGGCCTACCCGAGGATCACCTCCGCGGAGTGGGACCAGCACTTCACCGGCCTGCCGTTCCACGCCCCCTGCCCCGCCTGACCGCCCTGCCCTGAAAGGCGCGTTCGAGACATCGGCGATGCCCTGAAAGGCGCGTTCGGGACGTTGAGCCTGGGTCCGCCGATGCTCATGTTTCGGGGTGCGGTGGTGGGGCCCGCTTCGCGGGCCGGGCGCGTAGCGCCCGGCATACCCGACCGGCCCGCGCTCGGGGTGGAGGCCCGGTCGAGCCCTGAAAGGCGCGTTCGAGACATCGGCGATGCCCTGAACGGCGCGTTCGGGACGTTGAGCGTCCTGAACGCGCCTTTCATGGCACGGCCAACGTCCCGAAAGCGCCTTTCAGGGCTCCGGGGAGCCCGCGGGGCCGGGGAGCCTGCGCGTGGTGGTCCGACACCTTCGGCGCAGGGCTCCGAGCGGCTCTTGAGCCGCCGTCGAGGCACCCGTCAGATCGTGAGCCGGCATCGGACGTCGGAGGGAAGGTTCGTCATGGCTCACGTGCTCGTCCTCGGTTGTACGGCGGCAACACCATGGACGCGGGACCAGCTGGTCCGGCTCAGCGAGCAGGCGCGCCGGCGCGGGGTGCGGCTCATCGGGGCCGACACGCGCGCCGGGCTGGCGGCGGCCACGATGAGCCAGCTGTCCCTCGTGGACGAGACGGTCGCGTTCGACGTGCACGACCCCGCGGCGAGCCGCCGGTGGGCGCGCGGGCGGTCCGACATCGACGCCGTCGTGACCGTGCACGAGCTGTGCGTGCTGCCCGCCGCCGAGATCGCCGACGAGCTGGGGCTGCCCGGCAACGCCCCGGACGTCGTGCGCGGCATCCGCACCAAGGACCTGTGCCGGGAGCGGTTGCGGTCGGCCGGGTTCCCGCAGCCCCGCGTCGCCGTGTGCGCGTCCCGGCAGGACGCCGAGGCGTTCCTGCGCGCGCACCGCGGCCCGTGGGTGGTCAAGCCACGCGACGGGCTCGCCAGCGCCGGTGTGACGCTCGTGCACGACGCCGCCGGGCTCACCGGGGCGCTCGCGGCGCTGGCGAACCTGCCCGCCTCGCTCGGCAAGTTCGGGGTGCACCACGCGACCCGACCACGTGAGTTCCTCATCGAAACCTTCGTCGAGGGCACGGAGTTCTCCGCGGAGGGCGTGCTGCTCGGCGGCGTCCCGCACGTGCTGGCGGTCACCGCGAAACGCACGAGCGCGGAGTTCATCGAGACCGGGCACCGCGTCGCCCCCGTCACCGACCCGGCACTGGTCGCGGCGACGGACACCGTGGCCCGCGCGGTCACCGCGGCCGGCGTCACGCACGGCGCGTTCCACGTCGAGTTCTGGCTCACCCCCCACGGCGTCGTGCTCGGCGAGGTACACGCCCGCCCCGGCGGCGACTTCATCCACGCGCTGGTCGAGCACAGCCGCCCCGGGCTGGAGCTGTACGGCCTGATGATCGACGACCTGCTCGGCCGCCCGCCGGCGCCGGTGCCACCGCAGACGAGGGCCGCCGGCACGGACTTCCTGCTGCTGCCCCCGGGCCGCCTGCGTGCCGTGCACGGCTGGGCGGAGGTCGCCGCCGACCCGAACGTGCTGGCCGCCGCCCTGTGGGTCCGCCCCGGCGCCGAGATCGGCCCGATCACCGACAACCTCGACCGCCACGGCGTCATCGTCGCCGCCGGCGAGGACGAGGTCCTGTCCGGCCTGCGCGCACGGCTGGTGGTGGACGTGCACCGGGAGACCGCCGCCCTGGCCGCCTGAGCCATGATCGGGACATGCGATCACGCCGCCTGCTCGCCGTGACCCTGCTCGGGCTCGCCACCGCCTGCGGCACCAACCGTCCCGAGTGGACGGTTTACTACACGGCGGTCGAGGAGTACCACCACGGCGAGCCCGTCGCGGTGCGGGGTGCCCCGCGCTGGACTGCCCACGCGGAGACGTCGAGCTGCTGATCGACTCGAGGTGATCGTCAGCGGGCCTTCCTACGCTGGCGGAAAACGCGGGGAGGGCACGTTGAACCGGGACGAGATCACCGAGGATCTGATCGGCATCCTGAGCGAGCAGGCCGATCTCGATCCCGCCGAGGTGCGGCAGGACAGCTCGCTCGTCATCGACCTCGAGATCGACTCCCTGCTGCTGGTGGAGATCGTGGTCGAGATCGAGGAGCACTTCGGTGTCACGCTGCCGAAGAAGGAGCTGGCCGAGGACATCCAGCTCGTCGCCGACCTGGTGACCCACATCGAGAAGAGCCTCGCCGCCTGACCGGATGGGGAACCTGTGCTAGTCGAACTGGACGACGCCGGGCAGGACCGGGAACGGTCGTGGGCCGACATCCTGATCGAGACCGCGCGGATCGGCGCGGCGCTGCGCCGGCGCGGGGTCGCCGAGTCCGACCGCGTGCTGCTGTCCACGGTGAACTCGGACGTCTCGGTGCTGACGATCCTCGCGCTCCTCGATCTGGGGGTCTCGATCGGGCTCGTGGACCGCGGCATCTCGCAGGAACGGTGCGCGGCGCTGGTGGCCGACTCCGGCGCCCGCTGGTTCGTCTCCGACCACGACCACCTCGAGGCGCCCTTCGACCGGGTCGGCGTCGGCTGGATCCCCCTGCGCGAGCTGGCGGACGCCGACCTCGTCGTCGAGCCGGCCGGGCTGACCCTCGACCGCTGGGCCGAGCGCCAGGACGGGCTGATCGTCTGGACGTCCGGCAGCCTCGGCCGGCCCAAGGGTGTCGTGCGCACCGGCGCGTCCGTGCTGCGCAACGTCGCCCGCACACAGGAACGCATGGCGTACCACGACAACGACGTGCTGCTGCCGCTGCTCCCGTTCACCCACCAGTACGGCCTGTCGATCCTCCTGCTGTGGTGGCAGGCCCGCGCCACGCTCACCCTCGTGCCGAGCCGTCGCATCGACCTCGCGCTGGACACCATCGCCCGGCGCGCGGTCACCGTGGTCGACGCGGTGCCCGCCGGCTACGAGGGCATGCTCCGGATGATCGCCACCGGCCGTGTTAACGCGAACACCCTTGGCACAGTCAGGATGTGGTGCGTCGGCGGCGAGCCGCTGCAGGACGACCTGCGGCAGCGGTTCCTCGGCCGGATGGGCCGGCCGCTGCTCGACGGGTACGGCTCCTCCGAGGCCGGCAACATCGCGCTCGCCACCACCACCAACCCGGTCCACTGTGGACGTCCGCTCGACGGGATCACCGTCGCGGTACTGGACGACGCCGGGGTGCCGGTGCCGGCCGGCGAGCTCGGCGAGGTCGTCGTCACCAGCCCGGACATCATGGCCGGCACGCTGGAGCCGGGCGGCAAGGTCCGCCCGGTCCACCGGCCCGCCTACCACACCCAGGACATCGGTTTCCTCGACGAGGGCGGCAATGTGCGCGTGCTCGGCCGCAAGGCCGCCGTGCACCGGTTCGGCAACACCCTGTACCCGGACGCGATCGCCGCACAGCTCGCCTCGTGCGGCGCGCCGGTCCGGGTGCTGCCGGTGGAGAACGGCCGGCTCGGCACCGAGCTGGTGTTCGCCGTCGCCGACCCCACCGGGCGGCCGGCCGCGCACTGGCGCCGCGTGTTCGCCGGCCTGGTCGACGAGTCCGCGCTGCCCAACAAGGTCGTGGTGCTGCCCGAGTTCCCCCGGCACGGCAACGGGAAGACCGATCTGGTCCGGCTCGGGCAGCTCGCCGCCGAGGCCATCGGCCCGCGGCGCGGCACGTCCGACATCCCGACCCGCAGGTCCGCCAGGATCGGCCAGGCGACCGACCTGTCGCCGGTCGCGTTCGCCGACCGGATCACCGCGCTGCAGGACCTGGTCGGGCTGCTCACCGAGCGGCGCGCGGAGGTCCTGCGGATCATGACCGAGGTCAGCAACCACCGCACGGCCAGCGACGAGCTCGACGCCTCGATCGAGGCCCTCGAGGGCGCGGTCGCCGAGGTCATCCGGTACGGACCGCCGGCGGTGGACCAGATCAGCGTGCTGATGCCGTCGAACATCCCGCTCTACGGCTACGTCCTCTACCTCGTCATCCCCACCCTGTACAGCCGCCGGGTCGTGTTCCGGCCGTCCCGGTCCATCGCGGACCAGACACGCAGGCTGCACGACCTGCTGAGCGCCGAGCACGGGCTGCCGATCGTGCTCGACGACAGCGGGCAGCGCGAGTTCCTGGCCACGCAGGGCACGCGGTCGGACGTGCTGGTGTTCACCGGCACCTACGACAACGCCGAGCAGGTGCGGGCGGAACTGCCGAGAACCACGCTGTTCTGCTTCTTCGGCCAGGGCGTGAACCCGTTCGTCGTGGGCGCCGACGCCGACCTCACCGCGGCCGTCGACGGGCTGCTGCGGGTCCGGATGCTGAACTCCGGGCAGGACTGCTTCGGCCCGGACGTGGTGTTCGTGCACGCGGCGGTCAGCGCGCGGTTCCTGAACCTGTTGTGCCGCAAGGTGGAGTCGCTGCGGTACGGCCCACTCGACGACCCGCTCGCCGACTACGGCCCGATGTTCTACGCCGAGGCGTTCGAGTCCACACTGGACTACCTGCGTACCCACCGGGACCTCCTGGCCGCGGGCAGCCAGATCGACTTCATGCAGAGCCACCTGCGCCCGACCGTGCTGATCCACCCGGCGGACACGACGTTCCTGCCGCCGGAGCTGTTCGCGCCGGTGTTCAACGTGGTGCCGTTCACGAACACCGAGTGGCTGCACGGCATGCTCACCCACGCCTACTACGCCGAGCGGTCCATGGCCGCCACGGTCTACGGGACGATGCCGGACACCGTCGAGAAGCTGCGCAAGCGCCACACTGTGAGCGTTAACGAGACGCTGGCGGAGGTGGAGAACGGCAACCGGCCGTTCGGCGGGCGGGGCATCCGGGCGAACTACGTGGCGCTGGGCAAGAAGCGGCACGCCGAGCCGCTGCTTTTGTCCAAGGCCATCGCCGACCACCTGCCCGCGGCGGCACCCATGCGGCTGCGCAGGGCGTCATGATCACCGGGTCGTGGCGCGCGGCGGCGGCCGTGCTGGCCGACGCCGGTGTGCGCGTGCTCTTCGGGCTGCCGGGCGACGACCTGGACGCGCTGGCGGCGGTCGCCGACGCGGGCATCCGGTTCGTGCTGTGCCGCGACCAGCGCAACGCCGTGTTCATGGCGACGGGCTACGCACTGCAGTCCGGCCGGCTCGGCGTCGCGCTCGTCGGCAAGGGGCCGGCGGTGACCAACGCGGTCACCGGGATGCTGGAGGCGTCCTCGTCGGCCGCGCCGGTGCTGCTGCTGTCGGCCGGGACCGCGGTGGAGCGCCGGGGCGGCGGGGCGTTCCAGGAACTGGACCAGCTGTCGGTGGTCGCGCCGCTGACCCGCTGGGCGGCCCGGGTCGACCACCCGGACCGGCTGGTGCCGATGCTGCGGCGCGGGCTCGCGGTCGCGGCACACCAGCACGGGCCCGTGTACCTGGAGCTGCCGGACCACCTGCTCGGGGCGGAGATCCCGGTGCCGGCGGGCGGCACGGTCGAGACGCCGTGCGCGCTCACACTCGCCCCCGACTCCCCCGCCACGGCCGCCCTGCGCGCGGCCCGCCGGCCGATCCTGCTGGTGGGCGGCGGCATGCGCCACCGCAACGCCGACCGTCTCGTCGAGACGGTGGCCGAGTCCCTCGGCGCCGCCGTGTTCTGCACCGCCACCGGCCGCGGCGCCGTGGACGAGTCGCTGCCGCTGTTCTGCGGGCTGTCTGGGCTGTACACGCCGCCGGCGGCCGCCCGGCTGTGGGCCGAGACCGACTGCGTGCTCGCGCTCGGCAGCCGCCTGGAGGAGACCGCGACCTTCCAGTGGCCCGCGGGCCTCCCGGTGATCCAGGTGAACGTGAACATCGCCGACGTCAACACGGACTTCGCCGGCCCCGCCGTGCTGGCCGACGCCCGCGCGGTGCTGGCGCGCTGGCGGGACTGCCGGCCGGCGGACCGGGACTGGGTCGCGACCGTCCACTCCGTACACGACGAGCTGCGCGCGGAGCGGGACGCGGCACTGGGCGCGGCCCGTGCCGCGCCCGGCCTGCGCGTCGCCGAGGTGCTCGCGGCACTCGACGAGGTCGTGCCGGCGGACCGGATCATGGTGCAGGAGAACGGTTTGCAGGACATGTGGTCCTACCGGTACCCGCTGCACGTGTGCGCGGCCGGGGCGGGCTCGGTGGTACCGTCCGAGCAGACGAGCCTCGGTTTCGGCGCCGCCGCGGCGGTCGGCGTCCGGCTGGCGGCACCGGACCGGCCGGTCGTCGCGTTCGTCGGCGACGGCGCGTTCGGGCTGTTCGGCGCGGACCTGCCGACCGCGGTGGCGGCGGGCGGGCTGCTGTACGTCGTGCTCCGCAACGGCGGCTACGGCTGGCTGCAGGCACAGCTGGACCAGCGGGCGGCACCACCGGCCGGCTACGCGTTCGTCGACCCGGCGGCGGTGACCGCGCGGGCCCCGGACCTGCCGGGCCTGCGGCAGGTCACCGCGACGAAGGGAACGCTCACAACGGACATTGCCGAGGCCTGGAAGCTGGCCGAGGCCGGGCAGGTGAGCGTGCTCAACGTGCCGGTCGGGCTCGCCGACGCGTGGTTCGGCGGCGACGCGGCCGGCGGCGACTTCCCGGTGGCCCAGCCATGAGACGCGTGGTGATCACCGGCTGGGGTGCGGTGACCCCGGTGGGCCTGACGGCCGGCGACACGTGGGCCGCGCTGGTCGCCGGCACGAGCGGCATCGGCCCGCTGACGAGCATCGACACCCATGACCTGGCCACGACGTTCGGCGGCGAGGTCACGGGCTTCGACCCGAAGCGGTGCCTGACACCACGCCAGCTCCGCCGCATGGACCCGTACGCGCGGTACGCGTACGCGGCGGCGACCGAGGCACTGGCGATGTCCGGACCGCCGCTCGGGGAGCGTGCCGGGGTGCTGATCGGCAGCGGCTACGGCCCGATGTCGTCCATCGCCCGGCATGTGAGCGTGCTCAACGAGCACGGCCCGCACAAGGTCAGCCCGTTCGCCCAGATCTCCGGCGCGATCGACAGCGCGGCGTGCGAGATCAGCCTCGCGCACGGGATCACCGGCCCGTGCCGGGCGGTGTCGAGCGCGTGCGCGTCGGGCGCGGACGCGCTCGGCGAGGCCGCCCGCTGGATCCGCCACGGCGTGGTGGACGTCGCCGTCGCGGGCGGCGCCGAGCACATTCTCACTCGCCTGGACCTGGCGACCAGCGGCAACGCGCAGGCACTGTCCACGCGGAACGACGCCCCGGCCGAGGCGTGCCGCCCGTTCGACGCGGACCGCGACGGGTTCGTGATGGGTGCCGGCGCGGGCGTCGTGGTGCTGGAGCCGGCTGAGCACGCTCACCACCGCGGTGCGCCGATCCTGGCCGAGGTTGCCGGGTACGCGTCCACGTCGGACGCCTACCACTGGACCGCGCCGCACCCGGAGGGCCGCAGTGTGCGGGCGGCCATGCGGGGCGCGCTGGCCGACGCGGGCCTGGACTCGTCCGAGGTGGACTATGTGAACGCGCACGGCACGGGCACGGTGCGGGGCGACCAGCTCGAGCTGGCCGCGATCCGCGCCGTCCTGGGCGAGGAGGTCCCGGTCAGCGCCACGAAGTCGATGACCGGCCACCTGATCGGCGCGGCGGGCGCGGTCGAGGCCATCGTGAGTGGGTTAGCGATAACACACGGCGTGGTGCCGCCGACGATCAACTGCCACCAGCCGATCGACCCGGTGGTGAACTTCGTGCCGCACGAGGCGCAGGAGCACGATGTGAGCGTTGCCGTGAGCAACTCGTTCGGCTTCGGCGGCCACAACGCGGTGCTCGTGCTGCGGCGGTGGGTGCCGTGATGGACGCGTTCGGCATGCAGCGCACGATGTTGGCCGGTGGCCGGGTGGACGCCGAGGGTTACCTGGTGGACAACCCGTCGGAGCCGGCGTGGAACCTGCTGCACGTGTGTGGCCCGCTGGACGCCGCGAGGCTGGCGGCCGCGGTCGAGCAGGTCACGGCCGCGACGGAGATCCTGCACCTGCGGGTCCGCGACACCCCCGACGGCCCGGTGCTGGTCCCCCGCCCCGCGCCGATCAGGCTGGAGGTCGTGGACGTCCCGGCGCCGTGCGTGGCCGGTGCGCTGGCGCCCCCGGTTGTGAGCGTGCTCAACCCGTTGCTGTTCGACAGGGTGGCGCTTCCCGACGCCCCGTCCGGCCGGATCTGCCTGGTGCGGGGCGGCCAGGACGCGCTGCTGGCGTTGTCGTTCGATCACACGGTGCTCGACGGCTGGTCGGTCGGCCTGCTGACGAAGGCGATCGCCCAGTGCTACAAGACGGGCCGGCACGTCGTGCGCGGCCCGAGCTTCCGGGCGTTCGTCGAGGCACTGCCGGACCGCGCCACGCAGGACGTGCACCTGGCGTCCTGGAAACGCCTGCTGGCCGACCACCCGGTCCCGGGTCCCGCCCTGCGTTTCCCGGGTGGCCGCGTGAAGTCCCCGGCGGACTACCGCATCGACGGCTATTACGACACGACGTTCCCACCCGAGGTGGCCGAGAACCTGGCGACGGCGGTGCGGCGCACGGGGTTGTCCCACGCGGAGGTCCTGACGGGGGCGTGCGCGCTGGCGGTGACGAGGTGGTCGGAAGGGCCGCAGCCGGTGCTGAGCCTGCGGCACGGGCACAGCCGGCCGGCGGACGTCCTGGTGATCGGGCCGTTGGTGGAGCCGTACGTGCTGCTGCCGCCGGCGCCCGCGCCGGCCGCGGTGGCGGACTGGCTGGTGGCGCACCGCGCGGTGAACCGGAACACGCCGCCACTGCACGGCCGGAGCATCCGCGAGGTCACTCCGCTGGTGCCCCGGAACGCGGCGCTGAACGTCGTCCCGCCGGCGCGTCCGGTGGTGTTCGGGCCGGCGACCCGGGCGGTCACCGTGGCGCGGGACCTGCTGGCGCCCCTGTGGGCGGGTGGGCGACCGACGGTCCCGTCGACGGCGGCGTTCTGGGTGAACCTGTTCCTGGACCAGCCGGGCCGCGTGGAACTGAGCATCACCCACGACACCGAGGTGCTCCCCGACCCCGCGCTGCTGGCGTCCACGATCGCGTCGGTGGTGGCGGAAGCGGCGGCGTGACCCGTCAGGCCGCCGCCGGGACCGTCACGCGTCGCTCGACCACCATCGCGGCGGCGGCGATCATCGCGCTGACCGCCCCCACCGTGGCGAAGGCGGCGACGGACCCGGACGCGTCGAGCGCGACCCCGGCGACCGGCGACCCGGCGACGTTGCCGACCATGAGCGCGCTGGCGTAAGCACCCATCGCCACGCCCTTGCTGCCGGCCGGGGCCAACCGGCTGACCTGCGCGGCCGTAGCCGAGAGGGCCGGGGCCACCAGGAAGTTCGCCGGCACCGCGAGCACACACAACCACAGCCAGTGGTTCGCGAACCCCATCGGCATGACCGCCACCCCCAACCCGATCGTGACCAGGGCCGCGGCGGGTGGGCGAGACAAGGCCCCGTAGACGACCCCACCCCCGATGGAGGCCAGCCCGCAGACGATCAGAAAGACCCAGCTCCACGGAAGCTGCCCCAACCCCTGCAACGTGCCGATGGCCGCGACCTCGAGCCCGACGACCGCCATGGTGACGCCGACCGTGACCCCCAGGACGCACAACAGGCGCGGGGTGAGCCACCCGTTCGCCCGGACGACCTGCGCCGTCTGCAAGGGCGGGTCGGCCCACCCGTACCCGAGACAGGCGGCCACGATCATCGCCCCCATCACGAGAAACGCGACGGTCGGTGAAGCCTGCGAAGCAAGCAGAATCCCGACCGATGGTCCCGCCATATAAGCGATGTCGGTAGTGATGGAGTCGATGACGTAAGCGGTGTACCGAATGTCGTCGGTCACCATGACGGCCAACGCGAGCCGGACGACCGTGAACGCCGGAATGGTCAACAACCCGCCGGCAAACGCGGCCACGACGAGCAGCGGATAAGGAAGCAGAAAGGCAAGCCCCCAAAACCCACCCTGCACAACGATGACGACGACCATGAGCGGCCGAAGCCCGTACCTGTCGAGCGCCCGCCCCTGAAAAGGCGCGCCGATCCCGACCCCGGCCGTCCAGACCGCGGCAACGACGCTGGCCGGGCCGAACCCGAGGCCAAGCCCGTGCACCACATGCAGAAGCAGCACGGAAGGGATTCCCAACCCCGGAACCTTCGCGAACAGACCGATCACCATCAGGGCCCGCAGCCCCGGCGTGGCAAACACCTTCCGATACGCGGAGATCACGTCCGCAGCGTAACCACCGGCCACTCAAGACCGGCTCAAGTCGCCCGGCACCTCGACGCAAACGGGCGTCAGTGACGCCAGACGTAGATCGCGGCAACCACCATCGAGATGGTGACGATGCAACCGATCACGACGATGCCAAGGGTGGCGACCGCGCTCGTCTCTTCGGAACCGCTCGCCAGAATCAGCGTGGAGATCGAACTGGAGGCGGCTCCGACGGCGAGAAACCCGGCTTTCACGACCGCATGTTTGGCAGGCTCGCGCGAAGGCGTCAACCATTGCTCACCCGACGACACCCGAGTCGGTTTGTTTCCTGCCATTGCTGCTCCATCCGGTGGGATTTCTGTTGGTCCCCAGGTAAGCAGCGGAAAGAGTTCCACGGAAGATATTCGTACGCTATCGTACGAATCTGTACGCAGGAAGCTGTCCGGCCGGACGCGCCGGACGGGGGCGGTCAATCTCGGACGGGATGACATGGCAACTGTGGATGAGGTCGACCCCACCGCCGCCCGGAACGGCGCGGAGTTCGTCAAGGCGATGCGGCAACTACAAGTAGCGGCCGGGAAGCCGTCAATTCGGGAGCTCTCCCGGCGAGCGGCCAGATCCGCCAACACCGACGTTCTGCCGGCCAGCACGCTCAGCGACACACTGCGCAAGGACCGGCTGCCGCAGTGGCACGTGGTAACCACGTTCCTCAAGGTTTGTGGTGTGTCCCCTCAAGCGGTGACACCATGGCAGCAGACCTGGCAACGGCTGGCCGAGCCGGACGATTCCGCGGGCGACACTCGCGAACCCGTGAACGTCGACCAGGAAATCAAGGCCGATCCCGTTCCGCGCCGGCCATCCCGTCACCTCGGTCGTCGACGACCGGCGCACCCCAAACAGGAAGACGCGGCGGCGGAAGAACTCGCCACCTGGCTGCGACGAACACTCCTGCGCCCCAAGAGATACGTCGGCGAGGAACGGCGCGGACTGGTCACGTTGGACTATCTGAGCCCAGCCGAGCGCTACACGTGCGATCAGGTACACCTCCACGCACGACTCAAGTTCGGCGAAGACGTCCGATGTCACGCGGAGCATCCACTGGTGGAGTACACCACCCTCTACCACTGTTATGTGCAGGACGAGGACGCCGACACCCTGGTCACGACGGATCTCCCGGAACTGTTCTGGGCGACGATCAAATGCCTGGGGCAGGTGCGGGTAATAGACAACGACATGCTCATCATGCACGGTGACGAGGATGAGGACCGTGGGGTGTCGTACTACACCGCGTACCTGCTCTCGAAGCTCGCCCCGCCCGACTGAGTAGCGCCGTCCGCCGGATCACTAGTGCTGTGACCGGATAGGTTTGCCGGGTGTCAGGCTGCTTCGGGTTGGGTGATGGGGCGGCCTCCCCAGCGGATGCCTTTCTCGCTGCGGATGCGGGCGCGTTCTCGGCGTTGGGCGGCGAGGATGTCGGGGTGGCGTGCGTTGGCGTTGCGCCAGCGCAGGTAGGCGTGCAGGGCGCGGGTCTGCGTGGTGTGGTTCGGGTGCTGGGAGTTGGCCAGGGTGAACTGCCGTAGCGGCCC
>Ga0081539_10000485_pt1 | contig 84010 bp, 81 predicted proteins | sample TabmetS4T2R2_FD_71023 | JGI IMG/M metagenome (GOLD analysis project Ga0081539, IMG submission 71023) | Tabebuia heterophylla rhizosphere microbial communities from the University of Puerto Rico - S4T2R2 | ecosystem: Host-associated > Plants > Roots > Rhizosphere ...
GGCTAGCGCCCGCAGGACGCGGGCCATGGGCCGGGAACGCCCGGGTCGGCGACGTGCTGGCCGACCTGGGTCTGCCGATCGCCGGCTAGCGCCCGCAGGACGCGGGCCATGGGCCGGGAACGCCCGGGTCGGCGACGTGCTGGCCGACCTGGGTCTGCCGATCGCCGGCTAGCGCCCGCAGGACGCCGGCCACCGGGCCGAACGTGAGCACGCCGCTGCCGGCCCCGGCCAGCTCGCCCTCCGCGGGCAGCAGCTCGGCGTGCACCCGGCGTGCCGTCGCGCGGTCGCCGAGGGCGAGGGCGGCGCGGCCGGTGAGGCACAGGCGCGCCTCGCGGAGCAGGTCGTGCGGCGACTCCGGCTGTGACCGCAGCGCCTCGGCCGCCGCGTCCGCCCGGCCCTCCGCGAGCAGTGCCAGCGGGCGCGCCCACGGCAGGTACGGGCCCCAGTCCCATGTGGACCACTCCACTGTGGTCGGCTCGCGCAGCGAGAGGAGGGCGAGGGGGAGCAGGCCGCGCTCCATGCCCGGCATCCCACCGGCGGCGAGCTTCGCCTGCGCCGCGCGGTAGGCCGCCTCCGCCTCGCCCCGCCGGCCTTCGACCGCCAGGCGCAGGCCGGAATACCACGCCGTGAAGACGCCCACCAGCGGCAGCTCGTAGCGGGCGGCGAGGTCGTCGGCGGCGCGCGCGTGGGCGTCGGCGGTGGAAAGGCCGGCCAGCGCGGCGTGCGCCTGCATCGCGACGAGGTGCCCGAGCACCTCGAACGTGACGAGGTCGTGCCCACCGGCGACCTCGACCAGCTCGGCGCCGATGCGCGCCCGCTCGGCGGCCAGCCCGGTGCGCCCGAACGCGTGCATGAACCGGGCGTTGAGCGCGAACGCCAACAGCGTGGGGTCGCCGGCGGCGCGGGCGAGGGCCTCCGCCTCACGCGCCGCCCGGGAGCCGCGGTCCGTCGTGGTACCGCGCAGCTCGAGCGCCAGCGTGCCGAGCAGGCGCGCCCGCCGGGCACCCTCCTGTGTGGGCAGTGCCCGCTCGGCGGCGGCGGCGATCCGGCGGGAGAGCGCGTCGTCGTCGTTGGCGGTCCAGATCGCCGGTACGACGAACGCGGCGAGCACGTCGGCGACCAGCGCCGGATCGTCCACTGTGGCCACGGCGTCGACCGCCTCGGCCCGGAGCCGGCGGGACTCGGCGAGGTGCCCGGTGACGGCGAGCGCGCGGCCGAGCCCCATGACGGCTTCCAGGCGCTCGCGTACGCCGGTCTCGCTCTCGACCGCCTGGCGCCACAGGCGGGTGGCGGCGTGCGGGTCGGCACGGCGTTCCGCGTCCTGTGCGGCGGCCCGCGCGTACCTGGCGGCGCGCGGCGCGGTGGCCCGGCTGGCGGCGAGCCCGAAGTGGTGGGCGAGCGCGGCGGTGTCGTGCGGGTGTACGCGTTCGATGGCTTCGCCGGCGGCGGCGTGCCACCGGGCCCGGCGCGGCGCGGAGATGTCGCCGTAGAGCGTGTCGCGCACCAGGATGTGGGTGAACCTCCGGCCGTCGCCGCTCAGGAGGCCGGCCTCCACCGCGCGGTCCAGGGCGTCCAGTGTGGAGGGCTCGTCGCCGGTGAGCGCGGCCAGCACCTCCGGGTCGACGTCGCGGCCCAGCACCGCCGCCCGCCGCAGCACCTCCCGCGCCGGCTCGGGCAGCTGGGCGAGGCGGTGGCGGATCACGTCGCGCACACCGGCGGGCACCGCGTCCGGCTCGATCGTCAGCAGGCGCGCCAGCTCGCGGACGAAGAACGGGTTGCCGCCGCTGCGGTGGTGGATGAGCCGCACCTCCCGCGGGTCGAGGTCCCGACCGGCGGCGGCGCGGGCGAGCTCGCCGGTCGCTCTCTCGGGGAGGCCGCCCAGGTACACCCGGACCGGTTCGATACGGGCGAGGCGGGCGAGCGCGGCGGTGAGGGCGGCGGGGATCGCGGTCGCCCGGAACGTGGCGGCGACGAGCACCTGGCCGGTGATGGCCTCCGGCCCGGTGAGCACCGCGGCGAGCACGTCGAGCGTGCCCTCGTCGGCCTGGTGCAGGTCGTCGAGGACGACGAGCAGCGGCCCGCGCCGGCTGGCCGCGGTCAGCCGGCCGGCGATCTCCCGGTGCAGCCGGAAACGGGCGGCGGCCGGGTCGGTCGCCGGCTCCCCGGTTTCGAGCGGCCCGACGACCTGAGCCCAGGGCCAGGCGGCCGGCGCGCCCTGGTACTCCGGACTGCGGCCCCAGGCCACCGACCAGCCGCCGGCGGCGAGGCGGCGGGCGAGCTCCTCGGCGAGCGCGGTCTTCCCGGCGCCGGCCTCGCCGGAGATGAGCGCGAGGCCCGGCTTGGCACCCTCGGCCGCCAGCGTCAGCTCCGCCAGATCCCCGGCACGCCCGAAGAAACCCGCCGATGGCGGCGCCTCGACCGGCCGCGGGCTCAGGCGCGGGGACTGGGCCAGGATGTCGGCTTCGAGCTGGCGCAGCGCCGGTCCGGGGTCGAGGCCGAGCTCGCCGGCGAGCGTCTCCCGGGCGCGGCGCAGGGCGGCGAGCGCGTCGCCCTGCCGGCCGGCCCGGTACAGGGCGGTGGCGAGCAGCCGCCAGGCCTCCTCGTGCAGCGGGTGGGCGGCCGCGTGAGCGCTCATGCCGGACACGGCCTCGGCGGCCCGCCCGAGCGCGAGCAGCGCCTCGGCCCGGCGCTCGGTCGCCAGCATCCGCAGCTCGTCCAGCCGGTCGATCTCGGCGCGGGCCCACGGCTCGGCGGCGAACTCGGCGTACGCCGGCCCGTGCCACAGCGCGAGGGCCTCCTCGGACCGGGCCAGCGCGCCGGCCCCGCTCAGCCGGCCGGAGTCGCGCACGGCCTTCTCGAACCGCGCGGCGTCGACGGCGTCCGGGGCGACCCGAAGCACGTACCCGGGAGGGGCGGTGACCAGCAGGCGGGCCGGCTGCCGGGGCGGCCGGTCGGGCTCCAGCGCGCGGCGGAGGTCGGCCACGAACGTGCGGATCGCCGCGACCGCACCGTCTGGCGGCTCCGCCCACAGGTCGCCGGCGAGCCGGTCGACCGGCACGACCCGGCCGCGGGCGATCAGCAGGCGGGCGAGGATGGCCCGCTGCCGCCCGCCCCTGAGCGCGACCGGCTCGTCACCGCGCGCGGCGGCGAGTGGCCCGAGCACGGTGAACGTCACGTCGGGCCTGGTCACGGCCCCCACCGTAGCGGGTACTCATCCGTCGCTCAGTCATTGCTGACGGCCGCCGCGCAGGCTGGGACGCATGACAATCAAGATCCCCGGATTCGAGTACCACCGGGTGCCGGTCGCCGGCGGCGTCGCGCTGAACGCGGCGGTCGGCGGGTCGGGCAGCCCGATCGTGCTTTTGCACGGATTTCCGCAGACCCACCTTATGTGGCGGCACGTCGCCGCGGACTTGGCCGCCGACCACACGGTCATCGCGCCCGACCTGCGCGGCTACGGCGCCAGCGACAAGCCCGCCGACCCGGACGGCACCGCCTACAGCAAGCGGACGATGGCCGCCGACGTGGTGGCGCTGGCCCGCGCGCTGGGCCACGAGCGGTTCGCGTTGGCCGGGCACGACCGGGGCGCGCTGGTCGCCATCCGCGCCGGCCTCGACCACCCCGAGACCGTCACCCACCTCGCTTCGCTCGACGTGCTGCCCACCCTCGACATGTGGGACGTGATGCGCGGCACGACCGCTGCCGTCGGCTTCCACCTCTACCTCATGGCGCAGCCGCCGGGCCTCCCGGAGCGGCTGATCGGCGCCGCCCCGGACGCGTTCTTCGGCCACTTCCTGGACATCTGGTCGCGGGACCCCGATGCGGTGCCGGCGGACGTGCGGGCCGAGTACCTTGCGGCGTCGCGCGCGGCGGTGCCGTCGATCGTCGCGGACTACCGCGCCTCGGCCGGCGTCGACGTGGAGCACGACCGGGCCGACCGCGCCGCCGGCAACACGCTGCGCATGCCGGTAACCGTGTTGCAGCAGGACTGGGGCGCGCTGCTCGGCTTCGACGCGGCGGCGATCTGGCGCGCCTGGGCCCCCGACCTCCGCCACGAGACCGTCTCCTGTGGACACTTCATGGCCGAGGAGGCCCCGGCCGAGGTGGTGAAGGCACTCCGCGCGCTAGTGGATCGGGGCGGCGTGGCGTAGCGGTGCGAGGTCGTCGATCGCGCCCTCGTCGACGAGGGCGAGGAAGGCGTCGGCCACCACCGGGTCGAACTGGGTGCCGCGGCCGCGTTCGATCTGGCGGCGGGCCTCGTCTTCGCCGAGCGCCGCGGCGTAGGCGCGGTCGGCGCGCATGGCGGCCCACGAGTCGCAGACCGCGATGATGCGCGCCTCGATCGGGATGTCGTCGCCGCGGAGGCGGGCCGGGTAGCCGGTGCCGTCGTAGCGCTCGTGGTGGGCGCCGACCAGCGGGGCCAGGTCGGCGCGGTCGCTCAGCTCGGTCAGCAGGCGGGCGCCCTCCCGCGGGTGGCGGCGTAGCACCTCCCACTCGGCCTCGCTGAGGCGGGCGGGCTTGGTGAGGATCGCGTCGTCGACGTTGATCTTTCCGATGTCGTGCAGCCGGGCGGCGGCGGCCGTGCGGCGCAGGGTGGCCTGGTGCAGGCCGAGCCGCTCGCCGGTGAGCAACGACCAGCGGGACACGGCCGTGCTGTGCTCGTGGCTGCCGAGCTTGGCGTCGATCTGGTCGGCCAGCCACACCAGCGCCTGCGGCAGGTCGGGGTCGGTGTCCAGGGCCAGGTCGGCGAGGCGGCTGGCGGCGGCGACCTGGTCGCGGCCGCGGGCCTTGGCGCGGTAGAGCGCGCCGTCCGCGTCGTGGATCAGGCCCTCCAGGTCGCCGTGCGGCCGCCCGCCGCGCGTGCCCGCGCTGGCGACGCCGAGCGACGCGGTGAGCCGGATCTCGCGGCCGGCCACCGACAGGGGCGTGCGGGACAGTGCCCGGCGCACCTGCTCGGCCACCTCCAGCGCGGGGTCCTCGCCGGTGCCGGGCAGCAGGCAGACGAACTCCTCGCCGCCGTAGCGGGCGACGAGGTCGCTCGGGCGGACCGCGCGGCGGATCCGGTCGGCGGCCTCCACCAGCACGCGGTCGCCGGTGGGGTGGCCGCAGGTGTCGTTGACCTTCTTGAACCGGTCGAGGTCGATCATGATGATGCTGACCGGCGAGCCGTCGCGCTCCGCGCGCTCGGCGTCCAGCCGCAGCATCTCCTGGAAGAAGCGGCGGTTGTACAGGCCGGTCAGCCCGTCGGTGACGGCCAGCCGCTCCTGCTCGCGCAGCGCGGTGGCGAGGGCGTTGGCGAGCCGGGTGCGGTCGCGGGTGACCAGCACCTGCCGCAGCAGCAGCCCGCTGACCAGCAGCACGGCGATGACGAGCGTGGAACGGGCGAGCCGGCCGTCGGTGATCCGGTCGGCGACGGCGATGCCGACGATCGAGAGGACCGCCACCGCGGCCGGCAGCACGGCGAGGTCGCGGTCGAGCCGCCGCACCTCCGGCTCGGGCTCGGTGCGCCGCGCGGCGACGGCCGCGGCCAGGCAGAGCAGCACGGCTTCGACCTGCCAGCCGAGGTTGAGCCAGCTCGTATCCCCGTACGAGTGGACCATGAAGAGGTAGGCGTAGCCGGCGTCGGACAGGCCGGCCACCGCGAAGCCCGCCCCGGCCAGCAGGAACGACGGAGGCACCGTGCGGTGGCCGCACATGCCGACCGCGACGAGGGCCGTGACGATCGCGACCGCGAACAGCGGCTGGGCGAACGCCACGACCGCGCCGGCCTTGGTCGTGCCGGGCAGCAGCGGGCCGACCACCAGCGCCCAGCCGACGGTGCCGATGCCGAGCGTGACGAGGGCGGCGTCGACCATGCACCGCACCTGGCGCTCGGCCCAGGTGCCGCCGAAGCCGATCACGATCGCGGGCAGCGCCACGGCGTACGAGGCGAGGTAGGCCACGTCCGCGACGGATGGCGACGGCGCGCCGCCCGGCCGGAGGTACGCGTAGGTGCTCCAGGCCAGCTCGCCGGCGAGCCACAGCACGTTGGAGAGGGCGAGCAGCCACCAGGCCCGCCGGAGCCGGCCGCGGGCGCGCCGCGCGGCGAGGTAGGAGAGCGGGACGAGCACGACCAGCGGCACGAGGTAGACCACGTTGGCGACGAAGCGGGCCAGCGTCTCCGAGCCCTGGCTCAGGCCTGTGAGCAGCGCGAACAATGCCAACCACGCCGCGCCGGCGGCCGCCGCCCGGCGCACGAAACGTCGCTGGTCCACGTAGACTCCACTCGATCCGCCATCCTGCGCCCCGGCCAGGCCGCAGGAACTGTATTCTGGATCACAATCTCACGTTCTGTGTACCCCCAAACACGCACAAATATGGGTGCACAGGGATAAACCCGCGCCACCGTAGAGGACTTCTTTCCCGCGGGCAACAGAGGTGGGGTTGTCCCTACCCGAAGAGGGTGGCAGGCACCATCGATTCGCCGGCGCGCCGATTCCAGACTCAGGTCATGGTGGCGAGAAGGGCGGGGTTGAGATGCCGGCGATCGCTCGGGTGATCCTCGCCGTCCTGTCCGGTGGCGCGCTGCTCTCCCTCGCGGTGCTCGGCGGGATGGCCTTCTGGGTGTGGCGGCGCGGCGGCTTCGGTGTCGTGGCGAGCGCGCTGCTGCGCAGCCTCGCGGCGGTCGTGGTGGGGCTCGGCGGGTGGTTCCTGGCGATCCTCGTCGTGGCGAGCTGGTGGCCGGAGCGGTTCGCGAGCGCCGGCCTCGCGGTGGTGGCGTCCGGGGTCGCGGTCGGGCTCTGCGTGTACCTGGCCTGGACCCGCCGCGACGCGAGCCCGCCCGTCCGGTACGGCGGTCTCGCGGGGGCGGTGGCCTGGGGCCTGGCCGGCGCGTGGCTGGGCGGCCAGGCGATCGAGGGGATGGCGGGCGGGCTCACCGCGATCCTCGGCGCGGTGCTCGCCGCCAACCTGGCCGTGCTGGTCGTCGACGTGGGCCGTGCCCGCTCAGGCGAACGGCTCCGCGGTCGTCGCGAGCGCCTGGCGGACCAGGTCGACGAGTGGCACCTCCGGGTGCTCCAGCCACACCTGGTTGGCCACCCGGACGGCCGCGAGGAACGTGGCGGCCAGCAGCCGGGCGCGCAGTGGGGCATCCGGCCCGTCCGGTAGCCGCCCCGCGATCACGCCGGACAGCTCGCGCTCGGCCACCGCGTACGACGTGACCAGCTCGCCGGCCAGCGCGGGGTCGCGGCGGAGCGTGCGGTAGCGGGTCCGCCACGCCGGATCCTCGTCGGCGTTTTCCTCGATCGACGCCTCGATCGCGCGGGTGAGCGCCGTCCACGGCGGCTCGGCGACCGGCCGCTCCCCGACCAGCTCGACGAATCTGGCCACGCGCGCGTAGTCGGTGTGCAGGAGCGCCTGCTCCTTGCCGGCGAAGTAGTTGGAGAACGTACGCCGCGACACGTTGGCCGCGTCGGCGATGGCCTCCACCGTGACGTGCTCCACGCCGTGCTCGACCGCGAGCCGCACGGCGGCCTCGTGCAGGGCCTGCCGCGTAGCGGCCTTCTTCCGCTCCCGCAGCCCGGGTGGGTTGGTCGTCACGGTCATCACCCCGCAGCGTACCGTCGGCCGTGACTCATTTCCCAATGAGAAAACTTGCGCAGTGGGCACGTCGGCGAGATGCTGGGTGCGTGTCAACGAACTCCCCAGGCGTGATGACCCACCGCGAGCGGCTGGAGAGCCTCAGCGGTCTGCTGCTGGTGCTCTTCGTCGCGCTGCTCAGCTCCACCGTCGTCTCGACCGCCCTACCCAAGATCATTGGCGCGCTCAACGGCAGCCAGACGCAGTACACGTGGGTGGTCACCGCGACGCTGCTGGCCGCGACCGCGTCGACGCCGATCTGGGGCAAGCTGGCCGACCTGCTCAACAAGAAGCTGCTGGTGCAGATCGCGATCGTCGTCTTCGTGGTCGGCTCGATCGTGGCCGGCTTCGCGCAGAACGCCGGCGAGCTGATCGCCGCGCGCGCGTTCCAGGGCATCGGGGTGGGTGGCCTCCAGGCCCTGGTCCAGGTCGTGATCGCGGCGATCATCCCGCCGCGCGAGCGGGGCCGCTACAACGGCTACCTGGGCGGCACGATGGCCCTCGCGACCGTCGGCGGCCCGCTGCTCGGCGGCCTGATCGCGGACACCTCGTGGCTCGGGTGGCGCTGGTGCTTCTTCGTCGGCGTGCCGGTCGCGATGGTCGCGCTGCTCCTGCTCCAGGTCACGCTGCACGTGCCTACCGTCCGCCGCAAGGTGAAGATCGACTACCTTGGTGCGACGCTCATCTCGGCCGGCGTGAGCGTGCTGCTCATCTGGGTGTCCTTCGTGGACAGCTCGTTCGGCTGGCTCTCCTGGCAGACCCTCGCCATGGTGGGCGGCAGTGCGGTGCTGCTCGCCGCCGCCCTCCGGGTCGAGGCGCGGGCCGCCGAGCCGGTCATCCCGCTGGGCATCGTGCGCGAGCGGACCACCGCCCTCGCGATCGTGGCCAGCCTCGCAGTCGGCACGGCGATGTTCGGCGGCGCGGTCTTCCTCGGCCAGTACTTCCAGATCGGCCGCGGCTACAGCCCCACGGAGGCCGGCCTGCTCACCATCCCGATGATGGCCGGCGTGCTGCTCACCTCGATCGTGGCCGGCCGGCTGATCAGCGCCTCGGGGCGGGTCAAGCCGTACATCCTGGCCGGCACGATCCTGCTCGTGGCCGGGTTCGCGCTGCTGTCCACAATCGACCACCAGACCTCGCTGGTGATCGTCGGCGCGGCGATGTTCCTGGTCGGCGCGGGCGTCGGCATGTCGATGCAGAACCTGATCCTCGCCGTGCAGAACACCGTGCCCCTGCGCGACGTCGGCGCGGCGAGCGCGTCGGTGACGTTCTTCCGCTCGCTCGGCGGCACGGTCGGCGTGTCGGTGCTCGGCGCCGTGCTGGCCAACCGGGTCACCGACAGCATCACCCACGACCTTGCGGCGGCCGGCCTGCCCACGTCGGGCGGCGGGGGAGCGAGCACCCTCAACCTCAACGCGCTGCCCGACACGGTGCAGCACATCGTGCGGGCGGCGTACGGCGACGCGACCGGCCACATCTTCCTCATCTCGGCCGCGATCGGCGTGCTCGGCGTGATCGCCGCCGCCCTGCTCAAGCCGGCGCCGCTGCGCACCAGCCTCGACTCTCCCTCCACCGCCCCGGCGGACGATCCCGTGGGCGTGGCGGGGCGCTAGCCCTTAGCGGAGGGAGCGGGACGGTGACGCAGCCAGCTGTCGAGCAGTACGGGCCACGCTGGGCACCCCCACCCTTCGAACGCGGCACCGACGGACCCCGCGTGATCCTCGTCGGCGTGGACGGTTCGGACACGTCGATGCGCGCCGCCGCGTACGCCTGCGGCCTGGCCCGGCGCCAGCGATGCCGGCTCGTCGTGGCGTACGCGGCGCCCGTGCAGGCCTGGGCCTGGGCGATCCCCGGCGCCGCGCCCGCGCTCGACGCCGCCCACCGCGAGCTGGAGGACGACCTCCGCGCGGAGATCCGGCAGCTGGCCGAGGAGATGCGCATCCCGGTCAGCTTCGTGTCCCGGCGCGGCGACGCCTACGGCTGCCTGCGCGAGGTCGCCGCCGAGGTCAAGGCCGACATCGTCGTGGTCGGCGCCTCGACACAGGCACACCACGCCTTCGCCGGCTCCGTCCCCAGCCGCCTGGTCCGCCTCGGCCGCTGGCCGATCACCGTAGTCCCCTAACGGACCCCGGCCGCTCCACAGTCAACGTGAAGGATCTGTCTCGCCAGAGCGACACACATCCTTCACGATCCTCTCGGTGGGGCTTGGTGCGCGGAGGCGGCAGCGGGGGCCGGGGGTTTCGGCTCGGCCCGCGAGCCGCCGGCCGCCGCGGTCTCCGGCGGGAGCGGCGGCGCGTGACTGACGCGGACCCGGGAAATCCTCTTTGGTTTTGGTTGTCAGCCCAGCCAGGCGGCGATGAGGACGAGGGTGGCGGCGGCGGCCAGGGTGGAGAGGACGATCGTGTCGCGGGCGAGGGAGACGGCGCGGTCGTAGCGGGTGGCGAAGACGAAGATGTTCTGGGCCGTGGGGAGGGCGGCGGTGACCACGGCGGCCAGCAGTGCCGGGCCCTCGAGGCCAAGGGCGTAGCGGCCGATCAGGTAGGCGATGAGCGGCTGGCCGAGCACCTTCAGGACGACGGCGGTGTATCTGTCGCGGCCGTCCTCGCCCGCCGTGAACGGGCGGCTGCCGCGCAGTGACATGCCCAGCGCGAGCAGCGCCAGCGGGACCGCGGCCGAGGCGACAAGGTCGAACGGGCGCAGCACCTCCTCCGGCGGGCGCCAGCCGGTCGTGGCGATGACGATGCCGGTGGCCGAGGCGAGTGTGAGCGGGCTGCGCAGGGGCAGCATCGCCAGCGCGCGCGGGGAGGGGCGGCGGCCGCCGGTGGTGACGTCGAGCACCGCGAGTCCGATCGGCGCGGCCAGCAGCGTCTGGAAGAGCAGCACCGGCGCGATGAACGAGACGTCGCCGAGTACGTATGCGGCGACCGGTATGCCCAGGTTTCCGGCGTTCACGTAGGAGGCGGCCAGCGTGCCGACCGTCAGCGTGGCGGTGTCCTTCCCGCGGCTGGTGAGGAGCGTGATCAGGATGTACGCGCCGGCCACCAGCACCGTGCTCAGCACGAACGCGGCGAGTGCCCCGGTGAACACGTCGCCCGGGGACGAGCGGACCAGCGTGGTGAGCAGCAGTGCGGGCGCCGCCACGAAGAAGACAAGGCGGGCGAGCACGGTCGGGGCGGACGGGCCGAGCAGCTCGTACCGTCCGACGAGGTAGCCGACGAGCGTCACCACCCAGATGGCCGCGAAGCCGGCCAGTACGCCACGCACCGGGTAAGCATGGCGGGCGGTTGCGGAGGCCCCGACGGGGTACGGGTGACATGAGGGGGTGACCACACATGGCGGTTGTCAATCCGGAGCTGGAACGCGTGTGGCAGGAGTTTCACCGCGCGGTCAACATGTCCTCGCCCCAGCTGCGGGACTGGCTGCTGGCCGAGACGGCGCTGAACGACACGTACGCCCCGGAACCGGGCGTGGACATCACCGATCTCGGCAACCAGGTCCTGCGGGTGCTGGGCAAGCGGCGGGTCGACCTGACCGGCGACGACGTCGCCATGATGCGCGAGGTGACCGAGCTGATCAACCGGCGGGTGGCGCAGCGGCCGGCCGACGAGGTGGACCAGGAGCCGTGGCGGCACAGCCTGATGGCGGTGGGCCACGACCCGTGGCGCGACGCCGGGTAGGAAGGGCGCGGCCTGGGTACCCCGAAGGCATGAACGCTGTTACCGACCCGCCGACCCCACCCGCGCCGCCGCAGCCGGGCCCGCCGCCTCGGCCGCCTTCGCCGGGGCCGGTGCCCGCGCCCGACCCTCCTCCGGTGCCGCCGCCGTTGCCCGGCCCGTCGCCAACCGACCCGACCGGTCCGGTGCCGCGGTAGAGGCGGGGGAGAGACGTGGTGCAGCATCGAGACCTTGTCACGGCCGTCGCCGAACACATCGGCGTGAGCGTGGACGACGCCCGGCGGGCGGCCGAGGCGACCATCGCCACGCTGGTGCGCACCGTGGACGGGTCACGGCGCCAGCAGGTGCTGGACGCGGTCCCGACCCTGCTGACCGAGCAGGTGGCGGCGGCGCCCGGGCCGGCGTGGGACGAGGGCGACTTCGTCGCCGAGGTGTCGTGGCTGACCGGCACCGCGCCCGAGGAGGCGCGCCAGCGGGCGCAGGCGGTGCTCTACGTCCTGTCCCGCCAGGAGCCCGAGCTCGTCGGTGAGCTGGAGCTGCCCGGCGACATCCGCGACCTGATCGCCGATCCCGCGCCGGGCGGCGGCATCACCGGCCCGCGCGGCCGCACCGCCCCGCTGACCGACGACGAGCTGGCCGCCGCGCTGGCCAACCTGCCCTACTGGACCGGCGGGCGCCGCGCCATCCGCCGGACCGTCCAGCTGCCGGAGCCCAACCTCGGCCGCCTCCTCGACCGCGTCGAACGGCTGAGGGACGAGACCGGGCGCGCGCCCGACATCGAACGGGACGGCGACACGGCGACCCTGACCGTGTACACGGGCTCGGTCGGCGCGGTCACCCGCCTCGACGTGGAGCTCGCCCATCGCGTGGACGACACCGTCGCATCGGCCTGACGGCAGCGCGCTGCTCTTTCGCCACCCGGTGCCGGCGTGATACGAAGCGGCCATCGACTTCGTTGAGACCGGGGGTCATCGATGTTGAGGTCACAGGACGCGATCGTGGTCGGCCCGCCGGTCCCGTCGCTCGTCCACTGGGGAAAGTCGGCCGACGCCGACCTCGTCTACCGCACGGTCGTCGTCTTCGGGCCGGGTACCACCAACGAGATCGCGCAAGAGCTGGGCCTGCCGGCCAGGCGGGTGGCCGCCGCGCTCGACGAGCTGGCCGACATCGACGCGGTCTCGTGCCGGGCCGGGGGTTCGCCGCGTCGCGGGCGGGTCTGGTCGGCGCGCGCGCCCGGCACGGTGCTCGCCGGGCTGCGGCGCCGCCGTTTTCCGCCCCTTCCGGCGCGGGTCAGCCGGGGACATGGCGACATCGTCGGCGAGCTTCCGCCGACGTCGAGCGCGAGCGTGCGATACCTGCCATCGCGGGCACAGGCCCGCGCGCGCCTGGCCGAGCTCAACGCCGTGTCCCAGCACGAGCACCTCGCGATGAACCCGGAGCCGGTCTTCGACACCGAGGCCGCCGCGCCGGCGGTGTCGCTCGACCGCCTCGTGCTGGGCCGGGGCGTGCCCATGCGCGTGCTCGGCGTGCACGCCGCCGACCCCGACCCGCTGATCCGGCACGGGCGGGAGCCGGGCGAGGCGCGGCCTGACTACCGCGTCACGGGCTCGGTGCCGCTCAAGCTCATCGTCGTCGACCGCACGATCGCGCTGTTTCCGATCGACCCGGGCAACGCCGAGCGGGGCTACCTGGAAATCAACCAGACGCCGGTGGTCACGGCGCTGGTCAACCTCTTCGAGCAGCACTGGGACGCGGCCCGAGATCCCTGGGAGCTGGCCGCGCGCCGGCTGGCGCTCAGCCCGCGCGAGCACGCGCTCGTCCGGGCGCTGGCGCGCGGCGACACCGACGCGAGGGCGGCGCACGAGCTGCGGATCAGCCTCCGGTCCGTCACCAACACGCTGCGCGGCCTGATGGACCGGCTCGGCGTGGACAACCGGTTTCAGCTCGGCCTGGCCCTCGGCGCGCTCGGCGTGGTGAGCACGCCCAACGACGAGGAGGCGGGGGCATGACGTTCGCGCGCGCCGGTTTCGCCGCCGCCCTGGTGGCCGCGCTGCTCCTGGTCGCCCCGCCCCTCCGCGCGGCCGCGGGGACCACCGGGACGCACTGCGCCGTCGGCGACATCACCCGCTACGGCACCGAGGTGGACGGCGACGGCGAGACCCAGGTGTCGATCGCCGGCTGGGTGCGCCCCTGCGCGCCTCCGGTCGCGCCCACCGGCTTCGAGATCATCTTCTACTACCCCGGTGCCGCCTACCTGCGCTGGGACGGCACGCCGCGGACGTACGCGTCGCCGACCGAGCCGACCCCGTTCGCCGCCGCGACCGCACCGGACCTCCAGCACCGCACGTCGCTCGACGGGCTGCAGGCCATCTGCCTGACCGACCGGGGGCAGGCGCGGGTGGCCTGCGTCGGCATCGTGGTGAAGGACGGGGAGACGCCGCCCGTCGTGACACCGATCCCGACCTACGACCCGCGCGTCCGCTTCGTCGGCATGCCGCCGGAAGACATTCAGACCTGCGGCAGCTGCGTCTAGGCGACGGCGCCGTCAGGGGATATGGCGGCGACGGCGGCGCGGGTCCCGCTGACCGTGGCGGTGACGGTGGCGAAGCCGCTCGCGCGCATGGCATCCGCCGCCTCGGCGGCGATGGCCTCGACCGCCGCGCGGGTCGGGCGCTCGGCGAAGACGCGCAGGGTGCCGCCGCGGGCCAGGAGGCGGCCGAGCCGGTCGAGCAGGCCGGGCGGGGTGGCCAGCCAGAAGAGGCTCACGTTGACCGCGAAGACCGTGTCGAACGACCTCTCCGGCAGCTCCCCGTCGACGATGTCGAGCTGGCGGACCTCCACGGTGCCGGCGTCGATGTGGGCGGCGTTGCGCTCGCGCGCCCGGCGTACCGCGCCGGCCGCCCGGTCGACGGCGAGGACGTGGCCGGTGGTGAGCCGCTCGGCGACGAGCGCGGTAGCGGTGCCGCCGCCGCAGCCGATCTCCAGCAGCCGGTCGGCCGGCCGCACCGCCAGGGCCTCCACCACCCAGTGCCGCCGGTCGTCCGCCACGGCGTGAGCCTATGTCGCTCAGCCCGTGCCTCTCAGCCGGTGCCTCTCAACCGGTGTTGAAGTTGTCGTCCACGTCGCTGCACAGGTGGCGCATCGTCTCGTCGAGCGCTTCGCGCACGTTCTCCGGGTCGAGGTCGGCACCCTCGGCGGTGACGACCACGTGCACCCGGCTGCCGCCGGCCGCGTCGTCCTCGACGCGCGCGGTGCCCCGCACGTGGGGCGGCTCGAGCGAGCGCAACGTCAGTCGCATGTCCTCGGCCGCCGCGTCGACCTCGCACTCCGCCGTGCCGAGGGGCGCGACGAGGCGTACCCGGTCGGGGCCGCACCGCTCCATGTTCACGCCGAACGGCAGCCACCGGTGTACCCGGTCGGGGTCCGTGAGGTTGTTGAAGACCACCTCGGACGGCGCGTGAAACCCGTACCTACCACTGATCTCCATGCCTGTCTCATACCCAGTGCGGGCGCGGTTACCGGGTACGGCGGCGGGTATCCCGAACACATGTCTGAGCGAACCCCTGGTGAGAGCACCGAGACCTTGGACGAGGAGATCCTGCGGGACGGTGGCCCGACGCGCGGCCACGGCGCGGTGACGACCACGGGCGGCACCGCCGGCCCGGCCAGCGTGCGCCGCCGGACAAACCGGGACACCGACGACGAAAAGGTGGCGCCGACCACGACCGGCGACGCGACCAGCGGCGGGATGAGCACGCCCGCGGGCGGCGCGACGAGCGACGGCACGACCGGCGGCGCGACGGCGGGCAACTTCACGGAGCGCTGAACCGACCGCCCCGACGTCGTCGGCGAGCAGCCGCGGCGACGCTCGCGTTTCTCGACCAGCACGGGGCCGTCTGGGCCGGTCCGACGCGCTCCACAGTGGACTGAGTCCCACGGCGGCCGGCGGGCGAGAGAGGAGTCCGCCGGCCGCGGCGGGGCCAGCGCCCGCTGGGGGCGCCGGCCGCAGCTAGCCACAAGCTGTTGCCAATGAACGTAAGCCGTCCGATCCCTTGTGGCAACGGAGTTTCAGCGGCTCTGCAGTGCGTCCAGCCCCACCGCCATCGCGATGACCATGCGCCGGTCGAGGCGCGGGTCGTGGATCGTCACGAGGTACTTGTCGCGCAGGCCCCACTTCTTCACCACCGAGAACGCCGGCTGGTCGCCCTCGAATACGAAGTCGAAGTGGTACGGCAGCCACGACAGCGAGTCCATGAAGCGGCGCAGGATCGCGACGAGCTGGCTGCGCTCCTGGCCCGTGGCGGCCGGCAGGCCCGGCTGCTCGAAGATCCAGGTCGAGCGGAGCAGCGACCGCTTGAAGTCCTTGCGGAACACGCCGATCGCCGCGCCGGACGGGTCGGTCACGTCGTACGCCGAGCCGAGGTCCATCACCTTGCGGGCCTTGAACCCGAGCACCGGCTGCTGCTTGGAGTCGTCGGTGTAGAGGGTCACCTGCTCCTTGAACGCCATCCGCTTCTGCTGCGCGAAGGCGATAAGACCGGCCTCGGACCCGTCGGGACCGGCCGCGTGTACCTCGTACTGGTTGACCATCATGCGGAGCCGCTGCCGCACGACGAGAGTTTGCAGGCTCTGAAGTTGTTGGGTGCTCATAAGTGCGCGAGTCTGCCACACGTGCGCCGTCGGCCGCCGCCCCGGAGGTCGGATGCGCTTCATATAGGACCCTATGTATCCCATTCGCTCCGGTTCGACGGCCAGCGGGTCCGCGCCGAGGGCACCGTCCACACCGGAGCCCGAGCGGCCCACACCGTCCACAAGCGAGCCCCGGCCCGCGTTCGCCGTCACGGCGAGCGGGGGAGCGCGGTGCGGCTCGGACGGGGCGACCTACACGCTCTCGGTCGACGCGACCGCCAACCGCACCATGACCGCGAGCCGGCTCTTCTGGCATCGGGCCAACGAGTCCGCCACCGACAGCGCCGCCATGACCGCGACCACGCGCAGCACCGCCAGCGGCAGCCGCACCGGCCCGCGCCACGCGCGGATCGTCTGGTGGGTGCGGGGCGTGGCGGCCGACGGCACCACCGGCGAAAGCCTGCGGCGCACGCTCGCCAACCCGTGCCGGCACGACCGGCCGGGCCGACATCACGGCGCCGTCGGCACCGGCGTCGCCAGGCCCGCGAGGGCGGCGTCGAGGTCGGCCGGGCGCTCCCACAGCGCCCGGGGGAGCCGCGCGTTGCTGCCGGTCCAGACCATCCGCAGCTCCGGCGCGCCGCGGCGCGCGTCGAGGGCGAGCATCGGGCGCCGCTGCTGGTTGAGGCCGGTCAGGCCGAAGAGCGGCACCGGCCCGCCGGCCGGCCGGCCCAGCGCCGAGCGCTCGCGGCGCCAGGTGTCGTACGCGGCCGCGAAGCGCCACGGCGCCGACCGCGCGAGGCCGGCGTAGAGGGCGGCGACCCAGGCGTCCGTGTACGCGGCGCGCAGGTAGCGGGTCGGAAAGCCGTCGAGCAGCCCGGCCACGTCCGCGTCGGCGCGCACACCGGCGGCGTCCAGGGCGGCGGCGACGTCGTACGCGTCGAGGAGCGCGGCGAGCGGGCGCGCCTCCTCCGGGCTCGAAACCTGCCACCGCTCGTACGCCGTGGCGTGGCGCCCGGCCGTGCTCCACAGCCAGGGCGTCGCGTCCCACCGGTGGTCCTGGTTGACACCGATCAGCGGCTCGACGCCGAGCGCGAGTGCCCCGTCGCGGGCGCGGGCGGTGAGACAGGGGCCGCGCTTGGCGGGATCCGGCCCGTACGGCGTGAGCACGACCACCGCCCGGCGCGCGTAGCGGCCGCTCCGGTCGCGCGGGAAGTGCCAGCACAGCAGCCCGGCGTCCAGGCGGGCAAGATCGCCGGCGAGCGCGTCCCGGACGGCACCGGGCCCGACGGCCACGTCGGTGCGCAGGTCGGGCGCTGCCGCCGCCGCGTCGCGCCGCTCGACCTCCCGCCGCAGCCGGGTGCGCTCCCGGCGTGGGTCGGCCTTGGGCGGGGTGCCGCGCAGGGTGTGCCGGTAGCCGTGCCAGAGCCGGGCGGCGTCGACGACGGCCTGCTCGTCGGTGGTGGCCGTGCGCTGCGCGGAGGTGTCGCGGGCGTGTCCGAGGCCGTCGTCCGGATCTTCGAGCATCGTGACCTCGAACGCCGGCTCGCCGTCGCCGTCGAGGTCGTACACCACCTCGGCGTCGCGCACCCACGAGCGCCGGTCGGGGGAGAGGCCGCCCCGCCCCGGCGGCAGCGTGCGGCGTACCAGGATGGCGGTGACCTGCAGCCGCGCGGTCGTCGGCGGCTGCTCGCACACGAGCCCGGTGGTGCCCGCGGGCAGCGAACCGTAGAAGTCGCGGTAGCCCTCCAGCGGGCCGAACGCGGGCTCGATGCCCACCTCGCGCAGCCGCCCGGCGATCCCCGCCAGCAGCGCGTGCCGGCGCTCGCGGTGCGGGTCCGGCGGTGGGGGCACGGTCGGCGGGGGCATGTTGCACGATCTTGCCATGCCGGAGGTGCCGTTGCCGCGTACGACGCAGGCTGTCCGCGGATGACCAGCGCCAGGACGGCCCGCCCGGCCGTCCTGACACCGGCGTCAGCGGGGTGGCGGCAGGCGCGGCGGGCCGACCCACGCGCCGGTCACGGTGGGGCGACCGTCCACGAGCGTCGTCGTCATCGGGTGGACTCCTCCTTCGACGTCAGCCGCCGGGTGATGTCGGCCAGGCGTTGCCCCTGGTACTGGGCGGCCCGCAGGGTCTGGTCGTCGGGCAGCTCGGGCGGCTGCCCGGTCGGCCACGACACGCCGTAGGGGTTGCCGCCGGCCTCGTAGAGGACCGGGTCGGTGTACCCCGGCGGCACGATGATCGAGCCCCAGTGGGCGAAGAGGTTGAACAGCGAGACGAGCGTGGTCTCCTGCCCGCCGTGGCGGTTGATGCTGGACGTGAACGCCGTGGCCGGCTTGTCGGTGAGCACACCGTTGAGCCACAGCCCGCCGGCCTGGTCCAGAAACTGCTTGAGCTGCGCCGACACCATGCCGAAGCGGGTCGGCGTGCCGAACGCGTAGGCGTCCGCCCAGGCCAGGTCGTCAAGCCTGGCCTCCGGCACCACGTCATGGGTCTCGTCGACGTGCATCCGCCACTCCGGGTTGGCGTCGATCGCGGTGTCCGGCGCCAGCTCGGGCACCCGGCGCACCCGCGCGTGCGCGCCGGCCTTGACGGCTCCCTCGGCCAGCGCCTCGGCGAGGCGGTGCACGTTGCCGGTCGCCGAGTAGTAGATCACGGCGATGTTGACGTCTCTCTCCATGCGGTACACGCTTCGCCGGGACCGGGTGACGTGACCCCACCCGGGCCGGGTGACCAGGCCGGACGCGGGTGTCCGCCGCGAGCTACGTTCGGTGGGTCGGTCCCCAAGCGGCGGAGGCTTTGTGCAGTGGGCATCGGCGGGGGAATCTTCCTGGTCGCGCTCGGCGCCGTGCTGGCGTTCGCGATCCAGATCGATCCCTGGTGGATCGACCTGCGGGCGACCGGCGTGATCGTGATGCTCGCCGGCGGCGCGGTCGTCCTCGTCACGCTCTGGTACTGGCACGACCGCCGGCGCCGCGCGTCGGCCAACTCCCAGTCGCGGTTTCCCTCTGACGCGCCCCCGCCAGACATGTGAGCACTGGCGGACTTCCGCCATAGCGAGAGTGTGCTATTCGCCCTGCTGAGTCGCCGCTCAGTGGCGCGGGCGTCCTGGTAGGACGGCCGCGCGCACGGTGGTGAGTGTCGCGCCGATGAGAATCAGCCGTTCCGGGCCGACTCCGCGGGCCAGCGCGGCGGAAAGCACATAGTGCGCCAGCCGGTCGTACTCGTCGCCGTTGAGGCGGTGCGGGCCGATGTAGGCGACGAACCCGACCACGGCACGCTCCGCGCGCCGGGCGAAGGTCTCGCCCACAAGCAGCGTCAACGCGGCCTTCAGCGGGTCGCGCGCGGTAGCCCGGGCGATGCCTATGGCCGGGCCCAACCGCGGATCGGCGCGGATGGAACGGCAGGCCTGTTCGACAAGCTCGCGGTAGTCCACCAACCTGGAGAGCACCCGATCAATTCGACACGTTCACAGGCCCCGTGCCAATCCGCAACTTTACCGATCCAATCCGGGTTCGGGACAAGGGCTTTGCGGAAGGCGTCCGCGCTATAGGCTGAGCGCGGGAGGCGATGCTGCATGCGCTCGGGGGCGCTCGAAATCGCCACCGAGGTGGCCTCCGTCGCGGCGGCGCCGGTCGGCCTCGGGGAGCGGGCGGAGGCCTTGCTGGGCCCGCTCCGGCGGCTCTTGCCCTTCGAGGCGGCCCGCGTTTACCTGCTCGACATGGAGCGTCGCGCCGAGCACTCGCTTTTCACCACGGGCCTTGACGAGAAGGTCCAGTCCTACCTGGACAGTCCGGAGCACGTCGACGACGTCGAGCAGGTCGGTCTCGACCGCCATGGCCCGCCGATGCGCCTGCGCGACCTTGCCGTCCCACGAGATGAGATCCGCGCCTGGGCGGAGTACCTGACCCCGGCGGGCTTTCGCGAAGGCGTCGGCGTGCGGCTGGCCACATCGGACGGCCGCTATCTCGGGCTGCTGAGCGTCTACACCGACACCGCCGCGCATCCGACCGACGCGGCCCGCGAGTTTCTCGGCGTGCTCTCCACGACGATGGCCAACGCGCTCGACCCGCTGCGCGCGATCGGGGCGGCGGCCCGGCTCGTCCATGGCGCGGTCGCGGGGGTCCTGCTGACCCGCGACCGGTGCACGTTGCCGCTGCCCGGCCTGCCCGGCCACGCCGTGCTCGTGCCCGGCTCGGCGTTGCTCGGCGCGGCGGCAGACCAGCTGGAGCAGGCGGCGCACGCGACGTTCCTGTGTCCGTACGACCCGGCCGGCGAAGACACGCACCTGCGGGCCACGGTGATCGCCTGTCCCGATCTTCCGCCGGCGCACGTCGTCGCCGCGGTGGTCGTCGCGCCCGCCGGTGACCTGGGCCGGCTCACCCGCCGCGAGCTGGAGGTGCTGGGCCTGATCGTCGAGGGCTGCTCCAACCGCCGGATTGCCAGCTCGCTGCGGCTCACCGAGCGCACCGTCACCACGCACCTGGAGCACATCCTCGCAAAGCTGCACGCCTCCACGCGCACGCTCGCGGCGGTCTACGCGCTGCGCCGCGGGCTCTACATCCCCCGCCCGCTGCAACGGGTGGCCGAGCGCGACCGGCGGCGATAGCGCGCCCGCGGGTCAGGCGCTCGTCCGGTACCGCGCCGGCAGCAGGTCGGCCAGTGTCGTCCGGTCCACCACCCCCGCGATCGCCTCGTGCAGGGTCAGCCACAGCTCCGGCAGGCCGCTCGCCACTCCGTGGTAGTCGACCTGCTCCGGAGGTAGCCCCCGGACCGTGCTCAGCGAGCCGTTGATGGCGCGCAGCACGTCGCCCACCGTGATGTCGGTCGGCGGGCGGGCCAGCGTGTACCCGCCGTCCGTGCCGCGCTGGCTGGTGAGCAGCCCGGCGCGGCGCAGGTCGGACATGATGTCGTGCAGGAAGCCCAGCGGGATCGCCTGCGCCTCGGCCAGCTTCGTCGCCGGGACGGGACCGCCCCCGGAGAAGCCGGCGGTGGCGATCAGCGCCCGGAGGGCGTAGTCACTCCGCGCCGAGATCTGCACTACGCCTCCAACGCCGCGGCGAGCGCCTCGGGCGCGAGCCGCACGTTCACCGTCGACCCCTCCTGGACGTCGAGCGCGCGGAACCGGGTCCGGGTGAGCGTGACGACGACGACCTGGTCGCCGGCGGTCACCTCGACCCGGATCTCGAAGCCGATCCGGGTGATCCGGGTGACCCGCCCGGTGACCCCGTCGAGCCCCGGCTCGCCGGTGTCGATCACCAGGTCGTGCGGGCGGACGAGCCGTTCGCCGAGCTGGGTGACCGGGCCGAGGAAGCGCATGACGAAGTCGTTGGCGGGCGCGTCGTACAGCTCGTCGGGCGTGCCGATCTGCTCGACGCGGCCGTCGTTGATCACCACGATCTCGTCGGCGACCTCCAGCGCCTCCTCCTGGTCGTGGGTGACGAACACCGTGGTCACGTGCACCTCGTCGTGGAGGCGGCGGAGCCAGTCGCGCAGCTCCTTGCGCACCTTGGCGTCGAGCGCGCCGAACGGCTCGTCGAGCAGCAGCACGGTCGGCTCGACCGCGAGCGCCCGGGCCAGCGCCATCCGCTGCCGCTGTCCGCCGGAGAGCTGCGCGGGCAACCTGTCGCCGAACTGTTCCAGGTGGACCAGCCGGAGCAGCTCGTCGACCCGTTCGCGGATCTCCGCCTTGGGCCGGCGGCGGATCTCCAGGCCGAAGGCCACGTTGCGCCGCACCGACATGTGCTTGAACGCCGCGTAGTGCTGGAACACGAAGCCGACGTTGCGCTTCTGCGGCGGCAGGCCGGTCGCGTCGACGCCCTCGATCCGCACCCGGCCGGCGTCGGCCCGCTCCAGGCCCGCGATGATCCGCAGCAGCGTCGACTTTCCGCCACCGGATGGGCCGAGCAACGCGGTGAGCTGCCCGGACGGGATGCTCACGGAGACGTCGTCGAGCGCGACGAAGCTCCCGAAACGCTTGGACACATTGCTGATCTCGATACTCAAGACTGATCCCTGGGCCGGAGGACGGAGACGACGACGATCGCGGCGACCGCGACGAGGGCGAGCAGAAACGCGGCGGCGTAGGCGCCGCCCTTGTCGAAGTTGAGGTACTTCTCCTCGACGACGAGCGTGGCGGTGCGGGTCTCGCCGAGCACGTTGCCGGAGACCACCTTCACGGCGCCGAACTCGCCGAGCGACCGGGCGAGGCTCAGCACCACGCCGTAGGTGACGCCCCACTTGATCGCCGGGAGGGTGATCCGCCAGAACGTCTGCGCCGCGTTCGCGCCGAGGCTCCGCGCGGCCTGCTCCTGCTCGTCGCCGACCTCTTCCAGGACCGGCACGACCTCGCGGATCACCAGCGGCAGCGCCACGAACGCCGTCGCCATCACGATGCCCGGGGTGGCGAAGACGACCTGGAAGCCGGCGCCTTCGAGGGCGGGGCCGAACCAGCCGTCCCGGCCGCCGTACACGAGCACGAGCGATAGGCCGACGACGACCGGCGACACCGACAGGGGCACGTCGAGCAGCGCGCTGAGCAGCCGCTTGCCGGGAAACTCGTAGCGCACCAGCAGCAGCGAGACGCCGACGCCGAAGACCGTGTTGATCACCACGGCGATGACCGCGACCATGAGGCTCAACCGCAGCGCGTGCACCACGTCGGGGTCCTCGACGATGCCCCGGAGGTTGTCCAGCCCGCCCTCGAACGTGTTCTGCCCGACCAGGAAGAGCGGCCACGCCACGAGGAGGAAGAGGTACGCGATCACGATCAGGCGTTTAACCACGGCGTGTCACCCTCCGCTGGATGATGTCGAGGACCACGATCACCGCGAACGAGATGGCCAGCAGCACCGCGGCGACGGCGGCGGCGCTGTCCGTGTTGTCGTTCTCGATGCTGCTGAGGATGCGGACCGACGTGACCTCGGTGCGCATCGGCAGGTTGCCGGAGAGGAGCACCAGCGAGCCGTACTCGCTGACGGCCCGGGCGAAGGAGAGCGCGGCGCCGGCGGCGATGGCCGGCGTCAGGCTCGGCAGGATGATCCGCCGGAACGTCGTGAACCGGCTCGCGCCCAGCGACGCGGCCGCCTCCTCCACCTCGTGGTCGAGCTCGGCCAGCACCGGCTGCACGGTGCGGACGACGAACGGCAGCGTGACGAACAGGAACGCCAGGAACACCGCGACCCGGGTGTTGTGGATGTCGACGCCGAGCGGGCTCTCCGGGCCGTACAGGGAGAGCAGCACGAGGCCGGCCACGATCGTCGGCAGCGCGAACGGGATGTCGATCAGGATCTCCAGCAGCCGCTTACCGAAGAACCTGTCGCGGACCAGCACCCAGGCGATGAGCGTGCCCATGACGACGTTGACGAGCGTGACCCCGAACGCCGTGCCCACGGTGAGCCGGATCGCCGCGGCGGTCTGCTCGTTGGTGACCGCGTCCCAGAAGTGGCCCCAGCCGCCCTCGGAGGCGGTGACCACCACGGCGGTGAGCGGGATCAGGACGAGCAGGCTGAACCAGAGCATCGCGACCCCGAGGCCCAGCCCCGAGGCGCGGCTCAGCCGAGCGCCCCGAGGCCGTGCCGCCTGAATTGTGCTCATTGGGCTTTACCGGACTCCGCGATGATCTTCGTGACGATGCCGTCCTTCTCGTCGAAGAACTTCTTCGACAGCTCGCTCCAGCTCCCGAAGTCGTTGTCGACGGTGAGCAGCTTCTTCGGCGCGGGGAACGGGTTGGCCGGGTCCTGCGCACCCTCGACGCCGCTCGTGTCGACGCCGTCGACGATCGGCCGGAAGCCCTTGAGCGCGAACTGCCGCTGGCCCTTGTCGCTCAGCACGAACGCGAGCCAGTCGCGCGCCTTGGGGTTCGCGTCCTCGAGTACCGCGCCCGGGTTTTCGATCTTGATGGTGGTGTCCGGGAGCACCCAGTCGAGGTCCTCGCCGCTCTGCCGGGCGAGGATCGTCTCGTTCTCGTACGCGAGCAGCACGTCGCCGCCGCCGTTGAGGAAGCTCGTCGTGGCGTCCCGGCCGCTGTTGGGCAGCGAGACGACGTTCGCGAAGAGCTTCTTCAGGTACTCCGTGGCCTGTTCGTCCGTGCCGCCGTTGGCCGCGATGTGCCCCCACGCGGCGAGCGCGTTCCACCGGGCCGAGCCGGAGGAGGCGGGGTTCGGCGTCACGATCTTGATGCCGGGCTTGATCAGGTCGTCCCAGCCCTGGATGTTCTTCGGGTTGCCCTTCTGCACCGCCAGCACGACGACCGAGGAGGAGACAACGCCCTTGTTGGGGCCGTCGTCCCAGGTCGGGTCGACGAGGCCCTTGTCGACGAGGCGGGTCACGTCGCTGGTGACCGAGAAGTGCACGTAGTCGGCCTTGAGGCCGGCCACGACCGCGCGGCTCTGGTCGCCGGACGCGCCGTACGACGTCTGGAACCTGACGCCCTTGCCCTCCGGCGTCTTGTTCCACTCCGCGGCGATCGCCTTGTTGGCCTGCTCCGGCACGGCGAAGCCGACGATGTTGAGGGTGGTGGCCGCGCCGTCCGAGGAGGAGCCGCCACCGCAAGCGGAAAGAGCCAGCCCGGCGGCGAGTGCGAGGGCGATGGCTGCTCTGGAACGTGTCTTCGTCACGACCCGCAATATTCCACTTAACCGATAGACTTTCAAGGGCAAGTAGAGATTGGTACCCGACCGGCGGATGGCGGGCGGTACGGGACCGGTAACATTCGGTCGAATTCGGCCCGCCACCGCGGCACAAGGGACTGCCATGCCTCCTGACGACCACCACACTCCCGGACAGAGCGCGCACGACCTGCTGACCCGGTGGTACGAGGACCACTACTCGACGATCGCGGCGACGGCGGACGGGTCGTTCTTCGAGCGCTACCTGCACCGGTCGATGGAGGCGGCGTACGGCCCGGAGACCCGCTTCGCGCGCGTGCTGGAGGTCGGCGGCAACCGCGGCGAGCACGTGCCCTACGTGCGGCACAAGTTCGACGAGTACCTGCTGACCGACCTCCGCGAGCCGCACCCGACCGCCGAGGTGGCGGCCGACCCGCGGGTGAGCGTGGCCGCCTGCGACGTGGCCGCGCTGCCCTACCCCGACGGCGGCTTCGACCGGGTGATCGCGACCTGCCTGCTGCACCACCTGCCCGACCCGTTCGCCGCGCTGGGCGAGATGCGCCGGGTCACCGCGGCCGGCGGCACGGTCACGATCCTGCTGCCGACCGACCCCGGCGTGGCCTACCGGGCCGGCAAGGCGCTCACCTCCGGCCGGGCCGCCCGCCGGCAGGGCATCGCCGAGATGTACCAGGTGGTCACGGCCCTCGACCACCGCAACCACTTCCCGTCGCTCCTGGCACAGGCGCGGCACGTCTTCCGCACCGACCGGGTGGGGGTGAGCTGGCGCCCGTTCCGGGTGCCCGGCTGGCACCTCAACGCGTTCACGGTGCTTCACGTCGAGGTATCGGATGGCGCCGGTGTCTGACCTAACATCGACAGCTATGGAAGCCGCAGCGCCCACGATCGAGCCCGAGACCGCCGCCGACGAGCCGAAGGGCGAGCCCGGACGCGGGCGCGTCTGGCGCGTGCTCGCGCACGAGTGGACGCTCGCCGTGCTCGGCGGCCTGCTGCTCGCGGTGGTGCTGACCTGGCCGACGCTCAAGCACCCGGCCTCGACGATCCCCGGCGACATCGGCGACCCGACGGTGCAGGCGTGGCAGGTCGCCTGGGGCGGCCACGCGCTGCTCACCGACCCGCTGAGCCTGTGGGACTCCAACACGTTCTACCCCGAGCGGTACACCTACGTGTACACGGACACGCTGCTCGGCTACGCGCCGGCCGGGTGGATCGGCTCCGGGCTCGAGGCCACGATCGTCCGCTACAACATCCTGTACGTGCTGCTGTACGCGCTGGCGTTCGTCGGCGCGTACGCGCTGGTCCGCCAGCTCGGCGCGGGCAAGCTCGGTGCGGCGGTGGCCGGCGTCGCGTGGGCGTTCGCGCCGTGGCGGCTGGCGCACGGCGGCCACATGAACATCCTCTCCACCGGCGGCATCGCCCTCTCGCTCGCGATGCTGGCGCGCGGTCACGGCTGGTCCCTCACCGGCGGATACCAGCCGGACAAGCGCAAGCCCGGCTGGGTGGTGGCCGGCTGGCTGACCGCGGCCTGGCAGGTGAGCCTCGGCTTCGGCATCGGCCTGCCGTTCGTGTACTTCCTCTTCGGGGCCGGCGTGGTCGCGGCGGCCACCTACGCGTGGTCGTGGTGGCGCAAGAAGGCCCGCCCGCCGTTCGGCCGCAAGCTGCTGATCGCCAACCTCGCCGGCGGAGCGATCTTCGGCCTCGTCACGGTCTCGATCGCGATGGCGTACCTGAAGGTCATCGAGCTCAACCCGGGCAGCAAGCGCGGTCTGGAGTGGACGATCATGTTCTCCCCGCCGGTGAAGGCGTTCTTCACCGCGCCGGCCGAGTCGTGGTTCTGGGGCGAGCGGCACACGGCCGCCCGCGAGCAGCTGACCTGGCCGCCGGAGATGGCGCTGCTGCCCGGCATCACGCTGATCGTGCTGGCCGCCGCCGGGTTGTTCTTCTCGGTCTTCTCGGTGCGCCACCGGATCATGCTGGCCATCGGCACGGTCGGCACCGCGCTGCTCGCCATGGGCGCGAAGCTCGGCGGCGACGGCGACCCCGGCTACATCACGCTCTCCAAGCACCTGCCCGGGTGGGACGCGCTGCGCACGCCAGGCCGGCTGATGATCTGGATCAGCCTGCTGCTGGCCGTCCTCGCCGCCGGCGCGGTCAGCGAGGCGGTCCGCAACACCGACGCGCTGAAGGGGCCCGCCCGGGCGGTCGCCCGGGTCGCGCTGGTCATCCCGCTGCTGCTCGTGCTCGGCGAGGGCGTCAACAAGACCGGCCACCCGCCGGTGCCGCAGCCGCCGGCCGCGTTCGCCCAGGCCCGCGAGCCCCTGCTGGTACTGCCCGCGACCGGTCTGATCGAGCTGCACTACATGATGTGGACGGTCGACGGCTGGCCCCGGATCGCCAACGGCATGGCCGGTTTCGAGCCGACCACACAGGGGCAGACCCGCGCGGCAACGGTCACGTTCCCGGACCCGACCTCGATCACGTACCTGCGCGGGATCGGCGTCAAGGACGTGCTCGTGCTGCCCTGGGCCCTGACCGGCACGCCGTGGGAGGGCGTCGAGACCCGGCCCGTCGACGGTCTCGGCATCACCCGTGAGGACATCGACGGCGCGGTGCTCTATCGCCTGTGAAAGCGACTTCTTATCGCCAATTTATGTAGACGCCTGTCTATGATGGTGCGTTCTGTACGCACTGTCACGGGGAGGCAACTGTGCGCCAGTCGTTCCGTCGGACACTCGCCGTCGCGCTCGCGGCGGCCACCGCGAGCGCGACGCTCGGCGGGCAGCCGGCTCGGGCAAACCCGAGCTGCCCGCAAGGCGCGATCATGAACGTTGTCGCGCACCAGGACGACGACCTGCTCTTCCTCAGCCCGGATCTGCTGCACGACGTGCAGGCCGGTCGCTGTGTCCGGACCGTGTTCGTCACCGCCGGTGACGCGGGCCGCGACGCCGCCTACTGGGGCGGCCGGGAGACCGGCGCCAAGGTGGCGTACGCCCAGATGGCCGGCGTCGCGAACTCCTGGACGCAGGCCGACGCGGGCGTCGCCGGCCACCCGATCCCGGTCTACACCCTGACCGCGAGGCCGACCGTCTCGCTCGCGTTCCTCCGGCTGCCGGACGGCTTTCCCGGTGGCTCGGGACATCCGAACACGGGCGGTCAAAGCCTCCAGAAGCTCTGGCTGAACAGCATCACCACGGTCACGTCGCTCGGCGGCGCCGGCGTGGGGTCCACCTACACCCGGACCGACCTCGTCAACACGCTCGCCGCTCTGATGTCCGCGTACCAGCCGGACAAGGTCAACACCCAGGACCACGTGGGCAGCTTCGGCGACGGCGACCACAGCGACCACCACGGCGTGGCGTTGTTCACGCAGGCCGCCGAGCAGGTGTACACCGGCTCCCCGGCGTTCACCGGCTACGCCGACTACAAGATCCGGCTCTACCCGGCCAACCTGGGCTCGGCCGACATCACCGCCAAGCAGAACGCCTTCTTCGCCTACGGCGCGTACGACGACGGCGCGTGCACCGCCCTGCCGTGCACGGGCACCGACTATCCGGCGTTCCTCCAGCGGCAGTACAAGATCCTCGGGCCCAACCTGGCCCGCACGGCGACCGCGTCGTCGAACAACGAGGACACCAGCACCGGGCAGACGGCCAGCAAGGCGATCGACGGCGTCGCCACGGGCTACCCGGACGACAGCACCCGGGAGTGGGCGAGCGTCTTCGGGGGTGCCCACACCACACTCACCCTCTCCTGGCCGAGCCCGCGCACGATCCGGCGGATCGAGCTCTACGACCGCCCCAACTCCGCCGACCAGATCACCGCCGCCGAGGTGCTGCTGAGCGACGGCACCCGCACCACGCTCGGCGCTTTCGACAACGGCGGCGGTCGGGTGCCGATCGTCTACCCCGTGCCGCACACGGTCACCAGCATCCGGCTCGAGGTGACCGCGGTCAGTCCGTCCACAGTGAACATCGGCCTCGCCGAGATCGAGGTCTTCAACAACGAGGGCCCCTGACCGGCGGTTCGGCGACGGCGCGGTGCTCTATCGCCGGTGAGCGACCGGACACCGCGCCGTGGGGTGTCGCCTGGCTCCTGGTACCCCGGGGCGGCGGCGGATCACGCGTTGTGGCTACTCTCCGGTAATGACGGATCGGGCGTACGACGTCGTGCTCTACGGCGCCACCGGCTACACCGGCCGGCTCACCGCCGAGTACCTGGCCGCGCACGCGCCGGCCGGCCTGCGGTGGGCTGTCGCCGGGCGCGACGGCGAGCGCGTGCGCGCGCTCCGCGACCGGCTCGGCGTGCGTGTCGAGGTGGTCACGGCCGACGCCGGCGACGAGCGCGCGGTCCGGTCCCTCGCGGAGTCGACCCGCCTCGTCGCGACCACGGCCGGCCCGTTCATCCGGTACGGGGGGCCGCTGGTCGCCGCCTGCGCCGCGGCCGGCACCGACTACATCGACCTGACCGGCGAGCCGGAGTTCATGGACCGGGTGTACGTGGAGCACCATGCCACCGCGGCCCGCACCGGCGCCCGCCTGGTGCACGCGTGCGGCTTCGACTCGATCCCGCCCGACCTCGGCGCGCTCTACACCGTGCAGCGTCTGCCGGAGGGCGAGCCGATCCGGATGCGCGGCTACATCAGCGCCGGCGGGCGGCCGTCCGGCGGCACGTTCAACACCGTGCTGCTCAACTTCGGCCGCTCCCGGGCGGCCGCGGCCGCGCACGCCGCGCGCCGCCGGGTCGAGCCGAAGGTCTCCGGGCGCACGGTCCGGGGCGTGTCCGGGCGGCCGCACCGGCAGCCGGCGCTCGGGCTGTACGGGCTGCCGATGCCCAGCATCGACCCGCTGATCGTGGTCGCCTCGGCGCGGGCGCTCGACCGGTACGGCCCGGACTTCACGTACGGCCACTTCATCGGCGTCCGCAACCCGCTGACGGCGGCGGGGATCGTCGCCGGCGCGGGCGGCGCGTTCGCGCTGGCCCAGCTCGGCCCCACGCGGCGGGCGCTGGGCCGGCTGCTCCCGCCGGGCGCCGGGCCGTCCGAGCGGCAGCGCGCGCGAGGCTGGTTCCGGATGCGCTTCGTCGCGGACAGCGGCGACCACCGGGTGGTCACCGAGATGGCCGGCGGCGACCCCGGATACGGCGAGACGGCGAAGATGCTGGCCGAGTCGGCGCTGTGCCTGACCCACGACGACCTGCCGCCGCTGGCGGGGCAGCTGACCACGGCTGTCGCGATGGGCGACGCGCTCCGGGTCCGCCTGGAGAAGGCCGGCATGACGTTCCGCGTCCTCACGTAGACATCAGGCCTGGGCAACGTCATCGTCTCCGCACACCGCGGCGCGCTCACCCTGGCGCCGGAGAACACGAGGCGCGGTCGCGACGTTCACCGGTGACGGCGCTGTCCGTCCATCCTGGACACGCGTCTAGCGCCGGGCCAGCAGGTACGCCTGCTCGGTCGGCTCGTCGCCCTCCGGCCGGCGTACCACGCGCGTGGTCACCTCGATGCCAGCTGCCGCCAGCAGGTCCGCGATCCCGTCGGGCGGCAGCCGGTAGGCGTCGGCGGCGACCGCGTGCCCGTACGCCTGCTCGATCCGCCGCCGCTCGAAGTCGCCCACCTGGAACGCCATCGCCAGGTGGCCGCCGGGCCGCAGCACGCGCGCGAACTCGGCGAAGACGTCCGGCAACAGCGAGGGCGGCGTGTGGATGACCGAATACCAGGCCACGAGGCCGGCGAGCGCGCCGTCCTCGACGTCCAGGTCCGCCATGGTGCCGACCGTGAAGGAGATCGCGGGGTACAGGCGGCGGGCCACCGCCACCATCTCCGGCGACAGGTCGACGCCGCGCACGTCGAGGCCGAGCTTGTCGAGGTAGGTGGTGATCCGCCCGGGCCCACACCCCACGTCGACGACCGGGCCGGCCTCGACGAGCTCGGCGAACGTGCCCAGCAGCGCCCGCTCCAGCGGCGCCTCGGCAAGGTGGTCCTTGAGCATCTCGGCGTAGTCGGCGGCGACGGTGTCGTAGGAGGTCCGGGTCTCGGCGATGTAGGTCGGCGTCTCGATCACCCGAGCACCCTAGCGCCCTACATGAACAGGGGTGCCAGCTCTCGCTCGGCGACGAGGGCGTCCATCCGCTCGTCGGACGGGCGCTCGGTGAAGCGCTCCGCCGCGTCGAGCAGGCGGGGGAGGATGTCGACGTCGCCGGTCGTCAGCAGGAACGCCCGCGGGTCGCCGAGCACCCAGTGCACCGCGAGGTCGATGTCGGCCTGCTCGGTCAGCGGCTCGTACCACGTGTTGGCGGTCTTCGGCCGGCCGTCCCACGGGCGGTAGGCGAGGCTCTTGATGGTCTGCAGCGCGACGTTTCGCTCCGCGCACACGGCGGCGACGGCGTCGAAGGTCTCCGCGTAGCGGGGGTCCTTCATCTGCCGGTAGTTGTACGGCAGCAGCACCGAGTCGAAGGGGAAGCGCTCCAGCGCGCGCCGGTGCATCTCGGGCACGGAGAGGCCGTGGCCGGTCACGCCGATGAAGCGGACGAGCCCTTCCTCGCGCGCCTCGACGGCGGCCTCGAGCGCACCGCCGTTGCGCAGCGCGGTCTCCCACTCGATGACGTCGACGAGGTTGTGCAGCTGGATCAGGTCGATCGTGTCGACGCCGAGACGCTCCAGCGAGCGGTGGATCTGCTCGCGCGCGCCACGGTAGGACCGCTCGCCGGTCTTGGTGGCCACGAAGAACGTGCCGGGGTGGCGGCGCAGCCACGGTGCGACCCGCAGCTCCGCGTCGCCGTAGCCGGCCGCGACGTCGATGTGGTTGATGCCGTGGGCGAGCAGGGCGTCGAGCGTGCGGTCGGCGTCGCTCTTGGAGACGCTGCCCAGCGCCGCGCCGCCGAAGATGACCCTGCTGGAGGAGTGTCCGGTCGCGCCGAACGGGACCTTCGCGATCACGTACCGAAGCTTACGCGGCCAGCCGGGGCGCGGCAGCGGTGTCGTGGCTGAGCGCGTGCTGGTCCATCGCGAGCCCGTACGTCCCGGCCGTGCGTCGCGCGGCGACCGTCCAGTCGTACGCGCCGCGGACCCGCTCCGCCGCCGCGACCCCGTAGGCGCGGCGCAGGTCGGGGTCGGCGAGCATGTCGCGGATCGTGCCGGCGAGCTGGTCGGGTGGCACGATCCGGCCGGTCACGCCGTCGGTGACGCTCTCGATCGGCCCGGTCGCCACGACCGGGATCCCGCAGGCCATCGCCTCGATCGGCGCCCGGCTGAACGAGGCGTGTTCGGGCGTGCATACCAGCAGGTCGGCGGATCGGTACCAACCGGGCATGTCGGCGTAGGGCGCCGCGCCGGTGAGGCGGAGCTGCTCGTGTACCCCGTTGTTGACGGCGAGGGCGCGCAGCTCGGCGGCGTGCGGCCCGAGGCCGTTCGACGGCGGGCGCGGACGGCCCACGACGACCAGCTCGGTGTCGCCGAGCTCGGGGAGGGCGTCGATCGCGGCGGCGAAGCCACTGGCCGGGACGAGCTGACCCACCGCGAGCACGCGGTGGGTCCGGCGGCGGGCCCAGGCCCGCCCTTCCGGTGCGAACCGGCCGATGTCCACTCCGGGCGAGATGACGGACACGTTCGCCGGCGCGGCGCCGAGTCGCAGCACCCCGTCCGCGTCGGCGCGGCAGAGCGCCACGACGGCGTCGGCGGTGCCGGCGATGGCCGTGGCGTCACCCTCCTCCTGCCCGTGGAAGGTGACGACGGTGGGCCGGCTGGTCAGCTTGCGGGCCACCATCGCGGCGACCGCCGACGGCAGGGCGTGCGCGTGCACGACGTCCGGCTCCCAGCCGCGCCGCCACGCGGCGTCCAGCCACTGGCCGAAGGCGTCGCCCTCGTCCTCGGGCACGGCCACGGTGGCGACGCCGTCGGCGCCGAGCTTGATCTCGGGCTGCGACGGGTTGGCCCGCCGGGTGTAGACGCGCACGTCGTGCCCGATGCCGGCGAGGGCGCCAGACAGCTCCGCGACGTGTACCGCCGGCGCGGCGGTCCACTCACGGCTCGCCGGGCGAACGGGCCGATGGTCGGCCGAAATGATCGCTATGCGCATCTACGCTCCATCTGCCGTGACCTTACCGAGACCTGGCCGTGATGTTCCCGCGACTCTACCCGCCAAACACGTTCCTTGTCGGGCTTGCCTCCGGGTGCAACGATCTGGCTGGCCGTGGCGGGGGCGCGGCGTTCACAAGTGGTCGATGCCAAGGGGGAGGGACGATGGCGTCCGTCGTTGACCGGCGCACGGTCATCATCGGGATACCGGTGCTGGCGGGCCTGGCGGCGGTGGGTGCCGTGACCGGCTACGCGCTGGCCGGCCTGGGCGGCGACGAGGACGGCGACGGCTCCGACGGGGGCTTCGGGCAGGCCGCCGGCACGCCGACCCCGTCTCCGAGCGGCACCCCGTCGCCCTACCCGACCAAGCCCATGCTCGTCCGCCTCGACGAGGGCGAGAGCTCGTTCATCTACAGCGTCGTCCCGGGCACCGACGACCGGACCAAGCTCGCCGGCTCCGGCCACGACGCGCTGCCGCAGTGGTCGCACGACCGCAAGACCGTCGTGTACATCCGGGACGCGGGCAACTGGTGGCAGATCGTGACCATGAACCCGGACGGGACCAACCCGAAGGTGGTCGTCGACGAGGTGTCGCGCGGCACGCGCGTGTGCTGGTCCGGCGATGACAAGCGACTGGCCTATGTGGACAAGATAGGCGACCGCAACCAGCTCTTCACGTACACCCTCGGCGAGGCTGCGCCGAAGCAGGTCACCCACACCGATGACGACAAGGACGACCCCACCTGGTCGCCCGACGGCGACGAGGTGGCCATGTGGATCAACACGCGGGGCAACCACCAGATCGGGATCATCCGGCTCGACCAGCCCGACGCCACCCCGCGATGGCTGACCAAAGACAAGGTGAACTGCGCCGACCCGTGCTGGTCGCCGGACGGCAAGTGGATCGCGTACACCCGCAACGCCAAGGTGTCCGGCCAGTCGGACATCTGGGTGGTGCGGCCGGACGGCAGCGGAAACCGGGCCGTCACCAGCGGCACCGCGCAGGACATGGACCCCACCTGGTCACCGGACAACCAGTGGATCGCCTTCACCCGCGGCAAGGTCAAGGAGCCGTCGGTCTGGATCGCCCGCCCCGACCGGAGCGACGCGCGGCGCCTGACGGTCGGCGACGTGTACGAGGCGCACGCCTCCTGGTCCTGAGACCTACGGCCGCCCGGATCCGTCATGGTTTTGTGACGGTATCCACCGGGAGGCATCATGTCCGCTCTGACCAGCACAATCGAGATCGCGCGAAGCCAGGACGTGGTCTTCGCGTACGTTACCGACCCCACCCACTTCCCCGACTGGCAGGCCGACGTGGTCAAGGTCGACGTCGGGGAGGGGTTCCAGCCGGTCGTGGGCGCCCGCTTCACGACCACCCGCGTCGTCGGCGGCGCGGAGCGCACGATGACGCAGGAGGTCACCGAGCTGAGCCGCCCGCGCCGCCGGGCGGTCGAGGGGGTCGACGGGCCGATCCGGCCGAGCGCCTCGGTCACCGTCGAGCCGCTGGAGGGCGGGCGCTCGCGGGTCACGTTCACGCTCGACTTCGCCGGTCACGGCGTCGGGGTGGCATTCGCGCCGATGGTCCGCCGGCTCGCGGCCAAGGGTGCGCCGCGCAGCTACGCGTCCCTCAAGCGGCTGCTGGAGGGAGCGGCCTAGGCTACGGCCCATGGCCGAGATTCTCTTCCTCCACCACGCGCTCGGGCTGACCCCCGGGCAGCGCGACTTCGCCGACGGGCTCCGCAAGGCCGGGCACACCGTGCACACCCCGGACCTGTACGGCGGGAAGGTCTTCGACACGCTCGACGCCGGCATCGCGCACGGCCGCGCGCTGGGCTTCGAGGCGCTGCTCGAAGACGGCGTCGCCGCCGCCGAGGGCCTGCCGGCCGGGCTTGTGTACATCGGGTACTCCCTGGGCGTGCTGCCGGCCCAGCGGCTGGCGCAGACCCGTCCCGGCGCGAGGGGCGCGCTGTTTCTGGAGGCGTTCGTGCCGCCGTCCGAGTTCGGCGAGTGGCCCGCGGGCGTACCGGCGCAGGTGCACGGCATGGACGAGGACCCGATCTTCGCCGGCGAGGGCGACCTCGACGCGGCCCGCGCGTTCGTCGAGGCGACGCCGGAGGCGGAGCTGTTCCTCTACCCCGGGAAGGTCCACCTGTGGGCCGACCCGGGGCTGCCGACCTACGACGAGGCGGCGGCGGAGCTGCTGACCGAGCGGGTGCTCGCGTTTCTCGACGGGCTTTCCCCAGCGGGCGGGTAGCGCTCCGCTCGGATACCGTGACGGCATGTCGCGCGAAGCCTGGACCGCGGTCGTCGTCCTCGGCGTGATCGTCGCCGTGGCGACGGCGATCGGCGCGCTCGTGCTCGCCTTCCGCGTCTGGCGCACCCGCAAGATGCTGGGTGAGCTGGGCGCGGGCGGCAAGGTCGCGTTCTACGGCGCGCTCCTCTACACCATCCTCCCGGTCGACCTGCTGCCCGACCCGATCTACCTCGACGACATGGGCGTGCTGGCCGGCGCGCTGCTCTACCTCTCCCACCTGGTACGCAAGCGCCGAGCCGCCACCACGGGCCTCCACCCGCCGGTCCCGGTCTCGAGGTCGACCCGCCAGCTCCGCCCCGGGGGCGAGCTCCGCTCCAAGGGCGGGCGGTTGCCGAAGACGCGCTGATCCGCCCAGCCGCTGTAGGTACGCGCTCTGATCGGTCGGCGTTTTGTCCACATTGTCTGCTGTCGGATCGGCTTGAGAAAGATCATCCCGGGCTCTGTTGCCCTGAGTGACCGTCACGGTGGGGTGAGCGGCATCAAGTTCAAGATCTTGGAAAGTTATGGCGCTATTTCAACCGTAAGTCTCCAAGATCTGAATCCACCACCCGTCGGCCGGTGACGCTGCGTCAGGGGGTCGCCCCGGGGGCCGTCGGATCGTCCAATGGGTCCAAGTTCATGATCGAACCAGTGTTAGTGGCATCGGGTCCGGAACGCTGCTCCCGCGGGCCACGATCTTCTTCGTTCTCGCGATCTACGGGCTCTCGTGCTGGCGCTGATCCATCACGGGCTCGGTATCCGACGGTTCTGGGGCCAACGCACGCCGTAGACCCGCGCAACGAATAGCGGCGGTTGACCATTCGCAATCAGATCGAAAGGTTGGTCTTGGTGTTGGTGCGTCGGCGACGATCAGCGGCGGCCTGATCATGGACCGCATACATCCGAGCGGCCACCGGCTGGATCGACTTACGCCTCCCGTCACTCACCCGAACGTGACAAAGGCCTACGAGCGGGCGAGATGCCCCCGGATTTTGATCGCGAGGGCGGACTGCTCGATGTCGGTGACCGGGAGGACGACGGCATGCTCGGCCATGAGGGCGTGGAACTGCTGGCGGTCGTAGGGCACGCCCGGCGGGAGCGGGGCTACGTGCCAGTGGACATGGGCGTTACCTTGGGCGCTGCCGAGGCTGAGCGCGTACATCCGCTCGGTCGGCACCGCCGCTGCCACCGCACGGGCTACCCGGTGTACAACCGCTTGCAGTGCCAGGTGGCCGGCCTCGTCCAGGTCGCGCGCCCAGTCTTCGACGTGCCGGCGCGGGGCCACGAGGCAGTAGCCGCGCAGGGTGGGGTAGCGGTTGAGGAACGCGATCGTCTCGCCGTCGTCGTATACGACGTGGTGGTGGTAGGCCGGGTCGCCAGCGACCAGCGCGCAGATGAAGCACGGGCCTTCACGCACCGCCCGCGCGTAGGCATCCAGGTCGAAGTCGGTCACCGCGATCCGGGCGCGGCGAGGTGGGCGCGGGTGCGGGTGAGTAGGTCCGCGACGCGCGGGTCGTCGAGGGCGCCGCGGCGGTGGAAGGCGTAGTACGGGATGTCGGGCAGGTCGGCGACCGGGCGGCTGACCAGGCCGGCGGTCGGGGTGACGCAGCCGTTGACCACCGCGAGGCCCAGGCCCAGCGACACGAAGTGGAGGGTCAGCGGCCACCCCTCGGCCTCGACGGCCAGCGACCAGTCGACGCCGGCGGCGCGCAGGGCCCGTTCCAGCGCGATCCGATGTGGACGGTGCGGTGGCGGTACCACGAGGGGGGAGCCGGCCAGGTCGCGCAGCCGCAGCCGGCGGCGGCGGGCGAGCGGATGGGTGGCCGGGAGGATCGCGGTCTGCGGGTAGGTCGCCAGCAGCTCGGTGGTCAGGTCGTCGGGCAGCGTGTCGAGCACGGCGACGCCGATGTGGGCGCGGCCCGTGCGCACCGCGGCAAGGGTCTGCGACCGGTCGCCGTTGAGGAGGCGGAGTCGGGCGGGCAGCGTCTCGCGCACCACGTCGCCCAGCAGGTACAGGTAGGCGCCCTCGCCCGCCGCGAGGATCACCGGCTGGTGCGGGGGAGTGGCGCGCAGCTCGCCGAGGAAGCGGGCGAGCCGGTCGTCGTGGTCGCGGGCGAACCGGGCCACCGCCTCGCCGTCGGGCGTGAGGACCAGGCGGCGGCCGCTGCGGCGGTAGAGCGGGCGGTCGAGCGTGCGGGCCAGCTTGGTCACCTTCACGTGCAGGGCGGGCTGGGAGATGTGCAGCTCGGCGGCGGCGCGGGTGAAGTTGAGGTGCTCGGCGAACACGGCGAACGCGGTGAGCGCGTCACCCGATACCGAAGCCATAAACCCAGACTATAGACGGAGGGGCCGAGAATAGTTCCGCTCAAGGGTCGCCGCGGCCACCCTGATCCCATGAGACTTGGTATCGACATCGGCAAGGTCATCATCAACGGGCCAGCGCACCCCGAGGGCGGCGACACCGCCTTCTTCACCGGCGACACCGCGCGGCTGCTGCGCACGCCGTCAATGCCGGGCGCGTTCGAGACGATCGCGCGCCTCGTGACGCTCTTCGACGGGCGGGTCTGGCTCGTCTCCAAGTGCGGCGAGCGGGTGGAGCGGCGCACGCTCCAGTGGCTGGCGCACCACGACTTCGCCGGCCGCACCGGCATCCCTCCGGACCACGTGCGCTTCTGCCGGCGGCGGCCGGACAAGGCGATCCACTGCGCGGAGCTGGGCATCACCCACTTCGTCGACGACACGCTCGACGTGCACGAGGCGCTGCGCGGCCTGGTGCCGCACCTCTACCTCTTCGGCGGCCACCAGAGCGGGCCGGAGTGGCTCGAGCACACGCCGACCTGGGCGAGCGTCGAGGAGGCGATCACGGCGACGTTCGCAGGTACTCCGGGGGAACGTGGTCGGTGAGCCACACCCCGTTGGCGCTGCGGTAGAACGCGTGCCCGGCCGCCGCCATCGCCGCCGCGTCGACGGCCAGCACCGCGACCGGCCCGCGCCGCCGCCGGCCGACGGCCGCCGCGGTGGTGACATCGGGCGACAGGTGTACATGGTGGCGCCCGCCGCGCTCCAGCCCGCGCGCCCGGATCGAGGGGAGCGCCGCGGCCGAGGTGCCGTGGTAGAGGACCGGCGGCGGCGGCACCCGGTCGAGGCCGAGGTCGACCGGCACGGAGTGGCCCTGGCTGGCGCGGATCTCGTCGCGGCCGCCGGCACCGGAGCGGATCGCGTACCGGCGCTTGTCGTTGCCGGCGACCACCGTGTCGAGGTCGTCGCGGCTGACCGAGGTGCCGAGCGCGGCCAGCAGGTCGTCGACCGCGACCCAGCCCTGCGGGTCGAGCGTGAGGCCCGCGCTGGCCGGGTCGTGGCGCAGGATGTACGACAGGCGCCGGCTCAGCCGGACCAGCGCGGCGCTATCCACGCTTCCAGACCGTGCTGTCCGGAGAGGCCGCGGGCGGGGGCGGAGGCACGACAGGTGGTGGAGCCGCGGCGGGAGGAGCCGGAACAGGCACGGCCACCGTGCGCTGCCACCACTGGGCCAGCCCCACGCCGGCGAGCACCAACAGCGCCCCCACCAGCGCGAACCACGCCGTGATCTCCACGTTTTCGCGCTGCAGCACGATCGAGTCGGGCAGGTCGAGCAGCACCTCGGTGAGCGCGTCGGCGTTTTCGGCCTTGAAGTACTCGCCACCGGTCAGGTCGGCGACCTCGGTGAGCGTGCCCTCGTCGGCCTGCATGTAGCGGCCACGCCCGCCGAAGCCGCCGAACGGGCCGCCGCTCCCGTCGCCACGGAACGCCGCGTCGCCGCTGATCTGGTCGCGCGTGCAGATCGACGGGGCGGGCTCGGTGCTGCCGAAGCCGATCGTGTACACGCGGAGCCTGCGCGCGGCGGCCTCGCCGGCGGCCGTGATCGGGTCGACGCCCTGCGTGTTGCGCCCGTCGGTGAGCACGACGATCGTGTCCGCCTGGTAGTCGCCGCCGTCGCCGATGGCCGGCGGCACTTCGACGCCCGTCGGCGGCACGTCCGGATTGATCTCGGAGATCGCGTCGACCGAGGTGAGGATCGCCTGGCCGATCGCGGTGCCGCGGGAGGTCTTGAGGTCGTCGATCGCGGCGAGCAGCGCGTCTTTGTCGTCGGTCGGCTCGACGAGCAGGCCGGCGATCGCGGAGAACGTGACGAGCCCGATCCGCGTGCCGTCGTCGAGGTCCTTGACGAACTCCTTGGCCGCCGCCTGCGCCGCGCTCAGCCGGTTGGGCTTTACGTCGGTGGAGCACATCGAGGCGGAGACGTCCATGGCGAGGAGGATCGTGGCGGAGTTGGACGGGACCGGCACCGAGGCCTGCGGGCGGGCGGCGCCGGCGGCGAGCACGACGAGGCCGGCGGCGAAGAGCCACAGCGGGACGCGCCGCCGCCACAGCGAACGCCCGGGCAGCGCGGCGCGGATCAGCGTCACGCTGGAGACCCGCACGGTCTCGCGGCGGCGCCGGCGGCGCAGCCACCACCGGTAGGCGAGGAGCAGGGGGAAGGCCAGCAGCGCGGTGAGGGCCCACGGCCAGGTCAGCGACATCAGAGGATCCGTCCGAACCAGGTGATCATGAGCAACCCGCCGATCGTGAGCAGGATCAGCGCGATCGCGACCGCCGCCCCGGTCAGCTCGACAAGCTTGTCTTCCGTGGTGATGCGCAGGTCGAGCGAGTCGTAGACGTCGTTGAGGGACCGTGCGTCCTGTGCTCGATGGTAAGAGCCGGCGGTGGTCTCCGCGACCTCGGTGAGCAGCTCCTCGTCGAGCGCGGTCGCCATCTGGTATCCGTCGACCTCGATCGTGGCGCCCTCGACCGTGCCGACGCCGACGGTCTCGATGTGTACCCCCGCCGTCGCGGCGAGCTCGGCGGCGGCGAGCGCGTCGGGCCCGCCGGTGTCCTCGCCGTCGGACAGCAGCACGATCGTCGCCGAACGCCAGTAGCCGAGGTCGGCCGGCGGCTCGGCCGCGTCGGGGTCGGGCAGGCTCACCGGCTGGCCGACGATCGCGGAGATCGAGGCGAGGATCGCCTGCCCCAGCGACGTGCCGCCGGCCACGGTGAGCCGGTTGATGGCCGCCACCGTGCTGTCGTGGTCGGCGCTGGGCAGCTGGGTGGTCAGCGCCCCCTGTCCGAACGCGACGATGCCGACGTCCACTGTGTCCGGTTGCGCCCGCACGAACGCCGCCGCGGCGGACTGGGCGGCCGCGAGGCGGCTGGGCGTGATGTCCTTGGCGCCCATGCTGTTGGAGACGTCGAAGGCGAGGATCACCGTGCCCGAGGCGCGCGGCACCGGCACTGTCGCGTGTGGACGCGCGATGCCGAGGAAGAGCAGCACGAGCGCGGCGAGCATCAGCAGCGGCGGCAGGTGCCGCCGCAGGCGCCCACGCCTGGGGCGGGGCGGCTGTAGCCCGGCGGCCGCCAGCGCCGCCGCGCGTCGCCGTTGCAGCAGCTGGTACGCGACGAGCAGCCCCACACCGACCGCCACCGCGACAGCCAGCAGGAGGGGGTACTCGAAGCTCACGCCCGCCTCCGTTTCGAGCGCTGGGCCATCTCGACGAGGGCGGCCACGAGGTCCTGGTCGGTGCCGAGCCGGTAGGCGATCGCACCGGCCCGCCGCATGGCGCCGTCGATCGCGAACTCGCGCGCGTCGACCTCGGCCCGCAGCCGCCGGCGGAAGAGCGGGTCGCTGGTGTCGGCCAGCAGCTGCTCCCCGGTCTCGGCGTCTTCGACCAGCACGAGCCCTAGGTCTGGCAGGTCGAGCTCGGCCGGGTCGACGACCCGGATCGCCACCACCTCGTGCCGCAGCGCCAGCCGGGTGAGCGCCGGCTCCCAGTCGAGCTCGCCGATGAAGTCGGAGACGACGAACACGAGCCCCCGCCGCCGCGCGGTGGCGGCGGCGAGGTGCAGCATCGCGGCGAGGTCGGTGGGGCGGCCGTCGTCGCGGGGCGGCCCGGCCTTCGTCAGCTCGTGGGTCACGTGTAGCACGTGGGTGCGCCCGGTGCGGGCCGGCACCACCCGCTGCACGTGGTTGTCGTAGAGGATCGCGCCGACCCTGTTGCCACCCTGGGTGAACAGCCGCGCGAGGCACACCCCCAGCTCGGTCACCACGGAGGCCTTCCCGGCGCCGGCGCCGAATCGCATGGAGGCGGACCGGTCGAGCACGAGCCAGGCGGTCACCTCGCGGTCCTCTGTGTACTGCCGGACGTAGGGCTCGTCGAGGCGTGCGGTGACGTTCCAGTCGATGTGCCGCACGTCGTCTTCGGGCGTGTAGCCGCGCAGGTCGGCGAAGTCGATGCCGGTGCCCCGGAACACCGTGCGGTAGGCGCCCTGCAGCCGCCCGTCGAGCCGCCGCACGACCTGCCACTCCAGGCGGCGCAGCAGGCGGTCGGGCGGGGTGGTCACGCCACCGCCGCCTTGGCGCCGCGGTTGGGCGCCTCGGGCACGGGCAGGGCCTCCAGGACGCGGGTGAGCACGGCGTCCGGGGTGACGTCGTCGGCGAGCGCCTCGTACGACAGCACGAGCCGGTGCCGCAGCACGTCGAGCGCGAGGTCGGTGAGGTCGGCCGGCACCACGTAGTCGCGGCCGCGCACGAACGCGAGCGCGCGGGAGGCCAGCACCAGGTTGATGGAGGCGCGCGGGCTGGCGCCGAAGCTCACGTACCGCGTGAGGTCGTCGAGGCCGATGCCGGCGGGGCTGCGGGTGGCGGCGGCGAGCCTGACCGAGTGCTCGATCAGCGCCGGGTCCACGTACACCTGCTCGACCCTTGCCTGCATCGCGATGAGCCGCTCGGGGTCGATGACCGCCTGGGTGGCCGGCGGCGCCGCGATGGCCCGCTCGACGATGACGAACTCCTCCGTGGTGCTCGGGTAGCCCACCACGACCTTCATCATGAACCGGTCGACCTGCGCCTCGGGCAGCGGATAGGTGCCCTCCGACTCGATCGGGTTTTGCGTGGCCATGACCAGGAACGGGCGCGGCACCTGGTGGGTCTCCCGCCCGATCGTGACCTGCTGCTCCTGCATGACCTCCAGCAGCGCGCTCTGCACCTTGGCCGGCGCCCTGTTGATCTCGTCGGCGAGCAGCAGGTTGGTGAAGACCGGCCCGAGCGACACCTGGAACTCGCCGGTCGGCTGGTGGTAGACCCGCGTGCCGACGATGTCGGCCGGCACCAGGTCGGGCGTGAACTGGATCCGGTGGAACTGCCCGCCGATCGCGCTGGCCAGCGCCTTGACCGCGAGCGTCTTGGCCAGGCCCGGCACGCCCTCGACAAGGATGTGGCCGCGGGAGAGCAGCGCCACGAGTAGCCGCTCGAGCAGCGCGTCCTGGCCGACGATGGTCTTCTTGACCTCGTACAGGACCTGCTCCACCGGTGTATCCATCTACGCGTCCTATCGCTGGGGGCCGTTGCTGCCGCCGGGGCCACCGCCGAGCGCGGTGCCGATCGGCACCGCGAAGCCGATGCCGATGAACGTGCCGGCCGTGGTCGGGTTGGCCAGGGCCACGACGATGCCGATCGTCTCGCCGCGGGTGTTGACCAGCGGGCCGCCGGAGCTGCCCGGGTTGACCGCGGCGTCGAACTGGATGAGGCCGCCGAGCCGGGCGCCGCCGTCGCCGGCCGCGGCGCGGTCGAGCCCGGACACCACGCCCGCGGTCGCGCTGCTCGTCATGCCGAGCTGGTTGCCGATCGCGACGACGGTGTCGCCGACGGCGAGGCGGCCGGAGTTTCCGATCGTGGCCGGCACGAGCACGGGCGGGAGGCCGCCGACGGCGAGCGCGGCGATGTCGTTGGCCGGGTCGCTCTCCTCGACGGTGGCGGCCACGCGCGTGCCGTCGGCGAACGTGACCCGCACCGCCGCGCCGCCCTTGACCACGTGCAGCGCGGTCAGGATGACGCCGGTCTGGCTGGCCACGACGCCGGTGCCGGTGCCGGCGACCTCGCCGCCCGCGGCGAGCCGCTCGACGACGACGACGGAGGGAGCGACCGCCTGGTAGACCTCGGTGGGGCTGAGCTCGTCGACGGCGGTCGGCTCGGGCGAAGGCGTCGGTCCGGCGGCCGGCTCGCCGCCGCCGGGACCCCATCGGACCAGCGCGACCGCGAGTAGCAGGAGCGCCACGACCGCGGCCGCCCCGAACACGGTCCAGCGGCGCATCACATCACGATAACGGCGGGGAAGCCGCACAGGCTAGCCTGCTGTGAGCGCTCACAGTATGGTTGCCGCCATGAGCGAACGCCCCTGGTACGAATCCTTTGAGCCACCTGTGAGCGCCCTGCCCGCCCGCGCATGGCTCGACAGCGACGCCCCGAGGCTGTCGCTCGACGGCCTGTGGCGCTTCCGGTACGCGGAGCGCGCGGACGGACCGCTGGACTTCACCGGGCCGGCGTTCGACGACGCGGGGTGGGACAGCCTGCCGGTGCCGTCACACTGGCAGCTGCACGGATACGGCGCCCCGGCGTACACGAACGTCACCTACCCCTTCCCGCTCGACCCCCCGCACGTGCCCGCCGAGAACCCGACCGGCGACTACCGGCACACGTTTCGCCTCCCGGCCGGCTGGCCGCCCGGGCGCGCCCTGCTCCGCCTCGCCGGCGCCGACTCCGCCGCCCGGGTGTGGGTCAACGGCGTCGAGCTCGGTCGCACCAGCGGCAGCCGCCTGACCACGGAGTTCGACGCCACCGAGGCCCTGCGGCACGACGCCGACAACGTTATCGCGGTGCGCGTCGTGCAGTGGAGCGCGGGCAGCTACCTGGAAGACCAGGACATGTGGTGGCTTTCCGGCATCTTCCGCGGCGTGGACCTCGTCGCCCGCCCGGCCGGCGGGATCGACGACGTCGACGTGCGCGCCGACTACGACCACGTGACCGGCGCGGGCACGCTGACCGTCGCCGCCAGCGCCCTGGACGCCCGGGTGCGCGTGCCGGAGCTCGGCGTCGACGCGGCCGCCGGCGAGACCGTCCGGCTGCCGTCGGTCGAGCCCTGGTCGGCCGAGCGCCCCCGGCTGTACGACGCGACCGTCGGCACCGCCACCGAGACCGTGCGCCTGCGGATCGGGTTCCGCACGGTCCGCGTCGAGGACGGCATCATCACCGTGAACGGGCGCCCCGTGCTCTTCCGCGGCGTCAACCGCCACGATTTCCACCCCGACCGCGGCCGCGCCGTCACCGAGGAGGACATGCTCGAGGACGTGCGGCTGATGAAGCAGCACAACGTCAACGCGGTGCGCACGAGCCACTACCCGCCGCACCCGCGCCTGCTGGAGCTCTGCGACGAGTACGGGCTGTACGTCGTCGACGAGTGTGACCTGGAGACACACGGCTACGGCGCGGTGGAGTGGCGGGGTAACCCGGCCGACGACACGCGCTGGGAGGCGGCGCTCGTCGAGCGCATGCGCCGCACGGTCGAGCGCGACAAGAACCACCCCAGCGTCGTGCTCTGGTCGCTCGGCAACGAGAGCGGCAGCGGCCGCAACCTCGCCGCGATGGCCCGCTGGGCGCGGCACCGCGACCCCAGCCGCCCCCTCATCTACGAGCGCGACTGGACCGGCCGCGACGTCGACGTGTACAGCCGGATGTACCTGAGCGTCGCCGAGGTCGAGGCGATCGGCCGGGGCGAGGAAGAGCCGCTCGACGACCCCGCGCTGGACGCGCGGCGGCGCCGGATGCCGTTCGTCCACATCGAGTACGCGCACGCGATGGGCAACGGCCCGGGCGGGCTCGCCGAGTACCAGCGGCTGTACGAGACGTACCCGCGCCTGCAGGGCGGCTTCGTGTGGGAGTGGATCGACCACGGCCTGCGGGCGCGCACGGCGGACGGGCGCGAGTACTTCGCGTACGGCGGCGACTTCGGCGAGGTGCTGCACGACGGCAACTTCGTCGCCGACGGCCTGCTCTTCCCGGACCGTACCCCGTCGCCCGGCCTGCTGGATGTGAAGAAGGTCTTCGAACCGGTGCGGCTCACGCCCACCGGTGACGGCGGCCTTACCGTCCACAACGGACACATCCACACCGGACTGTCCGACCTGGACTTCAGGTGGATCCTGGAAGACGACGGCGAGGTGGTGGCGCGGGGCGCGCTTGAGGTGGGCGACGTGCCGGCCGGCCAGAGCGTGCGGATCGACCTGCCCGCGCTGCCGGCCACCGACGGCGAGGCATACCTGACCGTGCAAGCCGTGCTCGCCGCCGACGCGCCGTGGGCCAAGGCCGGTCACGAGGTGGCGGCCACCCAGTTTCCGGTGGGCGTTCGCGGTCCGGCGGCGCCGCCGGCCACCCCGGTCGCGGCGCGGCGCGAGGGCGGGCGCGTGCGCGTCGGGCCGGGCGTGCTCGACGAGCGCACCGGCCGCCTGGTGCGCCTCGGCGGGTGGGACGTCGACGGGCCGCGCCTGCAGGTCTGGCGGGCGCCCACCGACAACGACCGGGCGGCGCACGGCGAGGCCCTCGAACCGCTCTGGCGCCGCGCCGGCTACGACCGCCTCACCCACCGCCTCGACGACGTGACCGTCACCGACACCGGTGCCGTCGTGCGCGTCCGGGTCGCCCCGGCCTCGTCGGACGGCGGGCTGGTCGCCACGTACACCTGGAGCGCCCTGGCCGGCGACCGCCTCGGCCTGGTCGTGGACATCGACCTCGACGGGCATCTGCCCGGGCCGCTGCCGACGCTCGGCGTGCTGTTCGCGCTGCCCGGCGAGCTCGACCGGGTGGAGTGGTTCGGCCGGGGGCCGGGCGAGGCGTACCCGGACACCGGCCTGGCCACGCGGACGGGCCGGTGGTTCCGGACGGTGGCCGACATGCAGACGCCCTACGTCTACCCGCAGGAGAACGGCCGCCGCGCGGACGTGCGGTGGGCGACCGTGACGGCCGGGCAGGGCGGCGGCGTGCGGATCGAGGGCCGCACGGCGTTCGGCCTGACGGTGCGGCCGTGGACGGCGGAGGCGCTCGACAAGGCCACGCACCCGACCGACCTTGCCCCGGACGGCCACACCTGGCTGACGCTCGACGCCGGCCACAACGGCATCGGCTCCGCGTCGTGTGGCCCAGGCGTGCTCCCGCCCTACCTGCTCGCGGCCGCGCCGGCCCGCCTCGACCTGGAGCTGCGGCTGATCTGACGGCGCCGGTCAGGGGAGGGTGGTGCCGGTCAGCGCCGCGCAGTGGGTCACACCGTGACCGCTCACAGAAGCACAACGCCTAGCGACACCCGCGAACGCAGGGGAAACAATTCCGCAACGAGCCCTTGACAGCCGCGCGCGGCCGCGCAGATTCTGTGAACGCTCACAGAGTAGTGACTCAGGAGGGCACCCCCATGACGCATAACATCCAACGGCGCGGCTTCCTCAAGGGCATCGCGACCCTCGGCGCGGCCGCCGCCCTGCCCACTTTCCTCGGCGCGTGCACCGACGACGAGGAGCAGCCGAGCCAGCCGGCCGGCGACCCCAACGCCCCGGCCAACCTCACCTTCTGGACCTGGACCACCAACATCCAGAAGGTCGTCGACATCTGGAACGCCAAGAACCCCACGCAGAAGGTCACGGTCAGCAACCAGGCACAGGGCGAGGAGCTGATCACCAAGACGCTCACCGCGCACCGCGCCGGCAACGCGCCCGACCTGATCCAGGCCGAGTACCAGGCGCTGCCGGTGCTCATCACCAATGGCGTCGCCGCCGACCTCACCACGTTGGCCGCGGACATCAAGGGCGACTTCACGGACGGGACGTGGGCGCTGACCTCGTTCGGCGGCAAGACCTACGGCATACCGCAGGATGTCGGGCCGATGATGCTCTACTACCGGGAGGACCTGTTCCAGCAGATGGGCCTCACGGTGCCGAAGACGTGGGACGAGTTCGGCGCCGTCGCGCGGCAGGTGCGGCAGAAGGACTCCAAGCGCTACCTCGCGACGTTCTCCTCCGGCGACCCGGGCTGGTTCGCGGGCCTCGCCGAGCAGGCCGGCGCCAACTGGTGGGTCAACGACAACGGCACCTGGACCGTCCGGATCAACGACGAGGCGACGAAGAAGGTCGCCACCTTCTGGGGCCAGCTCGTCAACGAGGGCATCCTCTCCGGCAAGCCGATGTACACCCCCGAGTGGAACAAGGCGATGACCGACGGCACGTTGCTGGCCTGGCCGAGCGCGATCTGGGGCGCCGGCGTGCTGGAGGGCGTGGCGCCGGCCACCAAGGGCAAGTGGCGCATGGTGCCGATGCCGCAGTGGGACGCCACCCCGGCGACCGGCTACTGGGGAGGGTCGGCCACCGCCATCTCCAGCAAGTCGACGCAGCGGGCGCAGGCGGAGAAGTTCGTCAAGTGGCTCAACACCGACCAGGAGGCGCTCGACACGCTCATCTCCGCGGGCGGCATCTACCCGGCCGCCACCAAGGGCCAGTCGAGCACCCAGCTGAGCAAGGGGCCGGCGATGATGCCCAACCAGCCGGCGTTCTTCGCCGAGGCCGCCGAGATCGCGAAGACCGCCCGGGGCTTCAACTGGGCGCCGAACGTCAACGTGACCTACAGCCAGTACAACGACATCTTCGCCAAGGCGATCCAGGGAAAGACCGACTTCGCCGCCGCCGTCGACGCCATCCAGGCCGCGTCCGTCGCCGACCTCAAGAAGCAGGGCTTCGAGGTCAAGGAGGCCTAGGCATGGTTGCCGCCACGGTCCGCCGCCGCCGGCCCAGCCGGCGCGGCGGCCCGACCCCCTACGTGCTCCTCGCCCCGGCGATCGTCCTGCTCGTCCTGTTCCTGCTCGTCCCCATCGGGTACACGGTGTGGCTGAGCCTGCGGGCGGCGCGGGTGACCGGCGGCGGGTTGGGCATCCGCGAGGAGACGTTCGTCGGCCTGGACAACTACACGAGCGTGCTCACCGACTCGGCGTACGTCGACGGCCTGCTGCGCATGCTGCTGTACGGGCTGATCGTCGTGCCCTCGATGCTCGGCCTCGCCCTGCTCTTCGCGCTGCTGCTGGACACGCCGCGGGTGCGCTTCGCGACGTTCTCCCGGATCGGCATCTTCCTGCCGTACGCGGTGCCGGGCGTGATCGCCTCCCTGCTGTGGGGCTTTCTCTACCTGCCCAACGTGAGCCCGATCCGGGACGCGTTCGAGGCGGTGGGGCTTCCCGCGCCCGACTTCCTCGCGGCGGGCACCGTGCTCTTCTCGGTCGCCAACATCGGCGTGTGGGGCGGCGTCGGGTTCAACATGATCGTGCTCTTCACGGCGCTGCGCGGGCTGCCCGGGGAGATGTACGACGCGGCCCGCATCGACGGCGCCAACGAGGTGCAGATCGCGCTCCGGGTGAAGGTCCCGCTGATCATGCCGGCCGTCATCATGACCGGCATCTTCGCGATGATCTCCACGCTCCAGGTCTACACCGAGCCGGCGACGCTGCGGCCGCTCACCGACACCGTCTCGCAGACCTGGGTGCCGCTGATGACGATCTACCGGGACGCGTTCGTCAACGCCGACCTCTACAGCGCGGCGGCAGCGTCGGTGGTGCTCGCGCTCGGCACGCTCCTGGTGTCGGTCGCGGTGCTCACGGTGCTGCAGCGGCGCGCCTTCGGGAGGGACCGATGACCGTCACCGCCCAACGTCCCGCCACCGCCGTCCGGCCCGCCCAGCGCTACGGCCCGGCGCGGCCGCGCACCCGGTGGGTGCCGACCGCGCTGCTGCTGCTCGGCGCACTGTACTGCCTCGTCCCCGTGGTCTGGGTCGCGGTCGCCGCAACGAAAGGGCCGAGCGAGCTGTTCAGCACGTTCTCGTTCTGGCCGAGCTTCCACGGCGGGTTCCAGTACAACGTCACCCACCTGCTCGACTTCCGCGACGGCGTGTTCCTCGAGTGGGCGCTCAACAGCCTGCTCTATGCGGGCGTCGGCTCGGTGCTGTCGGTGGGCGTCTCCACGCTCGCCGGGTACGCGCTGGCCAAGTACGACTTCGTCGGCCGTGAGCTGATCTTCATGACGATCCTGGCCGGCGTGCTCGTACCGCAGATCACGCTCGCGGTGCCGCAGTACCTGCTGATGTCCGAGCTCAACCTGGTCAACTCGTACTGGTCGGTGCTGCTGCCCAGCATCATCAGCCCGTACGGCATCTACCTGTCCCGCATCTACGCCGCCTCCGTGGTGTCCGACGACATGCTCGAGGCGGGCCGGATCGACGGGGCGGGCGAGTACCGGCTGGCCTGGAAGGTCGGGCTGCCGCCGATGATCCCGGGCATGGTGACGCTGCTGCTCCTGCAGTTCGTCGCGATCTGGAACAACTTCCTGCTGCCGTACATCATGATCTCGGACGACGGCCGCTTCCCGATGACCGTGGGCCTCTTCACGATGCTCAACCAGGGCGCGAGCCAGCCCGCCCTGTACTCGTTGGTGGTCATGGGTGTTTTCCTGTCCGTGCTGCCGCTCGTCGCGCTGTTCCTGTTCCTGCAGCGGTACTGGCGGCTCGACCTTGTGAGCGGGGGAGTGAAGGGATGACCGGCGTACAGTTTCCGCCCGGCTTCGTGTGGGGCACGGCGACGGCCGCGTACCGGATCGAGGGCGCGGTCGAGGAGGACGGGCGCGGACCGTCCATCTGGGACACGTTCTGCCGGGTGGCGGGCGCGATCGCCGGCGGCGACACGGGTGACGTCGCCTGCGACCACTACCGCCGGTGGCCGGAAGACGTGGCGCTGATGGCGTCGCTCGGGCTCGGCGCGTACCGCTTCTCCGTCGCCTGGCCGCGCGTCCAGCCGGACGGCGCCGGGCCGGCCAACCAGAAGGGCCTCGACCACTACCGCCGGCTCGTCGACGGGCTGCTGGAGCGGGGCATCGTCCCGCACGTGACGCTCTACCACTGGGACCTGCCGCAGGCGCTGCAGGACCGGGGCGGCTGGCCGGCACGCCACACCGCCTACCGCTTCGCGGACTACGCGGCCATCGTGCGGGACGCCCTCGGCGATGTCGTCGACCACTGGGACGTGCGCGGCTACTTCCTCTGGACGCTGCTGGACAACTTCGAGTGGGCCGAGGGCTATTCGAAGCGGTTCGGCATCGTCCGTGTCGACCACCCGGACCAGACCAGACGACCCAAGACCAGTGCCCATTGGTACGGACAGGTGGCGCGTACCGGCGCGGTGCCGCCACCTGGGCCGGAGCTCGCGTGGAAAACTGAGTCCGATGAGTAGCGAGACGGCGCAGCCCCACCCCAAGTCGCGCGGTGCCGCCCGGCGCGCGATGCGCCGCGGCCCGACGATCGACGACGTGGCGGAAATCGCCGGCGTCTCCCGGGGCACGGTCTCCCGCGTGCTCAACGGCGCCCGCTACGTCAGCCCGGCCGCGCTCAAGGCGGTCGAGCGGGCGGTCCGCACCACCGGGTACACGGTCAACCAGAGCGCCCGCAGCCTCGTCACCAAGCAGTCCAACGCGGTGGCGTTCGTGCTGTCCGAGCCGCAGGAGCGCCTCTTCGAAGACCCCAACTTCAGCGTGCTGCTGCGCTGCTGCACGCAGGCGCTCGCCGAGCACGACATCAGCCTGATCCTGATGCTGGAGTCGAGCGACGCCGAGCGCGACCGGGTGTTGCGGTACGTGCGCGGCGGCCACGTCGACGGGGTGCTGCTGATCTCCGCGCACTCCGGCGACCCGCTGATCGCCGACCTCGCCACCGGCGTGGTGCCCGCGGTGGCCTGCGGCAAGCCGGGCGGGCCGGAGTCCGCGATCCCGTACGTGGCGGCGGAAGACACCGAGGGCGCCCGCCAGATGACCCGCCACCTCGTCGCGCTGGGGCGCAAGCGGATCGGCATGATCGCCTGCCCCCAGGTGGTCGGCGGCCCGGAGCGCCTACAGGGCTACCGCGACGTGCTCGGCCGCAAGGCGCTCAAGCGCCTCGTCGTGCACACGTCCGACTACAGCTTCGCGGCGGGCGCGGCCGCCATGCGCGAGCTGCTCGCGGAGAGCCCCGACGTCGACGCCGTGTTCGCCGCGTCCGACCTGCTCGCCGCCGGTGCCCTCGCCGAGCTGCGCCGCGCCGGCCGCCGGGTGCCCGACGACGTGGCGGTCGGCGGCTTCGACGACTCCCGCATCGCCCGCGAGACCGACCCGCTGCTGACCACGATCCGCCAGCCGCTGGAGCGCGTCGCCGCCGACATGGTCGACGTGCTGCTCCGCCTCGTCCGCCGCGAGCCCGCCTCGTCCCGCCTCCTCCCGACCGAGCTGGTCAAGCGCGAGTCCGCCTGAGCTTCTGACCTTTCCGGCCGCTCCGGCGTGTACTCCTGTGACAGGGCATGCCGACATCGGAGGACACGGGTGGAGGACGGGGATGGTTTCCAGGAGTTCGCCCGCGCCAGGCTGACGACGCTGTCCCGGATCGCGTACCTGCTCGCGGGCGACCACCACGGGGCGGAAGACCTCGTGCAGAGCACCTTGATGAAGGTGGCGCTGCGGTGGCGGCAGGTGCGGGAGGCGGCGGATCCGGACGCCTACGTGCGGCGGATCCTCTACAACGAACGGATCAGCACGTGGCGGCGGCGCGGCCGGGCCAGCGAGGTCGTCACCGACGCCCCGCCCGAGCGGGCATCCACTGTGGACGAGTCGGAGTCCGTGCTGCGCCAGATGATGCTGCGGCGGGCACTGGCCCGGCTCACGCCGAGGCAGCGCGCGACGATCGTGCTCCGGTTCTTCGAGGACCGTTCGGCGGCGGAGGCCGCGGAGGTGCTCGGCTGCTCGGTCGGCGCGGTCAAGAGCCAGACCCACCACGCGCTCGGCCGGCTCCGTGCCGTGGCACCCGAGCTGGCCGATCTGCTCGACCAACCGACGGAGGTACGGGGATGAGCGGCCTACGGGGACTGCTTGAGGACGTGGCCGACCAGGCCAGGACGTACGACGTGACCGACCGCGCGGTGCGCGCCGCCCACCGGCGCGAGCGGGTTCACCGGTACGCGCCGCTCGCGGCGCTCGCCGCGGTCGCGCTGCTGGCGGTGGGCATCTGGGTGCCGCTCCGGTCCTCCGGCGGCGGGCCGTCGCTGGTGGCGGGCCCGGTGCCGTGGCTGCCGGAGGTGGTGGCGCCGCCCGCCCAGCCACCGCCGGTCCTCGACCCGGACCGGCCCGTGGGACCGGGTTCGCTGCTCTACCGGGTGCGGGAGCAGGCGGGCACGATCCTGCTGACCTCGGACGGGCGGCGGTACACGGCCCCGGACGGCGACGACCGGCGCGCGCTGTCGCTCTCCCCGGACGGGCGCTGGCTCCTGCTCCGCGACGGCGGCCGGATGGCGATCCAGGACCTCCGCGACGGCGGCCGGCGGGAGCTTGGCGGGACCGACCAGAAGGAGATCGCCTGGCGATGGTCGTCGAACGGCAGGTGGCTCGCGCTCGGCGCCCCGCTCGTGCCGCCCGGCGTACGAGGCACGATGAGCCTTGTCGACCTGACCACGGGGCAGACCATCTGGTCGCGTGGGCAGCCGGCGGAGTCGTCGATTCTGGCCGTGTTGGATTCCGGAGAGATCCTGACCTGGTACGCCGCTACGACGTCGCTGGGCGCGGAGCAGCCGTCCGGTGCCGCGCGCTCGGTCCCGCTGCGGCTCGCCGGGGCGATGCGGCCGAACGAAGGGCTCAACCCGCAGCCGGTGGCCGCCCAGGCGCTGGCTGACGGCACCAACGTCCTCATGCGGGCCTGGGCGTTCATGCCCCAGGGGGACAAGACCGTCCTGGTGCCCGACGACCTGCTGATGCTGGACCCTCGCAACGGCACTGTGCTGCACCGGTTCGCGTTGCCCGATCCGGTGTTCCGCGGCCCGGCCGGCGGGTCGCCCTCGGCCGACCCCAGCGCCGGGACACCGACGCCGTACGACGCGAGCCAACCGCCCGACGGCTGGACGGACGCCGCCTACGACAAGCGGGACTCGGTGGCGGTCGCACCCGAAGGCGTCCTGCTGGTGCACGAGATGCTGTCCGGATCGGTGGAGCTGGAGCTGCTGGACGCACGGACGGGGGAGCTGACCGTCGCCACCCGCGCCGGCGACCGGGTCGGCGACCTGCGACCCCGCGGCTACACCCGCTGACATGGGCATCGGCCCGATGTCTATCAGGTGTCTACACGCGCGCCGCAGGATGGCCGGGGCGTCTGACCGGCGCCATCGAGGGCTGGCCGGCCGGCGGGGCCGAACTCGCGCCCGGCCGGGTGACCCGAGCCTCACCCAGGCCGTGGTTTCGCCGGCCGGCCTTCGCCTCCTAGGGTCTGTCTCCTGGACCTCGCCTCGCTCCTCCGAGATCCAGGAGACAGACCCTAGGATCTAGGCCCATGGACGCGGTCCGCGACATCCTGGCTCGGCTCGACCCGGAGCGGGTGCTGGCGTCCGGGCCCGCCTTCGAGGCGGCCAGCCGGGTGTGGAACGACGCGGTGCGGCACGAGCCCGCCGTCGTCGTGCGCCCGCGGTCCGCCGCCGAGGTGGCCGTCGCCGTCGAGGTCGCGCGGGAGCACGGGCTTCCGCTGTCGGTGCGCGGCGGCGGGCACGACTGGCTCGGCCGGGCGGTGCGCGACGGCGGGCTTGTCGTCGACCTCGGCGCCATGCGACAGGTCACTGTGGACGCCGCCGAGCGCGTCGCCACAGTGGAGGGTGGCGCCACCGTCGGCGACCTGATCGGCGCGGCCGCACCGCACGGCCTTGTCGCGGCCGCCGGCACCGTCGGCGGCGTGGGCCTTGCCGGCCTCACCCTCGGCGGTGGGTACGGGCCGCTGGCCGGCCGCTTCGGGCTGGCCGCCGACAACCTGCTCGGCGCCGAGGTCGTGCTCGCGGACGGCCGCGCGGTCACCGCCGGCGACGACCTGCTCTGGGCGCTGCGCGGCGGGGGCGGCAACTTCGGCGTCGTGACCGCGATGCGGGTCCGGCTGCACCCGGCGGCCCGGCTGCTGGCCGGCTTCGCGGTCTACCCGTGGGACGACGCCGCCGGCGTGCTGTCCCGCCTGGCCGAGCACCTGGCCGCCGCGCCCGACGAGCTGACCGTCCCCAGTGGAGTCGCGGGCGCCACCGGCCCGGCCGTGTTCCTCGGGCCGGTCTGGTGCGGCGCCGAGGACGCCGGCCGCGCCGCCCTGAGCGAGCTGCTCGGCGTCGGCACGCCGCTGGAGTCCACTGTGGCCGCCGTGACCTATCCGGAGCTGCTCGCCCGCTTCGAGCCGTACGCCGCTGGCGGCCGGCACCACGCGATGCGCACGCGGAGCGTCCCCGCGCTCACGCCGGGCGTCGTCGGTGCGCTCGTCGCGGCGGGGGAGAGCCGCACGTCGCCGCTCTCCGGCGTGGTCGTCCACCACTTCCACGGCGCGGCCGCGCGGGTACCCGACGATGCCACCGCGTTCGGCGAGCGCCGCGACCACCTGATGGTGGAGATCGGCGCGGTGTGGGAGCCCGGGCCGGGCGAGCCGCACCGCGCGTGGGCCGGCGAGGTGCGGTCGGCGCTGGCGCCCTCGGCCCTCCCCGGCGGCTACCCCAACCTGCTCCGCCCCGAGGACCACGACCAGGTCGCCCACGCCTACGGCGGCAACGCCGCCCGCCTGCGCGCGGTCAAGGCCCGCTACGACCCCGACGGTGTCTTCACGGCGACACCACTTCCATCGCCGAACAGCTGACGCGCGGGGCCGCTGCCGTGCCACGCTGGACCGATGTCACTGACGATGGGGAGCGGTCCGTTCGGCCACGCGCCGGCCGGCGTGTTCGCGCCCGGCATGGTGCTGATCGACCCGTACCCCCGGCGCATGCGCGGCATCCTCGGCGGCGAGACGATCGTCGACTCCACGCGCGGCCAGCTCGTGCACGAGCCCGGGCGGCTGCCCCGGTGCTTCTTCCCGCCCGCCGACGTCCGCACCGACCTGCTCGTCTCCGGCCCGGCCGGCGTGCCCTCCGCGGCCCTCGGCGAGAGCCAGGTGTGGGACCTGCGGCTCGGCGACCGGCTTGTCGAGCGGGCCGCGCTGGCCTACCCGGCGCCGCCGCCCGAGGCCGCGCGCGTGGCCGGCCACATCGCCCTGTACTGGCGGGCGATGGACGAGTGGTACGAGGAGGACATGCCCGCGCTGGCGCACATCCGCGACCCGTACCACCGCGTGGACGCGCTCCCGTCCTCCCGCCACGTGCGGGTCAGCCTCGACGGGGTGACGCTGGCCGAGAGCGAGCGGGCGGTGGTCATCTACGAGACCGGCCTGGTGCCCCGCTGGTACTTCCCGCGCGCCGACGTGCGCGTCGACCTGGAGCCGAGCGACTACGTGTCCCGCTGCGCGTACAAGGGCGAGGCGTCGTACTGGTCCGTCACGGTGGGCGAGACCCCGCACGTCAACCTGGCGTGGACGTACACCGAGCCGCGCCACGACGCCGCGCTCGTCAAGGACCGCGTGGCGTTCTTCAACGAGCGGGTCGACGTCGACCTCGACGGGGCCCGCGAGGATCGCCCCGGCGGCCCGTGGGCCGACCCGGACTGGTGGCGCGACAAGACGTTCGAGGGAGATCTCTGACGCGGGCGGGTCGTTTGTGCCCGTGGTGGGCGGGAAACCGCAGGCGATGAGCCACAGAATCGTCGCTCTCACGCTCTTCGCCGCCGCCGCCGCGGCGACGACCGGCACCCAGGCGCTGCCCGCGGCCGCCGCCGCGCGGGGTACGGAGGCCTTCGTGGAGGTGACGCCGAGCACGGTGCAGGCCGGCGAACAGGTGGAGATCCAGGCCAGCTGCGACGGCAACGAACGGCAGGCCCGGGTGCGCTCCGACGCGTTCGGGCAGGCATCGGTGCGGCCGGACAACGGCCTGCTCACCGGCACCGCGACCGTGCCCGAGCGCAAGCCGCCGAACACCTACGACGTCGTCCTGAACTGTCCCAACAACGTCACCGCCAACACCACGCTCACCGTGGTCAACATGAGCAAGGCCACCCGTGGTCCGGCCACCGGAGCCGGGGGTACCGCCGGCGGCGGCGTCAGCCCGTTCGTCCTGACCGGCGGCCTGGGTGCCGTCGCGGTGGGCGCGGGAGTCGCCCTGATCGTGCGCGGCCGGCGCGCCGGATCGGGCGGCTGAGCCGGCCGCCGCATGGCCGGAAGCGAAGACCGGCGGTGGCCGGGCGCCGAGGCGGTCATGGGCGCGGCCGTGGGGATGGCCCGCGAGGCCGCCCGCGCCAGCCTCGGCTCGGCGCCCGCCGGGTCCCGGGCGACGCGGGGTGGGCAGCCGACCGAGAAGCCCCCGGTCAACGAACGTGCCGAGAGGCAGCCGGTCCGCGAGCGGACGGAGGGAGCCCACAGGCGTCGGGCGGCCGCCGTCGAGGAACGCCCGACCCTCGGTCACCGCCCGGAGCCCGCCCCCAGGCACGCCGCGCCGGGCACCGCCGTCGCGGTGTCGCGGGAGGACGCCGGGGGAAAGCACGCCGCCCCGGAGCCCGAGCCCCCGCCGGCCGTGAAACCGGCGCGCCCGGCTCCCACCGCTCGCCGCCGGCGTCCCTTGAGGCCGACCGCCCGGCGCATCGGCGGGCCGGACTGGGGGCTGCGCCTCACGTTCTCGCTCGTCGCCGCGCTCATGCTGCTGACCGTCACCGGCTTCGCCTTCGAACGCCTCACCGGCGTCGACGTCCTGCCGAACGGGCCGCCCGCGCGCTTCTGGCCGGCGCCGCGCGACTTTCCGGTGCTCGCCCGCAGCGTGCCGGTCAGCATCCGGGCGAAGTCGGTCCGGATAGACGCCCAGATACACAGCGTCGGGAACACGCCGAGCGGCGCCATCGACGTGCCCACCGGCGAGCAATTCGACCAGGCCGGCTGGTACGACAAGGGGCCCACGCCGGGCGAGTACGGCCCGGCGGTGATCGTCGGCCACGTCGACAGCGGCACCGGGCCGTCGGTCTTCCACGCGCTGTCGCGCCTGCGCCCCGGCAACCGCGTCGAGATCACCCGCGAGGACGGCTCCGTCGCGGTATTCGAGGTGAACTCCGTCAAGCGCTTCGACCGCGACAACCTCCCCGCCGACCAGGTCTTCGGCGACTTCAGCCGCCCCGCGCTCCGGCTCGTCACCTGCGGCGGCCGGTGGGTCGGCGGCACCACCGGATACGCCGACAACGTCGTCGTCTTCGCCTCCCTCGTGAAGTCCCGCTGAGACGGTGACACCTTCGAGGCTCGCGCCGGTTTCTTAATCGGTGCCGGCGCGGTGATCGTTCGCCCGATAGCTGGATGACATGCCGAGGAGAGTGCGGATTTCGGGCGAACGATCATGCGGACGTCGGGACCCATCGAAGGTCATCTCCGGAGGTTGGAGACCCCACTATGGCTCGGGGCGCGGTGACGGTAGCGTTTGCGGGCGGCGGGTCGCCACCCCCCCTCAGCCGGCGGCCCGGGCTCTCTCTGTCCGTCGGTTTGGGAGGATGCGCATGTCCCAGCGTGGTGAGGCGGTCGCGGCGCCCGAGGGCGCGGCGTCCCAGCAGCGGTTTCAGATCACTCTGCGCGGTTACGACAAGAGTCAGGTGGACCGGTTCGTCGCCCAGGCGGAGAGCGGGATGGCCACCGTCAAGCGGGAGCGTGACCAGGCCCTGACGCAGGTGCGCGACCTGGCCGGGCAGCTGCACCAGCAGCGGGCCGATCTCGCCGACCTGCACGCCGAGCTTACCGAGCTGCGCGACCGGCCGCGGCAGTTGGAGAAGGCGTCGTTCCGCGACCTCGGCACGATGGTCGACCAGATCCTGGAGCTCGCCGAAAAGCAGGGCGAGCTGCTCGTCAACGCGGCCGCCGAGCGGGCCGCCGCCCTGGAGTCGCAGGCCGAGAAGGCGCTGGCCGACGCCCGCGACCTGGCCGAGCGGGTGCGGGCCGCGGGCGAGGCCGCGCACGAGCGCAGCATGCAGGCCGCCCAGCAGGTCGACGAGGAGGCCGCCCAGCGGGGCGAGCAGGCGCGCGCCGACGCCGAGGCGATGCTGGAGGCGGCGCGGGCCCAGGCCCAGCAGGAGACCGATACGGCCCGGGCCAACACCCGGCAGGAGCTGACCCAGTGGCAGGCCACTGTGGAGCGGGAGATCGGCGACCGGCGCACCGCCGCCGAGCGCGACCTCAACGAGCAGCTGACCGCCGCGCAGGCGAAGATGGCCGACGAGCGGTCACAGGCCGAGCAGAGCGCGGCCACCCTGCTGGCCGAGGCGCAGCAGCACGCGGCCGACATCCGGCGGCGGGCCGACGAGCAGCAGGCCGCCCACCAGCAGCAGCTCCAGATGGTGCAGCAGGAGATCCAGATGCGCCGGCAGGCGCTGGCCCAGATGCAGGGCGAGCTCGACAGCGGGCAGCGGCAGCTCACCCAGGTGCGCCACGACGGCGACGTCGCCGAGCGCGAGGTGGCCGAGCTGCTGCAGCAGCTCGGCGCGGTGCGGCAGGACCTGGCCGGCGAGCTCGACCGGCTGGAGCACGCGCGCGCCGCCGCCGACTCGGCCGAGCGGCACGCCAAGGAGGTGCGCGCCCGGGTGCAGCGCGAGGCGAAGCGGGTCGCCGACCTCGCCGCCGCCGCGGTCATGGCGGCCGCGGCCAGCAACGTGCAGACGGGGGAGTACCCGCAGGTGGGCCCGCCGCGGCAGAAGCCGGCGCCGGCCGCGGAGGAGGCGCCCGAGGCGCCGGAGGTGGCGCCGGTGCCCGAGGTCGCACACCGGCCCGCTCCCGCGCCGGCACCCGCGCCGGCGCGCAGCCTCTTCGAGCCCGGCCCGCGCAACGGCCAGGTCGAGCCCGATCACGAGGGCGAGCACCGAAACGGCGCGGTGCCGGCGCAGCCCGGACCCCGGGCGGCCGAATAGGCCGATCAGCCGAGGCCCCGGTGCGGAGGGTTTACCCCCGCACCGGGGATTTCTCTATCTAGCTGGCCGAGCAGGTCGGCGTCATGCCGCTGCCGCTGCCGTTGGCCTGGAAGCCGAACTCCGTCGACTGCCCGGCCGCGATCCGGCCGTTGTAGCTCACGTTGGCGAAGTTGACCGTGCCGCTGTTGCCGCTGCGTGAGGTGTTCCACGCGTTGGTGATCGTGGCGCCGGACGGCAGCGTCATCGTGACCGTCCACGCGTTGGTGCCGCTCGAACCGGCGGTCACCCGCACGGTGGCGACGAAGCCGCCGTTCCATTGGTTGAGCGAGACCGTCGCGGAGCAGCCGCCCGGACCCTGCGTCGGCGGGGTGGTGGGCGGCGTGGTCGGCGGGGTCGTCGGCGGCGGCGAGGTGGTGCCGGTCGTCGGCGGGGTGGTCGGGGTGACGCCGTTGTTCAGCGCGGCGAGCACCGCGTCGTAGGCCGGCTTCTTCTGGCCACTGCCGTTGAACAGCAGCGGGGCCTCACCCGAGCGCCACGAGTCCGAGTCGCGGATGCCCCACGTCGTGATGCCCTTGCACCGCGCCACGGCCATGCAGTCGGTGACCGTGTTGCGGTACGCGTCGACCGGCGCGTTGCGGATGTCGAGCTCGGTGATGTGCACGTCGACGCCGAGCGCCGCGAAGCTCGACAGCGTGGTGCGGTAGTTGCTCGGGTAGTTCGAGCCGCCGGTGAAGTGCGACTGGAGGCCGACGCAGTCGATCGGCACGCCGCGCTGCTTGAAGTCCTGGACCATGCGGTACACGGCCTGGGTCTTCGCGGAGGTCCAGTTGTCGATGTTGTAGTCGTTGTAGCAGAGCAGCGCGTTCGGGTCGGCCGCGTCCGCGGTGCGGAACGCCACCTCGATCCAGTCGTTGCCGGTCCGCTGCAGGTTGGAGTCGCGCCGCGCGCCGGCGCCACCGTCGTCGAACGCCTCGTTGACCACGTCCCACGCGAACACCTGCCCGCGGAAGTGGGTGGCGACCTGGGTGATGTGGTTGATCATCGCGTTGCGCAGGGCGGTGCCGGAGAGGCTCTGCATCCAGCCGGGCTGCTGCGAGTGCCAGGCCAGCGTGTGGCCGCGCACCATCATGCCCTGTCCGCGGGCGTGCTGGACGATCCGGTCCGCGTTGCCGTAGCTGAACTGGTTCTGGTTCGGCTCGGTCGCGTCGATCTTCATCTCGTTTTCGGGCGTGACCTGGTTGAACTCGCGGTTGAGGATGGTCACGAACGCCGAGTCGCTGAGCTTGTTGGCCGGGACCGCGGTGCCGAAGAAGCGGCCGGTCTGTGCCGCTGACGCGCCGAGCGTGGTCGCGGCGGTGGCGGTGCCCGCCATCACCATGGTCATCGTGGCCACGCCGGCCACACCGGCCGCGACCACCGACCAGATCGCGGCGATCCGCGCCCGCTTCCGCCGGAGTTGCTTTGTCATCGTTGCCTCTTTCGCACATGGGTGGGTGCCGCGAGGCGCACGGGGCCACGCGACCATTGCTGCATTGGCCGGGGTGCCACTCCGCCAGGCCCGTGGTGCTCGATCCGCACGACTGTCCGGACCACCGGCCCGGATCCAGCTCAGGTTACGGAAGATTTCCGGTAAATCCAAGTCCCCCGATGGATCATCGCGCGGCACGCGTCGTGGCACGAGAGCTTAGCGGGCTTCAACCCCGCTTCCAGCCGCGTTCAGGGCACGGCGGTTAGCGTGAACGGCGGTCCCGAGTCAGGGAGGTGTCGTGGATACGGAAACGCCTGGGCAGGACGTTGACGTCGTCGTTTCCCCCGAGGAGCTCGCCGCCGGCGAGCTCGCCCCCGAGAAGGCGCGCCTGGCGACGCTGCTGCTGCACACCCGCGGCTGCGTGATCCTGCGGGGCGCGCTGCCGTCCACGGTGGTCGGTGCGGCCGACGCCGCGTTCGACGAGGTGTTCGCCGACTGCCGGGCCAGCGGCGACGGCGAGAGCCTGGAGATGGCCGGCATCACGTGCCGGGTCGGCCGCGAGTCGGGCGCCGTCTTCTGGGAGCGCAACAGCCGCTGGCGTATCTTCCCCCGGCTGCGGCCGCCGTTCGACAGCCGATGGCTGCTCGCCAACCCGTTCGCGATGGGCCTGATCCGGGGTGCGCTGCGCGACGACTTCCACTGCAAGTTCGTCTCCAGCGACACGTGCCTGGCCGGCGCGTTCGTCCAGTCGCCGCACCGGGAGATGGATCCGGGGCTCTCCTGGGAGCCGCGCGGATACATCGTCAACATCCCGCTGCACCGCTGCGACCTCGACAACGGTCCGCTGGAGATCTGGCCGTGCGGCAGCCACCTGTGGCGCGACGACGTGCTGCGCGGGCTCGGCTACGACGACACCGTCCAAGATGGACGCAACCCGGACTTCGAGGCGCTGGCTGCGATGTTCCCGTCGCGGCGGGTGGTGCTGGAGCAGGGCGACCTGCTGATCCGCGACCCGGCGCTGATGCACCGCGGCACGGTCAACCACACCGACCGCCCGCGCACGATGCTCGCGATCTGCTACTTCCGCGACGGCCTGACGCACAACTACGGGCAGCTCGACCTCAACCTCGACCGCGAGCTGCACGAGCGCCTCGCGCCGGAGGTGCGGCCGCTCTTCGACGGGGTGCTCCAGGCGGTCTGACGGCGGCCAGGAGAAGGCGGTCTGACCGGCGGCCAGGAGAAGGCGGTCTGGACCGGCGACCAGGACAATTCAGTCATACTTTGGGCCGATCTGGAGTGGCACCCCCTGTTCGTACGATGGGACCGTGCATCCACGTCTGCGCTCGGTGTTGGACGAGCCCCGGGCCCCCAGCGCCCCGGCTCGGGTGTGGCGCGACTGGGTGCTCGTCGCCGTGTTCGCGCCCGCGATCGTGCTCGAGGCGACCTTCCGGCCCGGCCTGGAGTGGCGGGCGGGCATCGCCGTCTCCGGGCTGGCGCTGCTCGCCACGCTGTTCTGGCGGCGCACCCACCCGCTCGCGATGGTGGCGATCGCGTTCGGCTCGACCGCGGTCGCCCCGTTCGCGCTGCCCGGCGACCCCTGCGTCATGTACGCGATGATGTGGTTCCTGGTCCTGCCGTACTCGCTGCTTCGCTGGGGCAGCGGCCGGGAGGCGGTGATCGGCTCGGCGTTCGTCGCGGGCAAGCTGGGCGTCTCCGCCCTCGCCGGCATGATCAGCCTGGGCGAGATGATCGCCGGCTTCGCGTTGATGTTCGGGGTCGCCACGCTGGGCGCCGCGGTCCGCTTCCGGGCCAGCGCGCGGGCGCGCGAGCGCGACCGGATCAAGCTGCTGGAGCGCGAGCGGCTCGCCCGCGACCTGCACGACACCGTCGCGCACCACGTGTCGGCGATCGCGATCCGGGCCCAGGCCGGCATCGCCGCCTCGGCCACCCAGCCGGACGCGGCGGTCGAGGCGCTCCGCGTGATCGAGACCGAGGCGTCCCGCGCGCTCGCCGAGATGCGCGCGATGGTCCGCGTCCTCCGCCGCGACCAGCCCGCCGACCTCGCGCCGAGCCCGCGCGTGACCGACATCGAGCGGCTGGCCGGCCGGTTCCGCGCCGGGCCCGCCGTCGACGTCGACATCCGCGGCGACATCGAGGACCTGCCGCCGTCGGTCGGCTCGGCCCTCTACCGGCTGGCCCAGGAGTCGGTCACCAACGCCCGCCGCCACGCCCGCCACGCCACCCGCATCGAGGTCAGCGTCGCCGCCGACGACACGTCGATACACCTGCGGGTCAGCGACGACGGCGAGGCCACCGCCGCGCGCCCGTCCGGCGCGCCGGGGTTCGGCCTGATGGGCATGATGGAACGCGCCGACCTGCTGGGCGGCACCTGCGCGGCCGGCCCCAACCCCGACCGAGGGTGGACCGTCACCGCCGTGCTGCCGCGCGCCGGAGCTGCCGCATGACGGTGCGCGTGCTGGTCGCGGACGACCAGGAGATCGTCCGCACCGGCCTCACCATGATCTTGAACGCGCAGCCAGACATCGAGGTGGTCGGCGAGGCGGCCGACGGGCGGCGGGCGGTCGAGCTCGCCCGGCGGCTGCGCCCCGACGTGTGCCTGCTCGACATCCGCATGCCCGGCATGGACGGCATCGAGGCCACCCGGGCGCTCGCCGGCCCATCGGTCGCCGAGCCGCTCGCGGTGGTCGTCATCACGACCTTCGACCTCGACGACTACGTGTACGCGGCTCTGCGCGCGGGTGCCCGCGGCTTCCTGCTCAAGGAGGCCGGCCCGGCCCTGCTCGCCCAGGCTGTGCAGGCGGCCGCGAGCGGCGACGCGCTGATCGCGCCGAGCGTCACGACGCGCCTGCTGAAGGCGTTCGCCGACGCGGGGCCGGCCGCGCCGCCGAAGCAGCCGATCGAGGCGCTCACCGACCGGGAGGAGCAGGTGCTCGTCGCGGTCGCCCGCGGGCGCACCAACAAGGAGATCGCCGACGAGCTCTTCATCACGCTCAGCACCGTCAAGTCACACATCACCAGCCTGATGACCAAGCTCGGCGTGCGTAACCGGGTCGAGATCGCCATGTGGGCGTACGAGACAAACCGCACCCGGGCGCGGGGGTGAGGGTCCGGGCCCGCACGCTTGCCGGTGTCGCCGTCGCCGCCCTGCTCGTCGCCGGCTGCTTCGCCTACCTCTGGCAGCGCACCGACCCGGCCGAGGGGGCCGCGCGCAACTACCTCAAGGCGCTCGCCACCGGCGACGGCGAGCTGGCGTGCACGCTGGTGACCAGGCCGTTCGGGCAGGAGCTGGCCACCCGCTACTCGGTGGGCGACTGCCCGCACGGTGTCGACGCGATGCTCGCCGGCCTCTCCGGCGCCCAGCGCGAGCGGCTCGGCGACGCGCGCCTCAGCGGGAGCGCCGACGCGCTCACGGTCGGGGCCAACCCGCTGGGCATCACGGTGCTGCGGGTGACGAAGGTCGGCGACGAGTGGCTGGTGACCGGCGACCGCTGAAAGTACGACCGCCGGACCCGACCATGGGCCTGCCGGATCGCGGCCCATGTGCCGATGAAGCGCGGTGGCCCCGGCAGCGACGATCAACGGCATGACGAGGCGTGAGTGGCGGCTGCCGGCCGCGTTGATCCTGCTGAGCCTGGTGCCCGTGATCGCTGGGGCGGCCCGGGTGACCGAGCTGAGCACCGGCCCCGAGGTCACGGCGGGCAACGCCCGCTTCGTCGCCGACCCGGTGCCGGTGGTGCTGCACATCGTCGGCGCGGTCGTGTACTCGATGCTCGGCGCGTTTCAGTTCGTGCCGAGCCTGCGCCGGCACCGCTGGCACCGGCGCGCCGGGCGGATTCTCGTCCCCTGTGGACTGACGGTCGCGATCAGCGGCGTGTGGATGACGTTCGCGTACGACCTGCCGGCGCACGACCACGGCGTGCTCACCTGGATCCGCCTCTTTTTCGGCTCGGCGATGGCCCTGTCGATCCTGCTCGGCCTCGCCGCCGCGCTGCGCCGCGACTTCACCCGGCACCGTGCCTGGATGGCCCGCGGGTACGCGATCGGGGTCGCCGCGGGGACCCAGGCGTTCACGCTCGCGCCGTACATGCTGGCGACCGGCGAGCAGCCCGGCGCCAATCTCCGCGCCGGGCTGATGCTCCTCGCCTGGCTGATCAACCTCGCCGTCGCGGAGTGGTTCCTTCGCCGCACAGCGCGCCCTCGACAAGCGCGTCGGCCGCTCGTTGCTGCTGGATGAAGTCGGGGTGCGTGCCGTTCACCGAGAGCACCACGCCGCGCCTGCCGTCCGCGGTGACCCCGTTGTCCGTGATGTAGCCGGCCCCGCCGCCGGGGTGTCCCCAGTAGACGCCGCCGCAGGGGAGGGGGCGCCGGATGAGGCCGAGGCCGTAGCGGGCGCCGGGCAGGACCTCCGCCAGGCCCGGGTCGACCGGCACGGTACGCGTCATCGCGGCGAGCTGCGCCGGCCGCAGCAGCCGCCCGCCCAGCAGCGCCCGGAAGAACGTGTCGAGGTCGCGGGTGGTCGACGTGATCGCCGCCTCGGGGTCGACGACCACCTGCTCGGTGACGTCGACCTGCCGGCCGTCGAGCAGCTGGTACCCGCGCGCGTGCGGCCGGGGCACCTCGGGGGCGAGACCGGGCCAGGACGTGGCGGTCAGGCCCAGCGGCCGCACGATGCGGCGCTCCACTTCGGACCACCACGAGTCGCCGGTGACCCGTTCGATGATCATGTCGACGAGGATGTAGCCGGTGCTGGAGTAGCCCCACGCCGTGCCGGGCGCGAAGTCCGGCTCGTGCGCCATCGCCCGCGCCACGAGCTGCTCCGGCGTGTAGACGTCGTAGCGGTGGCTCAGGAACTCTGCCTCCGTCGTGTAGTCGGGGAAGTCGTCGTGGATGCCGCTCGTGTGCTGCAGCAGCTGCCGCACGGTGATCCGCCGGCCGTCGTTGCCGTTGCCGCGCACCACGCCGGGCAGCCACCGCTCGACGGTGTCGTCGAGGCGGAGCCGCCCCTCGCCGGCGAGCTGGAGGGTCACCGTGGCGACGAACGCCTTGCCGGTGCTGGCGATCCGGAAGCGGCCGTCGGGCGGCACCGGGCGGCCGGTGGCCAGGTCGCCGAAGCCGCTCGTCGCGACGTGGTGGCGCCCGTCTTCGGTGACGAGGCGGGCCTGAGCGCCGGGGAGCCCGAGCGCGTGGATCTCGTCGGTGTGTTGCTGCAGGCCCACGGTCGCCACCGCGAGGAGTACCAGGAATGTCCGCATGGCGGCTCACGCTAGGCGGGGCGGCGGGCCCGATCCGATACCGCGAACTACCCACCTGAAGGTAGCGCTGGCTGTAGTGCGGGGCCGGCCGCCGTCCTGGTAGACGTTTACGGGTGCGGCGAGTGTGGACGGCGACGGTGTACCTGGTGGCGTGCGTGGTCGCGTTCCCGCTGCGGCGGCGTTGGGCCGCGGCGCACCTCCGGCGGGCGGCGGCGCTGCGCGGTGTCGACCCGCCGCCGCCAACCGCGCGCCTCGACCGCTACCTGCGGTGGCTCGCGGCGCACGTGGCGATCGGCGTGCCGGCCGGGCTGCTCGCGCTCTTCTGCCTGGGTAACGCGCTGGTCGCCGCCGTCGGCGCGCCGTTGTGGCGGGTGTTTCCCGCCGACGATCCGCTGCGGCTGCTGCTCGACGTGCCGGTCACCGGCTGGGGGAGGGCGCTGGCCCTCGGCGTGGCCCAGCTCGCGATCCTCGCCGCGGTGGCGGCCGGGGTGTTTCCGGTGCTGGCCGCCCTGCACGCCCGCGTCACGCTGGCCGCGCTCGCCCCGTCGGCGGCGGAGCTGCTCGCCGAGCGGGTGGCCGAGCTGACCCGCACCCGCGCCGACGTGCTCGACGCGCACGGGGCCGAGCTGCGCCGCATCGAGCGCGACCTGCACGACGGCACCCAGGCGCGGCTCGTGGCGATCGCGATGCGGCTGGCCGTCGCCCGGCAGGCGCTGCCCGCCGCGCCGCCGGAGGTCGCCGACCTGCTACGGCAGGCGCACGAGGGCACCGAGGAGGCGATGACCGAGCTGCGCCAGGTGATCCGCACGATCTACCCGCCGATCCTGGCCGACCAGGGCCTCGCCGGCGCCCTGCGGGCGGTGGCCGCGCGCGGCGGCGTCCCGGCCGATCTCGACGTCGGCGACCTAGGCCGCGTGCCGGCGGCGGTCGAGGCGGTGGCCTACTTCGCGGTCACCGAGGCACTCACCAACGTGGCCAAGCACAGCCGCGCCAGCCGCGCCACGGTAAGGGTGCGCCGCGCCGGCGAGCGCCTGCTTGTGGAGGTCCGCGACGACGGTGACGGCGGTGCCCGCGAAGACGGCGGCACCGGCCTGGCCGGCATCCGCGGCCGCGCGGAGGCGCTCGACGGCCGGCTCACCGTCACAAGCCCGCCCGGCGGGCCGACACTCGTGGAGGTCGAGCTGCCGTGCGGGTCGTGATCGCCGAAGACAACGTGCTGCTGTCCAGCGGGCTGGAGCTCCTGCTCGGCACGAAGGGTTGCGAGGTGGTGGCCGTCGCGACCGACGCGGACGCGTTCCTGGCCGCGGTCGACGCGCACCGCCCCGACGTCACGATCGTCGACGTGCGGCTGCCGCCCGGCTTCCGCGACGAGGGCATCCGCGCCGCGATCGAGGCCCGCCGCCGCCACCCCGACCTGCCGGTGCTGGTCCTCTCGCAGTACGTCGAGCAGGCCTACGCCACCCGCCTGCTCGCCGCGGCGCCCCGCGGCGTCGGCTACCTGCTGAAAGACCGGGTGAGCCGGGTCGACGAGTTCGTCGACGCGCTGACCCGCGTGGCCCGCGGCGGCACCGCGCTCGACCCGGAGGTGGTCGCCCAGCTGCTCACCCGCGCCGACCCGGTCGCCACCCTCACCCCGCGTGAGCGGGAGGTACTCGCGCTGATGGCCGAGGGCCACGACAACGACACGATCGCGGCCCGCCTTGTCGTCACCGGCAACGCCGTGCACAAGCACATCGGCAACATCTTCACCAAGCTGGGCCTGTCACCCGACGACGGCGGCCACCGCCGCGTCCGCGCCGTCCTCGCCTACCTCGACGGCCAGCGCTGAGGCCTGCCGACCCGCGCCGCCCTGGAGAGCTTTCGGAATCGGGGGTCCCCTGGCGGCGAAACCCTTTCCAAACAAGGAGATTTGGGCTACCGCGATGTCCGTCGTGGTCCCGACCGTCGCTCCCGCGGCCTCACCCTGGCGCGTCTGGGCAATCTCACCCCGGCCGGCAACGCCGGCCCTGCCCGGGCCTGTGTGCGCGGGGATCCTTTGGCGCATGGCCAGCGGCGGAATGGGTGAGGCCACGGGAGCGGCGGCTTGGACCACGATCGACATCGCGGCAGCCCAAAATAGCCGAAATGTGCGGGTGCCGCCGCACCGCCGGTAACGTAGCGTGAGCAGATTTGGGGCGTAGGTGTGAATCTAGAACGGTTAGGGTCGATATAGCGCCCTAACCGTTCTAGATCGCGAGCATGGTGCCGGTTACCCGGCGCGGCGGCTACTGCCCGCTATCGGGGCCCGCCTGGCTCGGTCGGCGCCGGCGTGGCGGCTTAGGACATTGTGGACAAACGCCGACCTCAAACCCCGAAAGCTCTCTAGTCGTCCGAGCCGGCAGCCGACGACGGTAGCTCGACGACGAAGAACAGAAACGTGGGCTTGGTCGAAAGATCATGGAAGCCGCCAGGAAACAACTCACGGGCGGCCGGGTCGGGCTGCGGCTCGCTGATGACGGCGAGGCGGAAGCCGGCAGTGGTGAAGGCTTCAGTCATCGCGTGCAGTGGCTTGCGCCAGAGCTTCATCGGGGCGGGCTTTCCGCCGAGCGTCCAGGTGAACGTGTAGCTGGTGGCCGCGAAGTAGTCGGGCCGAGGGTCCTGGATCGTGTAGGCCACGAAAGGGTGGTCCACCGACGCGATCAGCCGGCCGCCGGGCCTGAGTACCCGCCGCAACTCGGCCAGTGTCGGCCGCCAGTCTTCCAGGTAGTGCAGCACCAGTGACGCGACCACGTCGTCGAACGCGCCGTCGGCGAACGGCAGGCGGTCGCTCAGGTCGACCACGTGCAGGGAAACGTCGTTTCCGAGTCGCCGCCTTGCCAACGCGAGCATCCCAGCGCTGGCGTCGATGCCGGTGACGACGGCACCGCGGTCGCGCAGTGCGGCCGACAGGGGGCCCGAGCCGCAACCGGCGTCCAGGATCCGACGGCCGGCAACGTCTCCGGCGAGGGCCAACATCGCCGGCCGCTCGTAGTACGCGTTTACCAGGTTGTTCTCGTTCTCCGCCGCGTACGCCTCGGCGAAACTGTCGTAGTCGTTCACCAGCCCCGACCCCCGCCTGACTAAGGGACGCCGAGGAGGTGGAAGGCCGCCCAGTCGACCGTGCCGGCGAAGGCGGGTGCGTCCTCCGCGCGGCTTTCCCACTCCGCCAGCGTGACGCTCAGCGCGTCGTCCGCGGGTGCGTCGGCCGCCCACTGGCGCAAGGTCTTCACGACGTCGGCGTTGGACATCTCGGTGCGCATGGACTTCTGGGCCGCGGCCAGTGCCGTGGCCGCGGGGACCGTGCCGTCGCGCCAGCAGCGGAAGAACTCGCCGAGAAGCAGTGCGGTCTCCAGGTCGCCGACCGTCCAATGTGTAGCGATCCGGTGGCTGAGCCGGTGGTCGGCGGTGGCGAGGTGCACCACGTCGCCGGTGCGTCGCAGCTCGCGCACGGCGTCCACTGTGACCTCGGGGCCGTTGAGCGTGGTCCCCTCCGCCGGCTCCTCGGTGTGGCGCAGGGCGGAAAGGCTTGGCGCGTACCCGACCCGGACGCGCCCGCCCACGTGCTGGCCGTCGGGCAGGAGGGCCGCGGCGAGCGGCAGGCCGGCCAGGCGCGCGGACGGCAGCAGCACGACGCCGGTGGTGTCCGCCGGGACGAGCTCCAGCAGCGGCGCCCACAACTCGCGCCCGAGCAGCCGGCCCATGGCGTCGAGCCGGCCCGAGGGGAGCGGGGAGCCGGTCGCCATCGGGAGGTCGTCGGGGCGGACGCCGGGGCGTTCGCTGATCGCGCTCCACCCGCCGGGCCCGGCGCAGAGGACGGTGAGGGTGGGCGCCAGGTCGACGTAGGCGGCGACCACGCCTGGCGGCAGCACCGCCGTCATCTCCTCCAGGGCGGGCAGCGCGGTGCTCCGGAACGACGTGGCCCGCCGTGCCTCCGCCACCTCCACCGCGAACGTCGCGTCACCGGCCCGGACCGCCGCCGCGCCGGCCATCTCGTACGCCCGGTCGCCGCCGGCGTCGCGGGGCAGCGTGTCGAGGTACTGCCGGATGGCGGGGCGGGCGCCGGCCCAGTCGCCCCCTTCGGCCCGCAGCAGCGCGGCGAGGAAGTACGTGCGGCTGGCGAGCGAGATGACGACCGGCGCGTCCGGCGCGAGCAGGGGCTGGAGCACCGCCTCGGCCGCGCCCGTGTCGCCGAGCTGGAGGTGGCACTCCACGAGGTGGAGCAGGGCGGTCCGCTCCTCCTCGGCGGCGCCCAGCTCGCGGTACTCGCCCGCCGCCCGCTCGTGGTACCCGGCCGCCTCGGCGGGGCTGCCGGCTCGCATGTGGACGGTCGCGAGGGTGCTCTGCGCGGCGGCGTGGGCGGCGAGGTCGCCGGCCCGCTCGGCGAGGTCGGCCGCCGCGAGCAGGTGCTCCCGCGCGGCGTCGAGTTCGCCGGCGGAGAGGGCCACGTCGCCGCGGATGGCCATCGTCCGGCCGAGCCCGTGCGGGTCGCCGTCGGCGCGGAAGATCTCGGCGACCCAGCTGAGCACCCGCTCGGCTCCGGCGGCGTCGCCGTTGGCGTGGAGCGCCTGGCCCAGCGCCTGCCCCAGGAACGCCTCGGCGGTCGCGTGGCCATCCAGCGCGCGTACCCGGGGCAGGCACCCTTCGAGCACCTCGACCGCCTCGCCCGCCCGCCCGGTGGCGGCCAGCGCCACGCCCCACTGGTGGGTGGCGGCGACCCCGGCCGGCGAAGGCTCCCCGGCGAGGGCCAGCTGGTGCGCGCCGCTCAGGCTGGCGAGCATGGCGGAGGTGTCGTTGCCGGCGCGGTGGGCGAGCCCCTCCGCGGTGAGGAACCCGATCCGCAGCTCGCCGTCGCCGCCCGCCTCGACCCGGCCGCGTACCTCGTCGAGCACGGCCATCGCCGCCGTCGCGCCGCCGGCCAGCGCGTGTTCGCGGGCCAGGGCGACGCCGGTCGCCGGCTCCCCGGTCTCCAGCCACTCGCGTTTCAGCCGGTCGAGCTCGGTCTCCGGCGCACGTGACATCTCCGCCAGCAGGAGATGGGCGCGGACGGCGAGCGGGGTCTCCTCGGCGCTCGTGTTGTCGGCGAGGCGGATCACCGTCCGGAGCGCGGCCGCCGCCAGTTCCCGGTCGTCTTCCCGCCACAGGGCCTCCGCCCACGCGAGGTGGGTGACCACCGTGTCGCGCCGTACGGCGTCGGCGAGCGCCGGGTCGCCGGCGGCGTGCTGCCCGGCGCGGACGAGCCGGTCGGCCGCCTCCGCGTAGCGCTGGCGCGCGGTCAGGTACGCCGCGGTGTACGTCTCGGCGACGGTGAGCCGGTCCGGCCGGCGGGTGCGCTCGGCGGCGTCCCGCATCATCGGGAGCAGCGGCTCGGCCTCGTCGAGCGCGCCGCCGGTGACCAGGAGGCCGACGAGGTTGGCCGTCCACCGGCTCAGGTTGAGCACGTCGCCGTACCGCAGGCAGAGCTCGATCGCCCGGTCGTATGTCTCGATCGCGGACCGGGCGTCGCCGGCCCGGTCGTGCGCCATCGCCTTCTCGCCGAGCAGCGCGCACAGCCCCGCCTCCAGGCCCTGCGCCCGGGCCAACCGCTCCGCCCGGGTGAACCGGTCGAGCGCGCCCGCCAGGTCACCGGCGTGGAGGAGGTCGGCACCCTGGCGGGCCAGCGCGGCGAAGTCGGGGGCGGCGGCGAGGTCCGTCGCGTACCGGGCGGCGAGCCCCGGGTCGGTGGCGACCACCTCCATGACCGCGGTGGCGATGCGCGCGCGGTCGGTGTCGCCGGCCATCGCGGCCACGGCCGCGGCGTTCTGCGCGACGACGCGGGCCTGCCCCACGTAGGCGCGGTCGGCGGCGGCGAGGGCGGTCAGCCGGGGCAGCGCGGTGAGCAGCACGTCCTTCGCCACCGTGACGCGGTCGTTACGCAGCGCGACCTCCGCCGCGAGCAGGTCGAAGTAGGTGGCCAGCCCGGCGTGGCCGGCTTCCGCGGCGAGCGTCCGCCCGGCCGCCACGTCGGCGGGGGCGAAACCCTCGGGGTCGCTGGCGATCCGGTCGTGGACGCGAAACGCGGCGAGCGCGAGGACGGCGTCGGGGCGGCCGTGTAGCAGCCGGGAGACCCGGTCGTAGCACTCCGCCCCGGCGACTCCGGGGCCCACGTACGCCTCGAGAAGCTCGTAGACCGCGTCGGCCTCGTCCGTGCCGATACCGCCGTACGGCGGGGAGCCGGCTACCGACCAGACCAGGTCGGAGTAGGCGTCCTCGTCGCCGTTGGAGGCGATGAAGCGCAGCATCCAGTAGGGCCACGGCTGAGCCGCCGGCTCCGGATGCTGGCCCATTCATTCACCGCCGATGCGAAGAGGCTCCTTCAACATATGACGGATGGGCGCCGGCGGTGAGTCTTGTATGTGCTCGACCACGGGCCGTGGTTGCCCGGCTACCCGAGTGAGGCGCTCGCGGCCGTCACCGTCGGGTAGACATGGAACCGCCGGTCCAGCTCGGTCGTCTGCAGGAGCCGCTTGACGAGCGGGTTGAGGGCGGCGAGGTGGAGCCACCCGCCCTCGGCCGCCGCCCGCTCGTGCACCGAGAGCAGCAGCCCCAGCCCGGTCGAGTCCACGAAGGACACGTCGCGCAGGTCGAGCACCACGTGCGGGTGGGCCTGGAGGGCGTCGTTGAGCCGCTCCTGCATCGGTCCCACGCTCCAGAAGTCGATGACACCCCGCGCGGTGACCACGCTGACGTCGTGGCGCTCCTCCACGTCGACCGCGAGCCCCAACTCACCGTAGGCGTCGCCGGCCGGGTAGCGGCGCCGGTCGGCGTCCAGGCTGTCGTTCGTCACCCATCCCATGACCAACCCCCGTTTCGTGACGGGCGTGGTTGCCCGCCCAAGGGTGGTCTCAAACGGAGATTGTCGGTCAGGGTTCCTCGACCTCGTGGATGGCCGCCTCCTCGGCCGTCGGGGCGCCGCCGGCCGCGCCGGCGTCCATGGCGATCGACGTACCCTCGGTGTCCTCGCGGACGCCCTGGTCCGGCTCGACCAGCCGGCCCACCGGGCCGCCGCCCTCGCCCGTGTCGTACAGCGAGACGGGTGAGTCGGCCCGCGGGTCGACCGGGCCGGTGTCGTCCAGCGGGGTCTCGCCGTCGACGCGGTCGGTGTCGCCGGTGAGCGGATCGGGGTCGAAGGCCTCCGCCTCGATCGGCGACGGGGTGGCGTCGCGGCGTTCGCCGACGTCGCGCATCGCCGGGTCGGGGGCCTCGCGCGTGAGCTTGTCGTCCAGCGACTCGCCCTCGCGCTGCTCCTCGGCGGTGTTGCCGAAGTGGTCGATCCCCTCGGGGTGGTCGTCGCGGTCCAGCGGGATCGCGGCGGGCTCCGGACCGTCCGCCACGCGGACGGACTCGACCTCGTCGCGCGCGGAGGAGTCGTCGTCGGCCACGTCGGGGATGCCGAGCGCCTCGGGATCGGAGAGCAGGTGCGGGTACTCGTCGCTCATGCCGGCTTCCTACCCAGGCCGGGCACCTTTATACGGGCCCGCACGCGCGTTCAGCAGACCAGGATCGCGGGCGTGGCGGCGGACTCGCCGATGGCCTCCATCGCGGCCTCGGGACGCAGCGGCGCCGGTGTCGGCAGGTCCGCCGCCTGCCCGCGCAGGACGCCCGTGGCGTGCCGCACCGGCAGCGGAAACATGCCCAGGTTGGTGGCGGCCGGGTCGACGTGCGCGCGGCGGGCGCCGAAGCGGGCCGCGGCGTGCCACTGCGCCGGGTTGGCCGTCGCCGCCGTGGGCACCCCGAAGCCGTCCACGAGCACGTCGATCGAGCTGAACGTCATGCTGCCGGCCAGCCACCAGCACAGCGCGTTCGCCGAACGGCTGGCCGGGGTCTCGCACCAGTACGGCACGAGGCCGGCGCGCAGCACCTGGGCCGGGTCGAGCAGGCGGCCGCTCTCCACCACGAGCCGGTTGCCGGTCTTGCCGGCGCCGCGCAGCCACCGGCGGTACAGGTCGGCGACCGCCGCGCTGAACGCCTCGGGCGCCGCGTACAGGACGCGGTGCAGGCGCAGCCGGCGGGCCCGGGCCCACGAGCGCACGCTCTCCTCGAAGCCCGCCTCGACGCCGGTCTCCGTGTACCGCTCGGGGCAGGAGACGGAGGGCGGCCGCCAGCGCACCCGGTCCGCGTCGAGGTAGCGCAGCGCCTGGCACAGCTGCGGCCCGGCGTTGCGGAACTCGGCCGCCTCCAGGCCGCTCGCCGGGCTCCCGAGCTGGAACGTGTGGCCGGCGCCCACGTCGAGCGCCGGCCAGGTCCGCATGTCGCGCACGACGATCACGGCGGCGTCCCTCGTCAGGTACGCGGAGAGGAACTCGCGGTACGGGTCGGGCAGGTGCTGCCACCGCGCGTGCAGCGAGATGGTGGAGCCGGCGAGCACGCCGCGCAGCACCGGGTCGTGCACCTGGCGGATGGCGACGGCCGGGTTGGCGGCGAGCAGGCGGGCGGCGACGGCGGCGCCGTGGGTGAGCGCCGCGCTCGGGTCGTCGGGCGAGCCGTCCGGCCACCGCACCGCCATCTCGAACCCGGAGGGCAGCCACGGCACGCCGGCCGCGGCCGCGAGGTGGACGGCGGCGCCGTGCGGGGAGCCGACCACCACCGCGGGGTACTGCCGCCGGGGGTACTGGCCCACCACCCACCGCGCCACCTCTTCGGCGTCGACGCAGTTGGTGGCCGCCACGGGGATGGCCGCCCGGCTGGCGTCGCGCGCGGCGGCCCGGCGCGCGCCGGACGGCAGGACGCCGCCGTAGCGGGCCACCATCGGGCGCCGGCCGAGGTCGCCGCAGTCGCGGCCGTGCAGCGCCCGGGCGGCGGCGGTCACGAGTACCCGGGTCAGGCTGTCCGGGCACACGACCCGATCCGGCGTGGCCGCGGTCGCCGCGGTCGCCCGTGCCGATTCCTCCAACATCACCCACGTCCCTTTTGGTCGCCCGGTCCCGCACGAGATGGCCGCAAACGGGTGGTCAAAACATTGACAACGTTGTGTCGGTTGGGGACCCTGATCCTTGAGAGCGCTCTCTGGGGAGGCCCCGATGTGGCTCGCGATGCTGGGCGTGCTGGCGACACTGGCGGTGCCGGTGCCAGCGGCGGCCGCCGTCTGTTCCGTCCACTGCGACACCCGCGACCCCTCGCTCGCGCGGCAGGAGACGTTTCCCGTGTCTGAGCTGCGACTCAACGGGCGGCGCCTGGTCCTGCACGTGTCCGATGTGGACGGCATGGCGTGGGGCAGCGTCGACGACGGCGTCCCCGGCGACTCGGTCTGGCTCGACCGCACCTGGGGCGACGGCTCCTCGTGGGACGGCCTGCTGGGCAAGGCGAGCATCCCGTCCACCTGGACCGGCACGCGCACGCTCATGTACAACCTCGCCGACCCGGCCGCCCACCGGCGCGGCATGATCCGCGCCTGCGGCGACGCGCGGGGCGTGGCGTGCACGGCCTGGGTACACATGTGGGTCTGCGACGCGGCGTGCGACGGCGCCGGCGCGGACACGGCGGTGGGCGACTCCCAGCCGGTGCCGGAGACCACGCTCGGCGGGCGGCGCTTCGGGCTGCACGTCGACACCCGCGGCCTCGCCTGGGCCACCGTCGCGAATGGACGGTCCGGCGACGAGGTGTGGCTCGACCGCTCGTGGGACGAGGGCGCGTCGTGGCCCGGCGGCTCCTCCCTCGGCCGCACAAGCGTGCCGGCCGGCGCGACCGCCACCCGCACCACGTTGTTCAACACCCGCGACCCACGCTCCCGCCTCTACGGCGGCGCGGTGCGCGCCTGCGGGCGGGCGGTCGAGGGCGCCAACGGCAGCTGCACCGCGTGGGCCCGCCCGGCAACGGACCGGGCGGCCGCCGCCGCGGACGCGCTCGTGTACGCGTACCGCCCGGACACCGCCTGGTGGCCGTCGAGCTGGTGGAACAGCGCGGTCGCCGTCACCACCCTCGCCGACTGGATGGTGCGCACCGGGCGCACCGACTACCGGTGGGTGGTCGACCGCACGTTCGAGGCCAACCGCGGCACGTTTCCGGCCGGCGTGAAGAGCTCCGACCCCATCGAGGGCGACTTCATCAGCCGCGCGATCGACGACGCGGCCTGGTGGGGCCTGGCCTGGGTGCGGGCGTACGACCTGACCGGCGACCGCCAGTATCTCGACACGGCCACGAGGATCGGGTCCTATGTGCACGGTTACTGGGACACCGGCCGGTGCGGCGGCGGGGTGTGGTGGGACCGCGAGCGCACGTACAAGAACGCGGTCACCAACGGCCTCTACATCCGCCTCACCGCCGCGCTGCACAACCGCCTGCCCGGCGACACCGTGTGGCTGGCGCGCGCGGCTGCGGGCTGGCGGTGGTTCACGTCCAGCGGCATGGTCAACGCCTCCGGTCTCGTCAACGACGGCATCACCGCCTCGTGTGTCAACAATGGACAGACAGTGTGGACGTACAACCAGGGCCTCGCGATCGGCGCCGCGGTGGAGCTGTGGCGGGCCACCGGCGACACCGCGCTGCTCGCCTCGGCCCGCCAGCTCGCCGACGCCGCCATCGCCTCGCCCACCCTCACCCGCGACGGCGTATTGACCGAGTCGTGCGACCCGACCGGCTCCTGCGACGACAACCAGAAGCAGTTCAAGGGCATCTTCATGCGCCACCTGGGCGAGCTCGCCACGGTGACCGGCGCGCCCGCGTACGCCACCTACGCACAGCGCCAGTCCGACGCGATCTGGCAACACGACCGCGACCCGCTCAACCGCATCGGCCTGCGCTGGAACGGCGGCACCCCCAACCCCCGCGACTGGCGTACCCAAGCCAGCGCCCTGAGCGCCCTCTATTGACCTCCGGGTCCATGGAGGTTTCCCGGGTCCGCGTCAGCGGCGGGCCGTCGCTCCCGCCGGAGACCGCGGTGGCCGGCGGCTCGCCAGGGCTCGCCGAGATCCCCGGCCTCCGCTGCCACCTCCGCGCACCAAGCCCGCCACGCCCGTCCAGCGGGCTGGCCGTAACGCAGGGTTACACCCATGATCGTTAGCCCAAGTGGTCGCTGTCTGTCGGCGTGTCACAGCCGCATCGGGCGAACGATCATCGCTGCGTCCAGCTGATGGACCGACTCTTCCAGAGAGCAGGACAAGCCAACGGATTATGGGCAACCGCGCCGCCCGGTCCCGCGCCCGCATGATCGTTCGCCCGAAATCCGCACTCTGGTCGGCGTGTCATCCGGCTATCGGGCGAACGATCATCCGTGCCGGCACCAGTCCAGGACCGGCTGGTCGACGACAGGAACGGCAGCTGCCATTTCGGCGAGCGCCAAGCCAGGAGCCGGCGCCTGGCTTATGCCGTGGAGGCGGTTACTCGCCGCGACGAGGCCGGCTGGTTGTGCGCCGACCGGACCGCGGCGAGGGACATTGTGGACAGAACGCTCACAACCGATCCGTTCAATTTGTTTATCGGAAGCGCCGCTGGCCGCCCACTTAAATTGGGCATGATCGATTGCGGGGCGGGCAGAAATTTCTTGGTGGCTTCGGGATAATTGTTTCATGCGGCAGCTTCAGTTGTTCAACTCGTCCGCGCTCGCCGAAATGCGTGACCGGACCGCGTCGCGTAGTTATTCCCCGGCGGCTGAGGAGTTTCGTCGTGAGCACGAGCGTCATCGGGCCTGGGGTTTGCTCCAGCGTCATGGCCATCGTCGGCGGCTGCTTCGGCTGCGTGACGGCTCCGGTGCCTCGCCGGTGGTAGGCCCCCCGCACCGGGGCCGCCCGTCAGGCTCAGCTCGACACCCGGCGTCCGCGGCTACCGTAGTTGAGCAGCACAAACGCCCGGCGTCGGGTAGAGAGCCGGGCCGAGATACGCCGCCGACCGGTCGAGGGTCCGCACGTCACGGCCGGGCCGCCGTCGACGCCGCGGCAACCGCCGGGCGAGGTCAGTCCACCTGTGCCGGGCAGGGCCGCGGTCGCGACCACGTCGAGCCGGCTCGACGGCCGGTGTCGGCGGCGGACAAAACCGCGTCGGTCAAGTCATCGATTCACCAATCGTCGCCTGTGTCAGGTCGAAAAGCCCCGGGCCTCGGATTAGGCCGCGCCTATCGCAACCAGATCACCGGCCGACCGGTAATCGTATTGATGTCGCGCTGAGATTGGCGACCCATCGTCCGGAAAGCTCGCCGAGGTGGCCGGAAAAGCGCGATTCAGTCATCGATCTCAGGCCGGTGGAAACATTCCGGCCGCGCGTAGCGCGGGAGCGGGCGACGGTGATTTGTCGGCCGTATGGCCGGTCGTCCAGCACGGGACGACCGTGGGGTCGTCGCCTTCCCGGGACCGATCGACGAAAGGCGTGGCCCGAGCGTGCCCTCGACCGGACGGGCGAACGTTGCGGGTGGTCCACCGCTGCTTCCCCTTCGGCGGCCACCGGGGTGGCCGCCTGCTCGCCGCGACCAGCGGCGCCCGGGTCAGGCCGCGGCAGCAGGAGTCCGGGCCCGAGGCCACCCACCCTAAGGCGATCATGAGCCGGGTCCACGCTCCCATCCGTTGTGCCGCAGGCACCGCCGTGGCGGTCACTGGGGGCAACGAAACCCTCCGGCGATCTTCCCACCGGGCGCTACATGATCCCCGTCGCGTCCGACCGCCGCACCGACTGGCCCGCACACCCCCACACCGCCCGCCGAGCCGGCAGCAGCAGACAACGTGGACCAAACACCGACGCCGAGCGGTATGAGCCCGTGGGCTTGGTGCGCGAGCTGGCAGCGGGGGCCGGGGATCTCGGCGAGCCCTGGCGAGCCGCCGGCCACCGCGGTCTCCGGCGGGAGCGGCGGCCCGCCACTGACGCGGACCCGGGAAACTCCTTTGGAACTCTATGGCCGGCCTAAAGGGACCAGCTTGTGGACGGACGGTCGTGGGTTCTGGGAGCATCGGCAGGCTGGTTCGGCGAGAGGAGTGTCCCCATGGCTCGACGTCGGGTGGTTCGTGTCGCTGTGGGTGTGGGCGCGGCCGTCACTTCGTTGGTTGTCGCCGCGCCCGCTTCCGCCGCGCCTGGTGTGGGCTCCTCCGGGCTCGGCGACCCGTACTTTCCGCTGGCCGGCAACGGTGGCTACGATGTGCGCCACTACTCGCTCGACCTCGACTACGTGCGGGCTACCAACCACCTCGACGCGTCCGCGGTCATCACGGCGCGGGCCATGCGGGACCTGCGGCGGTTTGACCTCGACCTGCGGGGCTTCGACGTTACGCGGGTGACGGTCAACCTGCTGCCCGCCTCGTTCGCGCGGGACGGGCAGGAGCTGGTGATCACGCCGAAGGTGCCGCTGCGGCGGGGCAAGACGTTCTTCGTGAAGGTTTACTACCAGGGCGAGCCTACCGAGGTGATCGACCCTGACGGCAGCAGCGAGGGGTGGGTGCCCACGGCCGACGGCGCCTTCGTCGTCAACGAGCCGCAGGGCTCCCCGGGCTGGTACCCGGCCAACGACAACCCGCGCGACAAGGCCACCTACGACATGGCCATCACCGTGCCGAAGGGCATCACCGCGATCGGCAACGGGCGGCTGCTGTCCAGGCGCGACCACGGCGGCAAGACCACCTGGCGGTGGTACGAGGACTCGCCGATGGCCCCCTACCTCGCGACCGCCAGCAACGGCGTCTTCGAGCTGCGGACCAGCAGGGCCGGCCGCATCCCGCTCTACCACGCGGTCGACCCGACGGAGGTGCCCAACGGTGCATTCGAGCGGCTGGCGGCCGAGGCCGAGGTCATCGAGTTCTTCTCCGGTCTGTACGGGCCGTACCCCTTCAGCAGCGGCGGCGCGGTGGTCGACCACGCGCCCGAGGTCGGATACGCGCTGGAGTCGCAGACGAAGGTGCAGTACGACAGCACGCCCGATCCCAGCACGGTGGTGCACGAGATCTCCCACCAGTGGTTCGGCGACTCGGTGAGCCTGACCGTGTGGCCGGACATCTGGCTCAACGAGGGCTTCGCCACGTTCTCCGAGTGGATCTACGACGAGCGGCACGGCGGGCCGACCGCTCAGGCTTCGTTCGACGAGGTGTACGCGCGGCCGGCGACCAACTCGATCTGGACCCGGCCACCGGGCGATGTGGGCGGTCCGGAGTTCCTCTTCTCCGGCACGGTCTACATCCGGGGCGCGGCCACGCTCCAGGCGCTGCGCGTGAAGATCGGCGACAAGACCTTCTTCCGCGTCCTCAGGGAGTGGTACCAGCACAACCGCGACGGCAACGTGACGACCGCCGACTTCGTGCGCCTGGCCGAAAAGCGCAGCGGCCAGCAGCTCGACGCGTTCTTCGACGTCTGGCTGTACCAGCCGGCGAAGCCGACCACCTGGTAGTGGTCGGCCACGACGGCTACGGGCGCAGTCCGGCCGGCTCAAAGGGGCGGTCGGCCGACGGGCGCGCGAGCCAGCGGGGCAGCCACCAGTTCGCGGGGCCGAGCAGCGTCATCACGGCCGGCACGAGGATCAGGCGCACGACGGTGGCGTCGAGGAGCACGGCGGTGGCCAGGCCCAGGCCCAGCATCCGGGCGAAGGGTGACGGGTCGAAGACGAAGGCGAGGAACACCGCGCCCATGATGAGCGCGGCCGACGTGATGACCCGCCCGGTGGCGGCGATGCCGCGGGCGACCGAGCCGGCGGTGTCGCCCGTCCTGTCGTACGCCTCGCGGACGCGGGACAGCAGAAACACCTCGTAGTCCATCGACAGTCCGAAGAGGACGGCGAAGAAGATGGTCGGCAGCGGCGAGGGGATGACGAGTGTCTCCTCCAGGCCGAACAGCTCCTTGAGCCACCCCCACTGGAAGACCGCGACGATCACGCCGTAGGCGGCGCCGATCGACAGCAGGTTCATCACGATGGCCTTGAGCGGCACGAGCACCGACCGGAAGACGAGCATCAGCAGCACGAACGACGCGGCGAGGATCGCGCCGACGAAGATCGGCAGGGTGCGCGTGAGCTGCCGGCTGAGGTCGTCGGTCATGGCGGTGAGGCCGGAGACGGAGGCGTTCGCGGGGACCAGGTCGCGGATGCGTTCGAGCGTCCGGGACGTCTCGGCGTCGGCCGGCGCGGTGGTGGGGATGACGCGGAGGACGACCGCGTCCCCGCCGGGCGAGGCCTGCGGCTCGCCGACCGAGGCGATGCCGGGGTCGCCGGCGACGCGCTGGGACAGCCCGGCGATGTCGGCGGCGCCCGCACCGGGGCGGCGCAGGTCCACGACCAGGAGCAGCGGGCCGTTGACCCCCGGGCCGAAGCCCTCGGCCAGCAGGTCGTACGCGCGCCGGTGGCTCATGGCCGTCGAGTCGCCCCCGGCGTCCGGAAAGCCGGTCCGCATCGTCAGCGCCGGGGTGGCCAGGGTGAGCAGGAGCGCGGTGGCCGCGAGGAGGTACACCCACGGACGCCGGGACACGTGGTTCGCGAGGCGCCACCAGCCGTCGCCCCGCGCCCGCCGGCGGCGCAGCGGCAGCCGGCCGCGGTCGATGCGGTCGCCCAGCAACGCGAGCAGCGCGGGCAGCAGCGTCAGGGCGGCGGTGGCGGCGCCGAGCACGACGAGCGCGGTGCTGATCCCGATCGAGATGAGGAAGCCCGTGCCGGTCAGCGCCAGCGCCAGCATCGCGACGACGATGGTCCCGCTGGCGAACAGGATGGCGGTACCCGCCGAGGCCATGGCGTCGCCCAGCGCGGCGGTGTTGTCCCGGCCCGCGGCGCGGTGCTCGCGGTAGCGGGCGGTGACGAACAGGGCGTAGTCGATACCCACGCCGAGCCCGATCATCGCGGCGATCACCGGCGCGACGGACGAGACGTCCATGGCGTTGGCCAGCAGCGCGATGGCGCCGGCGCCAGCGGCGACGACGAGCAGCGCGAGCACGATCGGGACCAGCGCGGCCACCACCGTGCCGAACGCGACGAGCAGCACGATCAGCGCCGCCACGATGCCGGCCGCCTCCGCGCCCGAGGTCGACGTCTCGGCGTTGATGTACGCCGCGTCGCCACCCAGCTCCGCCGTCAGGCCGGCCTGGCGGGCGGGCTCCAGCGCGCCGGCTATCGCCTTGAAGGGGCCCGTGCCGATGGCGGTCGCCTCCTCGTCGAAGGTGATCTCGGCGTACCCGATGCGGCCGTCGGGCGAGACGGTGCCGGCGGTGAACGGGCTCGCCACCGCGGTGACGTGCTCGGTGGCGGCGATCCGCCCGACCGCGGCGTCGACGGCGGCCCGGTGGCCGTCCAGGCGCTGGCCGTCGGGCACGGCGAAGACCGCCAGCGCGGTGCCGCCGGCCGCCTCGGGGAACCTCTCTTCGAGCAGGTCCATCGCCCGCTCGCTCTGGCTGCCGGGAGCGACGAAGTCGTCGGCGAACGCGCCGCCCGCCGTACCGGCCAGCGCGATGATGGCGGCCGCGGCGACGAGCCAGGCCGCGACGGTGGTCCAGGGACGGCGGGCGCTCGCCGCGCCGACGCGCCGGGTGAAGGAGTTCATGGCCGCCATCGTGGGCAGCGGGGCGGGGCGCGGTCTTCCGGCGCGGGAGGGTCCACCCCCTCCCCCGCCCGGCGGGAGGCCGGGCCCGCCGCCTCCGCCCGGCGGCGGATGACGGCGCGGCGCGCGCTGCCTTACCGTGAGCGACGATGAATCGGACCCGCAGCTTCCGTGGCCCGTTCGCCCGCTGGCCGGGGGCGTCCGACGCCGCGCTCGCCGCGGTGCTGCTCCTGACGACCCTGTTCGTGACGGAGGGCGAGGGCGACGCGCCGGAGCTCCGCTCGATCACCGAGGTCCCGCCCGTCGCGGCCGTGGTCTACATGATCGCCGCGGCCGCGCTCTACCGGCGCCGCCGCGCGCCCGTCGCGGTCCTCGGCGTGGCGCTCGCCGGCTGGCTCGTCGCGCTGCCGACCGACGACTCCAACCTGGGCCTGATCACGATCTTCGCGCTGTACGGCGTTGGTCGCTACTCGACGGACCGGCGGCGGAGCCTGGCCGGCCTGGCCGCCGCGGCGGCGGTGCTCACCCTCGACGGCCTCGTCCTGTCCACTCCGTGGTCGGCGACCGGCTTCGGGGTCGTGTTCTTCTTCGTGATCTGGTACATCGGCCTGCGCATGGCCTCGCGCGAGGAGCGCGCCGCCCAGCGCCGCCGCCAGCAGGTCGACCAGGCGCGCCGGATCGTCGCCGAGGAACGCACCCACATCGCCCGCGAGCTGCACGACGTGGTGGCCCACCAGGTGAGCATGATGACGGTGCAGGCCGGGGCGGCCCAGGCCGTCGCCGCCGCCGATCCGGAACGCGCCCGCGAGGCGATGGCCGCGGTCGAGCATGCCGGCCGCCAGGCGCTCGACGAGCTGCGCCACCTGCTGGGCGTGCTCCGCCCGGAGACCGAGGGGAGCGGCCTCGGCCCGCAGCCCGGCCTCGCCAACCTTCCCCGGCTCGTCACGCAGCTCCGCGCCGCGGGGCTGTACATCGAGATCACCGACGCCTCGCGGACCGAGCTGCCCACCCGGGTACAGCTCTCGGCCTACCGCATCGTCCAGGAGGCGCTGACGAACGTCCTCAAGCACGGCGGCCCCGGCACCCGCGCCGAGGTACACCTGCGCGAGGACGGCAAGGACCTCACCATCGAGGTGCTCGACCACGCCCCGCCGTCGGCGACCCGCCCGCAGGCGGCCGCCGGCCACGGGATCATCGGGATGCGGGAGCGCGCGACCCTGCTCGGCGGCAGCCTGGAGACCGGCCCGCGACCGGACGGTGGCTTCCGGGTCCACGCCCGCCTCCCCCTGACGGGTGAGCCGGCATGACGATCAGCGTCGTGGTCGCCGACGACCAGGCCCTGGTACGCGGCGGCTTCTCCATGATCCTGGGCGCGCACGCCGACATCGAGGTGGTGGCCGAGGCGGGCACCGGCATCGAGGCGATCGACGCCGCCCACCGCCACCACCCGGACGTCGTGCTCATGGACATCCGCATGCCCGAGCTCGACGGCCTGGAGGCCACCGCGCGGATCCTGCGGGACGCCGACTGGCCGGTGCGGATCCTGATCCTCACCACGTTCGACCCCGACGAGTACGTCTACCAGGCGCTCCGGGCGGGCGCGAGCGGCTTCGTGCTCAAGGACATCCCGCCGCACGAGCTGGCCACCGCCGTACGCACGATCGCCGACGGCGGCGCGCTCATCGCCCCGTCGATCACCCGCCGCCTGATCAGCCGCTTCGCCGCACGCCCAGGCGTCAACACCGCCGTCGCCGACCGCCTGCACCGCCTCACCGACCGCGAACGCGAGATCGTCACCGGCGTCGCCCGCGGCGCCACCAACACCGAGATCGCCGAGCAGCTCTACATCGGACCCGCCACGGTCAAGTCACACGTCTCCAGCATCCTCACGAAACTCGGCCTCCGCGACCGCGCCCAGATCGTCGTCTTCGCCTACGAGAGCGCCCTAGTCGAGCCCGGCACCCAAGACATCGGCCACTGACGCGGTGGTTTCGGCCGTGGCTATGGAGTTTCAAGAGGATTTCCCGGGTCCGCGTCAGTGGCGGGGGGGGGCGCCCCCCCCCGGCCCCCGGGGCCGGCGGGCCGCGCCGGCGCGCCGCGGGCCCCCGCCCCCCCCCCCCCCCCCCGCCCCCAACCC
>Ga0081539_10000486_pt1 | contig 84009 bp, 73 predicted proteins | sample TabmetS4T2R2_FD_71023 | JGI IMG/M metagenome (GOLD analysis project Ga0081539, IMG submission 71023) | Tabebuia heterophylla rhizosphere microbial communities from the University of Puerto Rico - S4T2R2 | ecosystem: Host-associated > Plants > Roots > Rhizosphere ...
CCCGATGAAGCAGGAAAATGCGGTATTCGATGCCGTCGGCTTCGTCGTCGGACGAGACCACGCCGGCGAGCATATTCCACTCGCTGGATTCCACGCCGGATGAAAACGGCCAGTGGCCGCTTAGCGTGTAGCCGCCCTTGGTCTTGCGGGCGCGGCCGGCCGGAAAGATGAAGGACGAGGCGATCAGCGCGTTGACGTCCCTGCTCCACACCGCCTCCTGCGCGCGTGGATCGAACATGCCGAGCATCCAGTGGTGGCTGGAGAGATTGGCAAAATTCCACGCCACCGACGCATCGGCCTGGCCGAGCGCATCGGCGCAATCGACGAGGGCGACATAATCGAGTTCCGAGCCGCCGACGCGCTTGGGCTGCAGGATGCGGAACAGGCCGGTATCGTGCAGCGCGCGCTCGGTCTCCGGCGGCAGGCGGCGCAGCGCCTCGGTGCGGGACGCGCGCTCGCGCAATTCCGGGATCAGCGCCCGCGCGCGTGCGACCATGTCGGCATAACCGTCGGCGCCCTGTCCCGAGACAAGGCGGACGTCAGGCTTGCGGGTGGTTCCGGCCATCTGCGCATCCTCGCCCGGCGCGGTTCAGCCGGACGGACGCAGTGTACGCCCGGATAGCAGCCGATCAAGAGAGCAGGCCGGCATGCCGCCATTCCGTGGTTGTTCCTGTTGGCGACCGTTCAGCGAATTTTCCGGAAGAAGTCCCGCACTTCCTTCACGAACAGCTCGGGCTGCTCGAATGCGGCGAAATGGCCGCCCTTCGGCATCTCGCTCCAGTGCGTGATGTTAGCGAAACCCGCTTCCATCCACTTTCGCACGGGCGTCACGATCTCCTTGGGGAACACGGCCACGCCCGTCGGTACTTTTACAGTGTGTGCCGTCCGCCGCGTCGGACCAAAGCTTTCCCAGTACAGGCGCGCGGAGGAAGCCGCGCTCGCGGTGACCCAATAGAGCATGACGTTGTCGAGCAGCTCATCGCGCGAGAAAATGTTTTCGGGATGGCCGTTGCAATCGGTCCAGGCCCAGAACTTTTCCAGGATCCCCGCCGCCTGCCCGCTCGGCGAATCCGTCAACGCATAGCCGAGCGTCTGCGGGCGCGTCGATTGCTGCTTGGAATAGCCGGAGTCCCAATCGGCATAGTATTTGATGCCTTCGAGCGCCCGCGTCTCCTCCGCCGTCGGTTTGCCCTCGACATTGGGCCGCGTTCCCATCGCAAGCGTGATGTGAATGCCGGCGCAGTGATCGGCATCGAGCGCGCCGATTGCCGTCGTCACCGCCGAGCCCCAGTCGCCGCCCTGCGCGCCGTACCGCGCATAGCCCAAACGATCCATCAGCACGGCCCAGGCTCTTGCGATGCGATCGATGCCCCAGCCTGTTGTAGTTGGCTTGCCCGAGAAGCCAAAGCCTGGCAGCGAAGGACACACGACGTGGAACGCATCCGCCGCATTGCCGCCGTGCGCGACGGGATCGACCAGCGGCTCGATCACCTTATGAAATTCGACCACCGAGCCCGGCCATCCATGGGTGATGATCAGCGGCATGGCCTGCGGATGCGGCGAGCGGGCATGGATGAAGTGGATGCCGAGCCCATCGATCTCCGTCGTGAACTGCGCGAGGCGGTTGAGCGCGGCCTCGCGCTTGCGCCAGTCATATTGCTCGGCCCAGTAGCCGCAGACATCCTTGATCCATTGCAGCGGCGCGCCCTGGCTCCAATCACCGACCAGCTCAGCCTCCGGCCAGCGCGTATTGCGCAGCCGCGATCTCAGATCGGTGAGGACGGCATCGGGGACCGCGATGCGAAACGGGCTGAGGGCACTCATGCACGCGCCTTCCTTATTTCTCGTCCTTCAACATCGCGAGAATGCGGTCTGCTTCAGTGCGCCAGTCCGTGCTGCGGGCGAATTCCTTCGTGCCCCTCGCGCCGAACAATCCGTCATCGGCGAGATCGGCAATCCAGGCCTGGCGTTCGGCGGTGCCTTGCGCCGACCATGGCGTGAGCCCCGCCTCGCGCACGGTCTCGGCGACCTCGCGCACTTCCTCGGCGCGGCGGCGGCCGTGCTCGATCACACGCTGGAAAAAATAAGCGCCCTGCTTCTCCCAATCGATGCCGGGATAGGTTTCCTTCAGCGAAGCGAGCACCGCATCCTCGACGCCATAGGCGCGCGCGGTGGTGAAACTCTCGATCACCATCGCCTCCAGCCCCTTGATCATGATGCTGCGGCACATTTTCACCGCGGAGGCCACGCCAAGCTGCTCGCTCGACACCTTGGCGTCGAAGCCGAGCGCCACCAGCAGCGGCGCGAGCTCCTTTGCGCCACCGCCGCCGAGCAGCAGCGGCACCTTGATGCGATAAGGCGGCACCGAGGTCATCACCGCGCCCTCGACATAGCGGCCGTGGGCGCCGTCGATCAGCGCGGCCGCGCGCTGCTTGGCGCCGGGCGAGGCCGAATTGAAATCGAGATACCAGGTGCCCTGCCGGATCGCGGGCGCGCAGGCTTCCGCGACAGGAACGGCTTGGCTCGCGGTGACGGCGGAAATGACCAGGTCGCACCGACCGGAGAGCTCGGCGTGCGATCCGGCAAGCTGAACGCCAATCCCTGCGGCGTGCTCGCGCAACGGCCCGGCGCGATCGTCGTCGAGCTTGATGTCGTAGGCCGCGACGCCAACGCCTGCCTTGCGCAGGTCTTCGGCGAGGATTCGGCCGACTTCGCCATAGCCGACAAGGCCGACCTGCCAGCCTTTGAGATCACCATACATTATTCTTGCGCGCCTCCGCCGTTTTGCGGCGGAGCGTAGCCGCATTGCCTGATGAGATCGAGTGCGAAGCTATGCCGCCAGCACCCGGCAGATCTTCAGCGCGTCGGCAGCCACTGCATCGACGCTGCGCGCGTAACCGCTCCGGATCCATTCCTTGGCGATCTGCACCACGCCGCCGACCACGCCGGCGCGCACCAGTTCGCCCGGCTTCCGCTTGATGTCGCTGTCGGGCGCCACCATCCGCGCCAGCACTTCGCCGAACTGGACCAGCAATGCGCCCCACACCGCATCCACCGCCGGTCCGACCCGCGCGATCTCGATCACGAACAGCCGGGCGCCATCCGGATCGTCCTTCAGGGTCTGGTAATAGGCCCGCAGCACGGCATGGCCGCACTCCTCCGCCGTGCCGTTGTGCGCCTTGCGGACCTCCTCCAGGCAGTTGAACACCCGGCGCGAGACCGTATCGAACGCCGCCACCAGCAAGGCCTCGCTGTTGGCAAAGGATTCGTAGAAATATCGCTCGGTGAGACCCGCAGCCTCGCACACCGCCTTGACCGTGGTGTTGCGGTAGCCTAGCTCGCCATAGGCGCGGATCGCCCCCTCGATCAGCCGCTCGCGCCGGGCCAGCCGCCGCTCGTCCGCTGATAAACCTGCATAGTTTCGTGCCCGCGCTGTCGTCATGCTCTCCCCGGATCAACCGCTTGACATAGCATATTGTCAGATGCTTTAATCTGACAATACCACGTGTCAGAAAACAATAGCAAATATAACAGGACACGCTTAGCCTGATTGCTCAAGGGAGTGAACTATGCAGGAGCATGTGTCGGCGCGAACCATGGCGGGCAGCGCGTCCGACGTCACCCCTTTCAAGCCGGCGGCGCAGACCGATTTCGACGTCGTCATCGTCGGCGCGGGCCTGTCCGGCATCGGAGCTGCGTTCCATCTGCAGCGCGACTGCCCGAAGAAATCCTTTGTCATCCTGGAAGGGCGCGACACGCTGGGCGGCACCTGGGATCTGTTCCGCTATCCCGGCATCCGATCCGATTCCGACATGAACACGCTCGGCTTCCGCTTCCGCCCCTGGCGCGGCGAGAAGGCGATTGCCGATGGTCCTTCCATCCTCACTTATCTGAACGACACCGCGCGTGAAAACGGCATCGATCGCAAGATCCGCTACCACCACAAGGTCAAGCGCGCGTCGTGGTCGACACCGGAGGCGCGCTGGACGCTGGATGTCGAAGGTCCCGACGGCCCTCTCACCTTCACCTGCAACTTCCTGCAGATGTGCAGCGGTTACTACGACTATGACGCCGGCTACATGCCGGGCTGGCCGGGCATGGAGCGCTTCAAGGGACAGACCATCCATCCGCAGAAATGGCCCGAAGATCTCGATTACGCGGGAAAACGCGTCGTGGTGATCGGCAGCGGCGCCACCGCGGTGACGCTGGTGCCCGCGATGGCCGAGACGGCCGCGCATGTCACCATGCTGCAGCGCTCGCCGACCTATATGGTGTCGCGCCCGGCAAAGGACGTGATCGCCAACTGGCTGCGCGCAAAACTGCCGGACAAGCTGGCCTATGGGCTGACGCGCTGGAAGAACATCCTCTTGCAGATGTATTTCTACAATCTGGCGCGCAAGAAGCCGGAAGGCGCCAAGGCGCGGCTGATCGAGATGGCCAAGGCGGAGCTTGGCGACCGCATTGACATGCAGAAGCATTTCACGCCGCGCTACAACCCGTGGGACCAGCGGCTGTGCCTCTTGCCTGACGGCGACATGTTCAAGGTGATCCGCGAAGGAAAAGCTTCCGTCGTCACTGACGAGATCGAGAACTTTACCGAGACCGGCATCAAGCTGAAGTCCGGCGAGGAGCTTCCTGCCGACATCATCGTCACCGCCACCGGTCTCGTGATGCGGCTGATGGGCGGCGCGCACGTCGTGGTCGACGGCAAGCTCATCAATCCCGGCACGACGCTGAGCTACAAGGGCATGATGTTCTCCGACATCCCGAACCTCGCCTCGACCTTTGGCTACACCAATGCCTCCTGGACGCTGAAGGCGGATCTCACCGCCGAATACATGTGCCGCATCCTCAGGCATATGGATCGCGGCGGCTATGCCTATTGCACGCCGCGCAATGTCGATCCCGAGGTGATCCCGGATGCGACGCCGCCGCTGTCCTCCGGCTACATGCAGCGCGCCAAGGACGTGCTGCCCAAGCAGGGCTCGAAGCGGCCGTGGAAGCTGTACCAGAACTATGCCAAGGACATGCTGGCGCTGCGCTTTGGCAAGGTCGATGACGGTGTCCTGATCTTCAGCAAGCCCGCGCAGCCGGCTGCCCAGCGCCTGCGCGCGTAAGCCGCGGTCGCGCCGCACCGGCGGCGCGGCTATACTTGATCCCAATTCCCCCGGAGGGTTTTTCATGGCTTTCCTGCTCGGACTGATCCTGCTGCTTGCCCTAATCATCGCGGGCCTGGTCTGGTTCACGGCTAATACCGCCAAGCGCGTCGAGGCAATGCTGCCGCCGCGCGGCCAGTTCATGGACATTGACGGGCAGCGCATCCATTACACCGACACTGGCGGCAGCAAGCCGCCGATCGTCATGATCCACGGCCTCGGCGGCAACCTGATGCATTTCGGCTACGCCATGGCCGACAAGCTCGCGGCCGATTATCGCGTCATCCTGGTCGACCGCCCCGGCGCCGGTTATTCGACGCGGCCCGAGGACACGTCCGCCACGCTGACCGCGCAGGCCAAGACCATCGCGACCCTGATCCGCCGGCTCGGGCTGAAGCAGCCGCTGCTGATCGGGCATTCGCTCGGCGGCGCGCTGTCGCTGGCGATCGCGCTCGATCATCCCGATTGCGCCGGAGGCCTGGCGCTGATCGCGCCGTACACGCATGCCACGAAGGTTGTGCCCGAGGTGTTCCAGGGTCTCGTCGTGAACTCGCCTTTGGTGCGCAAGGCGATCGCCTGGACCGTCGCGGTGCCGCTCGGCATTCGGCGCGGGCCCGTCGTTCTGAAGGAAGTGTTCGCGCCGGAGGCCGCGCCCGCCGATTTCCCAATGCGTGCGGGCGGACTGCTTGGCCTACGGCCGGTCGCTTTCTACAACACCTCCACCGACCTGATGGCGGCGGGCGACACGGTGATGGACTATATGGCGCGCTACAAGAGCCTCGGCATTCCCATGGCCATGCTGTTCGGCCGCGGCGACCGCGTCCTCGACTATCGCGGCCAGGGCGAGGCGATGAAGATCGTCTGCCCCGCGCTCGATCTGGAGTTGGTGGAAGGCGGCCACATGCTGCCGATGACGCAAGCCGACCGCTGCGTCGCACTGGTGCGGCGGGTGGCGGAGCGGCTATCGGCAGCGCAGGCGGCGTAGGACTGAGGGCGCCTGGTCGCGGTCGCAGCGCTCAGCTCGCTCCGCGCAGCTGATTGTAGAGCGTGAACGCGCGCTCCTTGACCTTGGTGTTGATGTTGTCGAGGGTCAGTTCACCGGCGGCGAATTGGGAGCCGGGGAATACGAAATAGAGCACGTCCTGCTCCACGCTCGCATTGCGGACTTTCGAGCAAAAGCCGTTCGCATCACGCTTGCAGGGATCGGGACAGGCCGGCTGCAGCGATTCATGAACCCGGATCGAGGCTTCGCCGATTTTCGGCACCGGACCGAGATCGGCGCAGATGGCAGCCGTGATCATGTCCTTGAAGATGACGATGGCGACATCCCCGATCTTGACGGCCGGATCGAACGGTCCGGTCTTGGCCTCGTTGAGCGGCAGAACGATGTAGGGCACGATCTCGGCGGGCACACTCTTGCCGTTGGCAAAACGAAAACTCGTGACGTTCTGCCCGCTGGGATCGAGCTGTTTTCCCGTCTTGTGGCCGCGTCCGGCCGCGGGACCGTCGGTGTCGATCCCCATCTTCGCGCTCCAGAAAACGGCGCGTGGCGCCGAGCCGTTGCCGGGAAAGGCAAGCAGCGCCTTGCATTTGCTGGGATCGCGATTGTTTGGCTTGCGATCAAATTGGTCGTAACGCCGTTTGGCGTCCGGCGCGAAATTGACGGCGGTATCGAACGGAACGCCGGCAACCTGGCGGCGTGAGGCAGCTGGTGGACGGAATGCCATGATGACCTCCCCGAATTCCTGTCCCTGTCAAATCTCGCCCTGTCGGCGCGAGGTCTGCACTCTACCGGCAGTTGATTCAGAGCGTCTAGTGATCTGCCCCACAAAGCGGCATTTTTCGCTGCCGATCATGCACGCAATGACTTTAGCGCTGTCATTGCGAGCGAAGCGAAGCAATCCAGCTTCTTCTTGCTCTCGGCACCATGGATTGCTTCGTCGCTATCGCTCCTCGCAATGACGGTGGATTCGGGTCGGGCATCCTCACCACAGCGACGCGCGCGCCCGCTCCGGCCATTCCCTGTCGTATTTCTCGCCGCCGACCGTGTTGTCGCTCATGCTGGCGAGGATCTCGCCGGGCGTCGGCAGTGCTTTGGGATCGACGCGCTTGTCGGGATTCCAGAGATCGGAGCGCACGATGGCGCGGGCGCACTGGAAGTACAATTGCTCGATCGTCATCACCATCACGGTGCGCGGCTTCTTGCCGTCCATCGCGAACGAGGCGAGCAAGTCCGGATCGGTGGAGAGATGGGCGCGGCCGTTGACGCGCAGCGTGGTGCCGGAGCCGGGGATCAGAAACAGCAGCGCCACGCGGGGATCGCGCACGACGTTGCGCAGCGAATCGATGCGGTTGTTGCCGCGGCGATCCGGCATCATCAGCGTCTTGTCGTCGTGGATGCGGACGAAGCCGGCTAGATCGCCGCGCGGCGAGCAGTCGAGCCCCTCCGGCCCGCTGGTGGCGAGCGCGGCGAACGGCGATTTCTCGATCAGGACGCGGTAGGGCGGCGTGACGCGGTCGGCGACCTTCACCGTGGAGGCGTCATTGGGAAAGCCGTAGATGGCTTCCAGCTGCTCGACCGTCGTGATCATCGTCATTATCAGCTCCAGAATCCCCCTACTCGTCCCACTTGGCGCCGGCAATGATGCGCAGCAACTGCCGGGCGTGATAGTCGGCGCTCGACACGTTGACAATGGTGGCATCGGGCTCGGCATCGGCGTCGTCGACCTTGCGGGCGAGGCGTTGTGCGATGTTGCCGTCGCTGCCGCGCTTGCGCATCGCAAGCCGCGCGGCGAGCACGTCCGCCGGCGCGGTGATGGCGACCACCACGACATTGGCATAGGCGTGGCGCAGCGCCGAGATGACGGTGCGCGAGACATTGGCGACCACGGTGCGGCCGGCGCGGATGTCGTCCTCGATGCTGCGCGGCAGGCCGTAGGCGTGGCCATGGGCTTCCCAGTGGATCGCGAAGGCGCCGCGCGCCTGGGCCTCGCGAAAGCCTTCAACGCTCATCTGCTCGTTGTCTTCCGCGCTGGAGGCTTGGCGCGTCACCACGCGCCGCGCGAACACGATGTTCCTGTCGTCGGCGCAGGCGGATTTTGCCAGATCCAGCAGCGTGTCCTTGCCGGCGCCGCTGGGTCCGACCACCAGCACGAGCTTGCCGGGCCCGATGGCGGTATTGGTCTCCGGTATGATCAGTGCTTCGCTCATGCCACCCGCCGCCCTTCCCGCCAGACGCTGCGCACCACCGGGGTGTTGCGCGCCACATGCACGCGGATAACATCCGCGCGTTTTCCCACCGCGATCTCGCCGCGGTCGGCGAGCCCCACCGCCTCAGCGGGCGTCTTGGTCACGGTGCGAACCGCCGACGCGAGATCGATCGCCGGCACATCGCGCGGCAACTGCAGCGCCGCCATCAAGAGGCTCGAGGGGATGTAATCCGAGGAGAGAATGTCCAGCACGCCCTCGCGCGCGAGATCGATCGCGGCGATGTTGCCGGAATGCGAACCGCCGCGCACCACATTCGGCGCGCCCATCAGGATGTCGATGCCGGCCTCATGCAGGCCGCGCGCGGCTTCCTTGGTGGTCGGGAATTCCGCCACCGCGACGCGGTCGCGGACGGCGTCCGCCACGTTCTCCTCCGTCGTGTCGTCATGGCTGGCGAGCGGGATCCCGTATTCGTGCGCAAGTGCTACGATGGCGCGCATGTTGGTTTCGGCATAGGCCTGCTGATAGGCAAAGCGCCGCGCGAACAGCACGTCGAGCTCGGCATCGGTCATGCCGCCGCCCTTGCCGCGGTAATAGTCGCGCAGCTTCACCTCGTCGCGGAACTGGCGCTGGCCGGGCGTGTGATCCATCAGCGACATCAGCCGCACGTCGGGACGGTGGATCAGCTCCTTGGCCTCCTCGACCACGTCGGGCATCGGGATTTCGCAGCGCAGATGCAGGAAGTGATCAGCGCGCAAGAGGTCCGCCTCGCGCGCCTCGGTGATGGCCGCGGCCAGAATACCGGCGCGGCCGTCGACATCCTCCGCGCCGTCCTCGCGCCAGACGCGCAAGGAATCCAGCACCGTGGTGATGCCGCAGGTGGCGAGCTGGCCGTCATAGGAGACGACGGCAGCGGTCGCATCCCAAAACACTTTTGGACGTGGCACATAATGGGCCTCGAGATGGTCGGTGTGCAGCTCGATCAGGCCGGGCATCACCAGGTCGCCGCGCGCATCTTCGCTGCCGGTCGGCGCCCTGCCCTCGCCGAATTCGGCGATGCGTCCATCGGCAAAAGCGACCCAACCCTGCTCGATCACGCGATCGGCGAGGACGAGGCGGGCGTTGCCCAGAACGGTCTCGGACTTCGTCGAAGTCATTTCAGTCTTCCTTCATGCCGCCGCGGCAAACGCCGTCACATCGACAATGCGATCGGCGATGGCGTGGCGGATTTCATCATCATGGACGATCGCGACCATGGCGACGCCCTTGGCCTTCTTCTCCTCGATCAACGCAACAACAACGGAACGGTTGGCGGCATCGAGCGAGGCCGTCGGCTCGTCGAGCAGCAGGATCGGGTATTCCGAGATGAAACCGTGCGCGATATTGACGCGCTGCTGCTCACCGCCGGAAAAGGTCGAGGGCGGCAATCGCCACAGCCGCTCCGGGATGTTGAGCCGGCGCAGCAGGACGCCGGCGCGCTCGCGTGCGTCATCCCGCCTTGCGCCGTTGGCGACCAGCGGCTCGGCGACCACGTCAATGGTCGGCACCCGCGGCACCGCGCGCAGGAACTGGCTGACGTAGCCGATGGTGGAGCGGCGGACGCCGAGCACCTGGCGCGGCTCGGCGCTGGCGAGATCGATGACAGCGCCATGATGGCGGATGCCGATGCGGCCGGCGTCACAGCGGTAATTGCCGTAGATCATCTTCAGGATCGAGGATTTGCCGGCGCCTGACGGACCTGAGAGCACGACGCATTCGCCGGCATCGACATGGAAGGAGACGCCGCGCACCACCGGCAGCTCGACGCCGCCCTGCAGGTGCATGGTGAAAGTCTTTTCGGCGCTATCGAGTTCGATCATCGCGGTCATCGGAGGCTCATGGCGGCAGGATCGAGGAAACCAGCAGTTGGGTATAGGGCTCGCGCGGGTCGTCGAGCACCTGGTCGGTCAGGCCGATCTCGATCACCTGCCCGCCCTTCATCACCATCACGCGATGAGACAGTAGCCGCGCCACCGCGAGATCGTGGGTGACGATGACGGCGGCAAGACCGAGCTCGCTGACGAGGCTGCGCATCAGGTCGAGCAGGCGCGCCTGTACCGACACATCGAGGCCGCCGGTCGGCTCATCCATGAACACGAGGCGCGGCTCAGTGACGAGGTTGCGCGCGATCTGCAGGCGCTGGCGCATGCCGCCGGAATAGGTGCGCGGCGCATCGTCGATGCGGCCGACCTCGATCTCGACGCGCTCAAGCCAATTCGAGGCGGCCTCGCGGATGCGGCCGTAGTGATTCCACCCCACAGCCATCAGCCGCTCGCCGACATTGGCGCCGGCCGAAACCGCCATGCGCAGGCCCTGCGCGGGATCCTGGTGCACAAAGCCCCAGTCGGTGCGGAACAGGAAGCGCCGCTCGGCTTCGCCGAGGGAAGCGAGATCGCGTAGCACGCCGTCGCGCATGCGATAGGAGACGCGGCCCGCCGTGGGCGCAAGCTGCGCCGACAGCAGCTGCAGCAGCGTCGACTTGCCGGAGCCGGACTCGCCGACGACGGCGAGCACCTCGCCGGGATAGAGCGCGAAGGAGATGTCGCGGCACGCCACGAGCCGCCCGTAGGTCTTGGCCAGGCCCTCGGCGACCAGCAGCGGCTCGTCATCCTCTCTCAAACGATCAGCCATGCGCCCTCTCCTTGTGCGGCGCTGCGCTCTCGGTGCCGCGATGGCCGGCCGCCTGCCGGCCCTCGCAGTAATCGGTGTCGGAGCAGACGAACATCCGGCTGCCCTGGTCGTCGGTGACGATCTCGTCAAGATAGGAATCATCGGCGCCGCACAGCGCGCAGGGCGCGTCGAAGCGGTAGCGCGTGAACGGATGGTCCTCGAAATCGAGCGACACTACCTTGGTGTGCGGCGGGATGGCGTAGATGCGCTTCTCGCGGCCGGCGCCGAACAATTGCAGCGCCGGGCAATCGTCCATCTTGGGATTGTCGAATTTCGGCGTTGGCGAGGGGTCCATCACATAGCGCGCGTTCACCTTCACCGGATAGGCGTAGGAGGTCGCGATATGGCCGAAGCGCGCGATATCCTCGTAGAGCTTCACATGCATCAGCCCGTATTCGGCGAGCGCATGCATGCGGCGCGTCTCGGTCTCGCGCGGCTCGAGAAAGCGCAGCGGCTCGGGGATCGGCACCTGATAGACCAGCACCTGCCCGGCATGCAGCTGCGCCTCGGGAATGCGGTGCCGGGTCTGGATCACGCTCGCCTCTTCGGTCGACGTCGTGGTTTCCACACCCGCAGTCTTGGCAAAGAATTTCCGGATCGAGATCGCATTGGTGGTGTCGTCCGAGCCCTGGTCGATCACCTTCAGCACGTCGTCGGGGCCGAGGATCGCCGCGGTGACCTGCACGCCGCCGGTGCCCCAGCCATAGGGCATCGGCATCTCGCGGCTGGCGAACGGCACCTGATAGCCGGGAATCGCGATCGCCTTCAGGATGGCGCGGCGGATCATCCGCTTGGTCTGTTCGTCGAGATACGCGAAATTGTAGGCTGTCGCGTTCATTCCGCGGCCTCCTTCAGCGGCTCGGCGCTGCCAGCGGCTTCGAAAAATTCCGCGCGCAGCTTGCGCAAGAGGCCGAGCTCGGACTGGAAGTCGACATAATGCGGCAGCTTCAAGTGCTCGACGAAGCCGGTCGCCTGCACGTTGTCGGAGTGCGACATGACGAACTCCTCGTCCTGCGCCGGCGCCTTGATCTCGTCGCCGAGCTCGCGCGCGCGAAGCGAGCGGTCGACCAGCGCCATCGACATGGTCTTGCGCTCGCTCTGCCCGAACGCGAGGCCATAGCCGCGGGTAAAGCACGGCGCTTCGGTCGCCGAACCCTTGAACTGGTTGACCATCTGGCATTCGGTCATGGCGATGGCGCCGAGCGGCACGGCAAAGCCGGCGTCTTCGGCGAAGAATTCCACCTCGACCTCTCCGAAGCGGATTTCGCCGGCGAAGGGATGGCTGCGGCCATAGCCGCGCTGGGTGGAATAGCCGAGCGCCAGCAGAAAGCCCTCGTCGGCGCGCGCGAGGTTTTGCAGCCGCAAATCGCGGTCGGCCGGAAAGCTCAGCGGCTCGCGGGTGAGATCGCCGACCGGCCTCTCGGCGTCCGCCGCGGGCGACGGCTCGATCAGGCCATCGCGGCCGAGAATATCCGTCACGCGCGGCATGGACGTCAGCGGCTCTGCCGTGACGGGCGCTTCGGGCGCACTGTTGTCGGCGAGCTGCGGATCAAGCAGCCGATGGGTGTAATCGAAGGTCGGGCCGAGCACCTGGCCGCCCGGGATGTCCTTGAAGGTCGAGGAAATGCGCCGGCGCACCTGCATGGTGCCGGTATCGACCGGCTCGGTGGCGCCGAAGCGCGGCAGCGTGGCGCGGAAGGCGCGCACCAGGAAGATCGCCTCGATCAGGTCGCCGCGCGCCTGCTTGATGGCGAGCGCGGCGAGCTCGCGATCGTAGAGCGAGCCCTCGGTCATGACGCGATCGACACCGAGGCTGAGCTGTTCGGCGATCTGGGCCAGTGAAATCTCGGCGACCTCGCGGTCGCCGCGCCGCTCATGCGCCAGCAGGCGGTGGGCGTTTTCGATGGCGCGTTCCCCGCCCTTGACGGCAACATACATGGCTCAGGCTCCGTGCGCGGCAAGCCGCGTGGTTCGGGGGATCGCGGCGACGGCATCGCCATGCACCAGCACGACATCGATGCCGCGCGGAAACAGCGTGGCGTTGACCGCCAACTGCTCGAACAGATTCGCCGATATCGTCGCCTGCAGCACGGCCGACCCGTTGATGCCGGGACCGGTCAGTTCCCAGGCGGGCCCGGCGGAAAGGCTATCCACCTGCAGGATCAACGTGGTGGAGCGATCCGGATATTCGCTGCTGCCGAGCGCGAAGGTATCGAGCGGCGGCAGGTTCCTGGCATCGCCGATCACCGCGAAGCTCGATACCGAGGTGTCTGCGATCACCGGCGCGCTGGTGTGGAATTTCAGCCATCTGGCGACCTCGGTCGTGGCCGACATCGCGGCATCGAGCCAGACCGGCGTGTCATGGTCGAACAGCGTCAGCGCAATCGCCGCCGTGCCGCGCATCATTGGACCTGGCGTGCCGGCGGCGGCGTGAATGCGCTGCACACTGCCGGGGCGCGCCATCGCGTCCATCACGGAGCGGAAGGTCGATTGCGCGGCAAGCACCTTGTCCGCAAAGCCTGCCGGCAGTTCGGTGATCGTCACCATCGCCTAGCCCTCACCGCGCACCATCGTGTAGAAATCGACCCGTGTCGCCGCCGCCTCCGCGGATCTGCGATCGCGCCGCGCCAGCATCGTCGAGCGCAGCGGCGACAGCACATTGGTCTCGACGGCATCGGCCAGCGTATGCGACTGCACCATGGCGTCGCACAGCGCGATCATCCGCGCTTTCTCGAGGTCGCGGCCGAGCGTGTAGCCAAAACCGACCTCGCCGCTGGCGAGCCGTACCGCGGCGCGCGATACCGTCGCCTCGCCGAGATTGAACGGCGCGCCGTCGCCGCCGATGCGGCCGCGCACCATGACGAGGCCGTTCTCCGGTTCCCGCAGGGACTCATGCTCGGGCAGATCGATCGCGCCGAGACGTTTGGCGATGTCATCGGCGTCCGAATGCGCCAGCACCGTCATCGCCGCCTTGCGGCGCGCGGCTATCGTGCTTTCCGTTGCCATAGCGTTCCCGGACTTGCCTGATTCAAGTTGTCTATGATAATAGACAACTTCCGAGTCAAGGCAAATGACCGTTTCGTGACGTCTGCGATGATTTCCCCGAAGCCCACTGAGGGTATCAATTCACCATGACGCTGCAGGACGCTCCATCCGGGGTGGCGCTGTGGCGCCAGGTCGCCGACGGCATCGAGCGCGGCATTGCCGACGGCCGCTTTGCCTCCGGCGAAAAGCTGCCGGGCGAGATGGAGATTGCGGAAACCTATCGCGTCAACCGCCACACCGTGCGCCGCGCGCTGGCGACATTGGCCGAGCGCGGGCTGGTGCGCGCCGAGCGCGGCAGCGGCACCTATGTCGAGGCGCCAAAACTCGCCTATCCCCTGCGCTCGCGCACACGCTTCTCCGAGATCGTCGGCGCCGGCGGACGCGAGCCGCGCGGACAAATGATCGATGCCTCGGAAGAAGCGGCGAGCCGCGAGCTCGCCCGCGAGCTGGGCCTGAAGGCCGGCAGCCCGCTGATCCGCATCGAGGCCCTGCGCTTTGCCGACCGCACACCGATCTGCATCGGCACGCATTGGCTCTCCGCCGAGCGGTTCCCGGAGGCGGGCCGCGTCTATGCCGGCGTACGCTCGATGACAAAATTGCTGGCGCATTTCGGCGTGCGCGATTACCGCCGCGCGTCGACCCGGATCACGGCGGGGATCGTCGACGCAACCGATGCCACGCGGCTCGACCTCGTGCTCGGCCGCCCGATCCTGGTGGTGGATTCCACCGACGTGGATACGCGCGGCCAGCCGCTGATCACGAAACACGTGCGCTTTGCCGCTGAGCGCGTGCAGTTCTTGGTGGAGAGCTGAAACTCAGGCGATGGCGCGCCGGCCGATGATGGCAAAGCGCAGCTTGCTGGAAATCCAGTCGATGGCGGCGACCGCCACCAGGATCATCAGGATCAGGAACGACACCTTCTGCCATTCCAGCACGCGGATCTGTTCCGCAAGCTGGAGCCCAATGCCGCCGGCGCCGACGATTCCGATGATCGTCGCCGAACGGGTGTTGGACTCGATGAAATAGAGCACCTGCCCGGCAATCACCGGCAGCACCTGCGGCATCAGTCCGAAGCGGATTTCGTGCAGCTTGCTGCCGCCGGACGCGCGAATGCCCTCGACTTCCTTGCGGTCGGCGGCCTCGATCGCCTCGGAGAACAGCTTTCCGAACGCGCCGAAATCGGCCACTGCTATCGCGAGCACACCGGCAAACGGCCCGAGCCCAACGACATTGATCCACACCAGCGCCCAGATCAGCGTATCGACGCCGCGGATGGAATCGAGGAAGCGCCGCACCGGAAAGCGGAGAAAAGCCGACGGAACGATGTTGCGCGCTGCGAACAGGCTCACCGGCAACGCCGCGATGGCGGCGATGGTGGTGCCGAGCAGCGCGATCGACAGCGTCTCGCCAAGCGCATGCAGGTAGAGCGGCAGCGACGATCCGGGGTTGGGCGGCAGCATCAACATCGTGATCCAGCCGAGCTGGCTGACGCCGGCGATCAGCCGCGACAGCGAGAAATCGAGATCGATCAGGCCGTAGATGAAGATCGCAAGCGCCAGGACGATCATCAGCGGCGTCGCAAGGCGCGCCGACGCTGGCGGGTTGAACACCTCGGGGTAACGTTCCCTGAGCTTGGCCGGATCTTCGGAAGGCAGCCGCGTCATGCCCGCGCCTCCTTGCCGAACAGTCTTGCGCGCAGCCAGCCGGTCGCGATGTCGATCAAAAACACCGTGACGATGATGGTGATCAGGATCGCGCTGACGTCGGCGTAATAGAATTTCCGGATCGCGACGACCAGCTCTTGCCCGATGCCGCCGGCGCCGACAAAGCCCATCACGGATGCCTCGCGGACATTGATCTCGAAGCGCAGCAGCGCGTAGCTGGCATAGCCCGCCACCACCTGCGGCAGCACGGCAAAGCGCATGCAGGAGACCCAGCTCGCGCCGGTGGAGCGCACGCCTTCGACCGGCTTCATGTCGATGTTCTCGACAATCTCGGAAAACAGCTTTCCCAGCGCGCCGGTCGAATGGATCGCGATTGCGAACACACCCGCCATCGGCCCGAGCCCGAACGCGATGACAAAGATCAGCGCGAACACAATCGACGGCACGGTGCGGGCGAATTCCAGCGCACGCCGCACCACGAAGCGCAGCCATGGCGCGGGCGACGTGTTCTCGGCGGCAAAGAAATTCAGCGCGAAGGCCAGCACCGCGCCGGCCAGCGTGCCGACATAGCTGATCAGGATGGTCTCGGCGAGCAGCTTCAGCCACTTCTTCCAGCCCCAGAACCATTCGCCGAAATTGGTCCAGACCCTGCTTTGATCGTCGAGCGTCAGGATGCGGTCGAAATAGCTGACGAAGTTTCCGAAGTGGGTAACGAACGTCTTGAGGTTCACCTCGGAGCCGATCGCCGCCACGACCAGGGCAACAAGGAACAGCGCCGTCGCCAGCACCCCGCGCAGCCGCTTGCGCCGCACCGCCGCGCGATAGGCCTCATTGAGGACTGCAAGCTGTTGCTCGGGAAGGATGGAGACGGCGCTGGTCATGGAAATCAGCCGGTTCGGGCGGACGCAACAAGGCCGGGCATTGCCCGGCCCCGTTCGCTCCGCTGATCGATCAGGTGGCCTTCTTGCGCAACTGATCGACGAACTTGATGAGGTCGATCGTCTTGTCGTAGTCGGCGTTGGTGACGGGATCCCAGGGCCTGTTCTTGCCATCGGACAGCTTCTTGAAGGCTTCCGGATCCTTCTGCGCCGCCTCGAGGAAAGCCTTCTTGATCGCGGCCTTCAGGTCATCGGGCAAATCGCTGAGATAAGCCACCGGCGAGTTGATGATCATGTCCGACTTCACGATGATGCGGAAATCCTCCTTCTTCATCGGCGAGCCGTCGGCGTTCTTCAGCATGCCCTTGTTGAGCATGCGGGTCAGGTTGGAATCATCCTCGGCGTTCCACCAGTTGGCGGCCATGTCGACGGTGCCCTGCGACAGCGCCAGCACGGCGTTCTCGTGGCTGCCAGTGAAGATCACCTTGGAGAAGAAGGCATCGGGATCGACGCCGAGGTCGTGCAGCTTGAACCTCGGCATGTTGTTGCCAGAGGTCGAGTTGGGATCGACGAGGCCAAGGTTCTTGCCCTTGAGGTCCTCGATCTTCTGGTACGGGCTCTTGGCGAGCACGTAGAACACCGAGAAATAGCCCTTCGAGCCGTCGGAGTTGACCTCGATAGCGAAGGCGTCGGTCTTGACCCCGGTCAGCCGGGCGCGGGCGAACGAAGCCGGGCCGTAATAGCCGATGTGGATGTTGCCGGCGCGCTGGCCCTCGATCACGGCGGCGTAGTCGTTGGCGACGCGAAGCACGACCTTGGTGCCGAGTTCCTTCGACAGATAGTTGATGAACGGGGTGAAGCGCTCGGTGACGCCCGAAGCGTTCTCGGCCGGCACCACGGCCAGCGTAAGCTCCGGATACTTGCTCTTCCAGCCCTGCGCGGACGCGGCTGACGCGGAAAACACCAGCGCGGCGGCGCCGGCAAGCACGATGCGACGGTTGATCATGGAGTTGGCCCTCTGTTTGTGGTTTACGCTTTCGGCCGATCGCTCTTTTGCGAGCGGCCACCCTGTCTTGATGTGCCGGCTCAGGCGGCTGCGGAGCCGAGCGCCGGGACGGTCGCGGCATCCGGCGCCTGCACCGGTGCTCCGCCCATGACCTCGTTGGCTTCGAGGTCGTAGAGCTCGCGCGCAATGTGCTCGGTCAAGGCCGCAGGCGCGCCATCGAACACCACCCGGCCCGCCGCCATGCCGATCAGGCGGTCGCAATAGCTGCGCGCCAGATCGAGCGAATGCAGGTTGCAGAGCACGGTGATGCCGAAATGCTTGTTGATGCGCAGCAGCGCATCCATGACGATGCGGGTGTTGCGCGGATCGAGCGAGGCGATCGGCTCATCAGCCAGGATGATGTCCGGCTCCTGCACCAGCGCGCGGGCGATCGCGACGCGCTGCTGCTGGCCGCCGGAAAGCTGGTCGGCGCGTTGGGCTGCGATCTGCGCCATGTCGAACTGCTCGAGCGCCGACATTGCCAGCGCCTTGTCGGCCTCGGGCCACAGCTGGGTGAGCGAGCGCCAGGCCGGAATGTCGGCGAGCCGGCCCATCAGCACATTGGTCAGCACATCGAGACGGCCGACCAGGTTGAACTGCTGGAAGATCATGGCCGAGCGCGCCCGCCACTGCCGCAAGTCACGGCCGCGCAGCGCGGTGACGTCGACGCCCTCGAACAGAATGCGCCCCTCGGAGGGGTCGGCGAGCCGGTTGATCATGCGCAGAAGGGTGGATTTGCCGGCGCCGGAGCGGCCGATCACGCCGACAAAGCTGCCCGGCGCAATCGAGAAAGAGGCATTGTCGACCGCGGCTTTTGTGCCGAAACGGCACGTCAAACCTTCCACCACCAGCATGCATTGCTCCAACCGCGGACGTCGAGGCCTGATCGCTAAAGGAAGGATTTTACAGTTATGTGACAGTCACGCTGCAGTGCAGTAACCGTCCACCCCAGGACTTCCGGTCATCCAGGCGTCTTGACAATGTCATCAAGCGCCCCGATGACGTGGCCGCTCGAATGCTTGCCTGGAAATGCAGATGGCCGGAAAGCAGCTTTCAGCCCAACCGACCGTCGATCCCACTGCCTCGCTGCGCGAGAGCAAGCTCGGCGCCTATACCGAAGTCGGCGCCCGCACCATCCTGCTCGAAGTGACGATGGGCGATTATTCCTACGTCGTGAACGACGCTCAGATCACCTACACCACGATCGGTAAATTCTGCTCGATCGCGGCGATGACGCGGATCAACCCCGGCAATCACCCGATGCACCGCGCTTCGCAGGCGCACTTCACCTATCGCGCCAGCGCCTATTTTCCCGGCGAGAAGGACGAGGCGGAATTCTTCGACTGGCGGCGCAGCCACCATGTTCATATCGGCCACGATGTGTGGATCGGGCACGGCGCCGTCGTGCTGCCGGGTAAGAATGTCGGCACCGGCGCGGTGATCGCGGCCGGCGCGATCGTGACCAAGGATGTCCCAGCCTACACTATTGTAGGAGGCAATCCGGCGCGGCCGATCAAGCGGCGGTTCGCGGAAGCCATCGCGGGCCGCCTTGCGGAGCTTGCGTGGTGGGACTGGGATCACGAGACGCTGCGTCGGGCGCTGCCCGATTTCAGGAAACTCCGCGTCGAGGAATTCCTCGACAAATACGAGGCCGCCGGCGGCGGACTTGTTCACAGCAAACGACGAAGTGCGACATCGTGACCGACATTGTTGTTGAAGGCGGCCGGGCGCTGCTCGGCGAAGAATTTGCCGATGCCTCGCTGCGGACTGCCGGCCGCGACATCGAGGCGATCGGAACCGTTTCGGCCCGCGGCGCGCTCGCGATCGATGCGCGCGGGCTTTTGGTGCTGCCGGGGATCGTCGACCTGCATGGCGATGCGTTCGAGCGGCAGATGATGCCGCGCCCGGGCGTCGATTTCCCCGTCGATGTCGCGCTGATCGACAGTGACCGCCAGGCGATCGCCAACGGCATCACCACGGTCTTTCATGCCACAACCTGGTCCTGGGAACCGGGCCTGCGCAGCAGCGACAATGCGCGGCGGCTATTGGAGGCGATCGAGAGCCTGCGGCCGCAGCTTGCTGCCGATACGCGCTTCCATCTCCGCCAGGAGACCTACAATCTCGACGCGGAAGAAGAGATCGCGCAGTGGCTGCGCGAAGGCCGCATCGACCTGTTTGCGTTCAATGATCACATGGACGCGACGGTGGCCGACCTCGCGAAACCGCACAAGCGCAACCGCATGGTCGAACGCACCGGGCTTTCCAGCGAAGCGTTCGATGCGCTGGTCGGCCGCGTCGTCGCGCGTGCCCATGATGTGCCGGCCTCGATTGCGCGGCTCGCTGAGGCGGCGCGCGCCGCCGGCGTCAAAATGCTGTCCCATGACGACAACAGCCCGGAGATGCGAAAGGCCTTCCGCGCCCAGGGCGTTGCGATTGCCGAATTTCCCGTCAACGAGGCGACCGCGCGCGAGGCGGCCGGGGCCGGCGACTTCATCGTACTCGGCGCGCCCAATGTGGTGCGCGGCGGCAGCCACACCGGCTGGACCAGGGCTTCCGACATGATCGCCAAGGGCCTCTGCTCGGTTCTCGCCTCCGACTATTACTATCCGGCGCAGTTGCTGGCGGCATTTCGCCTGGCGGTCGACGGTATCCTGCCGCTCGCGCAAGCCTGGCAGCTGATTTCGGCAACGCCTGCGCAGGCCGCAGGCCTTGCCGACCGCGGCACGTTGGCCGCGGGGCATCGCGCCGACCTCATCCTGGTCGATGACGAAGTCCCTCTGCGTCCCCGCATCGTCGCCGTGATCGCCGCAGGAAGGCTGGCGCACCTGACCGACGCCGCACGCCTGATGCCGCAAGCCCCGGCATCGCGCAAAGCGGTCGCCGCCGTGTAAGGCGGCCTAGTCTCGCGATGGCGAATTTTCCGCGTTATGCGATCTATTACGCGCCCGCACTGGGCAGCGTGCTCGACCGTTTTGGCGCAACCTTGCTCGGCTATGACGCGCATCACGGCGCGGACCTGCCGTTCCCGGACGGCATCGTGATCGCCGACTGGTACGAACTGACGCGTGATCCCCGCAAGTACGGCTTTCACGCCACGCTCAAGGCGCCGATGGCGCTGGCGGAAGACAGGCGTGAGGAAGAGCTCGTCACCGCATGCAGCGCTTTCGCCGCAATGCCGCGCGTCATTCCCAGAATCAAGCCCGTTGTCGACGCGCTCGAAGGTTTTATTGCCGTCGTCCCGTCAAGCCATTCGAGCGAACTCGAAGCGCTCGCCGCGGACTGCGTCCGCGACTTCGACCCGTTCCGCGCCCCGCTCACCGAACAAGACCGCGCGCGGCGAAATCCATCGCGGCTGCCGCCGCGGCAACGCGACTATCTCGACCGCTGGGGCTATCCCTATGTGTTCGAGGAATTTCGCTTCCACATGACGCTGACCGGCCGGCTGGCTGACGAACGGCGCGGGCCGATCGTCGAGATGCTGCGGCAGCGCTTCGCCGAGACCGGCGTGACCGAGCTTGCCATCGACCGGATTGCCCTGTTCCGGCAGAACGATGCAGGCGCGCGATTTCAGATAATCGGCCAGTGGCCGCTGACGAAGTGAGTATGGAAGCGACCTTTCGCAACAGCGAAAGCTTTCTCTGCACGAATTGGGGCAGCCCAGCCGTCGTCAGCTCACCTTCTTCCGGATTTTGGTTGCGTACCAAATTGCCTGGGATCGTGCGCCGCGATTGATTCGCACCGGCTTCTCACCTACGATATCAGGCACAAAAAATGCGCCAATAGAAAAACCAACGGCGCCAAAGGGAGGAGAAGGGAAATGCGCAAGCGCATAATGATCCTGCTCGCCTTGGCGGCAGCAGGTATTTTCTCGGTTTCGCCGGCCCCGGTATTTTCTCAGACCGCGACGGCGCCATTGCTTCTTAAAGGTCAATCCTCACATCCGGCTTCAGCCAACCTGCATCTGATCTTCAAGCTGTGGGCGGAGACGGTGGAGAAGATGTCGGGCGGCCGGCTCAAGGTCGAGGCGCTGCCGGGCGGCGCGATCGTGCCGCCGTTTGAAGTGTTCGATGCGACGTCGAAGGGCGTGCTCGACGTCGGCATGGCGCCGTTCGGCTACATCCAGGGCCGCAACACGGCGACCATTCCGATGTCGCACGGGCCGCTGTTCGGCATGGACGGCAGCGACTATTACGCCTGGTACTTTGACGGCGGCGGCATGAAGCTGCTCGACGAGTTCTACAAGGACGTCCTCAAGCTGAACATCGTCGGCTTCCCGATTCCGACCGACTACCCGCAAGGGCTCGGCTGGTTCAAGAAGCCGATCAACAGTCTAGCCGACCTCAAGGGCCTGAAATACCGCATCTACGGCATCGGCGCGGAAACCTATGGCAGGCTCGGCGTTGCGGTCGTCACCATCCCCGGCCAGGAAATCGTGCCGGCGATGGAGCGCGGCGTGATCGAGGGCGCCGAATGGATCAACTGCCTCGAGGACAAGAAGCTCGGCCTGCACAAGGTGGCCAAGCATTACTACACGCCGGGCATGCATGAGCCGGTCACCGGCGGGCAGTTGATGTTCAACGCTGACGTCTGGAAGAAGCTGACGCCCGATTTGCAGGAAATGGTCAAGGTGGCCTCCGTCTATGCCACCACGATGCGCAACTTCGCCTTCAACCGCGAAACCGCCGAGGCCTGCCAGGAGCTGCTGAAGGAAGGCGTCAAGATCCACCGCACGCCGGACGAGGTTCTGAAGAACTTCCTCGACGAGTGGGAGAAGATCCAGACCGAGTATGTGGCGAAGAACGACTTCTACAAGAAGGTCTACGACAGCCAGAAGAAATACGCCGAGTCCGTCGTGCCCTTCCGCCTGTCCTGGTTCCCGCCCTACGACTTCGCGGGCCTCTACTACTGGAAAGACAAGATCTACCGCACGACCGGCTCCGCACAATAGCGGACCGCTCGCGTCGCCAGTGAGCAATGCCGCGGCGGGCGGCCGGATATTCGCCCGCCCGCCGCGCGGACTGCCTGCCGGGGTGCAGGTACACACCCCAAGTGACCACTGCTGAAGGGGGCATCGATGCCGGCAGATACCGCAGCCGCGGGCGCCGACGGTGCAAGGGGCGATTTCCCACGGGCGTTCTACGCCGTTATCAGGTGGATCGACGGCTTTTCCGACGTCACCGGAAAGCTGATCGCGCTTTCCATGCTCTTCCTCGTGGCGTCGATCACCTACGAGGTCGTCGCGCGCTATTTCTTCCATGCACCGACCATCTGGGTGTACGAAGCGAGCTACATGGTGAACGGTGCGGCGTTCATGCTGGGCTGCGGCTACGCGCTGCTCAAGGGCGCCCATGTGCGCACCGACATCTTCTGGGACAATTATACCGAGCGCACCAAAGGCACCATCGATCTCGTGTCCTACGTGCTGCTGTTCTTCCCGACCATGATCACGATGTTCCTGATCAGCGTCGATGACGCCTGGAATTCGTTCATGCTCGGCGAGCGTTCGCAGGAGAGCATCTGGCGCGCCATCATGTGGCCGTTCCGCGCCTCGATCCCGCTCTCCGCCGTTCTGTTCATGATCCAGGGCGTCTCCGAACTGCTGAAGTGCTGCTACCAGATCCGTTTCGGACGCGAATTCGTGCATCGGGAGAAATTTGAAGTATGACCGGTCTCGAATTCCTCGGCATGGTCATGCTGCTGGTAATGCTGGCAGCGATCTTCATTGGGCTGCCGATCAGCTTCACCCTGCTCTTCCTCGCGCTGATCTTCGGCTATTTCGGCCTCGGCGTGCGCGTCTTCAACCTCGCCTATCTGCAGACCATCGGCCTGATGAAGCAGGACGAGTTCGTCGCCGTGCCGATGTTCGTCCTGATGGGATACATATGCGACCAGGCGGGGCTGATGGAACGACTATTCAAGGCGTTCCGCGACCTGTTCGCGCCGGTCAACGGCGCGCTCTATGTAGTTGTCATCGTCACCGCCACCCTGTTCGGCATCGCCGCCGGCACCGTCGGCGCCACCGTGGCGCTGCTCGGCATCATGGCAGGTCCGATGATGATCAAGTCCGGCTACGACGTGCGCATGTCGGCCGGCGCGATCGCGGCGGGCGGCACGCTGGGTATTCTGATTCCGCCCTCGGTGATGCTGGTGGTGATGGCGCCGGTACTCGATATCGGCATCATCGATCTCTACGCCGCCGCGTTCGGCCCGGGCTTCCTGTTGTCGGGCATGTACATCCTCTACACGCTGGTGCGCTGCTACTGGAATCCGAAGCTCGGCCCGCCGGTCCCGAAAGAGGAACGGCCCACCTCGATCAGGACCGTGCTGTGGGAGTGCGTGGTCGGCATGGTGCCGGTGACGGTGCTGACCATCATGACGCTTGGCGTCATCCTGGTCGGGCTGACCACGGCGGCGGAAGCCGCCGCGCTCGGCGCGCTCGGTGCCATCCTGCTCGTGATCGGCTACGGCAAGTTCACCTGGAAGGGCTTGCTCGACGCCTGCTACAACACGCTCGCCACCACCAGCATGGTGCTGTTCCTCGCGGTCGCCTCCAACGTGTTCGGCGCCGTGTTCGCCTGGCTCGGCACCGCCAACTGGATCACCAACATGCTGCTTGCAGCGCCGCTGCCCGCCTGGGGAACGATGTCGCTGCTGCTCACCTTCATCTTCCTGCTGGGCTGGCCGTTCGAATGGCCGGCCATCGTGCTGATCTTCCTGCCGCTGATGGCGCCGGTCGCCAAGGGACTGAACTACGACATGGTGTGGTTCGGCTGCATCGTGGCGGTGGTGTTGCAGACCGCATTCCTGTCGCCGCCGGTGGCGATGTCGGCCTATTATCTCAAGCAGGTGGTGCGCGAGTGGAATCTGCGGCTGATCTATCGCGGCATGGCCGACTTCATGGTGATCCAGTGCGTCTGCGTCGTGCTGGTGCTCGCCTTCCCGTCCATCGCCATGTGGTTTCCCAACTGGCTCGATGCCCGCCGCAAGGCGGAGCAGTCGCAGCGGATCGAGCGTCCGCTGCCGGCAAACGCCATGCTGCAGGAGGGCAACGTCAAGTTCGTGCTGCGCTGACGCCGGCGACCGCGACCGGCGGCGCTCACTCCTTCGCCAGCGCTTCGAAGGCCGGATCGAAGCCGGCGAATGACAGGGGAACGACGACTTCACGCCCACTGACGTCGGCATAGGTGATCTTGCCGTTGCCGGACGCAGCGCGAAACTTCTTGAGCACATCGTCCTTGAGCTCGAAATCCACCACGCAGCCGGTCGGCACGCAGCGCGCGAAGGGCGCCGCGACGCCCGGATCGGCATCGGCGATCTGGATGCGGACATTCGTGCTCAGCGTGACGCTGGTCGGCACCTGGACCATCAGCTTGGTCGGCTGGCCCTTGACGGGACGCAGGACCGCGACGCTGGAGAACGGCACGGTCCTGCCTTGCGACTGCGCCTGCACCACCTGCACGATCTCGCAATTCTTCCGCGGCGGTGGTCCGGTCCAGATGTCGCAGGTCAGGACCCAGTTGGCGTAGCTTGCGGTCGTGCGTTGCGGCGTCTCCTTCGGCGGCTCGGCCGGCGCGGCGGGCTGTGCCGGCGCGCGCGGCTGCTGCGCGGTGCCGGCGCTGGAAAGCGCGAGCAACACGGCCCCAGCGAGCAGCCACGCAACGATCTTCCTCTCACCTTGCATCGGCCGATTCCCTGATGTGCATTCTGACGATAATCCAATGGTTTTGTGACGCTTTGACGTACGGCCGCAGGGCACAGCGGCAAGCGTCAAGCTTTTGGGAGCGGCGAATGCCGAAAGACGTGCGCTCGCCATTTACCAGGCGTAGCGCACCGTCCCGGTCCCGGAGTAGGCCTGTGCACCGCTGCCGAATTCGCCGCGGAAATCGGCCCTCAGCGACCAGTTGTTGATGAACCGCAGTTCGGCGCCGGCAGCGGCGATCCCGACATTCTTGGGCACCACCGCGCCGTTGACCTCGAAGCCCACGCCACTTCCCGGCAGCGCTCCCGCCGCCAGGGCCGCCTGGAACGTCGCCACCAGCGCCGGATTGCTGACCTTCTGATAGGCATACGCACCACGCCCATGCAGGACGAGCGAGACGTAGTCACTGATGGCAAGGCTCGAGTCGAGGCGCGCGCCGACCTCGCCGCGAATGAGCGTTGCGGAGCTTGAATTGTATTGCAAGCCAAAGCCGCCACCGACCAGGTCCACCTCGCTGTACTTCGGCGTCGAGAAGAGCTGGGCTACTCCGGCCAGATACGGCGTCACCGCAACTGTCGGCATTACATAATAGTGCCATCCGGCTTCGACGCGCCCACCATAGCTCTGCGCATTGAAGGACGCCTGGAGATGATCGTTCGCAAACGCCATGCGATCGGTCTTCATCCAGTGGTTGGCGGCCGAGAACGCACCCGCCAGATACGCCGGGCCAAAGTGCGTCGAGCCATAGACGCCGCCCATGACAGCGTCGCTGCGGCCGGTTCCCAGTCCCTGCGCCACGGTCCACTTGGTACCGCCGCCTGCGGCCGCAAAGCCTGTCACCGTGTCGGGACTCCAGCGATAATCCACGCCGGCGGCCGCGCCATAAGTGCCCGCGCTGATGCTGGCTGAGCCAACCGCCGCCTCGCCGCTCGCCTTGAGGCCCTGGCCGAATGCCGAGCCCCACACGTTCCAGCGCTGTTCAAAGGTACGCGGCGCGGGCGGCCGGGCCGCGGCGGCATAGCCGAGCGCGGTGTCCGGCGCCTGCTCCTCACCGGCGGAAGCGAACGCAAGCGCGGCATCGCCGCCACGGCGGCCATTCACGCTCGCATCGAGCATCATGTTGAGGAATTCGTTCGTCATCTGGAACGAAACCAGCTTGGCGTCGGCAGCGACCTCGCCGGTGAGCGTGTTGAAGATGCCCGGCAGGTTCTGCGGCTGTTGCGGGAACAGCTTGCCGAAGTCCCAGGTTGCCGTCGCGTTGTTCTTCAGGCCTGCGGGGCCACGCAGTGCGTCGAGTGCGAAGGCAACCTGACTCTGGTTCTTCGTGAGGGAGATGCCCCAGAACGACAGGTCCTGATAGCTCGCCGGCGTCACCCAGAGCTCTACGACCGTCGGATTGCCTGCCGCATTCTGCGCGAATGTGGTCGCCGCTCCCCCAACTCCGTCGGCGTTGTAATAGAGCGCGTCAAACCGCGTGCCCTTGTCCAGGCCTGCACCTGCCGCCGGCTGGGTCAGCGAGGTGAAGCTGCCGAGCACGCCGCCGGGGGCATACACCGCGACATAGGACGAGCCGACCGGTGCGGTGAAATTGTTGTTGGCCGGCGGGTCGATGTTGCGCAGCACCGGCGCGATGGTGCCCTTCGCGGTATAGGTGTTGCCACCGGTCACGACGACACTGCTGTACTGTCCGGCGCAGCCGACCGGGTTGACGCAATTGTTCGCGCTCCAGATCGGGCCGTCGATCTCGACCGTGTAGGTCGATCCCGGAAGGTTGACGAGAGGTGCGTTGACGAAGATCGTGCCGGGTCCATCGCCAGGGGCCTTGGAGGCGCCGCCCGAAATCACCACCTTCGCGTTGACGCTACCGACGCCGACCAGACTGTCGCCCGGCAGGATGATCAGCTCGGGGATCGGGCCGTTCATGACGTCGAGCTGGCCGACGACATGGACCGACCCCGTAAACAGATTGGTCGGTGCGCCACCGTTCACCGGCACCAGCACGATCGGGGTCAGGCCAATTCCGGCATTCGCGCTGGGACTGGCGGTGAATGTCACGCCCGGCCCGAGCACGATGCCGCTGAGCCCGGTGACCGTTCCGGTCAGGTTCAGCGATCCGCCGTTGACCACGGTGAGGACGCCGGGGCCGCTGATGGCGCCGCTGAACGTCACATTGTGCGTGTTGAGATTGATGAGATCGACATCGGGCGGGGTTCCCTGGAACTTCACCGGCTGCGGGATGGTGATGTCGCCGTCGATGACCAGCGTGCCCTTGTTGAGGGTCAGCATGCTGGTCGCGTCGCCAAGCGAGGCCGAATTGTTGACACTGAGGATCGCGCCGTTCGTTACCAGGGTGCCGCCCTTGTAGGTGTTCTGGCCGAGCAGCTCCTGATGGCCGCCGGTAATGGCCACGCCGCCGAGGCCGCTGATGACACCGGAGAAGTTGCCCGCCGGATTCGAGCCGTCCGCTCCGGCGCCGCCCGCGGTCACGGTCAGCGTCTGGCTGCCCAGCACCACCGATCCGACGCCCGAGAGCGTGGTGATCGAGGCGCCGGCATTGGTGCCGGAAATGTCGAACGTGCCGTTCTGGTCGACAAACACCTGGCTCGAGGTCGCGATGCTGCCGTTGCCAACCAGCGCAAGGGTTGCGCTGCCGCCCGCGGGAACCGGCGCGATCGCGGTCACGCCTGTATAGGTGTTGACTCCGGCAAGCGTCTGCGTGCCGCCGTTCACGATGAAGCTGCCACCGGTGCCGCCGCCGATGCCACCGTCGGCGATGACGCCCGAGAAGGTGGTCGAGCCATTGGTGATGAACAGACTCTGCGCGCCGAGCGCGGCCTTGCCAGAGGCAGCGGCGCCAAAATCCGCCAGCGTCGTGATCGCGGCGCCCCCGGTCTGTGAAATGTCGAACGTGCCGCCGGTGGCGATCGCCACCTTGCTCGACGTCGCGATGCTGCCATTGCCGGCAAGCGCGAGCGTGGCGGTACCGCCAACCGGATTGGGCGCGATGATGGTATCGCCGGTATAGGTGTTCGTCCCCGTCAGCGTCTGCATGCCGCCACTGACGATCAAGCTGCCCTGCGTTCCGCCGCCGATGCCGCCGTCGGCCAGCACGCCGGAAAACGTCGTCGAGCCATTGGTGATCGTCAGCGGCTGACCGCCGAGCGCCACCCTGCCGTTGCCATCAAGCGTCATGATGGAGGCGCCAGCCGTCGTTTGCGAGATATCGAACGTTCCGCCTGTCGTGACAGACACCTCGCTCGAGGTCGCGATGCTGCCCGTGCCTGTCAGCGCGAGTGTCGCGGTGCCGCCGGGAGTGATCGGCGAGATCATCGTAATGCCGGTATAGGTGTTGATGCCGGAGAGCGTCTGGGTGCCGCCGGCAACCCACAGCGCGCCGCCGGTCCCGCCGGCGATGCCGCCATCGTTGATGTCACCCGAAAACGTCGTCGAGCCGTTGCTGATGAGCAGGAGATTCGCGCCGATCAGCGCTTGCCCGGAACCGGACAAGGTCTTGATCGCCGCGCCCACCGACGTCTGCGAGATATCGAAAATGCCGTTGGCGATGACGTTGGAGGACATGGCAATCGAGCCGGTGCCGGTGAGCGCCAGCGTCGTGCCCGGGTTGATGGTGGTCGTCCCCGTATAGGTATTGGTGCCGGAAAGCGTCAGTATGCCGCCGGTGATGGCGAGGTTGCCGGCGCTGCCGCCGCCGATGCCGCCGTCGCTGATGACACCATCGAACCTCGTCGAAGCATTGGTGACGCTGAGCGTTTTCGAGCCGAGCGCGACATTGCCCGCGCCCAACAGGGTCTGGATCGAGGCCCCCGTCGTCGTCTGCGAGATGTCGAACGTGCCGCCGGTGCCGATAAGCACCTGACTGGAGGTCGCGATGCTGCCATTGCCGGATAGCGCGAGCGTCGCGCTGCCGCCGGTGACAATGGGCGCGATCACCGTGCTGCCGGTATAGGTGTTGGTGCCCGAGAGCGTCTGGACGCCGCCGCCGACTCCCAGCATGCCGCCGGTCCCGCCGGCGATGCCGCCATCATTGATGCTGCCGGAAAACGTCGTCGAGCCGTTGCTGATGAGCAGGAGGTTCGAGCCGATGTTGGTCTGCCCGGAGCCAGCCAATGTCTGGATTGCGGTGCCGCCCGCCAGCTGCGAGATGTCGAACGTTCCGTTGTTGAGGACCGGGCTTGAATTGGAGATCGAGCCGCTGCCGGCGAGCGCCAGCGTGGCGCCGGAATTGATGGTCGTAGCGCCGGTGTAGGTGTTGGTGCCGAGCAGCGTCAGCGTTCCGCCGGCAACGGTCAGGGTGCCTTTGGTGCCACCGCCGACGCCGCCATCGGTGATGACGCCGGAGAATATGCCGCCGTTGACGACCGTGATTCCCTGCCCGCCGAGCGCGACGGTGCCGCTGCCGTTCAGTACAGGGATCGCCGCGGTGCCGCCGGTGCTCTGCGAAACGTCGAGAATAGCGGTGGAATCGAGGATCAAGCTTGAGGACGAAGCGATCGAGCCCGCGCCTGACAGCATCAAGGTGCCGCTGTGGACGACGGTGGCGCCGGTATAGGTGTTGACGGCGGACAGGTTGAGGGTGCCGTTAAAGCCGCCGCCGCCGATGCTGAGGTCGCCGGTGCCCGAAAGAACGCCGGCCATCGTCGCAAGCGAGCCGGCCGCATTGCCGTTGTAGCCCACCAGAATGCTGGCCGAGGTGCCGGCCGCGTCGGTGCCGCTGCCGATGTCGATGGCATTGCTGAAGGTCACCGACGCGTTGGAATCGGCTGAGCCGAAGATCAGCGAATAGCCGACCGGCACGAACCCACTCTGCCCCCAGGTGAGCGGTGCGTTGCCGCTCAGCGTGACCGTGAGCGGTGCATTGTACGCCGCAAGGCCGCCCGAACCGGTCCACTGCACGCCGCCAGGATTGCCGCCGCCGTTCGGATTGGGATTCGGGCTGACGAAGCGGGTGAATGTGGTCGGCGCATAGACCCCATTGGTGAGCGTGGTGCCGGTAATCTCCAGCACGCCGCCGGTGAACCGGCCTGGGCCGCTGAAGTTCAGATTGCTGGTGGACGGCAGTCCGACGCCGTCATTCGCCCGCAGCGCGCCGTCGGTCAGCCCATAGTTTGGCTTGCCCGGCGTATTGGCGCCGGTTTTGAGCATACCGTTAACGACGTCACCGCCATGGATCACAGTCTGCCCGGAATAGGTGTTTGCCCCGTTGAAGACCGTGATACCCGCACCGACGGTCAGGTAGGCGCCGCCACTGACCGGGTAGCCCGCGGTTTGCGGAACGGTCGGCGAGCCGATCGAGCCGACGCTGTTGTCAGCGATGGTGCCGTTGAAGGTGATGATATTCGCGACATTGGCAGCGGATGCACCGGGCTGCAGGATGAGCTGCGAGCCCTGCATCATGAAAATGTCGGTGCCGGCCGAGCCGCCGGCGAGGCCGCCATTCAGGCTGGCGCCGCCAATCGCGCTGTTGCCGTTGAACGTGGCATTGCCGGTGATGGTCAGCTTGCCGCCGGTGTTGATGAAGATGGATCCGCCATAGCCGCTGCCGCCGCCGCCGCCCGTGGCGTCGCTGTGGCCCGTCACGCCGCCCTTGCTGCCGACGCCGGCGCCGAAGCCGGCTGCGCCACCCGCGCCGCCGGAACCTGAAGAGCTGGTGCAGCCGTCGCTCTTGCCTGGGTAGGAGGTATCGGAGCCGCAGCCGTTTTGGCCGGCCCCAAAGCCATAGCCGCCGGCACCACCGCCGCCGCCAAAACCACCGGCCCCGCCGGCGCCACCGTTGCCACCTGTGCCGTCGGTGGTGGCACCGTTGTTAAAACCGGTCGTGCCATATGCGCCGCCCTGACCGCCGCCGCCGCCGCCAAAACCGTAGGACCCCTTGCCACCGATGCCGCCGGTGCCGCCGTTGCCGCCATTTCCGGCAAGGCCCTCGGACACCAGGGTCTGCCAGGCCGCCAGTTTCCGCACATTGAGGTCCAGCGTGAAGGAGTCGGCCTCGAGAGAAAGGGCATCGGCTCCTCCACCGACGATCGCAAGAACGGCCTTCTCGAAGTTGAATTTGCCGACGATCCCGCACAGGGGAGCCGTGAACGGATTGGCGCAGGATCCGGTCGCCTCACCGGCGGCGAGGAACCAAGCTGTAATGTTGATGCCATCGACGACGACCTTTGCGCCGTCGGCAGTAACTTTCAGCGCCGAGGTGAACACGTTCAGCTCGTCGGTCGGATCGGACGTCCAGCCACTTGTGGCAGGGCCGCCGATGCCGCCCAAGCCGCCGAAACCGTTGGTGGCGTTGCCGCCATTGGTGGCGGCGCAGGCTGTCCCGGTCGCGCAGGAAACGCCGTTGCCCTTGCCGTCGCCGAAAAGGATGCTGTTGTCGTCTTTCAAGGTGCCGTTGGCGCCGTTTGTTCCGTTCGGAGCGGCGCCGAGCGTCTTCAACGTCGTGATGCCGTTGAGGGTGCCGCCGTACGGCGAATTTGTGCCGCCGGTGCCGCCGATCACGCTGTTATGCACGAAGCTGGTGTTATTCAGAACCACCGTGCCACCGTTGTCGATGAAGATGGCACCACCGGCGCCGAGACCGCCGCCACTGCCGGAGCCGCCGCTGGTCGAGTAGTTCTGCAAAAGCCCGTTGTTGACCGTCAGCGTGGCGCCATTGGCGACGAAAAAGCCCTGGCCGCCAGCGCCCTCGAGCGTGCCGCTCAGCGTCGTATTGGTGGTGATCGCGGTCCCACCGACCGAGACCTCGCTGCCGGCGGTGCAATTACCGGCCGAGCAGATGTTCGAGACCTGTGCGGACGCGGGAACGATCGAGATCAAGGCATAGAACAACGTGGCCACGGCCCCAGCCAAGGCAGCGGGACGGCCGAAGCCGCGACGCGCGCGCGGGCGGGCCAATCCGCCGCCGGGCGCTGCGCTAGTCCTGGTGGTACGCCTAACCATACGCCTTACCTCACTGCCGCCTGGCTCAGAACGCCACGCTGCCGTTGAACTTCAAATTCCAGATGCGCGTGTTTTGGCCGAGCCCGCTGTACTCACCACCGATGCTCAATTGCCCGCCGCTGCCGAACATCGTCGTGATGCCGCTGGTCGCGCGCGCCGCTCCACCCTGGAGGAGCGGCACCGGAGTCAGACCCGGAAGCGCCGTCGCGTCATCCTTGGAGAAATAGTAGTCGCCGTAGAGTCCGACATACGGCGAGAAGGTCACGAATCCGGCGGGGAATAGATGGCTCACCTTCAGACCGGCGCTGCCGCGGCCAGTGGTGAAGGTATGGGCGGCCTGCACCGCGCCGAGGCTGTCGGTGTAAGCGTTCTCCCGCTCCTGCAACACGTAGACGCGCGCCGACGGCTCGAAGACCGTCGCCGCCCAGGCGTAGGTCCCGGTCACGCCGGCGGAGGAGAACCAGCGATGGCCGGTGAAGTTACCCGAAGCGGCACCGGCGCTGTTGGCGGCGGTGATGCTCGACCAGGCGCCGCTGGCGTCGAAACGCAGCGTCGACGCCAGCCGCCAGCCGACATAACCGCCAGCCGTATAGCCGTCGCCCTTGAGCTTGCCGTTATAGGCCTGCGAGGTGAAATCGAAGTGCTCATAGCCGCCGACCACGCCGACCAGAAAATCCGGCGAGAGCCTGCGGGTGGCCCCGGCGGTGCCGTTGACCTGCGTGCCCTTGATGTCGCTGCCGACGCTGGTGCGGCTGAAATCAGCGCCGCGCACGTCGATCCAGACGAACCAGTCGCGCGGCGGGGGCGGCGCGATCGGTGCCTTCCTGGTGGCGGCCGGGTCGTCCGCCGCATAGCCCAGCGCGGCAAAGTCATGTTCGAGCCGCTGCTTATCCAGCAGATTGTTCTCACTGATCCGCGCCTGGCTCTCCGTCGTCGTTGGCATGTCACCGCCGTAGCAATAGGTGAAGCCGCCGCCGTTGGGCGCGACCATCTGGCAAGCGCCGCCGAAGCCGGCGCTGATGGCATTGTCGATGGCGCCGCTGATGGCCTGACCCGAGATGTTCGTGACGACCGGCATCACGGCGAGTTGCATCTGGCGCAGCTTTGCGCTGTCGCTGGCTCCGTTGACGACCTGGACCACCGTTACGGGATCCGGGTCGTTGTTGACGTCGCCCGGATAGGCGGCGGTGATGGCATGGCTGCCGGCAGACAGCGATGTGATGGTGAAAGTTGCGACACCGCCCACCAGCGTTGCCGTGCCGATGACCTGGCCGTTCTCGGTAAATGTGACCGTTCCGGTCGGGTTATTGCCGGTTATCTGCGCCTTGAAGGTGACGGGCTGCCCAACATTGCTCGGGTTTGGCGAAGAGCTGAAATTCATCGACGTCACCGCTTTGACGTAGCTGAATTGATCGCCCGCACTGGTGGCGCTGGTGCCGACCGGCGTCGTCACCGTGACGTGAACCGTACCGCTGCCGGCCGGCGACAGCGCGGTGATCGAGGTCGGGCTGACGACGGTGAAGAATGCCGCATTGCTGCCGCCAAACATCACGGCGGTGGCGTTGGTGAAATTGGTCCCAGCGATCGTCACGTTGGTGCCGCCGCCGGGCACCCCGGTGCTTGGCGACACCGACGTCACCGTCGGCACCGATGGCGGGGCAACATAGTTGAACAGGTTAGCCCCCGTCCCGGTGCCAGCCGGCGTCGTCACCACCACGTTGACGGCGCCGGCCGCATGTGCCGCCGTCGTCGCCGTAATCGTGGTCGCGTTGACAACCGTCACGCCGGTCGGCGCGATGCCGCCAATTGTTACCGAGGTCACGCCGTTGAAATTGGTCCCCGTGATAGTCACGGCAGTGCCGCCCGCGATGGGCCCGTTGGAGGGCGAGATTGCCGTCACGGTCGGCGGACCCGCGACGTAGGTGAACAGATTGGTCCCCGTGCCGCTGCCGGCCGGTGTCGTCACTACGACGTCAACTGCACCCGGGGCATGCGCCGGCGTCGTCGCCTTGATCGAGGTCGCGCTTATAACCGTCACGAAGGTCGCGGGGTTGCCGCCGATCGTGACCGAGGTGGCGCCGCTGAAATTGGTGCCGGTGATCGTGACCTGGGTGCCGCCTGCAGTATTGCCGCCGTTGGCAATGCTGCCGCCGTTCGGACTGATCGCCGTCACGGTCGGCAGCGACTGCGTCACGTAGGTGTAGAGGTTTGTACCGGTGCCAGTGCCGGACGGCGTTGTCACCGCCACGCTAACGACGCCCGTGCCTGGCGGCGTCGTCGCGGTGATGGTCGTCGCGGTCAGGACCGTGAAGCTGGCCGCAGCGACGCCGCCGAACGTCACCGCGGTCGCGCCGGTGAAGTTGCTGCCGCTGATGGTGACCGCAGAACCGCCCACGTTAGTGCCGGTATTGGGATTGACCGCCGTCACAGTCGGCGGCGCGGTGACATATTGATAGGCGTTCCCCGCCGTGCCCGTTCCTCCGGGCGTGGTCACCGCGACGGCCACGGAGCCCACGACGCCAGGCGGCGTCAGCGCAGTGATGGTGGTTGCGTTGACCACGACCACATTGGTTGCGGGGTTGCCGCCGAACTTCACGCTGGTCGCGCCGGTGAAGTCGGTGCCGGTGATGGTGACCGGAGTCAGTCCCAGGGTCGTGCCGCTACCGGGAGCGACCGATGTCACGGTCGGGGCCGGCGGCGTCGGCGGCACCGGCGCCACATAGCTGTAGATATTCGCCGCGGTGCTTGACCCAAACGATGTGGTGACGACCACCGGCACGTTGCTGCCGCTGCCCGCGGGAGCCACCGCAGATATCGTAGTGGAATTGACGACCGTCACCTGCGACGCCGCTACGCCGTTGATCGTCACCTGCGGCGTGCCATTGAAGTTGGTGCCCGTGATGGTGACGAGCGTACCGCCCAAAGTGCTCCCGCTCGCCGGAGAGATTGCGGTCACCGTGGGCGGCGACGATGAGTAGCTGTAGAGGTTGCTGCCGATCCCGGTGCCGATCGGCGTCGTCACCGCCACGTCCACGAAGCCGGCCGTGTGCGCAGGCGTGACCGCGGTGACCGTGCAGACATTGCTGGCGTCGCAGGAAACCGTACCAAAGCTGGTCGCCGCGACGCCGCCGAACTTGATGCTGGTCACGCCGGTGAAATAGGTGCCCGTGATGGTGACCGTTTGGCCGCCGCTGATGCCGCCAGTGTTGGGAGAGACCGACGATACGGTCGGAGCCGGCGTGCCGTAGGTGTAGAGGCTGTTACCGGGATTGGTGCCGCTCGATGTCGTCACCTGGACGGTTAATCCGGTGCCGGCCGTGTGGGCGGCCGTCACTGCGTGGATCTCGGTGTCACTGACAATCGTGAAGGATGTCACGTTGGTGCCGCCGATCGAAACCGCCGTCGCACCGGTGAAGTACTGACCGAAGATCTGGATGCTGGTCCCGCCGGCGGTGCTGCCGCTGTTGGGACTGATCGTATTTATGATTGGCGCCGGCAGGATGTAGGTGAAGGTCACCGACGTCTCCGGGCTTGTTTTCAGGGTCCCGGAGCCGTCATCCACGGTTACTTTGATGATGGCAGGGCCCGCCGCGGATTGTGGCGGCGTCTGCATGTCGATCTGGCCGGCGCTGGTAATCGTAAAGCCGGATGTCACGTCGACGCTGCCGAACGACACCTTCTTCGCGCCGATGAAGTTGGTTCCGAAAATGCTGACCGTGGTGCCGCCCTGAGTGGTGCCGCTGATCGGTGGGCCAACCGCGCCGGCGCTCGGGTTGATCGACGTCACGTGCGGGTCGGCCGGGATCACCCATTGGTATTGACCGCTGGCATTCCCCACGGGCGTCGTCACCGTCACATTCACAACTCCGCCCGTCGTCGAGGTACACGTCGGGCTGGTCAGGGTGAGTTGGCCGGTGTTCACGACGGTCGAACTTCCCGCCGGTGCGTTTGTGGTTCCGACGCAAGGAAAGCTCACCGAGGTCGCCGGTCTTCCGTTGAAGGGTGGAGCGGCGTTCGCGGAGAACGTTCCAGGGACGAAGTTGCTGCCTGAGATGTTGATCGATTGGGAGACCGTGGTCAGGCCAATTTGAGGGCCGACTCCCGACACCGACGGCCCGCCAGCAACGTAGGCGAAGATGTTGTCGCCGCCGGTAGACGTCTGCGAGCCTGTGACGATCAAGACGTTCGTGACGCCCGTGATGCCGGGTGGCGTCGTCAGAGTGATCTGGGCATTGGAGTTGACAGCGAAGCCGGGCGCCGCGGTGCCGCCGACGTTAACCGCCGTCACGGACCCATCGGAGTACGTGAATGCGCCGCCAAAGCTGCCGTCACAGTTCGTGCTTCCCGTAATTGCGACGGACACCGTGGGCAGGAAGTTGGCCCCGGTGATCACCATGGTGTCGCCGCCGCCGGTAGACCCGTAGGCAGAGCTGCCGCCGAAAAGGATGTTCGTTCGAACCGCCGAATCAATTCGCGGGCGCGTCTTTGTCGGGATGATCACGGTCACCGACGTCTGCGAGACGGTCTGAATCGCAGCGCCGTTGCCGCCGATCGTCACCAAGGATGTGTTTCGAAGGTCGTCGCCCAGCCCGCTCGCCGTGATGGTTAGGATCGAGCCGGCCGTGCTTGAACTGGGGCTGAACGACAAAGTACACGCGGCGGCCTGTCCGGCGCCGGTGGCCAGCGCCGCAAGGCCGACGGCGAAGATCCCGGCAATGCGGGTGAAGCGCGACCCGGCGATCATACGCCACCCCCTCTGGTTGTGGTGGGAGGGGCTTCCGCGCCAACGCGGATGATTGCTGTTTCGACGCCTGTGAAGATGGCGGCTTCGAGGCCGACGCAAAAAAAGGTGGACTGATACCGTCTGTTGGCACCGCGACGGGGCGCCGCGAGACCTAAGAATCTGCGATAATTTGCCGCAGGACCCGGCCGACCCTCGGCCACATTGTCCACAGCATACGCCACAACTTTGCCCACGACGCCACCCCGCAACCATACTTCGGCCGCGAGTTAAATCGGCGCATTGTTACGGCGGCATGACTAACCAATTATCTTAACTCCGCTTTAACCATTTCGAATCTGATTCGTGTCTTTCCCGCACCAGTCTTTATTGGAAAAACAAGTAAAATTTATTCACAATTATTTCACTAGCGCTTCGTCACCGCTTCATACCTTTCCACAGGTTCCACACGGAGTTTGATTTTTTACTTGATGGCATGACGGTTTTTGCGCAGCCGTGACCTTGGCGTTCCACCTTCCGCAGACAGCTGGCTCGTATCACTTCAACTGCGCTCAATACAACTTTTACGTGTAAACAGCGTGCGCGGCGAGACCCGGAGCCACGCGCGCGAGGCCGATTGTGACCGCCAGATGGAGCGCCGAGTAAAAGGATCGCTGAGCCGACCAGGGGTGCGGCTCGCGCGGGAGCGGCGCGGTCCGTTTCGCGTGTGCCGATTCAGGTTTTTGAAAAGCTTGGTGGGCGCACCAGGGCTCGAACCTGGGACCCGCTGATTAAGAGTCAGCTGCTCTACCAACTGAGCTATGCGCCCGGAACGCGTCCGGAAAAAGCCTTCGCGAGGGGGGTCGTTTAGCAAAGCGACCCCCCATTGTCCAGCAAAGGGGTGTGAATTTTCCAGGGCCTTGCCGGGTGCCCGGAACAGCGAAAAGCCGCTGGATTCCAGCGGCTTTTCGTATTTTTTCGGATCGAAGCGAGCTGGTCAGAGCCGCTCGCCGCGTCCCCCATCCGCGCCGCCGTCGCGGTCGTAGCGGTCGCGGTCGAAGCCGTGGAAGGAAGGGCCGCCGTCGCGGTCCATCATGCGGTGACGCCAGCCGCCGAAATGGCCGTCCATGCGGGTGAGGACGGAAAGCCGGCGCTTCTGGCCCTCATCGAGGGTCTTGTAGAGCGGATCGGCCGCATCGGCGATCTTCTTCATCGCGGCTGCGGACGCAGCCATGTTGTCGGCGTGCTCCCGCAGGCGCGTGACCGGATCAGGCTTCGGAGCGTCTGCCGGCGCATTCATCCGCGCATTGGCGCGATCGATGCGCAGCTTGGCGAATTCGCGCACCGCGGCCTCGACCGGCGGCCACAGTTTTTCCTGGTCCGCGTTCAGCTTCAGCCCGGCATGCACCGCGGCGATCCGCGCATCGACAAACGCCGCGCGATCCTCCGGCGCCATCCGCATATGGCCCCAGTGCCGGTGATGCTGGGCATAAACCGCCGTTGAACCTGCGATGGCGAGCGCGGCGATGCCGGCGATCCAGAAATTCCTCATGCGAACCTCCATGCAAAAAAGGTTGCTTGAGGATGGGCGCGCCACGACGCGGATTCAACTTAACGATTGGACAGAACGCGCTCCCTTACCAAGATGTAATGTGCGATTGCGACGGCTCGCGCGCACCTGCTCAATCACCCTCCCCGCTACAACATGCCGAGCGCGCGCGGCAGCCACAGCGAGATTTCCGGCACGTAGGTGACGATGCCGAGGAAGATCAGCATGGTCAGGAGCCACGGCCACACCGCGATGGTGAGCTCGGTGATGCCCATCTTGGCGATGCCGGAGGCGACATAGAGATTGAGCCCGACCGGGGGATGGCACATGCCGACCTCCATATTGACCACCATCAGGATGCCGAGATGCACCGGATGGATGCCGAGCTTGACCGCCACCGGAAACAGGATCGGCGCCATGATCAGCACGATCGAGGACGGCTCCATGAAGTTGCCGGCGAGCAGCAGCAGCACGTTGACGACCAGCAGGAAGATGATCCAGTTGACGCCGACCGAGGTAATCCAGTTGGCGATCGCCTGCGGGATGTTCTCGTTCGCCATCAGGAAGGAGAACAGCACCGCGTTGGTGATGATGTAGAGGATCATCGCGCTCATATTGGCGGAGCCGAGCAGCACCTTCGGCACGTCCTTCAGCGACATGTCGCGGTAGACGAACACGGCGATGACGAAGGCGTAGACCGCGCTGATCGCCGCCGCCTCGGTCGGCGTGAAGATGCCGGCATAGATGCCGCCGAGCACGATCACGATCAGCAGCAGGCCCCACATGCATTTGCGGAACGAGACGATGCGCTCGGCCCAGCTCGCCTTCGGCAGCCGCGGATAGTCGTTGCGCCAGGCGCGATAGAAGGTGGTCATGCCGAGCAGGAACGCCAGCATCAGGCCGGGAATGACGCCGGCGATGAACATCTGGCCGACGGAGGCCGACGACACGCGCTGGCCGGCCGGATCCAGTGCAATGCTGCCGCCGGTCGCCACGCAATAGATCACCATCACGATCGACGGCGGGATCAGGATGCCGAGCGCGCCCGACGTCGTGATGACACCGGCGCCGAACCGTTTCGGGAATCCCTGCTTCACCATCGCCGGCAGCATGATGGCGCCGATCGCGATCACGGTCGCAGGCGAGGAGCCGGACACGGCGGCGAACAGCGCGCAGGCCATCACGCCGGCCAGCCCCAGGCCGCCATACCAGTGCCCGACCATCGACCGCGCGAAATCGATCATGCGTCTGGCGACGCCGCCATGGGTCAGGAAGTTGCCGGCCAGGATGAAGAACGGGATCGCCATGATCTCGAAATTGTCGATGCCGGTAAAAAGTTTTAGAGCCACCGATTCGGTCGGCACATTGGTCATCGTGTAGATGAAGGTCAGCACGGTGAGGCCAAGCGCGATCGAAATCGGCATGCCCGTGAGCATCAGGAGGATCAGCAGCCCGAAGATGAACAGCGAGGTCATCGCGTGACCTCCGCAGCACCCGCGCCGGGCGCGTCGACGTCGACGCCCTCGACATGGGCGTGATCATGATGCGGCAGCTCGCCGGTGAAGAAGTAATTCCAGGCGACCTGCAGGAAGCGGAAGCACATCAGATAGGAGCCGAGCGGAATGCAGAGGTAGACGAACCAGCTCGGTATTTCCAGGTCCGGCGATACCTGGTCGGTGTAGTAGAGCCCGTGGACGAATTTCGCGCCCATGGTGCCGATCACGGCGGTGAAAAAGGCGCCGCAGAGCAGGCCGAACAACACGATCGCGTTCTTCCAGGGCGACTTGACCTGGTTGACGACGACATCGACGCCGACATGGATGCCGGTGCGCACGCCATAGGCGGCGCCGAATTTCGCCACCCAGACGAACATGTAGATGCAGAGCTCCTGCGCCCAGGACAGGTTGATCTGGAACAGGATTGGAAACAGGAAGGGCACGCCGAGCAGATAGCGATGGCACACCGCGAGGAAGATCAGCGTGGTCGCGAGCGCCATCAGCGTCGCGATCAGGATCTCCTCAAGCCTGTCGAGGATGCGAAGCAGTATCGACATTTTCCCCCACTCTATCCCCCTTCGTCAGGCCCGGGCAAAAGCGCGAAGCGCGTCTTTGCCAAATGTCCCAGGCATCCACGTCTTTCTTGCCGCCCCGCGACCAAGACGTGGATGGCCGGGTCGACTTGGCGAAGGCGCGCTTCGCGCTTTTGCCCGGCCATGACGCAGAATGAATTGCCGCCGCAAACGACAACTCGATCTTTCGCATCGTATCTCGAAAGATACACCCTCAATTCGTCGCGCCGCGGGTCTCCTTCAAAAACTCGTCGATCAGCGGCTGGCCGACGCGGCTGGCGACGTCCTTGTAGACGCCTTCCATCGCCTTGCGCATGGCGGCGTCCTGCTCGGGCGTCAGCTTGATGATCTCGCTCTTGCCGCTCTTGACGATATCGGCCCGCGCGTCCTCGTTCTCCTTCTGCGACTGGGCGTTGCCATAGGCGGTGGCTTCCTTCATCGCCTTCTCGCATTGCGCGCGGATATCCGCCGGCAGGCCGTCCCAGAACTTCTTGTTGGTGACCACGACGTAGCCGATATAGCCGTGGTTCGTCTCGGTGATGTACTTCTGCACCTCATGCATCTTCTGGGTATAGATGTTGGACCAGGTGTTCTCCTGGCCATCCACAACGCCGGTCTGCAGCGCCTGATAGACCTCGCCGAATCCCATCACCTGCGGAACCACGCCGAGCCCGCGGAACTGCGCTTCAATCACCTTCGAGGACTGGATGCGGAATTTCAGCCCGCGATAGTCGGCCGGCGTGATGAGCTTCTTGTTGGCGCTCATCTCCTTGAAGCCGTTGTCCCAATAGGCAAGACCGGTCATGCCCTTGGCGTCGAGCAGCTTCAACAGCTTGGCACCGAGCGGGCCGTCGGTCACTTTCCGCAGGGTCTTGAGGTCGGGGAGAATATACGGAAGATCGAACACCTCGAATTCCTTGACGCCGATCGGCCCGAATTTCGAGTTCGACGGCGCCAGCATCTGCACCGCGCCGAGCTGCAGCGCCTCCAGCTCTTCCTTGTCCTTGTAGAGCTGCGAGTTCGGATAGACCTCAACCTTCACCTTGCCGTCGGTGTATTTCTCGGCGAGCTCCTTGAACTTTTCCGCCGCCAGCCCCTTCGGCGTGTTGGTCGCCACCACGTGGCTGAACTTGATCACGATCGGCGATTGCGCCGTCGCCGGCCCGACAAAGGCAAGGGCTGCGATCGAGGCCGCCGCCAGCAGGATTTTCCGCATTCAGTCCTCCCGATTCTCTTGGTGGGGGATTCTGGCCCCCAAACTTTCCTGGCACACCAATACAGGCGAACGACAGGCAAGGCTATTGCCCCTTTAGCAGGGTCTTTTTTGATCGTTGCTGCGACGCAATATGCGACATTCTGTCATTGGCGATCTCATACGTTACCCTCGGAAGCTGCGCGAAAAATCTCAAATCGTGTGGCGATGCTGCGGCGGGTTGGGAAATGATTCCAAAATCTGATGTACCTCCGTCAATTCGTTCCAACACGTCAAAGAACAAAAAAACTGGTTCTCAAATGCAAAACGCGGCGCCGCAGCGCCGCGTTCTCTATTGGTATCTGCCGCCGCAACGCGTCAGCTCGCCGCCGCCGTCGAGCTCGGCATGTCGCGCTGGCGCTTCATGACGATCTTGTTCAGCGCGCCCAGATAGGCTTTTGCCGAGGCCACCAGCGTATCCGGATCCGCCGCGCGCGCCGTCATCGAGCGGCCCTCATGGGCGAGACGGACGGACACTTCCGCCTGCGCGTCGGTGCCTTCGGTGACCGCGTGCACCTGGTAGAGCTCGAGCTTGGCCTCATGCGGCACCAGCGCCTTGATGGCGTTGAACACCGCATCGACCGGGCCGTTGCCCTCGACTTCCTCGATCTTCACCACGCCGTCGACGTCGAGCTTCATGGTAGCGCGCTGCGGACCGCGGGTGCCGGCAATCACGGTGAGCGACATCAGCTTGATGCGGTCGTGGGACGCCGCCATCTCGCCCTCGACCAGCGCCTCGATGTCCTCGTCGTAGATGTCCTTCTTGCGGTCGGCCAGCGCCTTCATCCGCGCAAAGGCGTCTTCCAGCTGGTTGGAGCCGAGCTTGTAGCCCATCTCCTCCAGCTTGTGCACGAAGGCGTGGCGGCCGGAATGCTTGCCGAGCACCAGCGACGACTGTTTCAGGCCGACCATCTCCGGCCGCATGATCTCGTAGGTCGAAGCATCCTTCAGCACGCCATCCTGGTGGATGCCGCTCTCATGGGCGAAGGCGTTTCGGCCGACGATCGCCTTGTTGTACTGCACCGGGAACGAGGTCGCCGCCGACACCACCTTCGAGGCGCGGGTCAGCTGCGTGGTGTCGATCTGGTTCCAGTACGGGAATTTGTCATTCCGCACATTGATCGCCATCACGATCTCTTCCAGCGCAGCATTGCCGGCGCGCTCGCCGATGCCGTTGATGGTGCACTCCACCTGCCGCGCGCCGCCGACGACGCCGGCCAGCGAGTTCGCCACCGCCATGCCGAGATCATTATGGCAGTGCACGGAGAACACCGCCTTGTCGGAGTTCGGCACGCGCTCGATCAGGGTCTTCATGAAGTGGGTATATTCCTCCGGCACCGTATAGCCGACGGTATCGGGGATGTTCACCGTGGTGGCGCCGGCCTTGATGACGGCTTCCACGATGCGACAGAGGTAATCCATCTCGCTGCGGGTGCCGTCCTCGGCCGACCATTCGACGTCGTCGATCTGGTTGCGGGCGCGGGTGACGTTGGCGATGGAAAGCTCCAGCACCTGCTCCGGCGTCATGTTCAGCTTGACGCGCATGTGCAGGGGCGATGTCGCAATCACCGTGTGGACGCGGCCGCGTTTTGCGAATTTCACTGCCTCGGCGCAGCGGTCGATGTCCTTGGGGTTGGCCCGGGACAGGCCGGCGATGACAGCGTTCTTGGAGCGGCGGGCGATCTCGCTCACCGCCTGGAAATCGCCTTCCGAGGTGATGGGAAAACCGGCTTCGATGACGTCGACGCCCATGTCGTCGAGCAGCTCGGCGACCTCGAGCTTCTCCTCGAAGGTCATGGTCGCGCCGGGGCACTGCTCGCCATCGCGCAACGTGGTGTCGAAAATGATGACGCGGTCCTTTTCGGACTTGTTCACGGGTTTCATTTCTGCAAATTCCTTTTGGGTCGTGCGCCGGTCATTGGGCGCTGAAGGGTTTTCTCGTTTCTTACGCAAAACCCCTGAGTGCCCAGGCGCAAACGCCCAGACGGCCCTCAGGGGCCGATAAGAAGCAGAAGCCCGCCAAGGAGGGTCGGCAGGGACGCGGCCGGAATTGCGGGCACGCGGACGGCGCCGGCCGTCCCACCCAAAATCCCGCAATTTTCGCCGCGAATCAGCATTGCCTAACCCTACAACCGGGGCAGCCTCGGCCAAAACCGTTGACGGTTCGTTGCCGGATACCCCGCGCCGGGCCGTTCTAGACGAGAAATACGAGGGGCCGCAACGGCAAAAGATGGTCAGAAGGGGTGACCTTTCTCGCGGGGCCCCCCGTCCTGGCGCAGCACCAGATGTCATCACCCGCGAAAGCGGGTGATCCAGAGTACGCTGTGGCCCATCGGTTCAATCATCGGCGCCTCTGGAATACTAGATCGCCCGGTCCCGTCTCCGCCAAGGCTTCGACGAGGCTTGCGCACTCGGCTCGCCGAAGCTTCAGAAGGCGGCAAGCCGGCGATGACAGGGGAGTTAGCCGTCATTGCGAGCGAAGCGAAGCAATCCAGAGTCACGTGCGCGGCTCTGGATTGCTTCCGCCTTCGCTCTCCAAGCTTCGCGGACTCCCAGCCCGGCGTAGCTTGCGCAGCAAGCGTAGACGGGTCGTCGCTTCGCTCCTCGCAATGACGTGGAAAGACATGTGCTCTCCTTCTCGCGGCGTGTTCTTCGCCCGAGTTCTGCATCTCGTTGGCCCTCTCTTGAATAGAGGGCGCAGGGAAAGCCGGGCGCCGGCGGCACCCGCAGCACCCGTGTGCAATGGGTAGAAAAGAACGCACACGGATTTGACAGGTACAGCCGAGACATCCCGGCCTTCCCCGCGCAATGGTTTGACGGCTTATACGCGCTCTCCCCGGGGAAGCGGCCTTTCTTGCCCCCGTAACCGGCGGGAAATCCCACCAGTGTAGCGCCAGGGTCGCGGCGCCAGGACCACACGACTTCGCCGGCCGCCGCTGACGTTTCGCCGGGTGAAGATATCACCCTGACGCCGGCCGCGGCCCATCGCCACCCGCGCCTACGTGTCGTGGCGATCATGATACGCCCCTCAGGCGGCACGGGATGGGCGGAAGATAGTTCTGATTTGCGTAATTGTCAAGGGGCATTCGGAAAAATCGTAGCAACGCCACCCGCTCTTGGTGGTCACACGGACCTCACACTGCTTCTTTATGCTGGCAGGTGGCGCGACGGGGAAAATCGTGGCCGGTTATTTGGGTGTTCTGGGAAGCGGAATATGGATTTCCCGTGGGATTTTACACATTTTCGCCAAATCGGATCTGTTTTGCCCGTCGCGCCGATTTGCCACACCTGTCCCCATTCGCCGCGCCCTCGAGACGCATGAGGATTTCTTCAGCAGCGGCGATGTTTGCCCTTGGATGAACACTCTTTGAGCAAGGATCACCCCGCCGAAACGTGACCTGGTTCACAGCGATGAACCTCTGCTCGCGCTATTTCGACTTAGAGTTATTGAACGAGAAAAAGAATAATGCAGGCAACAATGATGTCGGTCGAACAAGAATATTTCCGAATAGGCGACCTGGTGCAATTGAGCAAACTGGGTAAAGAGCGGATGCCTCGCAACAAGGCCACGACTGCAAAGGTCGTCGGCTTCGGGCGGTCCGACAGCAGGATACGCGTCGTGTTTGACGGGTCGAGATATCCCGTCAGCATTCACGCCAGCTATCTGGAGCGCAAGCAATAGCGTTACCGGCCGCGCCGCTCCCTTCAGACGCGGTCGCGCAATTTCCGCACGCCGTCCTTCTGCGCGCAGTGATCGCAGCAGTAGAACACGCCGCCGCTCTCGAGCCCATGGCCGACGATGCGCGTGCCGCAGTGCTTGCAGGTCGGCGCCAGCGCGTGGATGGCACATTCGAAACTGTCGAAGGTGTGCGTCTCGCCCTTCATGACGACCTTGAAGGCCTTGTCATACTCGTTGCCGCAGGTTTCGCAGGTGGCCATGCTCGTCTCCTGTCATGCTGCGCGGCGCTTGCGGGTCTTCGCCGCTTTTTTTGCCGAACGCGACCGCTCCGCCGCAGGACGCTTGGCCGCCGCCTTGCCGCCGAGCCGGCCGCCCTTGCGCGCGGGCGCGTGGTCTTCCTTCGTGCCGCGGCCGGAGCCGCTCTTCTTGCCGCCATGAGTTTCCTTGTTGACCGTGGCCCAGGCGCGCCGCTCGGCTTCGTCATCGGACACGCCACGCTTTTCGTAGCCTTCCTCGATATGCTCGGCCATGCGCTTCTGCTTGTCGGTGTAGCTGGATTTGTCGCCGCGGGGCATGAAACCCTCCTGATGTTTTGAGACTAAACACCGATGGCGAGAAAAGGGTTCCTGTGCGCAGGAAGGCCGGAGGCACCCTCCAGGTTCCCGAGTCCGATCTATCTCATCAGAAAGTAGAAAAGTATCACGACAGCGATTACGACGATGGCCGCCGTGAACTGCATGCCATAGGGACGCGCCTCCCTTGCTTCCGGCGTGTCGGCGACATTGGGTGGCGGCGGTTGGGCGGGACCTTCGCGGACCATGATCGGCTCTCCCAGCGATCATGGTTTGACGTTCGGAACGAGCTTTCGTTCCTAACGCCTCAGCGCCCTGCCGGCGCCGAGAAGCGGAGTTTGAAGACCAGGCCGGGCGAATTATCCAGCATCTCGATCCGGGCGCCATGGAGCCTTGCGACGGCAGCGACTAGGCTGAGCCCCAGCCCGTTTCCCGGCGTATAGCGGCTCTGCTCCAGCCGGTAGAAGCGCTTGAAAACCTGTTCGTGCTGGTCGGCCGGAATACCGGGGCCGTCATCGGCCACCGAGATCACGGGTGTGCCATCAACGTTCTCGCTGGCAACCACGATCTTGCCCGCGGGACGGCCGTGCTTGAGCGCATTGTCGACCACGTTGGCGACGGCGTCGAAGATCAGGTCGCGATCGCCGGTGACCAGCACCTCGCCTTCGCCCAGCATGGTCAGCCGCGTGCCGTCCTCCTCGGCCGCGGCGTCGTACAGCTCGACGACTTCGCTCGCGATCTCGCCCAAATTGACACTGCGAAACCCGGCCGTTCGCACCTGGGTCTCGATCTGCGCGATCCGGGTGATCGACAGGAAGATGCGCAGCACGGAATCGAGATCGGCAATGGTGTCGCCGATCAGCGCCTGATCGGCTGCGCCGTCGCGCGGGCGGTGGATGGCCTTTTCCAGCCGCCCGCGCATCCGCGTCAGCGGCGTGCGCAGGTCGTGGGCGACGTTGTCGCTGACCTGCTTCACCTCGCCCATCAGGGTCTCGATGCGGTCCAGCATCAGGTTGAGGTTTTGCGCGACACGATCCCATTCGTCGTTGCTGCCGCGCAGCGGAATGCGCTTGTCCAGCCCGCTCGCCATGATGGCGGCGCTGGTGGCGTTGATCGCTTCGATCCGTCCCACGGTCCGCCGCGTCACCAGGATGCTCGCGACCGCGGCCATCACGAAGGTCAGCGCGACGACCGCGATGACGGCCGTCCGGATCTGGGCGGCGAAGCTGTCGAGGTCGCTGATGTCGCGTCCGACCAATAGCCGGTCGCCGTCCGGGAGTGTTTCCAGCGTGGCCCGCACCAGCGGCCGGTCCGTCGCATCGTTCGAGACTTTTGCCGCCAGGAACTCGGCCCATCCGGACGGCGCCAATGCCGCCTCAGGCCACTGCGCCAGATTGCCGGCAAGCACGGTCAAGGACGGATCGGCGAGGACGTAGACGTGACCCGCAAAGGCCGGATCGGCCGCGCGCTGCCGGATCAGATCGACCAGCCGCGCCCGTCCCGATTGCCCCCAGGCGTCGCGCAAGCTTGCCGCCTCGGTCATGATCGCGCGGTCCGACCGGCCGCGCACATAGCTTGACGTCGACAGATAGACATAGATGAAGATGGCCGACACGGTCGCGCCAAACGCGCCGATCGCGATCAACGCCAGCTTGAACGTCGACGATTGCAGGGTTTTAGCGAGGAGCACGGAGGCAATACCCGATGCCGCGAACGGTATGGATCAGCGGATAGGCCTGCTGGCCGTCGACCTTGCGGCGGACGCGGCCGACATAGACGTCGATGATGTTGGTCGAAGGATCGAAATGCAGGTCCCAGACGTGCTGCAGCAGCATCGCGCGCGAGATGACGCGGCCTTCATTGCGCACCAGATACTCCAGCAACTGGAATTCGCGGGGCAGCAGATCGATTTCGGCGCCGCGGCGGCTGGCGGTGCGGTCGATCAGGTCGATCGCGAGATCGCCGACCCGCAGGATGGTTTCCTTGGCGACGATGTCGCTGCGCCGGCCGAGCGCCTCGATGCGCGCCAGGAGCTCGACAAAGGAGAACGGCTTGACCAGATAGTCGTCGCCGCCGGCGCGCAGGCCGCGCACCCGCTCGTCGACCTCGCCGAGCGCGCTGATGATCAGGAACGGCGCGACTGCGCCCGCCTCGCGCAACTGGCGCATCACCGTGATGCCGTCGAGATCTGGAAGCATGCGGTCGATGGTGATCACCGCGTAGTCGCTGGCCGACCCGAGGCGCAGCGCTTCATTGCCGGTCGTCGCCAGATCGACCTGGTAGCCGCTGGTGGTCAATTCTTCGGCGAGCTGACCGGCGGCTTCCGCGTCGTCCTCGACCACCAGAATGCGGCGGTGACTTTCCGTCATGACGCCTCCGAACGTCCCCCGCAACCGGCGCATTGTACTCCCAAGGTCACACAAGGCCCCGCGCAAATACACGTGATGGCCGCCACCGGCGCCCCAGCACCACCCCACGGGAAGCGCCGGTGACGATCATCATACGCGGCAACGGCTAGACGCTAGTAATACCCGTAATAGCCGTAGCTCGCGCAGACGTTGACCAGCCGCGGTCCGTAAGCCGTCCATACCCTTCGCCAGCAGCCGCCATAGTAGCTGGTGTAGAGAAAGGGCGCGCCGATGAAGGCAAAGCGGCGGTGGTGGAAGCGATGGTGGAAGAACCCGCGATGATGGAAGAACCCGCGGTGATGGAATCCCGCGTGCGCAAAGCGCGGCGCGAATGCCGCGCGCGGCGCGCCTGCGAAATGCGCGCCGCCAAAGCGCGCACCGCCGCCGCCGAAGTGCATGCCGCCGCCATGCATGCCGCCAAAACCGCCGTGCCCGCCATGTCCGCCCCGGGCAAGCGCGGGCGAAGCGAGAGCAACCGTCACGCCGACCGCGCCGGCAACGAGGCAAGTCAGAAACTTGTGGTTCATCCATCCCTCCCTTGAACTGCAGCGGACGATCCGCCGCATGCGAAGAAGAAGATCAGGAGAACCCAAATCACGCCGTAAATTCAAATGACTAAGGTGACAGTTTCTGACAGCGACGTAAGCTACGTGAATGAAAAGTCAGCTACATGAATGACGAGGTCAGAGGCGGCGACGGCGCACTGCCCGGCTTGTTCAGTGCAGTCCTCGTTCGGCAGCGGCAGGCGCGGCAGACGACTGCCGGCGGCGGCCTCACTTCGCGCGCGCCTCGCCTTTCCTCACCGCCGGTTCCTTGTCTTCGTCGAGCAGCACCTGGCGGACCTGCTTGAACTCGCTGCGCTCGGCCTTGTCGACCTTGGGGAAATGCAGATCCATCTTGTCGAGCGCTGACACAATGGTGGAACCGATCACGACGCGGGCAAACCATTTGTGATCGGCCGGCACGACGTGCCATGGCGCGTGGTGTGTCGAGGTGTGGCGGATCATGTCCTGATAGGCGGCCTGGTATTTCGCCCACAGCTCGCGCTCGGCGATGTCGTCCATGTTGAACTTCCAGTTCTTGGCCGGATCTTCCAGCCGGTCGAGGAAGCGCTCGCGCTGCTCCTGTTTGGAGACGTTGAGGAAGAATTTCAGGATCACGGTGCCGTTGCGGGCGAGATGCCGCTCGAAGGCGGAGATGTCCTCAAAACGCTCGCGCCAGATGTCTTTCGTCACGAGCTTCGGCGGCAGTTTTTGCTTGGCGAGAATCTCCGGATGCACGCGCACCACCAGGCATTCCTCGTAATGCGAGCGGTTGAAGATGCCGATGCGGCCGCGCTCGGGCAGCGCGATCGCCGCGCGCCACAGGAAATCGTGGTCCAGTTCCTTCGACGACGGCACCTTGAAGGCGGTGACCTCGCAGCCCTGCGGATTGACGCCGTCGAACACGCTCTTGATCGCCGAGTCCTTGCCGGCGGCATCCATGCCCTGGAAGATCAAGAGCAGCGACCAGCAATCCTGGGCGTAGAGCTTTTCCTGGAAGTTGGCGAGCCGCTTGCGATTGGCCTCGATGATCTTCTCGGCCTTCTCCTTGTCGAGCCCGCCCTTCTCATTGGTCTTGTGCGACTTGAGATGAAATTCGCCTGATCCATCGTAGCGGAACGGCGCGACGTAATGCTTCAGTTGGTCCGCCAGCGATTGCGAAGATTGCTTGCCCATGCGACGAAGTGCTCCGGTTGGGGCGGCGGTGATGGCGATTCGGGAATCTCCGCCGCGTCGCGGCGACGATAGACCATCAGCATCAGCGGCGCGAGGCGGCGCAACAGCCCGTGCGCAACGTAGGGCAACGGTTTTGTGAACGGCAAGGCGAGGTCATGCTCGGCGACGCCCTGCGCTGCTTTCGCCAGCTCCTGCCCGATCGCGATCGACAGCGCCACCGCGCGGCCGTTGCAGCCGGCCCAGGCCCAGGCATCCGGACCGAGCCGGTGGATGTGCGGCAGAAAATCCGTGGTCATGCCGACATAGCCGTTCCAGACATAGTCGAACCTGACTTCGCCGATCTGCGGCCATATCCGCTGCAGGCGCGCGCCGACCGCGGCCTTGAGCTGGGCTGTGTCGGTGCCCATCAACGCGCCGCCGGTGACGAGGCGGTCCCGCGCATCGTAGCGCGCGAAATACAGCTCGCCATGGGTGTCCGACATCGCCTGCCGGCCGGGGATGATGGTCCTGCGCGCGACATCGGAGAGCGGCGCGGTCGCCATCTGCCAGGAGCGCACCGGCATCACCTCGCGCGCGATGTCGGGCGCGAGCTGCTTTTCGAACTCGCCGGTATAGGCATTGGTGGCGAGGATTAACGCACGACTGCTGATTTCGCCTTGCGCCGTCGTGACGACCCAGCGGTCGTTGCTGCGCTCGAAACGCGAGGCCGGCGAGCGCGCAAAGATCCGTGCACCGCGATCGAGCGCGGCGCGCGCGAGCCCCCGCGACAGCGCCAGCGGATTGATGTGGCCGCCGGTCCTGTTCCAGAAACCGCCGAACCAGGCGTCGGAGCCGAGCATTTTTGCGATCTCCTCGCGCGACAGCAATTCGACATGGGCGCCGACGTTGGACCACTGCCGCACCCGGCGCTCCGCAATCGCCATGCGGCCGGGCGAATGCACCGGCTGGATCCAGCCCGTCTGCTCCTGCTCGGCCTGGATCTGGTAGCGGCGCGCGACGTCGAACAGCGTTGAGGCGCTGTCGCGCAAGAGCGCGACAAAGCGTTCGCCGGCGGCGTGGTGCTTGGCGACGATGTTTTCCGGATCGGGCCGCGTCAGCGTCGGGATCACCTGGCCGTTGTTGCGGCCCGACCCGCCAAAACCGGGCTCGGCGGCCTCCACGATCGCGACGTCGACGCCGGCCTCGCGCAGATGCAGCGCGGTGGAAAGGCCGGTAAAGCCGGCGCCGATGATGACGACGTCGGCTTCCGCATGGCCCTCGAGCCGCGGCAGCTCGGCCCCCGGCGGCGTCACCGCGGCCCACAGCGACTCCGGCATGCGGATGTGATCTGGCGGCATTAGACTTCCTCGGGAGGCGATCGTAGGATGGGTTGAGCGAAAGCGAAACCCATCGAATGTGCAGGAAATCGGGGACAGCGTGCAAGCGTGACCATCAAGAGCATCGCCGGAATCGATCATGCCGTCGTCGCGGTCAGGGATCTCGACGCGGCAGCGGCCAACTGGAAGCAGCTCGGTTTCACCATCTCGCCGCGCGGCACCCACAGCGCGCATATGGGCACCGGCAATTACACCATCATGCTGGGCGAGGATTACATGGAGCTGCTCGGCGTGCTCAATGCCACCGAGCACAACGCGCCGACCCGGACCTATCTGGAGCAGACCGGAGGCGGCATCGAGCGCGTCGCGTTCACGACGCCGAGCGCGGCGGCGGGCGCAGCCGAGCTGCGCACCATGGGCTATCAGGCGATCGGCCCGACCGATTTCGAGCGCCCGGTGACCATGCCCGACGGCCGCAAGGCAGCGGCGAAATTCGCCACCTTCCAGTGGCCGGTCAAGGAAGCGCCCGGCGGCGTGCGGCTGTTCGCCTGCCAGCACAAGACGCGCGAGACGGTGTGGATCCCCGAGTTGCAGCGGCACGCCAACGCCGCAAAGCGCATCGCGCGGGTGTTCATCGTGACGCCGAAGGCGGAGGAGGATGCAAAGCATCTGGCGAAGATGATCGCGGGCGAGGTGCGCAGCGGCGCAGATGGATCAGCCGCGGTGCCGACGGGATTCGGGCGAGCTGATTTCGTATTCCTGACGCGCGAGGCGCTGGGGAAGCGATATCCCGGAGTCGATGTCAGCACCCTGCCCGACCGCGCCGGCGCGGGACTGGAGCTTGTGGTCAATGATCTTGCCGCCGCGAAAAGCGCGATCGGCGCAAAGGCTGTCGCGAGTGCTGGCGCCGTGGTGGTGCCGCCGGCGGCGGCCAATGGTGTGCTGCTGGCGTTTGTTGCGAGCTGACGTCTTCACCCCTCCCCGCCGGCGGGCCGTCTGCGGGGAGAGATCGAAGTCACGCCTTCCGGAATTTCAATCGCTCGGCGATGCTGCCCAGAATGCCCTTGGGCAGGAAGATGATGAACAGCACCAAGAGCACGCCGTAGATGAGGTTGTCCCAGCCGACCGCCTTGGTGCCGAAGCCGATGCGCAAGGTTTCCGCGAGCAGGATGGTGATGACGGCGCCGACGGTGGGACCGAGCGACACATAGAGCCCACCGACGACGACGGCGAATACCATCTGCAGCGAGACAGCGATGCCGCTCACCGTGTCCGGCGAGATGAACATCTGGTACTGGCAGTAGATGGCACCGGCGAGCGCGGTCATCAGCGCCGAGATCAGCGTGATCTTGAGCTTTTCGGCGGTGACGTTGACGCCGGCGGCCGCGGCGGCATCCTCGTCCTCCGAAATCGCCTCCATGGCGTAGCGGGCCATGCTGCGGTCGATCGCCCGCCAGACGATGAGACCGACGACCCAGATACCGAGCGCGATCAAATACCAGGTGATCTTGTCGTCGAACTGCAGCGCCCAAAGACCCTGGCCGCTGCGGGCGCGGTTCGGCGTATAGCCGAGCGAGCCGCCGGTCCAGTCGCGCGTCGCAGTGATGACCTGCAGCACGATGCCCGACAGCGCCAGCGTCACCAGCACGAAATAATGCCCGGTGATGCGGAAGCGGAAACAGGGATAGGCGACCACCAGCGCCAGCAGCCCGGCCACCGCCATGCTGACGGGAATGCCGATCCAGGGCGAGATACCGAGGTGATTCCACAGCAGCGCAGTGACGTAGGCGCCGACGCCCATGAAGCCGCCATGGCCGAGCGAGACCAGGTTGAAGCGGCCCATGATCGACCACGAGGTGTAGGCGAACGACCAGATCAGGATCAGCACCAGCAAATGCAGATGATAGGGATCGCGATAGATGAAGGGCAGCGCGATCAGCGCGGCTAAACCGATGGCCCATGCGGCATAGCGGGAATTCACGAGCGCCTCGCAAACAGGCCCGCGGGCCGGATGAACATCATCACAATAAAGAAGGCGAAGGCCAGCACGTAGCCCCACTCGAGATCGGAGAAGAGGCCGCCGAGCGAGATGATCTCCGCGAACACGAAGGCCGCGATGAAGCCGCCGATGAAATTGCCGAGGCCCCCGAGCACGCAGATCAGGAAGGTGATCGGGCCGAAGGACAGCCCGACAAAGGGATGCACGTCGTACTGCAGCACCAAGAGGCAGGCGGCGAGGCCGGCGAGCGCGCCGCCGAGCGCCGAGGTGATGAGATAGATGCGCCTGGTATCGACGCCCATCAGCGACATGATCTGGCGATCCTGCGCGATGGCGCGGATCGCGGTCCCCGTGAAGGTGCGCGTCATGAAGAGATAGACGACGATCATGCCGGCCAGCGCCGCGCCGAAGGCGAGCAGCCGCGAATAGGAAAAATTCATCTCGCCCAGCGCCAGCACCGGCAGGCGGATGCCGAGATTGCGGAAGTCGATGCCGAAGGCGACGGTGGCAAAGCTCTGCAGGATGAACAGCACGCCGCCGGTGGCGAGCAGCTGGTTGATCGGCGGCGCCGTCAATAGCGGCGCGATGACGAGGTAGTGCAGCGCAGCGCCAAGGGCTGCCACCAGCATGATCGCGATTGGAGCTGCCAGCCAGTACGGCAGGCCGAACACCTGCACCATATAGTACATGCCGTACATGCCGATCATGACGAGCTCGGCGTAGCAGATCCAGGTGACGTCGATGACGCCGAAGATCAAATTGAGCCCGAGCGCCAGCAGCGCCAGCACGCCGCCGAGCAGGATGCCGTTGATCACGGCCTCCAGCAGGTAGATGTCGAAGATCTCGAGAAAGTGCTGCATTTTTTCTGCCCTAAACCCCGAGATACGCCTGCTTGATCGTATCAGTCTTCATCATCTCTTCCGAGGTGCCCGAAGCGCGGATGGTGCCGGCCTCCAGCAAGTACGCGCGGTCCACCACCTTCAGCACCTGCTGCACGTTCTGCTCGACGATCAGCACCGTGAGCCCTGAGGCGCGGATGCGCTTCACCAGCTCGAAGACCTGCTGCACCACGACCGGCGCCAGCCCCGCGGACGGCTCGTCGAGCAGCAGCAGTTTCGGGTCGCTCATCAGCGCGCGGCCGATGGCGCACATCTGCTGCTCGCCGCCCGACAGCGTGCCGGCCATCTGGTGGCGGCGCTCCTTCATGCGCGGGAAGAGATCGAACACGAATTCCAGCCGTTCGGCATATTTGGCGCGCGCACCCGGCATATAGGCGCCCATCTTCAGATTGTCGTCGACGGTGAGCCGCGGAAACAGCCGGCGGTTTTCCGGCACGTGCGCAATGCCGAGGCTGACGATTCTGTGCGCGGCTGTCGCCACCACATCGGTGCCTTCCATCGCGATCGCACCTCTGGTCGGGCGGATCAGGCCGGAGATCACGCGCATCAAGGTGGTCTTGCCGGCGCCGTTCGGGCCGATCACGCCGACCGCTTCGCCCGCATGTACTTCGAGATTGACGCCGAACAACGCCTGGAAGGTGCTGTAGCCCGCATCGACCGCCCTGAGTTCGAGCATGGCCTACACCCCTGCCCGGCGGCGCGCTTCGGCGGCCGCGGCGGCGGCCTGGCTCGCGTCCGCATCGGTGCCGAGATAGACCTCGATCACCTTGGGATCGCTCGCCACCTCGCCCGGCAGGCCCTCCGAAATCTTCACACCATGGTCGAGCACCATGACGCGGTCGACCACGCGCATCAGCACGCCCATGATGTGCTCGACCCAGATGATGGTGATGCCGAGCTCGTCGCGGATGTTGCGCAGCATGTCGGCGGCCTGGTCCATCTCGTGCTCGTCGAGGCCGCCGAGGCTTTCGTCGGCGAGCAAAAGTTTCGGGCCCGTGGCGAGCGCCTTCGCGAGTTCGAGCTTCTTCAGCCCCGCGGCGCCGAGACCGTCGACGCTGGCGCGGCGATCGGTCGGCAAGCCGACCATGGCGAGCGCCTTCTCGGCCGCCTCGTCCGCCTGTTTGCGGCTGTGGCGCCCCTGGCCGTAAAAGCCGGCGAGCTCGACGTTCTCGAAGATGGTCAGGCGGCGGAACGGCCGCGGGATCTGGAAGGTGCGGCCGATGCCACCATTGATGATCCGGTGCGGCGCGGAGCCTGCGATCTCGTGCCCATCGAACACGATCGAGCCGGCCGTCGGCACCAGCGTGCCCGACAGCATGTTGAAGATCGTGCTTTTGCCGGAGCCGTTCGGGCCGATCAGGCCGAGAATCTCGCCCTTCTCGACCTTGAACGACACATTGCTGACCGCGGTGAAGCCGCCGAAACGCTTCACCAGACCGTTCACCGTCAGCACCGCGGTCCCTCCGTTATGTTGTTATTGTGCCGGGGCTACTGGTTGCTGAACGTGGTCCCTTTCGGCAGCGGCAACACGGCTTCACGCATGGCCTGGCTCTTCGGCCACACCACATAGGACTTGTCGTCGATGTACTGGATGATGACGGGGAACGAGCGCTGGTTCTGGCCCGCCATCCCCTCGCCCTCGGTGAAGAATTTCACGCCGAAGCCGAGCATTGTGCCGCCCTCGGGGACATCGACATCGAGCGCCGCCTTGCGCAGCGCGTCGGAATCGACGCCGCCATATTTCTTGATGGCGCGCGGCAGCACGTCGGTCAGGAACAGATAGGTGTTCGATGCCGCCATGCCGACATGGGCGGAGCGGATGGCGACGCCCGGTTTCACCTTGTCGAACTCCTCGCCGATCATCTTGATGACCGGCGGCAGTTTCGGATCCAGGGTCTTCTGGTTGGTGAGCCAGATCGAGATCGGGTCGGTGTTGAAGACGTAGTTGGCGTCGGCTCCGAGCCCTTCCTTCAGCTTCTCGTAGACGCCGTAGCCGGCGCCATGGCCGACGAGAGCTGCGAATTTCAGCCCCTGCTCGCGGGCCTGGCGGCCGAACAGCGTGATGTCCGGGTTGTAGCCGGTGTGGAAGATCACGTCGGGCCGCGCGCGCTTCAGCTTGGTCACCAGCGCCGAGAGATCGGGCGCGGTGGCGGAATAGCCTTCCTTCAGCACGACCTGGAAGCCGGCCTTCTTGGCGCCGGCCTCGTTGCCCTTGGAAACGTCGACGCCATAGGCGCCGTCCTCATGGATGATGGCGACGCGCAGATCCTTCGGGTCCTTGCCGAACTTCTCCTTGGAATTCTGCGCGATGAAATCCATCGTCATCATGCCGAACTGGTCGCCGCTCGCCTGCGGGCGGAACACATATTTGTAGCCCTTGCCGTCGAGCACGGCCGAGGAAATGCAGGTGGTGATCCACATGAACTTCTTCAGCTGCTCGACGCGCGCGGCGACCGGCACACATTGCGCCGAGGAGTAGAAGCCGAGCAGCATGTCGACCTTTTCCTGCTCGATCAGGCGCACCGCCTCGTTGATGGCGACGTCGGGCTTGCTCTGCGCGTCGGCATAGACCGCCTCGACCTTGTAGCCCTCGACGCCGGTCTTGGCGTACTGGTCGAGCATGATCTTGGCGCCGATATATTGCAGCTCGGAACCGCCGCCGGCCAGCGGGCCGGTGAGGTCGTAGATCACGCCGATCTTGATCTTTTTCTCCTGGGCTTCGGCCGAAACAGCCATCCCCAGCGCCGCTATTGCGGCAAACAGCCCAACAAACAGGCGTGCAGCATTGCGCACCGGCATCAAACCCTCCCTGAAATTGTGCATTGCGTTCTTGGTGTTATTGCCGCCTATCACATTGATAGTGCGGACCGATGTCAAGCCAAACAAGGACGACGGGGCGGCGGTGGCGTCTCGTTACTTCGAAGCAGCCGGCAACCTACCGATAAATGGCCGCATACCCGCTGGCAAGAAGCGAAAGCGTAACGCATCCTGGGATGTATCCGTCAGGTCCGTTCTGCCCTCGAAAGCGGATGTTGAACCCGTCGGCGTCGGGCCACAAGCAGTCAAGCTGACGGTGCAAAATCGTGCGGGCTCCTAAGCGGGCTCTGGGCCTTTTTCATCGATTGCGTAAAGTCTCGCACGAATTCGATGAAAAGCCCGACCACGGGACTCAGGGTTCGGCCCCTGAGCGTGGCAATGATGATCGGCCATGGCTTAACCGGTAGATCGATCGGCAAGATCTTCATGCCGTACCATCCCGCATTCAACTTCCCAATGGCCGTCACATGCTGGCCCTTGGCCATAAGGCGGGTGCGCAGCGTAGCGTCGTTGCTCCACAAGCCGATTTTCGGCCCTGGCAGCCCACGGGCTCGAAATGCCTCGGCTATGCAGATGTAATTCCAGCTGTCGGTCCTTGGCAGTAGCCAGGACTCTTCGGTTAATTCAGCAAAGTCGATTTTGCGGCGATTCGCCAAGCGGTGCCTCATTCCCGCCGCCACGACCAACGGATCGCTAAAGAGAAACTCTATGTCCAGGCCTTCCGGCGTACGGTGCTCGGGCAAAGGCAGGTTCGTGACGTAGAGATCGTATTTTCGGTCATGCAAACCGGGAAGGCTTTGAGGGTTCTGGACCGCGTCGACGTGCAGCAGGATGCGCGGATACTTCTGCATGAATCGCTCAACGATCCGCAGCATCAGCGTAGACGAAATATTTCCAGGGCAGCCGATCTTGATCTCGCCCGCTGTTGGATCGGCCAGGAATTCGATGTCCCTGATGCCCTGTTTAAGCTCATCGAAGGCGGCCATTCCGCGCCTGAGGAGGGCGTGTCCGAATACCGTGGGTTCGACGCCTTGCGGGCTCCGATCGAGAAGCCGAACGCCTAGCGCATGCTCGAGATCGGCAATGACTTTCGACACTGCGGGCTGGGACACTCCGAGCTGCAAGGCCGCCTTGGCCATGCTTCGGCACTGCACGACCGTGAAGAAGGCTTGAAGGTCGCGAAGCCGAAGGTGCCGGCCGATCTGGCCTTCCCAATTGATCCGTCTGGACATATGGGCCTGGTTATATCGGTAGAACGAAATAGGGAATTCCTTTTATAGCCCTGCGCGGTAGCCTGCAATCCCGACTTGGAGCAACCCCCATTCGCGGCCACCACGCACTCGCGGAGATGAGGGCTCGCGCAAACCGTCAGAGAGCCAGAGCCACATGATGGTCGTTGCTCGACGGTTCGGTCGAAGGAGGAACAGATGGCAATCTACTCTATCGACGACCTCAGCCGCCGCGAGATTCTCAGGATGTCCGCGGTGCTCGCCGCCTCGGCCGCCAGCCTGTCAATCGCGTCCGTTGCTTCCGCGGCAACGTTGCCGCGGACGCCCGGCCAAATACTAGGGCCCTTCTATCCACTCAAGGAACTGCCGCGAAACGCCGATCTGACGAGCGTACCCGGCCGGAGCGGTCGTGCTGCTGGACAGATATTGAACGTCATGGGGCGCGTCTTGAACGTCAGCGGCGAGCCGGTTCGCGGCGCAACGCTCGAAGTTTGGCAAGCCAATAGTTATGGGCGTTATACCCATCCGAGCGATACAAATCCGGCCCCGCTTGATCCGAATTTCGATGGCTGCGCGGTTCTCATGACCGACTTGCAGGGTCACTACAGATTCAAGACGATCAAGCCGGCCGCCTATCCGGCGGGCGCAAATTTGATTCGACCGGCGCACATCCACTTTCAGGTGAGCGGCCGAAACGACAGACTCGTAACCCAGATGTATTTCGAGGGCGACCCGCACAACGACAAAGATCCATTTCTCAACAGCGCCGCCAGGAAGGAACTACTTACAACGCAACTTCGCGACCCATCTTCCGAGTTCGAGCCCGACTCGAAAGTCGTAACGTTCGATATCGTACTGTACAACGGATAGTCATCGACGTTTGCTTCGTGTCCACAGCCGAAATCTCGAAAGAGGAACATCGAGTTTGTGAGTACACGCGCGCGTGCTGCGGGTCCTACGCTGGCAACTGCGCTTCGAGAAAGGCCGTGACGAAACGCGGCATTGCGCCGGTCAAATCGCTGCGCCTGGGGGCAAGACCTCGCCGACCGTCGGCCCTATCGTTCCGCGGAAAGCGAAGCAGCTTTCGCTTCAGCCAGGGATAGCAACAAGCGCTCCACCGTGTTGGCCGACGCACGCCGCTCGAACTCAGCCAGGAACACGCGCTTGCTGGGTATGAAGTAACCCTCGGCAGGCCATCGCTCGCCGATTTCCGGTGGGTTCGGAAAGCTAGCGACCTTCGCGAGATAGGCGTCGTAGGCGGCGCCAAAGCTCGCCCGCAGCGCGCCGACGATCTGCACCAGCTCTTCGAGCGAAACCCGTTCCTTCGGATAGGACCACGTGGTCGCGCCCAGGATATCGCCGAGCTTCCAATCCGTCTTGGGACTATTCGGGTGTTCGTTGTGGCAGCTCACGCAGCCGGGCGCGACGGCGCGATCGGGAAAGATCGCCGTGAAGCGCCCGATATCGGTCGCGTTGAAAAATTGCGGTTCGCCGCTCTGGCGAAGCCGGGCGAAGTGGTCGGCCTGAATGCCGCTGAACTTGTTCGACTGCGCGATCGGAAAATCCGAGCCGAGGAAGAGGCCGAGCGGAGTGCGCGTCTTCTGCAGCGCCATCGACGCCTCCCGAAGAAACAGCGCCGGCAGCGGCCCCGCCTGCATTGCAGGCTCGCGCCACTTCTCGTGAAACTTCAATCCGACCTTGGCGCCCGCACCGACGATGTCTGCCGTCCACAGCTTTCGCGCGACGTCGTTTTCGGCCGCGACAACGCGGAACACCGTTTCGACCGGCACGGTGCGCCCGCTGGCTTGTTCGGCCTGCAGCGGCGCCGGACGCGTCGCGAACAGGTAGATCGCGGCCAGGACAAAGAAGCCGAGCGCGAGCAGGCGTTTTGAGCCGAACCGTCGGGATATTGCGTGTGCCATCACTTTGCCCCCCATTGTGTGGGAAATTTGAGATCGTGGCCGTAGGGGGAAGGCCCACCGGCCAGGTAGTTCAGGATCGACTTCGTCGCGTAGGCATCCTCAAGTTTCTGTTGCGTCAGGCGCTTGTGGTTGCCGTGATAGTCATGACAGCCGAGGCAGGTCGTCCATTGAGCCTTCGCAATGAGCTCCCGATGGGAGACATCAAGCGGATCGTTCTTCAGCGCGAGGTCCTGGTGGCAGGTCTTGCAGGAGGTCGGCGCCATGGTGACCCGCACCCCCTTGTGCTCGTGATGGCACGACACGCAGGACTCGGCGCCCAGTTGATCCCGGGCTTCCTTGAACCGCGGTTCAAGGAAGCGATGCGTTGGATGCGCATCCTGCTCACGCGCATGACAGTCCATGCACTGCTCGTTGCTGACGCGATCGTGCCCGAATGCGGGGTTCGTCTCCCGTAGCCCAAGGTCATAGCGAACCTTGGCCTGCAATTGCTGGCGCAATGTGCCCGGCGCCTCCTTGTGGCAGTCGGTACAGGCCAGCTTCTCATGGCCGGTATTGGCCGGTCCTTTTGCCGCGAAACGGCTTGATTGCGGGATGTACGCGAGCGCCAGCCCCGCCAGAACGACGAGAGTGCCGATCACATATGCGGCGCGCTTGATGAAACGTTCGCGCTTCGAGCCGGGATCCTTGTCCATGTCAGAACCATAGCGCTGTGAAGCCATGCACCAGCGCCAGGCCCGAGCCGGCGCATGTGAGCAAGATGTGACTGCCGACAATGATCCTTCGCGGCCATTTCCACTTCTCGGATCGCGGGCGTGCGCCCAGAACGGCGCCGGACGCCAGGCTCAACAGGAAGCTGACGGATACAGCCATGCTGAGCGCGTAGCCAAAATGCGTGCTGTGAAGCCACATCGCCCCGAGGACGATCGGGCCGATCGCAATATGCAGGCCGTAGGCGCGCGACGTCTCCAGGCGACTTCCGAGCGCGCGCACATAGCTCAACCGCCACTGCAGCAACGTAAGCAGTATCAGGACAATTCCGGTCAGGGCGCTGTAGAGGATTGACGTCTGGAGGCGATGCAACAACGGCCATTGGGCCACGAAGCAGGCCTGAGCAACGAAGGCCGCAATCGCCGCCAGCGTGAGACAGCCGACAATCGTTCGCTGGCGCTGTGACGGCATCGCGACCATATCGCGACCGTCATCCCGCCGCGAATTTCCCGCGGTGAATGACTCGATGTGAATCCGATGCGGCGAAATCCCGCGCTCCTCCAGGAGAGCGCGGACGCCATCCTGAAATCCCTGAGACCCGCAGATCAGCCAGTCGGCGTCGGCAAATTTGCGCGACAGCGCGAGCACATCAGCGGACGTGATCCGCCCCTCCTCTCCGGTCAGACGCAGGTGAAATGTCGTGGACGGGTAAAACGCCGCAAGCTCGCTGTCGCAGATGGCTTGATCTCGCGACGTGACCGAATGGTCGATGTGAACGCGCCGCTTGCTGCCGATCGACGCAAAGGAGCGCGCGATGCCCAGGGCCGGTGTCAGTCCGATGCCGCCGACGAGGCAGATCAGCGGTCGAGGGTCGTAGGAGACGAAGGAGCAAGAGCCGCCCGGCGGCAGGAGGGAGACTTCGTCACCGGGCTCGAGGCAGTCGAACAGCCAATTCGACAGGACGCCGCCGGGCTCGCGTTGAACCGTTATTTCGTAATGATCCATACACGTTGAGGCTGATGTCAGCGTGTAGGGTCGCTGCACCTTGACGCCATCCACAAGGACCTGCACGACAATGCGTTGCCCCGCCTCGAAGCCGTCGGACGCAAAGGCGTCCGGAATCTGGAAGCGAAACGACCGCACATTTTCGTTGCGCTCGACAATTTGGAGACATCTCGCCTTCGCCCAAAGCGTTTCTGCGGTGAGCTCGGCCAGCTTCGGCAAGCAGCCGCCGCAGGCCGTCCCGGCTCCGGTTTGCGCCGAAAGCGCTTTCACCGTTGTAGCCCCGCTTCGCATGGCTTCCAGCAGATCGGCGCGCGCGATGCTCATGCACTGACAAACGAATTGATCGTCTGCAGGCGCAAGCGGCGGCGCAGCAACGGCCGGCAGCTCCTGAATTGGGTTCTTCACTTCCAGCGTCACGACACGTTCACCTGTTTCTCTGCCTTTATCGGCAAGTCAGGCGCTTGGACGCAGGATGTCGTCAGGAAGTTTGGGCTGGAAGATCAACGGTATGGACTGGGTGTGATGTGCGACACACAGACGCCCGATGGCTCTTGGCGGCAGAAAACCGTGTCGCCTTCCGTACATTGGGCATTGAACCAAATCGCCAATTTGAACGACAGGCGCGCGTGCTGCGGGTCCTACGCCGGCAACCGCGCTTCGAGAAAGGCCGTGACAAAACGCGGCATGGCGCCGGTCAGCTCGCTGCGCCGGCGCACCAGATGAATGGCGGATAGCTCGGGCTGGCTTTGCCGCGCGAGATTGGCCTCGATCTTCGCGCGCAGCGCTTCGCCGGGCAGATCGGCCTGCAGCGTGCGGATCATCGCGAGCGACTGACCGGTCTCGATGCAGCACCAGTCCGGCGCGATGCGATAATCGGCCGGCGTCAGGCCCGTCTCCTCCTCCGCCTCGCGCGCGATATTGCCGGCAATGTCCACCCTGTCATCCCTGACGTCGTCGAGATCGGGCGTGCCCGCCGGAAAATAGATGCGTCCGGCATTGGCGGTGTGGCCGCCCATCTCGCCGAGCACGAAGGCGCCGTCGGAGGCGCGCAGTGCGCCCATGCCGAAACCGTTGAAGACGTCCTTGTCGGGAAAGCCCCAGTCGCGCCAGGCGAGGAAGCTAGCGAAATCGGCTTCGAAATACTCGGCGGCGAGATGCTCGCCGGCAAAGCGCGCATGGCGCGCCAGCAGCACGCGGCCGTTCCAGACTTTTGGCTTGGCGCGCTGCACTTGTGCAAAATGCGCATCGATCTCGCCGCGGCGCGCTTGCGCGAACGGCCAGTCCCATTGCGTCACCCGCAAGTCAAGCGTGGTGACGCGGCGGATGCGCGGGGGATTCACGTGACAGCGAACTACTTGCTGGCGCCCGTGGTCTTGGTCGCCTTCTCGACAAAGGCGTTGGTGTAGGTCTTGCTGACGTCAATATTCGCCTTCGCGACATCGGGCGAACCTACGGAGAACATCGCCAGCACCGCATCGGCGCCCTTGGGGTCCATCAGTCCGGTCTTCGAATATATCGGCAACGTGTTCTTCAGCGCGGCGAGATAGAGTTCCTTGTTCTTGCCGACCATTTCTTCCGGCATTTTCGCCATGATCTCCTCCGGCGAATGCGAATGGATCCAGTTGAGCGTGCTCACGATCGCATTGGTCAGCGCCTGCACTTCCTTTTCATGGCTCTTGATCCAGTCGAGCCTTGCATAGAGCGAGCCGCCCGGATATTCGCCGCCGAACGTTTCCAGCGTGTCCTTTTGCGTGCGGGTGTCGGCGAGGATCCGCAGATCCTTGTGGCTGCCCTGCAGCACCGTAACGGCAGGATCGGCCATCACGGCGGCTTCGACCTGGCCCTGCTCCATGGCGGCGACTGCGGTCGCATTGAGGCCAACGCCGATCACCGATGCGCTGGTCGGATCGAGGCCGTTCTTCTTCAAGAGGAACTTCAGGAAGAAGTCGGTCGAGGAGCCCGGCGCCGTAACGCCGACCTTCCTGCCGGCGAGATCCTTGATCGACTTGATCTCGCCTGTGTATTTGGGGGAGACCACCAGCACGAGCGCGGGATAGCGATCATAGACGACAAAGGACTGCAGCTCCTGCTTCTTGGCGGCGAGATTGACGCAATGGTCGAAATAGCCGGAGACCACGTCGGCGCTGCCGCCCATCATCGCCTTCAGCGCATCCGAGCCGCCCTTGAGGTCGACCAGTTCGACCGCGACGCCCGCCTTCTCATATTCGCCGAGCTGTTTTGCGAGGATGGTCGGCAGGTAGCAGAGACAGCCGCCGCCGCCGACGGCGATGGTGACCTTGCTTTGCGCTGCGGCAAGCGTGGTGCCCAGCGCCAGGACCAAAAATGCTCCGGCCAGCCGGCCAATCATGTTCCGCATCGGTTCCTCCCAGAGAATTTGGCCGGGACGATAGTGCAGCTGATGTGGCTTGAGAAGGCGACTTTGGTGCCAAACGCCGAGGGCAACGTGACGCTCCCGTCGCGCAGGCGGCACTTTATTCCATGTTGGGCGCTCGATCTTTTCGCCGCATGCGCGGTATCGCGCGCTGGTCAGGCACAATTCCGGGGCATAGCATTTCCCGCACAAAAGCTATCCAGGGAGGACCGCCCATGAATCGCGTCGTTGCCGCGCTCTCGCTGACCGCTGCCTTTGCCGCCGGTTGCGGCGTCACGCATTTCCTGCGCCCGGCGCTGGCCGCCGAAAACATGATCGCGCAGATCATCCACACCGGCGATCTCGAAGGCGATGCGCTGTCGCCGGTCAATACCGCCGGCATGCGCAACAAGGTGCTCGCCGTGGCCGACGGCATGACCATCGCGATCCAGGACGGCAGCCCGCCAAAGCACCTGCACGCCAATGCCCACGAAATCCAGTACATCCTCGAAGGCACCGGCACGATCTGGCTCGGCGAGAAGGAAGTTACGGTGAAGCCGGGCGATCTCGTCATCATCCCCAAGGGCACGCCGCATGCCGGCACCAAGCCCAACGGCCGCACCATCAAGGCAATCGCGATCAAGACACCGCCGCAGGCGCCCGACGATGTGAAGCTGTTGAATTAAGGAAGAGCGGTGGGGTGGGCAAAGCGCAAGCGTGCCCACCCTTACGAGCACGGCGCGGCCGGCCGCCAATTCAATGGCCTCCGTTGAACGACGATTGCCGCGGCCAAAAGCTCCAGCGCAACGCACAGTGCCAGGGCCGCGTGGTAGTTGCCGCTCCAGCCGCGAACAACGCCGACCAGCGCCGGACCGAGCGCGCCGACGGTTCCGCTGATCGCGCTCGACAGCCCCATCACGACGGCAAAACTTTCCGCGCTGAACTCGCGATGGATGATCAGTGGCGGCAGCGTGATCAGATTGCCGACCGACAGCCCGAAGACGGCACAGGCCGCCAGCACGATCGGAACGGCATCGCTCTGCAGGATGGTCAGGAGCGCCGCCGCCTGGCTCACCAGCGATACCGCGGTTACCAGCCGCGGATCGAGCCGGTCGATTGCCAGCCCGAGCCCAAGCCGCCCGGCGATTGCCATGAACGTCATCAGCGACACCGCAAGCCCGGCATTGGTCCGGCCGATCTTGGGTTCGAGCAGCGCGATCTGATGCACGATGAAACCGATTTGCGCCAGCAGACCAAGCGCAAAGGGTATCCCGATGGTCCAGAACGCAAAGCGGCGGATCAATGCGGCCCGCGACAGGCCGCCCTTGTTGGACGATTGCGCGCGCGCCGGATTGACGATCTCTCCCTCGGCCGGAGCGACAGTCGATGGCGGACCGATCCAGACGAGCGCCACCGGTACCAGAACGACAACCATGACCGCGGTCATGGTGAGCATGGCGGCGTGAAAACCGATGCGTTCGACCAGGAGCACCAGCATCGGCGTCACGATGACCCCGCCAAAGCTCGCGCCGGTGAACGCGATGCTGATCGCAAGTCCACGGCGGTGCACGAACCAGAGGCTGACGACGGTTGCCGTCACGACGGTGCCCATGCCGATCCAGGCGAGCGCCATCAGGCCGAAGGCCGCATAGAGCTGCCACGGCGAAATGCCGAGTGCGAGCAGAACCAGCGAGGCGGCCAGCGCCGTGATTCCTGTGAGGACGAGGCGCTTCGCGCCAAGCCGCGCCATGAACTCGCTGGTGAAGGCCGCAAGGAAGTTGCTGATCAGGAAGGAAAGCGTGCTGGCGCCCGAGATGAACGCGGGGGGCCAGCCGTGCAGGCGTTGCAGCTCGGCGAGATAGACGCCGTGGCCGTAAAGGGCGAAGCCGAACAGGAACACGGCAATGACGAAGCAGGCGAAGACGACGCGCCAGCCGGCGTAGCGCAATGACGTCTCGTCGGGCCGGCTCATGTCGTGTGCGGGAAACATCTGCTGAGAGCCGCCTGTCGGACCGCCATTGCAAGGCCCGGTTTCATGTTGCGCATACGGCTCGCAGGAATGCGAATAACAATTGGTCAGAGGGCTGTAACAAAGGCGCAGGATCGTAGGGTTGGCAAAGCGCAAGCGTGCCCACCTTCACGAGCACGTCGTGGAAGGTGGGCACGGCGCTAGCGCGCCTTTGCCCACCCTACGAAATCTCGCAATGATGGGGCCTACCCCCTGCCGTCCGCCGACGCCGGCCGCCAAACCAGCAGCCGCCGCTCCACCAGCGTCACGCCGAAATCGATCAGGATGACGAAGGCCGACAGCACGAACATGCCGGCGAATACGGCGGCGACGTCGAACACGCCTTCGGCCTGCTGGATCAGATAGCCCAGACCCGCGGCAGAACCCAGATATTCGCCGACGACCGCGCCGACCACGGCGAAGCCGACCGACGTGTGCAGCGAGGAAAACATCCACGACAGCGCCGACGGCCAGTAGACGTGCCGCGTCAGCTGCCGCTCGCTCATGCCGAGCATGCGGCCGTTGTCGAGCACCGTGGTAGAAACTTCCTTGACGCCCTGGTAAACGTTGAAGAACACGATGAAGAACACTAAGGTCACGCCGAGCGCGACTTTCGACCAGATGCCGAGCCCCAACCACAGCGTGAAGATCGGCGCCAGCACCACGCGGGGCAGCGCGTTCACCATCTTGACGTAGGGGTCGAAGACGGCGGCGACGTGCGGCTGCCGCGCGAACCAGAAGCCGACCAGCACACCGCCGGTCGAGCCGATCGCAAACGCCAGCACCGACTCCCATAGCGTGATAAAGAGATGCTTCCAGATCGTGCCGGTGGAAAACCATTTGACGATCTGGTCACCCACCTCAAGCGGCGTCGAGAAGAAGAACGGCGGCAGCCAGATGCGGTCGTTCACCGGCACGGTGGCGAAGAATTGCCACAGCGCCAGCGCCACGACCGCAACCAGTATCTGCAGCGAAAGAAGCGTGATGCGGGACATGCTGCGCTATCCACGGGTCATCCCGGCGACTTGTCCGCCGAAGCTCGAAGAGCGAAGGCGGAAGGCCGGGACCCATAACCACGAATGTCGGTTGTTGAAACGAAGCCGTCCCACACCGCCTCTCATCAGCACCGCCACGGCGTATGGGTCCCGGCTTTCGCCGGGACGACTCGTGGAGGTATCGGGGCAGCCGCGCATCACTGCTTGGAGAAAGTGGCGATCAGGCTGGTCGCGCCCTTGGCATGGCCGTCGAGCGCCTTGATCAGCTCGTCGCGCGTCATGCCCTCCTTCAGCGCCGACGGCTCGAGGTCGGTCGCCATCAGGGTGAAGATGTAATGGTGCGGCGGGCCGGGCGGCGTGCAGGGGCCGACATAATGCGGCAGCTTCATCAGGCTTTGTCCGCCGACGAACTTGTCGGTCTGCTTGGACACCTCGCCTTCGGCAAAGCCGGTGACCGTCGTCGGGATGCCGTAGGCGACCCAGTGGCTGACGCCGCCGGGCGGGCGGCCGTCGATGTCGAACATCAGGATGGCAAAGCTCTTGGTGCCCTCGGGCGGATTGCTCCAGGCGAGCGCAGGCGAAACGTTTTCGCCGACGCAGTTGGGATTGGACTTGTTGTTGCCGGCCATCTTTGTCGGGAGCCGCTCGCCGTCCTTGAAGCTGGTCGACGACAACGTGAACACACCTTGCGCATTGGCGCTTTGGGCGCCGCACAGGGCAGCGAAGGCAACGGTCAAAGCCAGAATCAAACTCTTGCTAGGCATGGCACTCCCTTTCTTGCTGGCGTCTCTGTTATTGGCACACGTCATCCGGCGCTCGCCACGGCGCCGGACTGTGCATAGCCCTTCAACACTTCATCCTTCAAAACACTCCAGATTTCACGGTGAAGTGAGTGAAATTCTTTCTCCATCCGCACCTCGGAAATGTCGCGCGGGCGCGCCAGCGGCACTTTCCAGTCGCCGATGATGCGCGCCGACGGGCCGGCCGACATGATGACGACGCGGTCGGCGAGCGCGATCGCCTCCTCCAGATCGTGGGTGACGAACAGCACCGCCTTGCGGTCGGCATTCCACAAATCCAAAAGAAGATTGCCCATGATCTGGCGGGTCTGGGCATCGAGCGGGCCGAACGGCTCGTCCATCAGAAGAATCCTGGGATCGCGGATCAGCACCTGCGCCAGCCCAATGCGCTTGCGCTGGCCGCCGGAGAGCATGTGCGGGTAGCGGGTGCCGAAGGCGCCGAGACCGACGGAGGTCAGGAACGCCTGCGCGCGCTGCCGCGCTTCGTCGCGCGACACGCCGGTGATCTCAAGACCAATGGCGACATTGTCGATCGCCGTCTTCCAGGGGAACAGCGCATCGGCCTGGAAGAGATAGCCGGCGTCGCGGTTCAGTCCCGTCAGCGGCTGGCCGAGGATGCGGACCGTCCCGGCGGCGGGCCTGAGCAAGCCGGCTGCGACGTTGAGCAGCGTCGATTTTCCGCAGCCGGTGGGACCGACAATGGCGACGAACTCGCCTTTCGCCACCGTGAGCCGCGCCTGCTCGACCGCCGTATAGATGCGGGAATCGGCGAGGCGAAACGCCACCGTCGCGTCATCGAGCGCGATTGCTGCCGGCTCTGCCGCTGCCATCCACATCCTCCCAATCCTTGGGAGGATGCCTTAGCGGTTACCGGCGGCCAGTTCAACGCGGCGCTGCAACACGTCGGCGCCGGCACCCGACGCCTTACGCTGCTGGAAGGGGCATTCGGGGTCTTCACCGCATGCGCAAAATTCCGGCTCGAATGCCGAAGTTCCGGCCGCCGGTTGCTGTGATGCTGTGGCCTCCATTCGGCGCAGCTGCGACAGCTCCTTCCAGTAGAGCCGCCACCAGCTCTTGTTCAAGCCGGCGAGGAATTCGAGGTCCCTGCCTGTGAAAGTTGACATGAGAGCACCTGAATAGCGAAGTCGACCGCAGCGGGGCACCGGATGGCTATATCTTCTGCATTCCGCCGAAATGCCTGCCGCTATAGGGGCCGATGTGAACGCCGGTCTGCATGCATTGCGCCTTTGCCGCCTGGCACATCGGCACCCTGTCCGCTTGCGCGGTGGAATTGCGAATGCACGAGGCTTCGTACGCGCTGCAGGTGCGGGGGATGGCCATCCGCTTGATGGCCGTCCTGTAGCGATGCGAGCGCCCGCCATCGGAAGACATGCAGCACTTGCCGTCCATCCTGGTGGCGAATGCGGGCGCAACCGCGCAGGGCAAGGCGACGGTGGAGACGGCCAGCAACAGCACGACAGAAGATGACTTCATGACAGACCTCCTCGATCAGCCGACAAGACCGGACGTCGGGGCGACGCCGCTGCTATCGGGAAAAACGCTGTTGGCAAGCGCGCGCTCATCGACCCTCACGTGATCCCTGAGCAGCCCCTTGAGCACCGCGCGCAGATCGGTTGTCGGCGCGAGGTCGCGTTGCTCATAAAGCTGGGCCGGCTTCAGTCCCGGCCAGTCGGCAACCACGCGGCCGCCGCGCAGCGCACCGCCGGCCAGGAAGGCAACGGTGCCCGTGCCGTGATCGGTGCCATTGGTGCCGTTGATTTTTGCGGTGCGCCCGAACTCGGTGATGACGGCAACCACCGTTTCGCGCCAGGCGTCGCCCATGTTGCTCTCGATCGCGGCGAGCGCGCCGTCCAGCGCCCCGAGCAGGTTGAAGAGCTGACCGGAGGCCGCGCCCTCATTGATGTGGGTGTCCCAGCCGACAAAGCCCATCGCACCGACACGCGGACCGTCGGCCCTGGCGAGATAGCGCGCGGCGGTGCCGGCGGCCTCGGCAAAATAGGCCCGCACGCCCGCAATGCCCGCCGCAGGCGGCGCATCGCTTGGCTTCGTCTCCATGCCGGCGCCGCGCGCAATCGCAGCAAGGCGGATGCGCGCTTCGAGCGCGACGGCGAGTTTCGGATCGGTGTGCTGGTAGAGATCCAGCAAGCGCGCCTGCGTGTCCTCGCTCGCCGGCAATATTTGCTGCGGCGCCCATGTCATGACAGGCGCCTTGCCACGCACCACCAGCGGGGTGACCGAACCGATGCCGAGTACGCGGCTTCCGTGCGGATCCACCCGGCCGTCCGACGGCATTTCGAGCAGCGCACGATTGAGCCAGCCGGTCGCGGCAGAGCCCGGCCGTGCGAGCCCGCTCTCGAGAACATCCTGACCATCGAAATGCGAGCGCTCGCGGTAAGGCGTCGCGGTGGCATGCACGATGGTGGCCTGCTGCGCCTTGTAGAGCCGGTGCAGATTGGGCATCGCCGGATTAAGGGCGAAGAAGCCGTCAAGCGGCAGCGCCGGAATCTTGCCATCGAGGAGGAGCGCGCGGTCGCCGCGCAGGCTGGTCCAGTCGCGATCGCCGACCGGCGCCACCGCGCCCAACCCGTCGAGCGCGCCGCGCAGCACGATCACAAGCAGGCGCGGATCGCGGCCTTCGGCCCGCGCCAGCCGCGGCATCTGGCTCCAGGCAAACAGCGCGCCGGCGCCGAGCAGCGCGTCGCGGCGGCTCGGCAGGTGATGGGAAAAGCTCATGGTCACCTCCGCTGGAATTCGGCCGACATGAACAGCAGCGCCAAGGCCTGCTGGCGGCTTTCGGCACGGCCTACCGCCTGCTTCACCTCGTCCGACACGGTCGAGGCGAATACGTTCTCGATGATGTCCTTGGGATCGGCGGTGGCGGCCATGCGCTCGGCAAAATTGTTGGCGACGTCGAGCCGCCGCCCCGTGCCGTCGATCCACGACGCTTCGTCGTCGGGATAACCCTTGGGCGAGCCGGGCCGCCACAACGGCTCGCCAAGCAGCGCCTGGCCGGCCGTGAAGCGCACGGGATCGGCTTGCGTGATGCCGGTGGCGCGCACCATGCCGACCACCCACTCGCAGGGGCGCTTGAGTTTTGTGATCGGCTGCGTCCAGGATTCCGGACAGGTGATCATTGTGCTCGCGACTTGCTTGAGATCGCCGCCCGTCTCGACAAAAGTCCTGGCCATCCGCTCGACCAGCGGCGCGGGCGGCACGTCGGCGACGAAATGGCGCGCCAGCTTGGTCGCGATATGCGTGGCGGTCGCCGGCTGCGCCGCGAGATCACGCAACACCGCGCGCCCCTGCTCCACGCCCTCATCCTCATAGGTCTTGCCGATCACCTTCTGCGCACCCGGCTCATGCAGGCGCGGATTGAAGGTGAACTCGCCGCCGTGCTCGGGATTGTCGGCCGGCGCCATGAAGGTCCAGCCGGTGAGCACGTTGGCGAAAGCGATGACGTCGTCCTGGGTGTAGCCGCTGCGCACGCCGAGCGTATGCAGCTCCAGAATCTCGCGCGCCAGGTTTTCGTTGAGGCCGCGGGTGCGGTTGATGCCGGCGATCGAATTCGCGCCCATCGAGGCGGCCTGGTCGAGATAGAACAGCATCGCCGGGTGGCCCTCGGCGGCGAGCAGCATGTCGACGAACTTGCCCAGCACATAGGGGCGGATGGCCTCGCGCTCATAGGCGCCGGACATGCTCTGGATCTTGTTGGCGGAGATGCAGAAATGGTTGGACCAGAACCAGACCAGCCGCTCGACAAGTCCGATCTCGGCGGCGAATGCCGCTTCGGTGCGAAGCTTCGCCTCCTGCAGATAGATCGGCCGGCCGGGATCGGGGACGGCTTCGGCGGCCATCTTCTCCGCCATGGCGCTGGTGTTCGGCGTGGTCCCCTCCGCCATGGCGGATGCATCGGCCATCTTGCCGGCGGCTTCCTTCTGCGCCTTGGTGGCCATGATCGCCTTGGCCTGCCGCTTCGCATTGGCATCGGCCACGGTGCGGAAGGCTTTTGCGCTGGACGGCAGCATGGATGCCGAGATCGCGGCCGCAGGCGACCGCTCGAGCTCGGCGAGCAACGCGCCGCGCGGATCGGACTCGATCGCCGCGAGCGATCCTGGGCGCGGCCCCATGCCAAAGCGGTGAAGGGCCAGCGCGGCTTCGGCCTTTGCAGAACGGCTCATGGACATCGCCTTAAATCGCTACGCATCGTAGTGTTACGGTTTGTAACATTTCCGCGCCAGCGGCGCAAGCGGCGGTTGAGGCCCCCCGCGAACGGTCCGGCGTTGCCCTTTAGGACTGCGGCCCCAGCGCGATACGGCCGATCGCGCCGTCCTTGACCAGGCCGATCCGCCATTCCGCCGATCCGTTGGCGAAATGGGCGATATAGATGTCGCTGCCGAAGGGCGAGACGGCGCGGAACGTGACGGACCGCAGCGTGCCGAGCCTGGCGAGAATCGCCTGATTGAACGGAAGCTGCTGGCGGGTCTGCGCCGCCACTTCCGAGGTCATGCGCTCATAGTCCGGCTCGCCGCGGGCCAGCGCCTCGACATAGTGGCGCAGCGCTGCCTCGCTCCCGGGCTGCGGCGTCGTGCGATGCGACACCACGCGCTCCAGCGCGCCGTCCGCCCGGTTTGCCCCGACGGTGTGAAGGCGCGTCTGCTGTCCGGGCAGCACAATCTCCAGACATTTCCCCGCGGCATTGGCGACGATCCATGGATTGTTGACGGTCGTCAGGATCGGCAACGAGGTGTCCTGTCCGATCGTGCCATGGACCCGGCGCTTGCCGTCGGCATCGAGCCGGTAGAGCTGCACATCTTCCCCGCTGCCGTTATAGATGAACAGCTTGATCGGCGCGGTATCGTCCCTGGGCTTCAAGCCTGTTTCGGCGGAACACGCGGCGATGCTGCCCGGCGTCTCGTCGCCATCGGGGCGGAAGAGGACGTCCTCGGCCTTGCCGTCCGCGCCCAGCAGGAAGCGAAACTCGGCAAAGCCTTTTGCGAATTTCACGCCATAGATGTCATACCCGCCGGGTCCGACGCCACGGAAGAAGATCGACTCGACCGCGCCGAATGCCTTCAGCGTGGCCTCGAGCTCCAACGCCTGACGCCGGATCTTTGTCGCCAACGCCGCGCTCATCCGTTCATAGTTCGGAGCGCTGCGCTGCAGGTCGGCGATGCCGCGCAGGATCGCCTCCTTGCTGCCGGGCTGCGGCGCCTGGTCCCGGAAACGATCCGGGACATCAGCCATGCGGCGCTTGAATTCCTCCTGGACGATCCTGGCCCGATCGGCGGTGACCCATCGCGCGATCCCGGCGCCGAACGCCGGCTCGTGCAGCAGCACCTGCTTCACCCTGGCCTGGTCATTGCGCAGGAAGATCAGGAGATGGCCGTTGGCACCTGCGAATGCATCGACGCCGCGGATCGTGACCTCGAATTTCGGCCGTCCGCTCTCCTCGACAAACAACCGGTTGCCGTCGCGCGTGACCGACAGCACGCGGCTTGCGGTCAGTTCGTACCAGCCGACATAGGAGTCGAGCAGTTGCGCATCGACCGCCGTTTCCTTCCAAGCCAGTTCGGCAATGCGGGCGGCGCGGAATTCGCGGCCGTGCTGGTTCAGCGTCAGCTCCAGCTTTGGCGCCTCATCGATGGCGAAGCTGATCTGGCCTGCGGATGCCGGATACGAATAGGTTCCGTCGCTCGCGGCGGCCAGCCGCACCCTGCGCTGCCCGCTGAGCTGGCCAAACAGCTCTTCGCCGCTGCGGGAGATGGCGAAGATCGAACCGCGGCCGAGCGAATAGAAGGAGACGCGTTCGGGCGTGCGCATGACGGCCTGGTCCGGCGCGCCGGCAGAAGCAACGTCCGGTGCCGTTGGCCTGCTGTAGGCGACGCCGACGGCGGAAGCTACGACCAGCGGCAAGATGGCCGCGGCTGCCCAGAGCCGCGTGCGCCAGCCGAGATGCGCCGGGACGGCGGCCGCGGCCAGAATGCGCTCCACGCGGGCGCGCACCGTGCAGGCGCGCGCCATCTCCAGCCCTGCCGGGGCATAGCGAACCCGCTGCACCAGATCGAGCAGAATTTCGGCGTAGGAGCATTTGTCTTCGACGGCTTCAACCGCCCGGGCATCGCTGATGATCTCGGCGAGTTCGGCGAGCCGGGTGAGTTGCCACCAGGCAAACGGGCTGAACCAGAACACCGCGCGATTGAGACTGGCCAGCAAGAGCACGTAGAAATCCCGGTTGGCGACATGCGCACCCTCATGGGCGAGCACCGCCTGACGCTTGCGAAAATCCCAGTCGCGGTAGTGCGGCGGCAGCAGGATGGTCGATCCGAAGGTGACGGGTCCGCCGATCAGCTGGCTGATGCGCACGCGCCAGCTTCCGGTCCAGGGTTCGTTGACCGGCGTCGCCGCGCGCGCCAGCCGCCAGGTCAGGTAAACGCCGATTGCGAGGCGAAACAGCAGCGTGCCGCCCACCACGGCGTAGACTGCCGTCGCCAGCGCGAGCCAGTTGAACGCGGCGTGCCTCGTGACGGCAACTGCGGGGGCCGTGGCCGGCGCAACGGCATCGAGCGGCAGCGAAGGATACAGCGGCTCCAGCAGCGCCGTCCCTGCCGGCCAGAAAGTTTCCGGCGGCGGCACCGGAAGCGCCTTCAAGGTGACGGTCACCGTGGTCCAATGCATCAGCAGCGGCATCGCAAGCGACGCCGCGAGCACCACGATCCAGGACGTCATGTGCAGGTGCGGATTGCGCACACGAAGAAGATTCAAGCCAATCCACACGACGCCTCCCAAGAGCAGGGAGCGCAGCGCCGACTCCGCCAGAATCGCGAGAATCATTTTTTCCTCCCCTTCGCCTTGGCCCGCGCGACCTGGTCGGCGAGCGCGCGCAACTGCTTCTGATCGAGCATGGCGCGGTCCACCATGCCGACCAGAACCTCTTCCACGGAACCGTTGCAGAACCAGTCGACGATGCGCTGGACGGCTTTTGCAGCCACCCGCCCGCGCTCTTCGGCCGCCTGGTAGACATAGGTGCGTCCATCCACCGTGTGCGTCGTGTAGCCCTTCTCTTCCAGCCGGCGCAGCACGGTGCGCACCGTCGATTCCTTGAGCGGGCGGGAAAGCCGCTCCCGCACGGCTTCAGCCGTGACCGGACCATGGGCCCAAACCAGTTGCATCACCTCGCGTTCGAGGTCTCCCAGTTCGGGCAGGCTGTCGTCCATGGGGTGCACCCTTGCGAAGTGTGGCTTTCCGTAATGCTACACAGCGTCGCATACGTCGCCCCGCGCCGCAATGACAATCCTGCCGGGAACGGCCACTATGCTGCCGGACCAGACAAAGGTTAAGGCCGCCGGAAATGCCCACGAAGTCCCTGATCGGCTACGCAAATGTGGCAAAGCGCTTCGACGGCGGGCGCGTGGTGGCGGTGGACAATGTCTCGCTCGAGGTGGCCGAGGGCGAATTCCTCGCCATTGTCGGCGGCTCGGGCTCGGGCAAGACCACGCTCTTGCGGCTGGCGAACCGGCTGATCGAGGCGGATGAAGGCGTCATCACGGTCGAGGGCGAGGACGTGCGCGCCGCGGATCCGATCGGACTGCGGCGGCGCATCGGCTATGTGTTCCAGAGCGGCGGACTGTTCCCGCATATCAGCGTGGCCGACAATATCGGCATTACACCGCAGTTGCTGGGCTGGCCGGCGCAGGAGATTTCCGTGCGCGTCGACGAACTGCTCGATCTCGTGCGGCTGGAGCGCGCGTCCCATCGTGACCGCATGCCGCACGAACTCTCCGGCGGCCAGCGCCAGCGCGTCGGCGTCGCACGCGCGCTCGCCGCCAAGCCGCGCATCGTGCTGATGGACGAGCCGTTCGGCGCGCTCGACCCCCTCACCCGTGACGCGCTCGGCGACGATTATCGTGAGCTGCATAAAAAGCTCGGCCTGACCACGGTGATGATCACCCATGACATGACCGAGGCGATTTTGCTCGCCGACCGCATTGCGGTGATGCGCTCCGGAAAGCTGCTGGCGCAGGGCACGCCGGCCGAACTCGCCACAAGCGGCGATGAATATGTCGGCGAGTTGCTGCGCACGCCGCGGCGACAGGCGGATCGACTCAACGAAGCGCTGCCGCGGGGTGGCGCATGAGCCTTCTCACCGACCCGCGCTGGGGCGAGGCGCTGGCGCATCTGCCCGACTATCTCGGCAATCATGTGCGCGTCAGCGTGACGGCGCTGGCGCTCGGGCTTGCGGCGAGCCTGCCGCTTGCGATCCTCTCGCGTAACCGCCCCGTGCTGCGCGGCGCGCTGCTGGGACTTGCCAGCATCGTGCAGACCGTGCCGGGACTTGCGCTGCTCGCGCTGTTCTATCCGCTGCTGCTGGCGCTCGCCGCGCTCACGCTTAACTGGTTTGGCTTTGGCTTTTCCGCCTTCGGCTTCCTGCCGGCGGTGCTGGCGCTCGCGCTCTATTCCATGCTGCCGGTGCTGCGCAACACCATCACCGGCCTGAACGGCGTCGATGCCGCCCTCCTCGAGGCCGCGCAAGGCGTCGGCATGACGCCGCGGCAATCGCTCACCATGGTGGAGCTGCCCTTGGCGCTGCCGGTGATGATGGCGGGCATCCGCACCGCGGCGGTGTGGGTGATCGGGACGGCGACGCTGTCGACGCCGATCGGCCAGACCAGCCTCGGCAACTACATCTTTGCCGGGCTGCAGACGCAGAACTGGGTGTTCGTGCTGTTCGGTTGTCTCGCCGCCGCTGTGTTGGCGCTGCTGGTCGACCAGTTGCTGGCGCTGATCGAAAACGGTTTGCGCAGCCGCAGCCGCCTGCGCGCGGCGCTTGGCGCGGTCGGCATCGCCGCGCTGGTCGCGGCAACGCTGGTGCCGACCCTCGCGCGTTCGCCATCGAGCTACACCGTCGGCGCAAAGACCTTTGCCGAACAATATGTGCTCTCCGCCCTGATGGCGCAGCGGCTGCGCGCGGCACAACTGTCGGCAACCACGCGCGAGGGACTCGGCTCCAACGTGATCTTCGATGCGCTGGCCTCCGGCGATATCGACGTCTACATCGACTATTCCGGCACGTTATGGGCAAACCAGTTTCACCGCACGGACATGAAACCGCGCAATGAGCTGCTTGGTGAACTGAAGACGATGCTGGCGAAGCAGAACATCACTTTGCTCGGCGAACTCGGTTTTGAAAATGCCTACGCGCTGGTGATGCCGCGCCAACGCGCTGCGGAGCTTGGCATCAAGAGCATCGCCGATCTCACTTCCCGCGCATCGACCCTGTCGATTGCCGGCGATTACGAATTCTTCTCCCGGCCGGAATGGACGGCGCTGCAGAAGGCCTATGGGCTGTCCTTCCGCGGCCAGCGCACGATGCAACCGGATTTCATGTACGCCGCGGTGGCCTCGGGCGAAGTCGACGTGATCGCGGGCTACACCAGCGACGGCCTGATCGCGAAATATGACCTCGTCGTGCTGGATGATCCCAAGCACGCGATCCCGCCCTATGACGCGATCGTGCTGCTGGCGCCGAAACGCAGCGGCGACGAGAAGGTGAAGGCCGCACTGCAGCCGCTGCTCGGCAAGATCGATATTGCTGCGATGCGCGAGGCGAACCTGCGCGCGGCGGGGAACGATGCGTCGTCGTCACCCGATGCCGTGGCGCGGTGGCTGTGGGAGAAGGTTGGGAAGTAACCGCCCGCTCCGCCGTCATTGCGAGGAGCGAAGCGACGAAGCAATCCAGTTTCTTAGCTGTGGCAAAGCTGGATTGCTTCGCTTCGCTCGTAATGACGGCTCGGCTTACAACCCCTTGATCAATCCCGCATCGATGAGCAACCGGTTGAACCGCCGCGCTTCGGCGCCCTTGCTGCAGGTGTAGAAGATGCCCTTGCAGCGGAACATGATGCTCCTCTGCTCGGCAAAGGACGGATCGAGCGGAACGCCCGCGGCGTCCTGGATCACGATCGGCAGATACGCGGCGTCCAGCCGCTCCAAGGCCGACGACAGATCCGCGGCGTGGAAGTTGACGGTATCGATCGCGTAATAGGTCGCGAAAAAGCGGCGGTCGCCCGCCATCAGGCGTTTTGCCAGATGGGCGCGGTCGATGCCCGGCTCGATCAGCTTTTGCGAGATCGCCGGCTGATGGTCGCCGAAGCGCACGATCAGGAACGATTCGTCGGGATAATCGCGCTTCAGCCTGGCGAGGAATTCGGCGTAGTCGCGGGCGGTCACGCTCTGGCGACGGATGTATTCATCGACCTCGGCGGTGTTGCCCGGCGGCGTCCAATCCGGAGTCAGCTCCGGCTTGTAGACGTCGGTCCAGGGGAAGTGGTTGGCGGTCAGATACAGGAACATGAAGACCGGCGCGCGCGACGGCGCCTCGCGCGCCAACACTCTTAGCGCCTGATCGAAATAGAAACTGTCGGGCTGCATGTCCCCGCTCGCGCCCATGTCGGCCATGTCGATGAACTGCTCGACGCCGGCCGCTTTCTGAAACGTGCGGGCGCTGAGGAAGTCGCCATAGGTCGGATAGAGCGAGACGGTCTTGTAGCCGCAGCGCTGCAGCGCAGCCGGCAGGCCGCGCGTGACGCGGCCGGCCGCGATCCGGGTCACGTAGAATTTCAGATCGCCGAAGGAGCGCGCCGACAGGCCTGTCACGACGTTGAACTCGGTGTACCAGGTCGGGCCGCCGGTCGCCTCCGCCACGAAACTGCGCTGCTTGCCGTCGGCGGACTTGAAATAGTCGGCATAGCCTGTGGGCACCTTGATGCCGGGCGCGGCCGTCACATCGAAACTGGACTCGTCCAGCATCATGATGATGTGCGGACGCTTCACTTTGGTGTCGCAATCTGCCGGCGGCGGAAGCATGGTTGGCGCCGCATGCGCGCCGCGCGCCAGCGGCAGCGAGGGCTGCGCCGGCGGGTCGGCTTCGATCCAGCCGGTGGAGGTCAGCCGCGATACCGCGACCACGCCGGAGCGCGCGAGATTGGAGATGTGGTTGACGCCCTGGAACGGCTCCCAGGGTTGTTCGGGCACCGCAATCGCCAGGCCCGAGATCGCGACGCTGGCCGACGCCAGCAGCGCCAGCGAGATCTTGCGGCTGACGCGGAACGGATCGGTGCGCCAGATCAGCCACAGCACCGGGACGGCGGCAATCGCCGCCAGCAGCAGCGGCAGCTTCAGGCGCGGAAAGACCGAGAGCAGGAAGGAAAGAGTGTCGCGGTCGATGATCAGGAAGTCGAGGAAGGTGATCGAGAGCTGCAATATGTCGAACTTGAAGCGCGAGAACGCGATCAGCACCACGGTTGCCATCAGCGACAGCGCGGCCGCGATGCCGGGCCGCGGCAGCAACACCAGCACCAGGCAATTGGCGAACAGCCAGGCGAGCAGCGCCAGCGTGATCGCGAACGGGCCGTACTCGGTGGTGAGCAGCGCATAGAGCGCGCCGAGATGCAGCACGGCGACGCAAGCAATGCCGACGAGGTTCCGCCAGCCCCAGATGCTGCCTTCCCTTCCCGCCCCGGCTTTGCCGGTGTCCGTCATCCCTTCCTCCGGCTAGAGATTTTTGACAAACCCCGCTTCGATCAACAGGCGATTGAAGCGCCGCGCCTCGGCGCCGTCCTTGCAGGCGTAGAACAGGCCCTTGCAGCGGAGCATGATGTTCTTCTGTTCCTCGAAGGACGGATCGAGCGGAATGCCGGCGGCTTCCTGCACCACCAGCGGCAGATAGGGCGCATCGAGCGCGTCCATCACCGCGGGACTTTTCACCGGCTGGAAGTTGACCGCGTCGATCGCGTAGTAGGTGGTGAAATAGCGTGGATCATAGCTGTCGAACTTGCGGGCCACGCTTGCCTCATCGAGGCCGGGGTCGAGCAGGTTCGAGGAAAACTCCGGCTGGTGATCGCCATAGCGCACGATCAGGAACGGCTGGTCGGGAAATTTCTTCTTCAACTCGGCAATGAAGTTCTTGTAGTGCTCGGCGCTGAGCGCCTGCCGGCGCAGATATTCGTCGACCAGCGGCGCGTTGCCGGGCGCGCGCCATGACGGCAAGAGGTCCGGGCGATACCTGGTTTCCCACGGGAAATGATTGGCGGCGAGATAGACGAAGGCGAACAGCGGCGTCTTGGCCGGCTGCTCGGCGATCAGCTTGGTTGCCTTGTCGTAGAAGAAGCTGTCGGGCTCGATGCCCTTGGCGCCGAGATCGCTGGCGTCATAGAAGTGCTGGATGCCGGTCGTGGTGTGAAAACCGCGCGCGCTCATGAAGGCGCCATAGGCGGGATAGAGCGTCACCGTGCTGTAGCCGCAGCGGCGCAGCGCCATCGGCAGGCCGCGCTCGACGCGGCCGGAGGCGATGCGGGTGACGAAATAGGAGAAGCGGCCGAACGAGCGCGAGGAAAGGCCGGCGAGCACATTATATTCGGCAAGCCAGCTGGAGCCGCCGCTGCTCTCGGCGAGAAACTTGCGCTCCTTGCCGTCGAAGGACCTGAAGTGGCTGCCATAGCCCGCGGGAACCCTGACATCAGGCGCCTGACGGATGTCCCAGCTCGATTCATCATGGATCATGATGATGTGCGGCCGGCGGCCGGCGACATGGCAGGAATCCACCAGCGGCATTTTCAGCCGCTCGGCGAGCGCGGCATCCGACTGCATGAAGCCGTAAGCGGCGAAGTCGGAAACTGCGGTCACGCCTGACAGCGCGAATTTGGAGAGATAGCCATCGTCGGAATAGCCGCGCCAGGATTCATCCGGCCAGATCACGGCGTAACCCGTCAGCGCGGCGGTACATGCCAGCAGGCCGGCCGCGGCCGGCAAGCGGCGGATGCGGAAGGGATCGAGCCACCACAGCGCGTACATCAGCGGCAGGATGACGACGGCCGCGATCACCACGCTCCAGCGCAGGTTCGGGAAGATCGTGAAGAGGAACGCCGCGGTGTCGCGGTCGATCAGCATCAGGTCGAGGAAGTTCGCCGTCATCTGCACGATGTCGTGCTTGAGCCGCGACAGCAGCACCAGCACCACGACCAGCGTCAGCGACAGCGCACCCGACAGCGCCGGCCGGCGCAGCCACAGGATGAAAAAGAAATTGAGGATGCCCCAGGCGATCAGGAAGGCGAAACGCGAGCCGAGATCGGTTTCGGTGCGCAGCATGAGGCCAAGCGCGGCGAGATGCGGCATCGCCACCGCAAGCAGCCGCCAATAGCCGATGGCGGCGAGGCCGCGGGCGGCGACGGTGGTGGCAGACGGACCGGAATCTGGCGCGGGCGCCATGGCTGGAACGCAACACGACCCGGCGCAATGCCAAGGCCTTTGCTGGCGACGGCCAGGAGGCAACCGCTGCGGCCGGTCTTCACAGCGTGTCACAAAACCGTAGTCGAAACGTCATGAACAGGCAATGAATTCACCCGTTAGACGTTCGGCCCGGTCAGTTTCCGCGCTCAGCTGCGGCCGGAGCGCCGCGCGATGCCCGAGATGAACAGGTCGAGGATGGATTCCGCAGTGCGATCGACATCCGCCTCGGCGACGCCCCAGCGCGGAAAGTGCCCGTCGGTCGCCATGCGGGCAAAGCCATAGACCAGCGCGCGGCCGCCGATCAGCATCTGCCTCAGGTCCGATGTGCCGAGCTGCCCCCTCGCGTGGGCCTCCTCGAGGATCCGCTCGGTCAGGCCGATCACCTCGGCATTGCTCCTGGAGACGACGGGGGACTTGTCCTGGTCGAACAGGCGTCGGTTGGAAATGACCTCGAAATGAGCCGGGTTGCGCTTGGCCCAGCGCAGATAGGCGAGCCCTAAGCTCCGAAACTGCTGCAGCGGATCGTCAGGCGGCGCCTCGGCCAGCGCCCGGTCGACCTCGGCCCGGAACCGCCGCTGCGCCTCCTCGGCGACTGCCGCCAGCAGCGCCTCGCGGCTGGCAAAATGCCGGAACGGCGCCCCCGGCGACACCCCGGCGCGGCGCGCGGCCTCGCGGACGCTCAGCCCTTCCGCCCCGCCCTCGCCGACCAGGTCGAAGGCGGCATCGACCAGCACCCGGCGGAGGTCGCCATGGTGGTAGGGCCGCTCGGCCGGCGGGCTCCGGCGGGGGCGCCGCGATTTCGCCGGAGCGCGCTTGGGTTTTGGTGACGTAACGACTCGCCGCATCCTTTCCCCCTAGCATCACCGGCTTGTGAATGTAAGCACCGATTACACGGATTGACCATTGCGCCCTGCCCCGATGTAACTACCGATTACATTATTTGGGAGGCGGATCATGATTTCGGCTCGGCAAACCTGGTTCGAAGGCTGGCGGCTGTTCGCCGTGCTTGCATTGGCGCTGACGGCGCTGTGCATCTGGATCGCCAGCATGCGCGGCTTCGAGGTCGACGGCGTGCGCATGGTGATCCGCTTCACCGCGCGGACCTCGCTGCTGTTCTTCTGCCTCGCCTTCTCCGCCACGGCGCTGGCGCGGCTATGGCCGAATACGTGGACGCGCTGGCAACGCCGCAACCGCCGCTATCTCGGCGTCACCTTCGCCGCCTCGCACGGACTGCATGCCATCGCGATCGCGAGCTTCGCCATCATGGATCCGGCCGGCTATGCGGCTGCGACGTCGGCCGCATCCTACATTTTCGGCGGCATCGGCTACGCCTTCATCACGGCGATGATCGCGACTTCGTTCGATCGCACCGCGGCAGCGCTCGGTGAGCGCGCCTGGCGCGCGCTGCATCTTGTCGGCGGCTATTATCTCTTGTTCCAGTTCATGGCGAGCTTTGGCAAGCGGGTCCCGGACATGCCGCTCTACGCGCTGTTCCTGATCCCGCTGATCGCGGTGTTCGTGCTGCGCATGGTCAGCATGGCCGCGAAAGCGGCGCCGCGCCCGGCACAGACGGCGTGATGTTCACGACGCCGGCGGCAGCAGGCCGAGGCGTTTTGCAATGATCCTGTCCATGGTGCGCTTGGGCAGCACGGCGGCGAGAAGATAGCGCATGGTGTCCGGCGCGATGTGATAGCGCACCTTGGGGTTCGGCAAGGTCAGCGCTTCATGGACGCGCTCGGCAATCTTCTCCGCCGGTAGTCCGATCGCGTCGAGGCGCTGCATATAGGCGGCAATCTTTTGCAGGGCGGGCAGGTACGGCGAATTCTGGTAACGGGTGACGTCGAAGGCCTCCTGCGCTTTGCTCCAGATCGGCGTCTTCACCGGTCCGGGCGCCACGATGATGACGTCGATGCCGAACAGCATCAGTTCGCGGCGCAGGCTTTCCGACAGCCCCTCGATCGCATGTTTGGAAGCGACATAGGCCGAGGTCAGCGGGTTGCCGTTCTTGCCCGCGACGGAGGAGATCATCACGATGCGGCCGGGCACACCCTTCAGCGATTGATCGGCGCCGAGCAACGGGCTGAAAGCTTGCGTTGCGATGATCGGCCCGATCACATTGACGTCGATCTGGCGGCGGAATTCGTCGGCGGCGAGCTCAAGCATCGGGCCGGCCACCGAAATGCCGGCATTGTTGACGAGACCGGCGAGCTTTTCGCCGCCCAGCGCCGCACGCACCTCGCGCGCCGCCGCGAGCACGGCGGGCTCGTCCGTGACGTCGAAGATCAGCGGCGTGAAATTGGCGCCGAACTCGCTTT
>Ga0081539_10000487_pt1 | contig 83994 bp, 72 predicted proteins | sample TabmetS4T2R2_FD_71023 | JGI IMG/M metagenome (GOLD analysis project Ga0081539, IMG submission 71023) | Tabebuia heterophylla rhizosphere microbial communities from the University of Puerto Rico - S4T2R2 | ecosystem: Host-associated > Plants > Roots > Rhizosphere ...
CCTGGCGCCGCTTTGGCCTCGGTCGCGCATCATCGATACCAAAGCGGCGCCAGGCCGCCGCACTCCAAGGAGGCGCGTGGAGTCGCTTTACTCTCACATGGGAACGACTTTATGGTCGACCCGAAGAACCAAAGGCTCCGGAAGCTCCGGGCGCGTCCCCTCAAGGGCGTAGCCTAAAAATAACTATCGCCCGCGGGCGATCCACACTAAACTTCCAAAAATTCGCACCTGCGGGTGTTAATAACCCCCAACCCCCCTCGTCTATCAGGTGTAGACGAAGGAGAAACACCCTTGCAGGCAGCAGCAGTGAAACCCTTGCGATTAGTGACAAACCAACCCGCCAGCGAGCTGGAAAGCCTCTTCCAGGCACATCACGGCCGAGTTTTTCGGACCGCCCAGCGGATTACGGGCAGCGCCGCCGATGCCGAAGACGTGCTCCAGACTGTCTTCCTACGCCTTGTAAAAGGCCAGGATGACTACGACTGGTCAAAAAATCCCGAGGCTTATCTTTCGCGCGCTGCCATAAACGCCTCGCTCGATTTACTGAGGAGCCGGACGCGCTCGAAGGCCGTGGCCCTCGACGAAACCGAGGTTGATTCGATTGCCGGCGGTTACGAAAGTCCCGAGAAGGTGCACGCCGATCGCGAGCTGCAAACCCTCGTGCGCCAAGCCGTTTCAAGGCTCGGAAAAACTGCCGGCGAGATGTTTGTCCTGCGTTATTACGAAGGTTTTGACAACAAAGATATTGCGACGATTATGAATACTTCACCGCTGGTGGTCGGCGTAGTCCTCCATCGCGCTCGCACAAGACTCAGAAAAGAGATTGGGCACTATCTGGAGAAACATCATGAAAATTAATCAGGAAGACCAGATTCTCGACGAAATTACTGCCGAGATCCGAAATGAAAACTTAGATCCGGCAACAGTTTCCGCGGCCGCAGACCGTGTTTGGGCGCGTGTCTCCGCTGCCGCAGGTGCGACTGAGTTTCAGTTACCGACAGTCGAGCGGATTGAAAGCTGTGCAGACTTTCAGTCACTGATTCCCGCGCACCTCGCAGGCAAACTTTCAGAAGCGCGCTCGCTGCTGCTGGTGGACCACACGCACGAGTGCATCCCCTGCCGCAAGGCGATGAACGAAGCGCGCACGAAACGTTCGATCACGATCAAGCCAGCCACCCGCAACAAGCGCTACTCGCTGCAACCAGTCGTCATGCGCTGGGGCATCGCCGCTGCGCTCGTGATCGGTCTTGGACTGCTCGCAGTTCCATTCGTGCAGAGGTTCTGGCCGTACGGTCAGTTCGACGCCACCGTCCAGGCGGCTGAAGGACAGGTTTATCAAATCGCGGATACGCAGACGGCCGCAGTCGCGACTGGAGCGAAGCTTCAACAAAATGAGAAGGTGCGCACCGCGAAAGACGGTCGCGCAGTTGTTCGTCTGGGCGATGGCTCTCTGATCGAGATGAAGGATCGCTCGGAGCTTTACCTGACGAGAGCAGGTAAGAACACAACCATTCACCTCAACCGCGGCAGCATCGTCGTTGAAGCAGCAAAGCAGAAAGACGGGCAGTTGTTCGTTGAGAGTGCTGATTCGCTGGTTTCAGTTACCGGCACCGTTTTCTCGGTTAACAACGGCACCAAGGGCTCGCGAATCTCCGTGATCGAAGGTGAAGTGAACCTGAATCATGCGGGCAGCGATCGTGTGCTTCGTCCCGGTGAACAAGCCACAACCAATCCCGCGATCACGACGATTGCGATCAAAGACGAAGTCGCGTGGAGCCGCAATGCTGACAAGTACGCGGCAGTGTTGAATGGACTCGCAAGCGTTAAGGACGCGCTGAAGAAGGTGCAGCAGCCTGGCGTTCGCAATTCTACGCACCTGCTCGATCTGATGCCGGAGAACACCGTGGTCTACGCAGCCCTCCCGAACTTTGCGAACACGATTGTTGAATCGCATCGCGTCATTCAGGAGCGCATGAGCCAGAACGCGGCCCTCCGCCAGTGGTGGGAGAAAGAACAGTCGGGTCGCGCGCAGAACATGGACCGGGTGGTCGAAACGATTCGTCAGTTTGGCTCTTATCTCGGCGACGAGATCGCAGTCTCCGTCTCGATGGACGATCAAGGCAAGCCGACCGAGCCGCTCGTGCTCGCAGAGCTGAAGAACTCGCAAGGGTTCCGCCAGTTTCTCGAACAGGAGATCGCGAAGTATGCGGGCGACAAGAAAGGCAGACCGGAAATCGTGTTTGTTGAGAACCCGGCGACGGCAGTCGCGCAGTCTGATGATAAAGGCGAGAAGCTGTACGTTTGGATTCAGGAAAACCTGTTTGCCGCAAGTCCGAAGCTGCAGCAGCTTCAGGATGTTGGAACAGCGCTTTCAAATGGCAGTGTGACGAGTTTCACTGCGACTCCGTTCCGCAACCGTATCGCACAGGTTTACCAGGAAGGCGCGGGTTTGGTTGTGGCAGCGAATCTCGAAAAAGTAGTTGTGGCTACGAAAGCTGAACGCGCGAAAGGTGCGGACGCCGCGAAGCAGGAAAGCGCTCTTAACCAGCTCGGTATTCTGAGTGTGAAATACTTCGTGCTCGATCAGAAAGACACTGGAGGCAAGACGCACACGCAAGCTTCACTCTCGTTCAACGATGCGAACCGCGGTATTCCTTCGTGGCTTGCAGCGCCGGGACCGATGGGCTCACTCGAGTACATCTCGCCCGAGGCGAACGTCGTAGCTGGTTTCGTTGTGAAGAACCCGGCGACACTCGTCGACGACCTGCTTGGCGTATTGCAGACCGTGTCGCCCGACTTGAAAACGAACCTCGAGAAGCTGCAAACGCAGCACGGCCTGAACATTCGTGACGACATCGCTGCGCCGCTCGGCGGAGAGTTTGCCTTCACGATTGATGGACCGATTCTGCCGACGCCGTCGTGGAAGATGGTGTTTGAAGTCAACGATCCGGCGCACCTGCAACTGACGCTCGAACGCGTTGTGACTGAGGTAAACAAGCAGGCAGCTTACTTTGGCAAGTCCGGTTTGACTTGGGAAAAGGCAGATGTGTCCGGCCGCACGTACTACACGCTGAAATCGGCAGACTTCGGCTTGGTCCAGGTGAACTACACTTACGCCAACGGCTACTTGATCGTTGGTCCAAGCAGGGCGCTCGTCGAGAGAGCTTTGCAGTCGCAGGAGAACGGATTGTCCCTCTTGCGATCGGCGAAGTTCACGGCAGGCCTGCCCGCTGATGGTAATGCAAACTTCTCGGCAGTGTTCTATCACAACATCGGCGGACTCGTTCCGGCTGGTGTTGCCACTGCCGCGCAGAACCTTCCGAGTGGACCACAGGATGCGATCAAGTCGATTGCTTCTAACATGGCGCCGACCTTGGCTTACGCTTACGCGCAAGGCGATAGCATCACGTTCATGGCGAACAGTGAGGGTGGACCATTCGGTATTGGTCCGGCAACGCTTTTGGGTATGCCCAATTCGCTCGAGATGCAACACATCATCCAGCGGGGCATGGAATCGAAGAAGTAGAAGTTATTTAGCCGCAGATGAACGCGGATGAACGCCGATCAGCGTTCATCCGCGTAAATCCGCGGTTAAGAAAGTGTTGAAATGAAGCTTGTTTTGATGTCCCTAGTCTCCTGGTTGTTCGGTCTCCTGATCCTCTTGAGTCAAGGTCTCAGCGTCACCGTCACATCGATGCTCATGGCAGCGCTGCTGTTCTCCCTTGCGTATGCGCCCTCGCTCTTCTGGCTGCGCCAGCGCATGGGTGGCTGCAAGCCGGCGCTGCTCTTTCCTCTTGCTTCCGCTGTCGTACTCAACCTGCCTGTGTTCCTGATCGAAATTCTTGCGATCGGCAGAACTTTAGCGCCCTCGGATGCGTTAGCATGCATTGTTGCTTTTCTGCTGATGGGTACAGTCTTCGGACTCGGTTTCGTTTGGAATTATCAGAACACAGCGTTATAAGAACGAGTATGGCACTCCCCGCTTCGGTTCCGGAGGAACCGATCAAAAACCAAATGGCTCTCACCGAGCCGCCGGTGATCGATCTTCATGGTCTCAGCGTCTCTTTCGGTAACCGGCCGATACTGAAAAACCTGCGCGGCGACCTGCGTGGTAAAGCGATCGGTCTGCTCGGTCCAAACGGCGCCGGCAAGACCACGCTCATTCACACGCTGCTCGGCTTTCACGCACCATCATCCGGCACCGCACAGATCTTTGGCATGGACATCATCGATCAGACGAAGCAGATCCGATCGTTGATTGGTTACATGCCCGAGCGCGACTCGTTCATCGCGAAGATGAACGCGGTGCACTTCGTGCGGCTGATGGGTGAGCTGTCAGGACTGCCTTCAGAAGCCGCTCTGGAGCGCGCGCACGAAGCGCTCTTCTATGTCGGACTTGGTGAGGCGCGTTATCGACGTCTCGAAACTTACTCCCTCGGCATGAAGCAGCTCGCAAAGCTCGCACAGGCGATCGTCCACGGCCCGCGACTGATCTTTCTCGACGAGCCGACCAACGGGCTCGATCCTCCGGCGCGCCTGCGCATGATCAAGCTAATACGCGAGATTCGCGATTCCGGTCACGCGCACATTGTCCTTTCGTCGCACCTGCTGCTCGACGTGGAAGAGTGTTGTGACGAGATCCTGATCCTGAAAGACGGCCAGATCGCCGTCTACTGCAATCTCGAAGAAGAACGTAAATCGAACCGGAAGTTTCTCATGCTCGAAACGCGCGGCGATCAGGAGAAGTTTGTGAAGGCGATTCAGCAGCTCGGTTGCGAGTACGCCATCTCAGGCGATCACCGACTCAAGATCGTTTTGCAGGAAGGCGTTGAAGTGCGCGACCTTTATCGTCTCGCCGAAGAACAGCAGGTGCAGCTCAGGCGTTTGAGTTACAAGCGCGACTCGCTCGAAGACATCTTTTTGAAGGCAATGGAGAACGGCTATGGCGGTTTATGAGCAGACTTATAAGCCGTACAAAGGCATGCTGACTCCGGAACGGAGTCGCTTTCTAATCATCCCGCGAAACACGTTGCGGGGCGTCTTCAACTCCAAGCTGTTCACCGCGTTTTATGTGCTTTGTTTTCTGCCGCTGTTGGTCGAGGCGGTGTTGATCTATTTACATCACAACGTCACGGCCCTCGCGATCATGAATCTCAACGCGCGGCAGCTAATACCCATTGACGGTTCATTTTTCCAGACGTTTGTCGTAATTCAGGGAGCGTTTGCATTCATCGTCGCGATCCTGGTGGGACCACCGCTTGTCTCTCGCGATCTGCGAAACAACGCGCTCCCGCTTTATCTCTGCCGCCCGTTCTCGCGCACTGAATACGTGATGGGAAAGATGTCGGTGTTGTTGATCCTGCTGTCGGGGATCACATGGGTGCCGCAATTGCTGATGTTTCTCTTCCAGTCTTACCTGGAAGGGTTTGCGTGGCTCACGAGCAATCTGTGGATTGCGAGCGCGATCGTCATCGGCGGCGTTGTTTGGATTCTGCTGCTGGCTTTGCTTTCGCAGACTATCTCAGCGCTCGTGAAGTGGCGCATTGTGGCGAGTGGTGTAATGCTGGGGATAGTGTTTATCCCGTCCGCGTTTGCCGGTATTGTCAACATACTTTTCCAAACGCACTGGGCCAACATCATCAGCCTGTCCGCACTGATGTGGAACATAACAGCCGGTCTGTTCGGTACTTTCGATCGTATTGGCGGCCGCATTACGATTACTGACTTCGACGACACGGTGGTGAAGGAAGTGTTACTGATGGAGCCGCCGCTGTGGGCCTCGTGGGCAGCGCTGTTTATCTTTTGTGCGGTTTGTTTGGCAATCCTGCACTGGAAAGTTAAAGCTTACGAGGTGGTTCGTTAATCGATTATGTCTTCCTCCGATCAACTCATCATCTTCGACAACGTCTCCAAGTTCTACGGCGAGATACTCGGAGTGAATCGAGTCAACCTCCAGATCGCGCCCGGCATCACGAGTCTCGTCGGGCCGAATGGGGCAGGGAAGTCGACATTGATGAACCTGATGACGGGACTGTTGCGGCCAACGCGTGGGTCGATCTCGATTGTTGGGATTCCCACGGACCAACCGGAACAACTGTTTCGCAAAGTCGGTTATTGCACGCAGTTCGATTCGTTTCCGCGAGGCGTGACGGGGCGCGAGTTTATTACCTCGTTTCTCCTCGTTCATGGTTACGATCGCAAGCAGGTAAACGACCTGGCCCAGCTTGCAATCGAGCGCGTCAATCTCGTTGAAGCTGCGGATCGCAAAGTAGCGGGTTACAGCAAGGGAATGCGACAACGCATCCGGCTCGCGCAGTCGATCGCGCACCAGCCAGCGGTTTTGATTCTCGACGAGCCGCTCAATGGTCTCGATCCGATGGTGCGCGCCGAGACGATCGCGCTCTTTCGCAAACTCGCTTCGGACGGTCTGCACCTGATCATCTCGTCGCACATCCTGCACGAGGTCGACGTGATGTCAGACCGCGTTGTGTTGTTGAACAACGGTTACATCGTTGCCGAAGGCAACATTCATGGCGTGCGCGACGAGATGGAAGAGCATCCGATGCAGATCCTGATTCGCTGCGATCAGCCGGCGAAACTCGCAGCCTATGTTTTTGCACAGAATCACGTCGTCGAAGCACGACTGCACGACGATCGGCGGGGTCTGTTTGTGAAGACGCGCGATGCAGATCGTTTCTACCTGTTGTTGAATCATGCCGTGGCTGAAGGCCAGGTAAACGTGGAGTCAGTGGCGCCGGTTGACGACGATCTCAGCGCGGTTTACCAGTACCTGATTGGGACGACAGGCGGCAGTGCCTAGGAGTTTAGTGAATGAGTTCTGCAGTTGAGGTAGCTCAAGCTACACCTGAACAAATGCCTTCGCGTTGGGGACTTTGGCTCCGGCAGATCGGCGCGATCTTTCGTCTCGAGATCGAGAAGAACTTTCTGAGCCGTCGCTCGATCTTGATCTATCTGATCGCGTTATCGCCCCTCATCCCGCTCCTGCTTTTCGCGCCGTTCACTCCGCCCGGAAAAGAGTGGCGAGATTTCAACAATTACAGCGTCGTCTACTCGATCATTTACAACATTCTGATTCTGCGCACGCTAGTCTTCTTCGGTTCCGCGTGGATCTTCATGAACCTGTTTCGCGGTGAGCTGGTCGACCGCAGTTTGCACTATTACTTCCTGAGCGCCGTGCGCAGAGAGGTGCTGGTCGTCAGTAAGTACATCTCCGGGTTGGTGACTTCGATCATTCTGTTTACGACGACGACGGTTGTGGCCATGCTGCTGCTTTATTTCCCGCACGTTTACTCGCAGAGCGTGCGTTACTTCACCGAGGGCCGTGGGCTCACGCAGCTTTTGACTTACGCGGGCGTCACGATGCTCGCGTGCGTCGGTTATGGAGCTTTCTTCCTCGTCGTTGGTCTGTTCGTTCGCAACCCAATCATCCCGGCGCTCTTGCTTTACGGTTGGGAGTGGCTCAACTTCCTCTTGCCGCCGCTGCTGAAAAAAGTCAGCGTGATTCACTATCTCAACTCGCTCGTCCCAGTGCCGATTTCCGAAGGCCCATTCGCGGTCGTAGCCGATCCCACGCCGGCCTACATCGCCATTCCCAGCATGCTCGTGGTCACAGTGATCGTCCTAATCCTCGCCGCCTATCGCATCCGTCACATGGAAATCCGTTACGGCAGCGATTAGCCACAAAAGGCACAAAAAGCACAAAACGTCATGTTCGTCGCTCTTGCATCCCCTGCGTCCGACTTGCATCAACTGTAGGGGTGGCCCTCTGTGGCCACCCGTGCGTGGAACCTCCTACTAAACTTTTAGTTGACACGCGCCGCGGCTTGCTTTATCCTCCTCCACCTAAAGTCTTAGGAGGAACGATGCCGCGTCGCAAGAGCGAACAGATGACGCCCCTCGAGTTGGAGATCATGCAGGTGCTCTGGGAAACAGGCCCCGCCACCGTCCAGCAGGTGCAAAAAGGATTGAAGCGCGAGCTCGCTTACACCACCGTCCAGACGATGCTCACGGTCCTGCATCGCAAACAAAAAGTTAAGCGCACACTCAAAGACAAGGCTTACATCTACAAACCCGCAGTGAGCCGCACGAAATTCACCGGCCACGCTGTGCGCGAGTTTATCGACCGACTCTTCGGCGGCTCGGCTGAAGGGCTCGTAATGAACCTTTTACAGGAGAAACACCTGACAGCAGAGAAACTGGCAGAGCTTCACGCGCTGATCGAAAAGGAAGAGCAGAATGCTAAGAACTAGCGAGTTCATCCTGAATTTTGTTTTGAATTCGTGCTGGCAGATCGTGGCTATTGTCGCGGTCGCAGGGCTGACATCGCTTCTGCTCAGGAACGTACCAGCACGCTATCGTCATGCATTGTGGGTCGTTGCACTCGTGGTTTCTTTGACCGTTCCGTTACTGACCGCGACCGGCTTTGCGCCTGTGGGGTTATCGAGATCTCAAACAGTACCGAGCACGGTAACGCCGAGTCAGACAAACAACACTGCCGCTGAAATGGATTTGGCCGTTGACCACATCGGCAGGCGCCGCACAACGACAATCACCACGACACCGCGCAGCATCGTCTTCCTGACTTTCGCATATACGCTGTTTATCTTTGGCCGTGGAATACGTCTCACGCGCTTCTGGTGCCGCAAAGAACGTCTGCGTAGAACTGCGACTCGCACGGGCATCGCTCCCGAACTGCAATCAGCAGCCGATCGTAGTGCTGCTCTTCTGGGGATCGAAAATGTAACTGTTACGAGATCGCACGAAGCACGAGTCCCGTACATGCTCGGCGCGCGCCGTCCGCTGATCGTCTTGCCTGACGCCTACTGCTCAACCGTCGACGAAGCAAAGCTACTCTCCGTCGTCGGTCATGAAATGGCGCACGTGGCTCGTCGAGACTTCCTGACAAACCTCATCTGCGAGCTCATCACGCTGCCAATCTCGTTTCACCCACTTACGTATCTACTGAAACGCGAGATCGAGCGCACACGCGAGCTTGCCTGCGACGAGCTCGTAACGCGACGCGTTCTCGCCCCGAAGGTTTACGCGCGCTCCCTCTTGTGGGCCGCCGACGCCTCGCGGCAATACAGGCCACAGGCATTCATGTTGAGCATCTTCGACGGAAAGATTTTCGAAGAAAGGATCGTGAGACTAATGAGAAACAACAAGCATGTTAGTGCAGGATTCGCGCGGGCGTTAATGCTCGCCGCAGTGTCGGTTCTTTGTGTGTCGGCGCTTTCACTGTCGCTGTTCGCAGTCGAGTTGCAAACTCAAGTGCATGCCGCAGTCACGCAATCGATCCTGACTTCTATCCCTTCCGCCGTGCAGGATCGCGTTGTACCAACTGTGATGCCCGTCCAGTCACGCAACGAAACACAACCGAACAGAACGGCCGCGGATGACAGCGCCATGTCAGCCTGTAACGCCGGAAGGCGCGGCGACGTCGCAGCGATTCCAACACTGATCCCGATGCTTGGCGACGACACTAAAACTGAACTGATACTTTGCTGGGAGACAGGTCGCTGGAGTCCTGCGCTGCTAAGTTTCAAGCATCCAAGCCCGGGCGAACAAGCCGCCCTCGCCCTAGCATCATTCGGCCGCACCGCATTCGCGCCTTTGTCGAATCAACTCGACAGCCCAAACGCGGTCGTGCGTCGCAACGCAGCGTGGGCCATCGGCGAGTTGACGAACATGCCGCCAGGCTCAAGAGCGACAGCAGTGCCGCAGCTCATCACGTTGCTGGGCGATTCCGACGAATGGGTGCGTATGGCTGCCGCACGCGCACTCGGCGAGCTGCGTGATGAACGCGCGCTCACAAAACTCGTCGCCACACTCTCAGACGATGATTGGCGCGTTCGCGAGCTCGCTGTCTGGGCGTTGAGCGAGATGAAGGACTCGCGCGCCGTCACGGCACTCTGCAGCGTGCTGCTCTCGGATACTCGTGTCGAAGTGCGACGCGGCGCGGCCGAAGCACTCGGCGAGATCAGAAGCTCCGACGCACTTCCGGCACTAAGGCAGGCTCTAAACGATCGCGAAACGGGCGTCAGCGCCAAAGCCGCCTGGGCCATCTCCGAAATCGAAGGCTAAAATCCGCATTCATCTGCGTTAATCCGCGGTTAAAAGGAGGCATCGCGCATGTCCAGCTACAAGTGTGTCTTGTTAATACTCTTCCTATCGACCTCGATCTCCGCGCAACTCAAAATCAAGCCGTACACGTTCGAGAACGATAAGAAAGAAAAAGTCGATGCGGAATTCGGAACGCTCCTCGTCCCTGAGAACCGCTCGAACCTGCAAAGCAACCTGATCGAGCTCGCCTTTGTCCGTTTCAAAAGCACGGCGAAGAATCCCGGACCACCGATCGTCTATCTCGCCGGTGGTCCGGGCGGCTCAGGCATCTTCACCGCCAAAGGCTCTCGCTTTCCTTTGTTCATGGCCTTGCGCGAGATTGCTGACGTGATTGCGTTCGACCAGCGCGGTACCGGCAGCATTCAAGGAGCGCCGATCAAGTTTGTACTTTAACCGCGGATTGGACGAATCCTGCTGACAAACGGATTGTCGCGGATCCAGAAGCGCCAGGGTTTGTCGATCCACTCCTCGGCGTAGTCGATGCCGATGCGTGGGCCGCGGGCGATGCGGCGTGGCGAGATGGTTTCGAAGTCTTCGAGCCAGGCTTTATTGCCCAGGAGATCTGCGCCGTTCAGCTCACGATCGATGCCCATCGCGATGCAGAGTTTACCTGGACCATTCGTGAGATTGTGATCGGGATGCGAATGACGCCGCGCGCGCATCAGCTCGATCCCCTCGACGGGTTCGAGGGCGCGCACGAGGATCGCGTGTGGTACGTCTGCGACACCGCTGACCACGTTGAATTGATAATACATGCCGTAGACGAAGTAGACGTAAGCGATGCCTCCGGCGCCGTACATCGTCTCCGTGCGTTTTGTGCGCCGCCCGCCGAAAGCATGTGACGCACGATCTTCAGGGCCACGATAAGCTTCAACCTCGACGATCTTCCCGGACACACGCTCACCATTCAGACCGGGCACAACCAGCAGCTTGCCTAATAAATCACGGGAAACCGTGAGCACGTCAGGTCGGAGATAGAATTCGCGCGGGAGCTTTCGTGGCGTCATTGAGGGTATTGGCGCACTTTCCAGATCATCATGAAAAATATTACCCAACCGATCAGCACGATCCCGCGTCGCACCCATTTCTGCCCCACGCGCATCGCCATCTTCGCGCCGAAATAGCCGCCGACGAGCGCGCCGCACGCCATCAAAAGCGCGTCCTCCCAAACGACGTATCCGGCTGCGGCAAAGATCAGGACCGCGACCGCGTTGATGCAAATACCGAGAAAATTCTTGATGCCATTGGCACGATGCAGCTCGTTGAGACCGAGCACGCCCATCGCGGCGAGCATGAGTATGCCGTTACCGGCGCCGAAGTAGCCGCCATACATCGCCGAGAAGAATTGAAAGATGATCGCGCCGGTCCACCAGAGACCCATCGGCTTCTCGTCAATCGATCCGAGGTGCAATCGTCTGTTGACGACGCCGTTCGACATGAAGAGTAGTGTCGCGAAGAGGATCAGAAACGGTACGAGCTCGGCAAAGACTTTTGACGGCGTTCGGACCAGCAGCAGTCCACCGATTGCGCCACCGATCAGACTCGTCACGCCGAGCCGGAAAAGGATCGTGGAGCTGTGTTCGAGTTCTTTCCGGTAACCGAAGAGGCCGCCGAACAGGCCGGGCCAGAGCGCGACCGTGCTGGTCCCATTGGCGACTTTCGGATCGAGCCCGAGCCAGATGAGGACTGGAAACGTCAGCAACGTCCCTCCTCCGGCGATGGAATTGATCGCGCCCGCTGCGAACGCGGCGCATAACATGGCAAGCACGGGGAAGAGACGCATCGTTTGAGTTAGCGCATGTTAATATAAAAACTCGTTGCCACAAAAAGGCACAAAAAGCACAAAGAAAAACTGATGAAGATACTGAGGACAATCGTAATCGGCTCCCTCGTCGTATTTGGTTGCGTGGCAGTCGCTCGTGCGCAGAACGGCGGAAACATCAACTGGCCGCAGTATCAGGACATGGCGGTCGATCTGATGCAGCAGTACCTGCGCGTCAATACTTCGAACCCGCCCGGCAACGAGATCGAGGCGGCGCGGTTCTTGAAGAAGATCTTCGATCAGCACGGGATTGAGAACGAGATATTTGAGTACAAACCCGGTCGGGCCAACATCATCGCGCGTCTCAAAGGCAATGGTTCGAAGCGTCCGATAATCCTTTTGAGTCACACGGACGTCGTCACTGCTGAACCTGCTTCGTGGGAAGTCGATCCTTTCGCCGGCGTCATCAAAAACAATTCGATTTACGGTCGCGGCGCGCTCGACATGAAAGGCGAGGGACTGCTCCACCTGATGACGATGATCCTGCTCAAGCGCGAAGGACCACCGCTGTCGCGCGACGTGATCTTCATCGGCACGGCTGACGAAGAGGTTGACGACGAAGGCTCGCTCTGGATGATTGCGAACAAAGCCGACCTCTTCAAGAACGCTGAATACCTGCTCACGGAAGGCGGTGACAACCTGCTCGAAGGCAATACGGTAAAGCTGGTCGGGGTCGATGTCGCTGAGAAGGCCCCGTTCTGGTTGCGGCTCACCGCTACCGGACTGCCCGGACACGGCTCGCGGCCCGTGGCTGATTCAGCGACGAACCGTCTGATCCGCGCGATGAATCGCATTCTCGATTGGGAAGCACCCGTGAAGTTGTTGCCGGCTGTCGAGCAGTTTTTCAAAGACATTGCACCATTGCAGCAGGAGCCGTTGCGCGCGCAGTTTGCAAACATTCGTGAGTCGTTGAAGAACCCTGATTTCGCGAAGGCGCTCACGAGTCAACGCGAGTTCAACTTTCTCATACGCAACACGATCTCGATCACGATGCTCAGCGGCAGCAAGCAGACAAACGTTATCCCCAACGCGGCGACGTGCAATCTTGACGTTCGTCTGTTGCCTGGTGAATCGCCTGACGAGTTTCTCAAGGCGCTGCGGAGCGTGATCGCGGATCCGTCGATAAAGATCGAGAACGTCAATCGTTTCAAACAACCAAACAGCTCCCCGATTGATACTGAATTGTTTTCCCTCATCGCGCGCAAGACGAAAGAGAAACACAGGGGCGCGGTTGTCACAACCAAGATGCTCAGCGGTTATACTGAGAGCCAGCTTTACCGGCAGCTCGGCATAGTCGCTTACGGCTGGGCGCCGATTTACACGACCCCCGAAGAAGACGAAGGCGTGCATGGCAACAACGAGCGCATCTCGGTGAAGAACGTTCGCGAAGGGACGCGCGAGTTGTACGAAATCGTCAGAGACATCTCCCGTTAACTAGAAGCCCCCTGGATTTCTTCTCTGCGTACCTCTGCGTTCTCTGCGCCTCTGCGGTGAACATTTACCGCAGAGGCGCAGAGAACGCAGAGGCTACGCAGAGAAAAACAGAGAAAACAGACTCTTATGCCTAAAGATGCATACGAAATGAATGAGAGCGAGATCCGCTCGCGTATTATCACACTTGGATTTGGCGGTGATGAGCGTCTCTTCATCGCGTTTTATCGCAAACTGCAACAGGGACTTCCCGAAGGGACCGGCATCGTGCTGCGCGGCAGCGTCGTCACCAACAAACGTCACGAAGACGGACAGCCTTTCGACTCGCAGGGTAAAGGCACGAGCGATCTCGATGTGACACTCGTCGGAAGCAAGGTCATGGAAGCATGGTCGTCAGACGCTTATTACATTCCGGGTCTGCACACGAAACCACTCTGCGACAAGGATCCGGACATCGCTCCAAGCCTGAACGAGCTGCGTGAGTCGTTGCAAAAGCTGGTCGGGCGCCCGGTGAATTTTCAGGCCACGTCGAGTCTTGTTATTTATGGCCGCGACGTCTTGTTTGGCGAACCGTATTACGTAGTGGTTCCCTCGGGTGAAGCTGAGTGACCCTGAAGCTGCTGAGTTACAACATCCGTTTTGGTGGTCGCGGCAGGGAACAGGCACTCGCAGAAACGATCGTGGCGGCGGCGCCGGATCTCGTAGTCTTTCAGGAGGCGATCGATCCGGCGGTCATTGAGCGTCTCTCCCACGCGACGAAGTTTCCGTTTTGGGCCGCGAGAAGAAATCACTCGATCGGATTTTTGAGCCGCACTGAAGTCGACTATCACGAGTGGCATTATCCTGCGGGCGCGCGTCATTCGTTTCTCGAGATCGTTCCGGCAGGTGGGAAGACGCGTGTGTTTGGTTTGCATCTCAGCGCGCGTTTTTCGAAGTGGGATGAACGCAGGCGCACACGCGAGATTCGATCACTGCTCGAAGGAATCAAGCGACATCAAAACGGGTTTCATGTTTTAGTCGGAGACTTCAACACGATCGCGCCGGGAGAAGTGCTGGAGATGGACCGGCTGCCGGCGTGGATTCGTGGGCTGATCTGGATCAGTGGGCGCAAGTTGCAACGGGAGTCGATCCAGTTAGTGCTTGATGCGGGTTACAGCGATGGGTTTCGGATGATGCATCCCGACGATAAGGGCTACACGTTTCCGACATGGGATCCGCATGTGCGGCTGGATTACGTGTTCGTGCCGCGAGTGTTTGCGGATCGATTGAAGAAGTGTGAAGTGATGAGGGAGCCGAACGAAAGGATTCGTGCGGCTTCGGATCATTGCCCGCTCGTCGCGGAGCTGCTTATGGAATGATGCGGGTGATCTGTGGTTGCAGCCCGCTGAAGCCGGATGGCAGTTCGATCGGATGCGGACTGTGGATGCAGAACTCGGTGGTTGGACCAAGCGTCATCTGGCGGCCCCAGAGCGCGACGCCTGATTGTGATGTGAGTGGCTCCAGCGCCGCGTAAAAGTCTTTGTAAGTGACGCCTACCGGTTTGCTGAGCCAGATCGCGTAGCGTGCTTCTGATAATTCTTCCCCGCCTGCCCGCAAGCGATACAAGCCACCGATACCGTCTGCTGCTTCTCGTGCGACTTTGTTGTGTGGCTCTTCACAGACGCCCGAGACGGCGGCGTCGTTGAGAGGATCCATCGCGGCGGAGTTGTCGAGGAGATACCACTCTTCGTAGGCTTCGTCGTTCGTGTTGAGCCAGCTTGCGCCGCGTACGCGAAAGACGACTGAGTGATGGAAGCCGAGAGGCTTGTTCGATGCGAGCGTGTTATGGAAACCGATCAGATGGTTGATGTAGGTATCGGGATCGATGGCGGATTGCGGCCAGTGCCAGAAGACATATGCGAGCATGATTTCAGAGATAATCGTTAACAGGATTCACAAGATTTTTCAGGATGAACATGTAAATCCTGTCTAACATCTTGTAAATCCTGTCTAAGGGTTTTACTGCATCGCCTTAATATCATCGAGCAGTACGCGTTCGTGGCCCTCCGGGTTCACCTTCAGATACGTCTTCCTTAATTTCCCCTCGGGATCGATCACGAAGCTGGTGCGGTTCCAGTACATCGTCCCCTTGTAATCACTCTGCCCCACACCCGCCGCCTTTAAAAACTCATGCTTCGGATCCGCCAGCAGGTCGATATTGAAACTAAACTTATTACAAAAAGCTTTATGCGAGTCGACGTCGTCTTCACTCACACCGACAACCGCGATGTTCGCATCATCAAACTCCTGCTTCGTCGCCGTAAACGACTTCCCCTGGATCGTGCAGCCGGGTGTGTCGTCCTTCGGATAGACATAAACGACGAGCCACTTGCCTTTGAAGTCATCGAGCTTCACGGTCTTGCCGTCCTGGTTCTTGAGATTGAAGTCTACGAAACGTTCACCTTCCTGAAGTCCCATGATTGTTCCCCTGTCTTGAATTGATTAAAGCGTTGTGTCAGCCAGATTCGATTTGTACTTCGTGTTTGTCTTGCGATCGTTGAGCTCGATATAGATATAGCTCGGCGGAATGATGTCACTATCGAGCCCAAACCAGATACCGTTCAGGTCCGCTGACTTGCCGAGCGCACAGAACCCATTCAATCGCTTGCCACTCTGATCGTAAAGATCGACCCACGTGCGCGCCGCCTTCGTGTTCGCGCCGCAAGGCGGAAGCGAAGGCGACTGGGCAAACATCTCATCCGGATACTGGTCCTTGTTCAGTACATCAAAACGGTAACGTGTGATCTGTTTGCCGTTGATCTGAACATATTCCGCGCCGAGGAAATAAAGAACCGGATTCGGCAGCACGGGAGCAGCGGCCGAGATGTGCGTCGCGAAAACTAGAACCAGAGTAAGTACTGCGAGGACTGAGCTCCTTCTCATTTGGGGGACTCCTTCGTTGAGGGTTTACTACCATGCGACAGCGTAACGACTGCGCCTGGGATCAGCGCCCGCCGCCGCGACACCGGTTTTTGGATCGTACGTGATCACTGTGGGTGCTGAAAGCGTGCCCCACTCGCCCTGTACCTTGACCTTGTGTCCCTTCTGCGAAAGCTCCTGGATCGTTTTCAGACCCACGCGCGATTCGACATTAAGTGAGCCGGGTAGAAATTCGTGATCGTCAAACGAGCTGACGTAGTGTTGCGTGTCGAAGCGCGGCGCCTCGACCGCTTCTTGCGGGTTCATGCCAAACTCGATGATGTTCAGTAACACTTGCAACAGCGCCTGGTCCTGGTTGTCGCCGCCGGGCGTGCTCAGCACCATGAACGGCTCGCCGCCTTTGAGCACGAGCGTCGGCGTCAACGTAATTCGTGGACGCTTACCCGGCGCGACGACGTTGGGACTGTTTGGATCTGTCAGTGACGACTGCAAACGTTGGCCCATCAATACGCCTGTGTCACCGGCAACAACCGCCGGCAGCCACGCGCCACTGGGTGTCGCGCTGAACATGTTGCCGTCTTTGTCGACAACGTTGACACACGTGGTGTCGTTGGCGCGCTCGATCTCAGGCAACGTTGAAGCACGACCGACAGTCTGCACCGCGCTCGCAAGCACGGCCTTCATGTTCATCGGATCGCCGGGTTGCTGTGCGAGCGATGCGTGGCGCTCGTCGATCAATGGACGACGCAACTTAGCGTACTCTTTCGACAACAGCTCAGCCATCGGAATCTTCACAAAATTCGGATCGCCGTAATAACGATCGCGATCGGCGAGCGCGAGCTTGAGAGCTTCGGCGAGTGTGTGAATGTAAGCCGGGGAGTTATGCTCCATCTTCTTCAAGTCGAAACCCTCGAGCATGTTGAGTGTTTCGACCATCGCCGGCCCTTGCGTCCAGAAACCGGCCTTATAAATCTCGTAACCGCGATAGTCAGTCTCGACTGGCTGGCCCACCTTTGCGGCAAACTTTGCGAAGTCGTCGGCGGCGATCAATCCGCCATTCGCCTGCATGTAAGTGCCGATGCGACGTGCGATTGGACCACGATAGAAATACTCACGCGCAGCCATCAGGCCAGCGTGGCGGTTTCGAGTGCCCTTCGAACCGAGGCGCTCGGTCCGGACGATCTCACGCAGCGTCCGCGCCAGATCTGCCTGAACGAAAAGATCTCCGACTTTCGGAATTTCACCGTTCGGCAGAAAGACGCGCTTTGCATCCGGCCATTGCGCGAAGATTACCGCGCGGGTCCTGATGTACTGCACTCTCAATTCGTCGATCGGAAAGCCGTCGGCAAGTTGAATAGCAGGCTCCATGACTTCCGCGAGTGTTTTCGTGCCGAATTGATCGAGAGCAGTGACACATGCGTCTAAAACTGCGGGTACTGTGGCGGAGAGTGGTCCAGTCGAGGGGATCAGGCCCGCTTTCCTCGTGGTCGAGCCCTCATCTGAAGAAGTGCGATTGACGAAGAACTCGCGTGTGGCTTTCATCGGCGCCTGGCCCATACCTTCGATAACCACGACTTTCTGCCCCTTGAGCTTGATCAGGATCGGCACCTCACCGCCAAACGAGAAGTGCGAAAACTCAATCACCGATGCCGCAAGTATCGTCGCGACACCCGCGTCGACGGCGTTGCCGCCACGCTGCAGGATGCGCAGTCCCGCCTCGACCGACAGCGGCTGGCCGCCGGCCACAACGCCACGCTTGCCGCGCACCACCGGCCTGAACGTGTCAGCGTGTGAAGTAGTTAACGGAAAGCTCGCGAGCATGAAGGACGCAATCAAACCAAAGACAAACAGGTTACGTTTGCGGATGAACATCGGTGGGCCACCTCGTATCGAGATTTGACGAGCGGAATTGTGCCACAAAAAGGCACAGAAGGCACAAAAACAAACCTAAGCGAAAATTTTTATACCGTTGTGGCTGAAGTTTGCGGTGACTGGTAAGATGGCGAGCAGACAAAAAGAGAGGGCGCTGACCTCCCCCAAGACCAGCGCCCTTGCCTTTATCTCAGTTCTCCCATGGAGAATTAACGACGGGCAAGATACTAACTGCCAACGCCCGGAGGTAGGTTGCAGCAAGCTTGTAAAGGCCTTGCGAGGTTGTGACAAAAGTTTTTCGAAGTCACCACAAAAGCGACTAACTACCGGCGTTCGTAGAACTACGAATCGAGGATCGAACTTGCTAACACCAAAGATTGCACCGTATGGCTCCTGGAAATCCCCGATCACCTCAGATCTGATCGTTGAAGGATCAGTGGGTCTCAGTCAGCCTTTGTTTGATGGGGACGATATTTACTGGGTGGAGATGCGGCCGAAGGAAGCGGGCCGTAATGTCATAGTCAGACGTAGCGCTGATGGCGTCTGTACCGATGTCAATCAGCCACCCTTCAACGCCCGCACGCGCGTACACGAATACGGTGGCGGCGATTATGTAGTCAGACAGGGAACTGTCTATTTCTCAAACTTCACAGACCAGCGACTCTACCGGCAGGAGGGTCTCGACGCGCCCGAAGCATTAACGGCGCCAGGCGAGATGCGCTACGCCGATGCGTGTTTGGACCATGCGCGCGGGCGGCTCATCTGTGTTCGCGAGGATCACACGCGTGCTGGCGCTGAAGCTGTCAACACCATCGTTAGCGTCAACACGCAGCCCGGCGATGATCACGGAACGGTGCTCGTCGAAGGGAATGATTTCTACTCGACGCCGCGCTTGAGTCCCGATGGGACGCAGCTTGCCTGGCTCACCTGGAACCATCCGAATATGCCGTGGGACGGATGCGAATTGTGGGTTGGTGAGATTGGCGAAGACGGGAAACTAGCTTCGACGCGGTGGGTCGCGGGTGGCGCCGCGGAGTCGATCTTTCAGCCGGAATGGTCGCCTGACGGTGTTTTGTACTTCTCGTCGGACCGCAGTGGTTGGTGGAACCTCGAACGAATCACGGCGGATGGTGGTATCGAAAATGTCACCCAGTCAAAGGCTGAGCTCGGCATGCCGCAGTGGGTCTTTGCCATGTCCTCCTATGCTTTTGCTTCGGCGGATACGATTGTTTGTAGTCACATCGATCAGGGTGTTTCCACTCTGGCGTTAGTCGATGTGCAAACGGGTAAGTCGACTCAGGTTGATTGTCCGTACACAGACATTCAGTTTATCCGTGCGGCGAACGGGCAGGCGGTGTTTCGCGGCGGATCGCCGACTGATGTCGCTGCGATTGTGAAATTTGACGTGAGCACGCGCCAGTTTAAGATCCTGCGCAAGTCGAATGACCTGGAGGTTTATCCGCAATACTTTTCAGTGCCGCGCGCGATCGAGTTTCCCACTGAAGGGGCGCTCACGGCGCACGGTTTCTTTTATCCGCCACAGAACCCCGATTACCGCGCGCCCGAAAACGAAAAGCCACCGCTGATCGTGAAGAGTCATGGTGGACCAACCGCCGCCGCATCGACGGCTTTGAGTCTGTCGGTCCAGTACTGGACCAGCCGCGGGTTTGCGGTGCTGGATGTGAACTACGGCGGCAGCACCGGATATGGACGGCAATATCGTGAAAGACTTAACAAGAAATGGGGCATCGTCGACGTTGACGATTGTGTGAATGGCGCTCGTTATCTTGCGGACCGCGGTGAGGTGGATGGTGATCGATTGATCATCACGGGTGGTAGTGCCGGCGGTTACACTACGCTATCTGCTCTCACATTTCGGAACGCATTCAAAGCCGGTGCGAGTCACTTTGGGATTAGTAACCTGGAGTCGATGGCGCGCGACACGCACAAGTACGAGTCGCAGTACCTGACGGGACTGCTGGGACCATATCCCGAGCGTAAGGACATCTATTACGATCGCTCACCGATCAACTTCCCCGAGAAGCTTTCGTGTCCGGTGATCTTTTTCCAGGGACTGGAAGACAAGGTGGTACCGGCAGACCAGGCTGAGACGATGGTCGACGCGATCCGCGCGAAGAGGATTCCGGTGTCATACGTCGCGTTTGCGGGCGAGCAGCACGGCTTCAGGCAGGCAAAGAACATCAAGGCTGCGCTCGATGGGGAGTTATATTTTTACTCGAAAGTCTTCAAGTTCGATCTCGCCGAACCCGTCGAGCCCGTCGAGATAGAAAATCTATAACGCCGAAGGCCTCGCGAGTTCGCCCAGATAACGCCGAAGGCCTCGCGAGTTCGCCCGGATAACGCCGAAGGCCTCGCGAGTTCGCCCGGATAACGCCGAAGGCGTTCGCTAATTTCAGCCCAGGGTTCGAGCGTAGCGAGAACCCTGGGTATACAGCGAGAAACATTTCAACCCTGAAAGGGTTCGCCACTTGCCGAACCCTTTCAGGGTTGCGTCGGTTTTATATCGCAACCCAGGGTTGTCGCTGCGCTCCAACCCTGGTCTGAAATTAGCGAACGCCTTCGGCGTTAAATCACCGGTGAAGACGCCTTCGGCGTTAATTACCGAGCGGTTTATCGGAGACGGTGGCAGCAGCGCCGTTGCGATCGGCGCCGCGCAGAACGAATGTCTGGTCGATGAAGAACGACAGGTTGCCGCTCTTCCCGTACTCTAAGGGCACGGCCGTTACCTCAAACTTGTCCCCACTCACCGTCAACTCAAACCGGTAGCCCGAATTCGCGATCATCTCCTTCGAAACCGACTCGCCCTCGATCAACTGCTCCAATGTCCCGCCGCTTCCGTTCTTCTTCAAATACTCCTGCTCGGCGCGTGCAATCGTGTACATCGCTCCGATAGCCATGCGCTCGTTCTGAAGATTTTGCGGCGGATTGGACTCACCTGAGATTCCGGCAACAGCCATCAACACGAGGTTCTTGGGAATGTGAATTTCATGTAATGGTCCAAGACCTTCGTTCGAAAGCGAGTAGGTGATTGGCTGGGCCATCGATGCGGCCCGCACGAGGAACGCGCGCGTCTGGTCGCTGATGCGCGTCGTCGGCTGTTCGGCCCACGTCTTGTAACCCTCCATCAAAGCCGGAGAGATGTAGAGTTGTCCGTGGAGCGGCTTGGGCTGCCAGCGCGTGGAATTTCTGAACTGTATGTTAGTGGCGAGTGTTTCGTGTTTCAGATATGAGTCGACGACATGTCGCGTGGTGGCAGCGTCGCCGGAGATCACGAGGAAGTTGCCGACGAAAGCATACGCGAACGCGTTAGCAAACGAGACGAGCTCGGTGTCTTCTCGTCGCTCAGTTTGGGCGAGCGCGTTAGCGCCTTTCATGCCTAATGCGTCGATTAGTTTAGGCATGAGCGCCTTCATCGCTTCTCTATCTTTGATGGCGATGGCGAGCACTGGTCCATTCGTCGCTGCCTCTTCTTTTACTTCCGCGGTTGGGGGCGCGACGCCTGGAAGTCCGATGACGCTCATGTTCTTCATCGGCAGGCGGATGGCGATCTCGGGACCAAGCAGCGGCAGCAGGTCATTCTTGACATTGATCTTGAGCTCCTTCTCGAGCTCGGCAAACGGATATTCGAGGTCATCCTCGTCGAGTTTGATTTGCGTGCTGCCCTTGCTGGTGATGAATTTTTCCTTCGGGCGCGGCTTCGCCATCGTTGTGTAGATCTGCGGTAGATCGAGCGACATTGTCGCCAGCAGCTCAGTGTCCGCTGGAAAGATGTTTGGCGCTTCGGGGCTGAGGGCTGGACCAGTCATCAGCATCGGCATGAACGGCAGCGCGTCGGCTCTTGTGCCGGGTTGATTGAGGAGCAACGCGCGCAGATCGAATGAGTCTCCTTCGTACGAAAGCGCGAACGCGACGCCCTCGGGCCAGGTTGTCTCAGCGGTGTCGAAGAAGAAAGAGCCGAATCCGAAGAGCACCCTGGTAAGCGGATCGGGAGTGGGCTCGTCTTTCACGCCCTCGGGCGGCGGAGGCTCCGACATGTTCCTGACCTCTTCGGTCAGGGTAAAGTTGTCCGCTGCTGGTTTCTCTTCTTCTTCCTCTGCTTCTTCTTTTTCGTCCCCTTTCTTCTTTGCTTCAGCCGCGGCCTTCTCAGCCTCTATTCTCTCCTGCTCCCATCGTTTCTGGTTCTCTTCTTCCTCTCTTGCGATCGTCTTGCTATCGAAGTAGACGAAAAGTGGTTCTGCATTGAAACGATTGTGCGCCGTGCGGAAGTTAGTGTCCTCAGCAAGCAGCTTGCTTCCGGCCGGCTTGAGCTGCTTCATGGTCCATGGTTTCGGACTGATTACCACGAGCGAGCCAAAACGTTTCAGGTGGAAGTTGGGAACGGGTGCTTTTGGTTTTTCAGTGGACTCAGGACGAGGCGAGCTCTCGTCCGGTGGCTCAGGTGGACGCGGCGGCAATACTGTGGGCAGAAACTCATTCAGACTCACCGTAAACTTCGTCGCCTCTTCAGCCGAAGCAAACTCGATCGCGATCAATGCTTCCGGAAGATTCTTGGCTTTGTTATTGGGCCACGTCGCCAGCAGCATACGTGAGGTCATTACTTCCTCAGCGTGTGCATTCAGCCACCTCACCATCGTTTTGAACTCTTTAGGCGGACCGGAGAGTTTCAAAACCGGCTCGAGAAGATCGTTTAGAGCACTCGAGCGAATGAACTGTCCGACGCCCCGCACCTCGCCGTAGATGATGTAGGAGTCGGCGGGCACGAGCGTCTCGAACGTCGGCGTGGGAGCTGGCGCAGCCGCGGGTTTCGGTTGCGGCTTCGGAGTCGTTTGTCGTTTTTGTTGTGCGGCCGTGGTAACGGTGAGAGTGAAAAGGAGCAGCAAAAAGGCCGCTGCCGGGCGTGTGATTGCATTCATGGGAGTCAAAGCCTTTGGTTTCAGAAACGCCGTCAGGCGAATAGCGCTAGGACAACGATGGCCTTTACCACTATAACTGCGATCTGCCACTCTTTTCCAAACTTTTTGCTCGCCTTCGCTGCGGATCAATATATGTACGAGTTCGTGGCGCATCGTTGTTTCGGGAATTCGGCCTTGTCTGAGCAGTTTCTGGGTGAACGAGTCTCGTGCCAGGATAGTAGTGCGCGAGAATCTGTTGAAACGATTGTCCGCGTTGCGCCATCACGTGCGAGCCTTCCTGGCAGAGACCGAGACCGTGGCCAAAGCCGCCGCCACGAAATACAAATCGCGAGCCAGATCGGGAGACATTGAAGCGCGAGCTTTTCAAAACGTTCCAGCCGAGCGCGCGACCGACGATCAGCTTGAATTCCCAGCCGCTTATCGACTTCCTGCGATCTCCAGCGATCGTGATCGTCTCGGCGCGTCCGGTTTGATCGTAGTGTGCGATGGACAAGTCGCGAATGTTTTGACCGACATCTGTCCGTGGATCACTGCGCAGCGCGTTGGCGAGTTGAGCTGAGTCACGCTTGCTCGCAAACTCTTCGAAGATTGGTCGCGCGAGTGCTGCTGCTTCCGAGCCGTGTGCGTACGCCGGCTGACTCGGGTTCGTTGTCGATGCCGGTTGCGTGTCCGAAGCCGAAGTCGTCGAGCAGTTGAGCGAAGTTGTTGCCGTCGACGCGTTCGGCAGTGGTGGCGAAGAAGTAGTTGCACGAGTATGCGACTGCTTCGGAGGGGTTGAATGGCGGCAGGTTTGGTGGATGTACGCAGGCGTCGATGACGTCTTTGCGTTTGTGTTTGCTGCGGCAACGGATGCGTGTGTCGGTAGTTATGATGCCAGCGCGCAGGGCGGCTGCCGCTTGCAACCGCGTGTCATCGCTCTTTACAGGCTCGGGTGATAGAACTGGTGGCGCATCACGAAGGCTGCGCGAAACGGCGAGCGTAAGGCCTACGGCAATACCGATCACGACCACGACACGAAGAAATTTGGATACCGACATTAGACAGCCTTCTTTGTAAATCCTGCTGAAATCTTGTTAATCCTGTCTAAAGTTGAGACAGGATTTTCAAGATTTCAGCAGGATTTACAAGATTTCTTATTTGCTGCGGGCCAAAATCGAGATGGCGCCGACGGTGGTGACCCAGCCGAGAAGAATTAGAAGCGCGGCTGATGTGAGTCTCACAACGAGGACTGAGAGCTCGAGCCACGGACGCTCGATCAACGGGCCGACGTGCAACAACACGTAAGGAACGACCGCGAAGATCAGAAATCCGCACGCGTAAACAAAAACGGTTTGCGGTGCGAACGTTTTGCCAATCACGCTGCGCAAGCTGTTCACGAGGGGTCGCAATCCATTGTTCGTTGTCGCAATCCAAAGTTGAATCGTGAGCAGCGGCGCAACCACTCCAATCAACAAGTAACGCAACGTAGTGGTAACCGTGACGTGCGACTGCACCTTGCCGAGACCATACACAGCCAACAGCGTCACCACTAAAACAGGCATACTCACCACGACCAGTCTCAGACAGTCCATCATCAACTTGCTGCGACTATCTGAACCTTCGCTATCCGCGTACGTCACACTGAGCGCCTGCAACACGAAGAACAGCGCGGGAGCGGCTACGACCACAACGAGCGTCAAGAAAATTTGGGAGATCGTTGCTTCACGTGTGCTGGCAAACAGGTAAACTGCGGTCAGCAGCCCGGCCCAGAGCAGGAGCAACAGCAACAAAACTCTCCAACTCTTGAACAGCAACCGCACTGCCGAAAACATCGCGCTAAAAGATCTGGTATACATTCCTTCTCCTCTATTTATCCTTAAACGAGAACCGTTGGCTCGCCGCGTTTGCATGAATCTCCCGCTTGTACATCAACTCGACATACGTCGGCGCCACCACAAACTCACCCGGCACCTGCACACGCATCGCATACTGGAACGTCGCATCTCCATCGAAGCGATTGAGGAAGAAAACGGTCCGTTGATCGCGAAACTCACGCGAGCTGTACCAGTCGCTCCAACCCGTCTGCGTCAAATTAAGGTTCAGGTTCCCGACAGCCTCGAGCTGCTCGGCTCCAGACGGAATCGGATCCTCGATCATCATGTGATTGCCCTGTTTACCCGTCACATGCAGCTTCACCACGATCAGATCGCCCGACTTGATCTCACCGCTCAACGGCTCCGTGGTCCATTTCAAGTTGTAACCCATCGTCTCAACCTTGAGTCGCAGGTATTCACGCGTGACGTTCAGACCTCCGAAACTCTGCGCCGCCACGTTCTCATCGTTCGTGTAGTAGTCGACCGAAGTCGAGAAATAGAGCGCGCCTTTACCTCGCTTCACGATGCGGATGTGATTTGTATCTCCGACTGCGCGGCCGTTTCGGTTCACGACAAACGTTTGCGCGCCATTCGCCTCAGTGACGCGCTCGGCCACGACCGTCTCTCCATTGACATAAACCTCCAGGTCGTAAGCAGGACTCAGCTCATGACTCACCTTCACGTACTCAATCAGCCCGGAGATCGCGAGTGCCGTGTCTTTGGTCGAGTTCCAGTACGAGCCGTTGTCACGCTCGGACACGAGCCAGCGCGCTACCTGTGGCAGCAGCGGACTGTCAGGCTTGATCCGAGCGAGCGCTTTGAGTGAGAGCGCCGTGCTCTCAGTTTGATCGTAGTCTGCGAAATCAAGACGTGGCCCATGCCTCCACTCCCAGTGCGCAGACCTTCCGTCACTACTCACCGACCGTTCGATCTCTGCCGCGACTTCCCACGCGCGCTGGTCCATCTTCGCGAGCGACAACGTCAACGCGAGCAGGGCGCGGCCATACGGTTGCAGGTTGTTACGCTCTGCAAACAGTTTCTCGATATAACGAGACTCGACGCCGCCACTCTCCGCGAGGGCGTAGATCATCAAGGCACGTGTATCCGCATCCTTGCTGCTTTCGGGAGTGTCGATCATGGCTTGCAGACGTTCACGCCCGCGCGCCAGTCGTCCTTCATCGATCTCGTAACCGGCTTGTTTCGCGAGCGACAGGCCGTCGATCACATACGCAGTCATAAACAGATCGCTGTCGTCGGATTTCCACCAGCCCCAACCACCATCTTCGTGTTGGAACGCATAGAGACGATTGCGCCCGCGCTCGACTTTGTCCTTCAAGTCGTTCGAATTGCTAATCGAGGTCGACTTGAGCTCCTTCAGCGTTTGGGAAACGATGACGTTCGGCAGGAAACTCGACATCGTCTGTTCCGTGCAGCCGTATGGATAAGTCGTCAGATAGTCGAGTGCGACGAAGAGTGTGCCCGCGACCGACGGCGACGCTTCGATACGAAGCTTGCGCGAGTTGAGATCAGTACTCGCCGGCAGGGTAATCGTTAACTCCTGCTGCGCATTCTCGTCATCGGTGGTCCACCGCTCGGATTTGACTTCGTGCAGACCACGCGGCACCACGTCGAGAGCGAGCTCAACCGCGTCTGACTCAGTGTTGGTCAAAGCTTTCGCAAGCAGTCTGACTTCGCCTGTTTGCGGCGCCGAGATCTGCCAATCGACGCGGTGTTCTCCCTGCTTCGGAATCGTTACCGTTTGCTGCGCCGGGCTGAGCAGCCGCGCGCCGGAAAGTTGAAGCGAGATCTGTGTCGACTTGTTCTCCTTTAAATAGTTGTGAACGATTCCGGAGAGCGTGACGGTGTCGCCCTGCGTGAAGAACCGCGGTGTTTCCAGACGCATAATCACGTCTTTGCGCGAGATGACCTTCTGGCGTGCAATGCCGACTTTCGTATCCGCAGTCACACCGCGTGCAGTCGCGCGCCAGGTCGTGAGGTTATCGGGCAATTTAACCGTCACTGTCGCGCGCCCGTCCCTTCCAGTGACGACACTCGGTTGCCAGAAAGCAGTGTCTTTGAACTCCTTGCGGATCGTCGGCTGCGCGAGCTCGCTTTCATTCTTGAAGTCGGCTAGCTGGTACGAAGGCTTCGTGCTGGCAAGGTCAATGGGCTTCTCACCTGCGAAGCCCTGGAATGAATACGAAACCGAGAGGTGCGTCTCGACGGAGTTGTAATGCATTCCATAAAACACCTGCCGGATGTTGCCGGAGTAATCAGGCGACACGTTGTAGATCGCTTCATCAACCACTCCGAGACTCACTTCAGCATCAGGCACCGGCGCGCCGTCGGCATCGCGCGCGAGAATCGTGTATGAAGCCGTCTCACGTGGCTTGTACTCCTCCTTGTTCGAGATGATTTCGAGGTTCAGCAGCTTGTCACGCGCAGGTACGACGAGCTGCTTGTCGTTCGTGTACATGTCGCCGTCCTTAACAAACGTGACACTCAGAAAAACGTTCGGCGCGTAATGCTTCTCGATCGGAACATCGAGGACCACCGTCTTTCCCATAGCGCTGACTTTCCACGAAGAGAGGACGTTGTCGCGCTCGGTGGTCACGAGCAGATTGGCGTGCTCCCGCGGCAGGATCGCTAGCACGTGAGCGACTTCGCCGGCGCGGTAAGACTTCTTGTCAGCGACGAGTTTGATCGTGCCATTGGTCTCGCTGTAATAAGACGCGTCAGTCCAACGCGACTCAGGACTGACGACCCAGAGGTAACCGCTGAGAGAAGTAAACTGCTTTCCCTTGTCCTGGACCACGGTTTTGATCGAGATGTTCCCGGATGTTGCCGCCTGATACTCATAAACTGCGTGGCCCTGCTGATCGGTAGTGATTTCCGCTGAGCCCACATCGTTATCGCGATAGTTATATTGCGGACCACTGTCGCTCGTCGTGACAACCAGCTCTGGCGAAACGAATTTGAGCATGAGCTTCGCAGGCACAGGACGACCTTCATAATCCGTCGTCTCCACAACGATCCGCGCAGTCTGGCCCTGGTTGTAAACGTAACGATCCGGCCACGCGCTGGCCATGACGCTGCCCCGTGTGGCAATCAAATTCACGCTGCCGTCGATTGTGCGTCGCGAAGAATCGGTGACTTGTGCTTCGAGACGATACTGGTAGTCGGAAACATCATCGTCGTTGGCGGCGGGAATCTCAAACTCGATATCGAGATGACCGGCGGCGTCGAGCTTGCCATCGCCCTGGCTCAGGAATTCGCTGTAATAGTTGCCGTAAATTGAAAACTGTTCCGCGTCTTCTTCATCTTCAACCGTCTCTTCCCCACCGGCGAAGTACGGGTAATAACGATTACGGTAGATGTAGTACTTGACTTCAGCACCGGCGACGGGCGCGCCGAAGAAGTAGCGCGCATCGACGGCGAATTTCGTCTTGCCACCCGCTGGTGCGAACCGCTTGGGAGTAGTGACGTTGACCTTGAGCTCGGGCTTTTTGTATTCGGCGACGTCGAAACTGCCGCTCGTGCCACCCTCTTCGGTGGTTGCGTCGATACGGTAGTTCCCGAGTGGCGCTTCTTCAGAGAGTGTGAACTCGCCGCTGAATGTGCCGTTCTTCGAGAGCGGCAGGTCGTGCTCAAAAACCTTTGCATTCTCCGCGTCATTGATGGTTACGGTAACAGTGTTGTCTTTGAGCGCGCGGTATTGTCGCCTCTCATCGAAACCGCGGAGAATTCCTTTGAAGAACACTTTATGATTCGGACGATAGATTGGGCGATCGGTGTAGATGTATCCCTGAATGTTCTCGTTCTCTTCATCGGCGTCGTGAAAATAGAACGACTCGAGATCGGAGATCGCGAAGTTGTCGCGATGCGACGCGAGGATGACGAAGTTTGACGCGTTGCCTTGTGGTTCATCCAGCTCCGCATCGTCGGCGTGCCTGGGAATGTTTGTGCGAAAGATGCCGTCGTTGTTTGTGCGACCGCTCGCGAGCGTATTTCTCGACTTCACGATCTCGACTCGCGCTTCCGCGCGTGGCTCGCCCGTCTTGCGATCGACTGCATAGACCAGCAGCTCGCCGGTTGACGACGCTTTTTCCACCATGGCGAGGTCGGTTACAACGACGACTGTATACGCGCGCAGACTGCTGCCGACTGCTTCAACGAGGTACACGCCAGGTTCGCGCTTACCGAGTGGAATCATGCGGCGGTCGTAATAGTTCGAGCGAGCGGGCAGAGGCTCACGCCAGCTCGTTACCAGTTGGCTCGGATTCAAGAGGGGGACGCGCGCGTAATCCGCGACGTTTAGCGGTACACGCATCGCCGTCGTCTCGGCGCGAAACTTGTGATTGAAACTGACGCGTGTGTTTTGTCTCAAATGATCGCGGAAATAGTTGCGAATGCCGGAGTAGGTCCAGAACTTAACCGCGCGCACACGTTCGAGCAGCGATGGTTTGTGCGTGACGTCCGGCGCCACTTCCTCTTGTTCGTCCTCGCCCATCTGATGTGGATTGCTGAGTTGCGAGAAGAACTTCTGCGGATCGTTGACGCGATAGACGCGGAAGTCGAGACTCTCTACGCCGCGGTGGTCCAGCCAGAGCCGCGCGTTTTCGGAAGGCGCGTACGTGCGGTTCGTCGAAAGCGAGAAGAATGGTTTTACATCGACAGCCCCGTCGTCAGTAACAGGAACAAACTGCGATGCCTGCAGCGCGGCACTGCGTACATGCTGGTCAGCGAGAAAGAGAGCTGCTGCGATAATCGCGGCATAAACAAGCACCGGAGACAAGATCCGGAATTGAGGAGACAGTTGATCGAAACTTTTCACGTTCATTTCTCCGGTGTGAGCTGCTGGTTGAGATTCTTCAGACGATGAAAGCAGTAGGAGAGGATGAGGAAGGCTGGTATCAAAGTTAGGAGGACCAGCCCGGGTAATTGGTTTTTAGCGAGTCCAATCATGGACCGCATTATGGTTGTTAATGTTTGGTGGGAATACGCGTTTGGTATCAGTGAGAGGTCAGGTTAGCCCTGCGTGTTGGGTTCGTTTCGTACGGTGTGGGCTGGTGTGGGAATCCACACCACTTAAACTTAGGAATCGCACTTGGAAGAGTTCAGCACCGTCCGCGGTAGCGGATGGGTGCGACAGCCATGTGGCGACTAGCATCATTGCCCGGATCTAAAAAGCTACGCACCCACCCGCTACCGCAGGTGGTACTGACCACATCCTCTAAGCTTTCTATCGTGCCAAAGTTTCGGCATAAAAATGTAACGTGGTCTGGCCCAAGAATCTCGGAAAAAGACTGTTGCAAATTCCAGCGCTCGCGGGTAGATTGCTTAGGTTGCTTACAAGGTAGTGGTGCTCTCCCGATGGGGGAATCCCTGCCTTCACTCAATGCGGGGGAGGATTAAACTGTGCCGACCGGAACTTGCCCGGAATGCGATGCTGATGTTCACGTTGATTTGGACACGGACAAGGGCGAAATAGTGGCTTGTGAGGAATGTGGAACGGAACTAGAGGTTGTTGGACTCGATCCCGTCGAATTGGACATTGTAGAAGAAGAAGGTTTAGACGAAGACGAGGACGAAGACGAATATTGAGACAAGAGGCAGGAGCACACAGCAGTGCTCCTGTTCTCAATTTTCGCTACCTGCTGGCTGCTCGATACTCAGAGCGGCTCTGTCTCAGAGTTAAGCCCCGCGGTCCCTCGACTCTGATCGTGTGCACTTGCCCATCTCGTCTCTTTTCCTCGGGCGGATAAAAGGCCAGCACGTACGCGGAGCTGACTTCCTCCGCCAGCGCGCGAAATAACGGGGCATAGTCTTTCTCGTTCGCGTAAACATTCCGACCACCAGTCGCTTCTGCTAAGCCACTGACGTCGAGCGGCGTCGGTAATGGTGCCTGTGTCGATGATGCCATCACGCGCGAGTACGACGGCAGCGTCACGACAAACACGCTGACGTCCGCGGCGTTGGCCCGTTCGATGACTGTCTGTGGTGCGACTGTGTCGCCTACCGGAAAACCGTCTGTCACGACGAGCACTGCGCGTTTCATCAAACGTTTCTCTTTGATTCGCGGTGCATTTCTCACGAGTGATCGGATCGCATCGTCAACCGCGTCGTAAGCGTGTGTCGACAAGCCGCTGGGCGCATCACGTCCGAGTCGCTCGAGCGCTTCGTCAAGCTTATTAGGATCTGAAGTGAACTTCTGGATCGTCTTGACGCGCATACCGAAGGCCATCACCGAATAGACCACCGGATGACTCGCGAGCTGATTCGAAAACGACTGGAGCGCGTTGCGCAGGCGAATGATCTCGTCCGTCGTCATGCTGCCGGAGACGTCGAGCGCGAAGACGATTGCGAGTGGACGTGCTTCGCCTTGCCGCTTCTCGATCTGGAAGAACGAGATCTCCTGCTCGCGATTATCGGAATAGACCTTGAAGTCTTCCTGTCGCAAATTGCGGACTGGACGGCCCTCCGCGTCGATTGCCGTCACGTCGACTGAGACGAGATCGGTGTCGAAGCGAAGCACGTCTTCGGGTTCCTGTTCTTTCGGAAACACTTTACGCGGTCGCTGGGTTTGAGTTGCAGGGTCCTGGTTTTGAGGCACACCGGGCGCGGCTAGCGCGAACGGCAGAAGGAGAGGAAGGGATAATTGCGCTATAAAAGCCGCCGATCTTTTTGGCATTAAGGCTCTTTCCTGGGGACGCCGCAAGGGATTATACGGGCGCGACCTGTGGAAGCAAACGGTGATATCATCCCGAGCGTCTTAACTACGTAATTTGGAGTCTATTACGTGAAGGATTGCCTATGAGATTCAAGAAAAGTCTGTTTGTAGTCGTGATCATTTTGGCCGGATCGGTTGCGTCGATGGCGCAGGACAAGACGCTCGGCGCTATCAAGGGCAAAGTCCGTGTCGAAACCGGGACGCCGGCAGGCGTGACGGTGGTGGTGCGCCGCGGTGACGCTGAAGTCACACGCTCGACGACTAACAAAGACGGAGATTTTCTTGTTTCGAAGCTGGCGCCGGGGATCTATGGCGTGACGTTTCGTAAGCCGGGATTGAGCATCGGCTCGATCGAGGATGTCGAGGTTAAAGCAGGGAAGACTCGCTCGCTCGGAGATCGCCTGGTACTGACGATTGACGAGGGCTCGATCGCGTTTCTTAGTGGCAGCGTGTTCAATGCCGATGGTCGCAGCGTGCCGAATGCGAAGGTTGAGTTGTCGCGGATACTGGAAGACGGTTCGACGAAGAAGATCGATGGACGGATCACGACCGAGACCGGATCGTTCAAGTTTCGATTATCGCCTGAGCCGGGGAAGTATCGTGTGAGTGTAAAGCCTGAAGGTGCGGAGCCCGTGACGAAAGACGTCGACATCGATGGGGCTGCCGTTTACCGCGTCGCGTTGAATCTGCCTGCGAAACCATAATTCCGGGCGTCTCCTTGGAGTGCGGCGGCCTGGCGCCGCTTTGCTCTTGATCATAATTGATCGATGCCAAAGCGGCGCCAGGCCGCCGCACTCCAAGGAGACGCCCAAACTAACGCGCTTAAATATGGAAGAGCAGCGTGAGGAATTCCTAACCGCCAAACAGCTCGCCGCATTCCTGCAGGTCAGCGAATCGACCGTCAGGCGGCTTGCAGCACGGCGTCGCATTCCGTCAGTCCGGCTCACACCACGCATCATTCGCTTTCATCTTGACGCCGTTCGCGAAGCTCTCGAGGTCCCGCGCTATCGCATTCGTCATGGTGAGTACACCGAACGCGTCGACGATGCGCAACTGTCTTTCGACGAATTCTTTCTTACTTAATTCTGATCTGACTTAACTCCTGATCCGCGTTAATCCGCGTCAATCCGCGGCCCTATTTTCGTCCCGGATTAAACTCCACCCATTTATCACCCTGCTTCACATAGACTCGCGGCTGCTGGATCCTGAATCCTTTGCTGAACCCGGGATTCGCTGCAAGAAACTTTTTCACCGCTGACTGATCACCCGTGGCCACGCGCCACTTACCATCCTCACGCAGCAGATACTGCTGGACCACGATCTTTCCTTCGGCCTGGATCGGAGTCACGACTCGACCGTAAAGCACTGTATCGACGACGGCGAGATTACCCATGACTCTCGTCGCGCCGATATCCAAACGATCGAGTTGATAAAAATCTTGCGCGCGCTGTAGTGCACTGACAAAACGTTCCTTCGACATGCGGTTGCGCGCCGAGCCGGGGAGGAGATCATAGAGACTGTCGTAGTTGTGTGCCTTGAGTTGTTCGAACACATTCTGCACGGTGGCGCGCACGTCTGCCTGATCTGACGCCTTCGCCATCGCTCCGCAAGATAAAACTGCAAACACCAAAATCGCGATACTAAGAACCTGCTTCTTCATCCTTATCCTCTTGGTACTCTTCCTCCTGAGTGGCGAGCGTCTCTCGGAGTTGCTGTCGATAGTTGAGTATCCAGCAAACCGCACCTGCCGCCGCTGCCACAAACGCCTTCTCGTAATCCCCGCGGAACACAAACACCACAGCGAGCACGCCGCCCACGCCCGCCAAAATCATAAACAACGTCTTCACTTCACATTCACCGGCACGATCACATCAAGTGCGCCGGGCGCGTAACAAACCTTGTCGTCACATGCCTGGACGCGCAATTTCGCCGAAAGGTTGTGTTTGCCCGGAGTCGCGGTCTTGTCAGCCTTGAGCCTGAGCTTCACGTCTGTCTCGCCTTCGTAGACCTTCAGCGGCGTTCCTTCTGAAAAGGAAAACGTTCTCACGACTGGATCGGGGTAAGTGATGAACTCGACCGAGATGCCTTCCTGTGGCTTGAGCTCGATCTCCGTCGCCTTCAGGTACGACTGGCTGGGTGGATTAGCGTTGACGTGATAGCCATGTGTGATCAGCAGCCGCACAAGCGCATCGCCCGACTCGCCCTTCGCGAGCGTGATCTCGCGCGGCACTGCCTTCACCACATCAACCGAATTAATCCGCGGCGGACCGCTATCGTTTTGTTGCGGCGGTGGCGTGCGCGCACACGCAGTGAATAAACAACACAGTCCAAGCAGCAGGATACGTTTCTTCATCCTGTCAATCCTGTCTAATCTTGTAAATCCTGTCAAAAGCTGGACTCAGTCCGCGCCGGGCGTGGCCAGTGCCTGCGCTAGTCGCATTCGCTTCGCGCGCCGCATCAGATACCGCACCACGAGCCCCGCCGGCAGCAATATCAACAACGAAATCGGCACTATCATGATGACAAGCCGCGCAAAGAACAAAGCGATGTCAGTGCTGCGGACGAACCAGCGGGCACACACGAGAAACTCAATAGAGCAAGTAGCAGAATAATCAGAGCTTTCATGATTGGCCTCCATGCAGTATCGGGATTACAGCGTATGAACGTCAGATACTCCCAACACTTGCACGCCCTCGGCGCGGGCCAACGTGAGTTTCCACAGTCTGTATTGGTGGTAACCGGGTAGGGATGGCTTTGCCCTCAATCGGAACGGAGCGCCAACGGCGCAAGATATGACAGCCAGGGGCAAGCGCGAAGCGAAGCGGAGCGCGTCGCCCCTGGTACACAGACAATAAAAGATTCCAGCCCTGAAAGGGCGTAATACCTTGCCTGTGTATTTCGGCCTTTCAGGCCTTGATCTCGCGTGCTCTTGTAACCCAGGGCGACGCGCTTCGCGCTTGCCCTGGGCTTTTATATATCGCGCCGTTGGCGCTCCCTTTAGGAGTACTCATCTGCGAGAATTTACAATCCGTCGATTTCAAAACTAAACACTACTCACGTTTTTACTCGCCCTCGTCGCCGTCGCTGTCGGGTTTTTTGATGCCGAATTTTTCGAGACGGTATTGGAGGGTGCGGAAGGTGAGGCCGAGGAGTTTGGCGGCTTTCGTAATGTTGTAGTCCGTCTGCTCCATCGCTTGCGTGATCAGGTTGCGCTCGACGTCTTCAAAATTAATCCCTTCAGCCGGCAGCTTGAATGCGCCTTCTGCGGCTGGTCCAACTTCCTGACGCACTTCGGTCGGCAAGTCTTCCGGTGTGATCAGATCGCCTTCACTCAACAAAATCGCGCGCTCGATTGCCGACTCCAACTGCCTCACATTCCCAGGCCAACTGTACTCGTTCATCAACTTCTTTGTCTCGGGAGTTAGACCAGTCACGAGCCGCGACGTGTTCTTCGTATGTTTCTTCAGGAAGTAATCAATCAAAACCGGAATGTCCTCGCGGCGCTCGCGCAGCGGCGGCACGTCGATCGACAACACGTTGATGCGGTAATAAAGATCGTCACGGAAGCGACCATCAGTCACCATCGCCCGCAAGTCACGATTCGTCGCGGCGATCACGCGCACGTCCACGGTAAGCTCGTGTGTGCCACCAACACGCCGGATCTTTCGCTCCTGCAGCGCGCGCAAGAGTTTCGCCTGCATGCCGACGTCGAGCTCACCAATCTCATCGAGAAACAAAGTCCCACGATCGGCAACTTCAAACAGACCCTTCTTCTCGGCATGCGCGCCCGTAAACGAACCTCGCTCGTGTCCAAACAACTCCGACTCAAGCAGGTTCTCGTTAATCGCCGCGCAGTTGACCGCCTGAAACATCTCCGTCGCACGCGGCGACTGGTTGTGAACAGCTCTCGCGATCAACTCCTTACCTGTACCTGACTCACCACGCACGAGCACCGTTGAATTCGAGCGCGCCACTTTCAAAATCATCTTCTTCACTGTCTCCATCTTCGGTGACGCGGAGATGATCTCGATGTCGATCGCATCAAGACGGTCGAGCGCTCGATTGATCGTCTCGAGCAGCGCGGCTTTGTCGTAAGGTTTTTCCAGGTAATCAAACGCGCCACGCCGCAGCGCTTCTTTAGCCGACTCGATCGAGCCGTGCGCCGTCAGCAGGATCACGATGATCGACGAATCGTACGCGAGCAGTTGTTGCAGCAGCTCGATGCCATCCATGCCCGTCATCTTCAGATCGGTCAACGCGAGATCGAACCTGCGATCCCTGGCAAACTTGAGCGCCGCTTCGCCCGAGGCCGCGGTGGTAACGTCGTAGCCTTCCTCGGTCAAGATCATCTCGAGAATCTCTCTTTGAGACTTCTCATCGTCAACTACCAGAATGTTCTTACGTGGCATGTCTGTTCTCACTCGCCGGTAGAATTATCGTAAACGTGGTACCGCTGCCTTCCTTTGATGCGACACTGATCGTGCCGCCGTGATCGTCGATCGCTTTCTTCACGATCGCGAGCCCCAAACCCGTACCCGTCTCCTTCGTCGAAAAGTACGGCTCAAAGATTTTCGAAATGTCGTCCGCTGCAATGCCGCCACCGCTGTCTGTAATCTCAACCTTAACAGAGTTCGCTTCCGTGTTCGACAGGTTGATCGCGATACTGCCGCCCGCGCCATTGATTGCCTCGACTGCATTGATAACGAGATTCGTGAACACTGATCGCAGCGACTCGCGATCGGCCAACACCGGCGCGAGGGCGCCGTCCTGATGGATCGTAGTCTCAATCCCACATTCCTCAGCCCTGCCTTCGACGAGGCGCAAAGCATCTTCTGCTTCCGCACGAATATCGACACTCTGCAAGTCGAGTTTCGACGGTCGCGAGTACTTCAGAAAGTCGCTGATGTGACGATTGATGCGCGCGACTTCAGTCTTCAGTTGATCAGTAAGCCTGACGAACGTTTCTCGTTTATTCGGATCGGCTGGAGCAAATGACGAGCGCAGGTGATCGAGCGTCAGGTTGATGTAGTTGAGCGGATTGCGAATCTCGTGTGCGATGGCCGCAGCGAGACGTCCGACAACGGCGCCCTTCTCAGCCTGGTGCAGTTGCATCTCGAGCTCGCGCGCGCGTCCGAGTTTTGCCGTCATCTCGTTGAACGCGTTGGCAAGTGTGCCCATCTCGTCGAGCCGGTCGGTTGGCACTTGCACGTCGAAATTACCGCCTGCAACTTTTCGCGCCGCAGTCGAGAGCTCTTTGATCGGGCGCGTGAATCGCCAGACGAAGAAACCGGTAACGAGCGTGGTTACAAACAGAACGCCGAGCGTGTAAAGCGCGGACCGCGACGACTGCCGCTCCAAAACGTTTGTGAGCGTGTGCGCCGAGTCGAGGACGACGATCACGAAGCGGCGTCCTTTATCAGTCTGTACCGGAAAATAGAAAGCACCCGCTTCACCGAAGTCGACATTGGTTGACGGCGGAATCCACGACGGAAGCTGCTCGTGCTCGCTCGTAAACTGGACGGCACTTCTGAGCGGCAGTAGTTGAATGTCTTTAAACTGGACGTAACGTGTGGTCTGGTCTTCGCGCTCGCGTGGGTTGAACTCGGGAATGATGCTGTCGATCACGTTCCCGTCGTTGTCGACGACGAGGATGTTTTTGACGCGAACGTTCTTGTCGTTCAAAAGCGGCTCGCGGAGGTCGCCAATGATCTGGTCGAGGTATCGATCGCTTTGCAGGCTCTCCATGCCGAGCGCGATGCCGGTCATGATCGCCTGTTCCTGCTCGATGATCATGCGCGCGTTGGCGCGGACCTGTCGCAGGTTGAAGTAATACTGGATGCCGAGCGTGAGCCCGAGCATCAATGCCAGCAGCAAAAGCAGCCGGGCTCGAAAGCTTTGTACCGGGTCGGGAAATCTCATGCGAAACCTAAGAGGGGCTAATCAGCATCTGACGTTGTCGGTGAACGCTGTTTGTTAATCAGCATGTGACATTCTTGGTTAACGCCGAAGGCGTTCGCTAATTTCAGCCCAGCGATTGGAGCGCAGCGACAACCCGGGGTCGCGCATTGGACATCCGTAACAACCCTGAAAGGGTTTGCTGGGCACCGGAACCCTTACAGGGTTCAGACGTTGATTCAACTGTATCCCTGGGTTGTCGCGTTGCGCCAACCCAGGGCTGAAAGTAGCGAACGCCTTCGGCGTTAAATGCGACCCCTTCGGCGTTAAATGCGACCCCTTCGGCGTTAAATGCGACCCCTTCGGCGTTAACATCATTTGTCAACCTGGTAAAGGTGACGCCTTACGCGTTTATCCTTACTTAAAGGTCCGCGAAAACTAAGGGAGTCGCGGACGAGTTCTGGAACGACAGCCAGGTTCAAGCACTTTGCGTTCCAGTGAAATATGTAAAATCGATTACTTTTTGATTGCCCCCAACTGTTCAATGATGTTATATTTGCGGCGGTCTCAAATCAATGTCCCCAGAGACCGCCCGTTAGGGAAATTCTTCCCGCCCTCAAGTTGCAGCAGAAGGTTTGATCGAAATACGAAATGAGGCGTTTTTGAAAAAGCTGGGCACTGCAAGCAGGATTACGCGTTTAAGTTCGAAGAATCTATAACTGAGAGGTACTGGGCCTGATGACTCTGCATTTCCATTCCCCTAAGTCAACCCGGCTTGTCTATGTTGCATTCATCCTAATTTGTCTGGTTTTTTCCGGTACAGCCTTCGGGAAGAAGAAAAGCTCCTCGGGTCGAGGTGCCCGCGCTCAGAAAAGTAGTAGAAAAGCTTCAGCAAGAACCCGCTCCACGTCACGACGTGGAGGACGGGAGGTTGCGCGCGCTTCGCGTCGTGGCCGTGGCGGACGAATGTCAGCACGTGACGTTCGACGACAGCGAGCACTCGTAGCACGCGAGCAATCAAACGCGGTTCGAGCGATGGAGAGAAAGCTCCGTCGTCCATTGACCAAGCGTGAGCGCGCGGCTGCGATGCGTCAGGTTGCGTCGCGTAATCGTCGCGCCCTGCTCGAAGCTCGTCGTCGTGCGGAAGCGGCTCGTCGTGCTGCAATCGCGCGCCAGATGGCAATCGATAAGGCGATGCGCGATGAAGTTCAGACATATATCGCCAAGGATGATCTGACTGGTGAAGATCCGGAAGTGCGTCGCGTTGCTATCAACGCGCTCGGCAATCATGCCGGCACAGTCGTTGTGATGGATCCGATGACGGGTCGCGTGTATTCTATGGTCAACCAGGAATGGGCGCTGCGTCGCGGCTTCAAGCCATGCTCGACGATCAAGCTTGTAACCGGTGTAGCGGGACTTTCGGAAAATGCGATTCCAACTGTCGACACTGTCGGCGATGGGTATCGTATCGATTTGACCTCAGCCTTGGCCCACTCCGATAACTACTTCTTCCAGACGGTGGGCACAAAGATCGGTTCTGACAAGATGGTCAGCTATGCACGTGAGCTTGGTCTCGGCGAGAAGACTGGCATCAATGTGCCATTCGAGTTTCCGGGCAAGTTGCCGGAAGTTAAGCCGGGCATCGTTGAAAGACGCATGTTTTCACACGCTGATGGCTTCGCCGTAACGCCGCTGCAACTCGGAACACTCGTTTCCGCAATGGCCAACGGGGGCAAGCTGCTCGTGCCGCAGATCGCGCACAGCGCCAAGGAAGCCAATAAAATGGGCGTCAAAGTACGACGCCAGCTACCCATCACTACAGACGTCTGGCAGCGCATGGTTCCGGGAATGGTCGGCGCCGTCAACTACGGCACCGCCCGCAAGTCTTATGATCCAACGCAAACTGTGGCCGGCAAGACTGGAACATGCATCGGCGATGGTGGTTGGGTCGGATTATTTACCTCTTATGCTCCGCTCGCGAATCCACGACTCGCAGTGGTCGTGATCGCGCAGGGAACTGATGGCCGCCGTCATTTCCCAACCGCAGTGGCCGGAGAGATTTATCGCCAACTGAATCATCGCTTCGGAACCGCTATCAACCTTCAGGTCGCCTCGACACTCGATGACGAAGAGAAGGAAGTGGCCGACGCTGAAGCCGCAGCAGACGCTGCCGCAGATGGCGAAACCACCGAAACAACTAATGGAGAAACGACACCCGCGGCAACTGCAACAGCCACTCCCGTTACAACAACTGCTGCGCCCGCTGCCGCTAAACCTGCCACACCTGAACCGCGCAATACGGTGAAGCGTGTGCTGATGCCGCTCGAAAAGAAACCGGTTGAAGCTCCAAAGAGCAACACCAAGTCAAACACTACGACTCAAACTCCCGCGACTGTAACGCCTGGTGGAGAACAACGACCCAGGCGCATTCAACCCTGACGAAAACCCTTGATCCACCCCTCTATGGTTTGCGCCGGAGATTTACTCCTCCGGCGCATTTTTTTGTGATCTTTTTCTTCCACTCGCGTGGAACTCCTTGACACATTTCATCGAGTTGCAGGAATATTGCCGCGTTCTATTTACCCAGGTTTCCCAGGCACCGAGCGCGCGTCCCCCTTGTTTGCAAAGATCGGTAGCAACCGGTCTTTGTATCACCAGCATCGTAAGTACCCGTGTCGACTGAGACAGGGCTGGGCCCTTCCGCGCGACTGCTGAAATGATTTTTGGAGGTTTGTAACGACTAATGAAAAAGCTGATAACGTTTTTAAGTATTTGCACCACAGTCGCGATACTCGCTCTGCCCGTTGCAGCGCGTAATCTCATCGCGCAACCAGAGAATTCCATTCAAGACGCCGCCTGCACAGAGGAAGCTAAAAACGCGTTGTACGCGTCTTTCCGTGAGAAAAGAACCACCGCTCAGGATAAGGCTTATGAAGACGCCAAGAAGTATCTAGCTTGTCCCGCTACCGGTGAAGTTACTGAAGCACAGCAGAAGATCATCGACTACCTCAAGAACTTCGTGTCGAAGTATGAGGATGCCACGAAGAAGATTACCTTCCGCGATAATCTCTACAACAAGCAGAAGTATGCGGAGGCCTATGCTCTCGGCAAAGAGATTCTCGCGGCTGAGCCTGAGAACCTGCAGGTGCTTATCGACCTCGGCACCAACGCCTACCTGCTGCCGCCACTGAAGAATCCAACGTTGACGGCGGAAGGTCTCGGCTATGCGCAGAGAGGGTTGGCCGCGCTCGACGCAGGAAAGACTCTTGAGAAATGGGAGCCACTCGCCAGCAAAGATGTAGCGGTGGCCTATTTGAACTACAGCATCGGCACGCTCACTCTGGAAAAAGATCCCGGCGGCGCACTGAAAAACCTGATCAAGTCGGCGCAGTTTGAGACGCCTTTGAAGAAGTCGCCTTACACTTATGCTTACATCGCCGGCGCTTATGAGACTGGTCCATACGCCAAGCTTGCGGAACAGTACAAGGTCCAGTACTTAGGCAAGGACGAGACTCCGGACAGCAAACTCATGCTGGCCAACATCAACCAGCTCGTCGACCGCATGATCGATGCTTATGCGCGCGCGGTTGCACTGGCCGGCTCGGATGCGAAGTTTGCTTCGGCAAAAACGGGTTGGAACGAGAGCCTGACACAGTGGTACAAGTACCGGAACGGCGACAAGACCGACGGCATGGATCAGTTGATTGCCGGCGTGCTGGCGAAGCCATTGCCGCCTGAGCCGACACCGCTGACGTCGTTGCCGCCATCGACGCCCGCTGCTACAGGGACACCTGCAGGAAATACGGGAGCGGCACAGACGAATGGTGGTACTAACGGAGCAGGTAATGGTGCCACGACGACCACTGCACCGGCTGGAACCAAGCCCGCTGCCACGCCTACGCCAGCTGGAGCTAAGCCCGCTGGTACACCAAAACCGGATAAACCACGCAATCGTTATCACTAAACTGCCACAGTCTTAACCTCTTGCGCCGGAAGCTCGTTGTTGTAGGAGACAAGCTTCCGGCGTTTGCTTATAATTCAGCCTGTTTTGAAAAATCCCGAAACGATTCCCGATCTGGACCTCCTCGAAACGGTTCTCGCTTACAAGTTTAAAGATCGTGCGCTGCTCGAACGAGCCATCACACACCGTTCGTGGGCGCATGAGAAAGTAGCGCCGGGCGATGAGCTCGAGGCGCGCAAACTCCACAACGAATCGCTCGAGTTTCTGGGTGACTCTGTCCTCGGTTTGATCGTCGCGAACTACTTGTGCGGCTCATATCCGGGGGGAACTGAAGGCGAGTTGTCGCGGATGAAGCACCGGCTCGTCAGTGCGCCGACACTCGCGAAGGCTTCCTTGGAGTTGAACCTCGGCGAGTTCCTTCGTTTCGGACGTGGTGAAGAGAAGAGTGGCGGGCGCCAGAAGAATGCGCTGCTGGCTGACGTGTTCGAAGCGATCACGGGAGCAATCTTTCTCGATGGCGGTCTTGAATCGGCGACAGGCTTTGTTTGCTATGCGCTGCAGGACGAGTTGGAAGGCGCCGATCCGCTGACCGCAGCCAAAGCAGATTACAAAACGATGCTACAGGAGCATCTGCAGGCCGAACGACGTGCCGCGCCGCGTTACGCGGTAATCGAAACCCTCGGTCCGCCGCATCAACGTATATTCCACGTCGAAGTGTCGTGGGATGGCGGCCATGTTAGCGGCGAAGGACCCTCGATCAAAGCGGCAGAGGCTGCGGCGGCAAAGGCCGCGCTCGAGGGAATGAACTTTTTGGAGGGAGATTTGGAATCCAGCGACGGTTAATGGATCGGGTCGGTACCACCTGCGATAGCGGGTGGGTGCGTTAGCGCTGTTAATTCCGGGATGTAAACTTGACCACCGTCAGCAACGTATCTAGGATGTTTTTGAATGGCGACTAACCGTACCACCAAGTCAACTACAACCGAGCCCGACACCCGCGCGGCAAAACCCTCCACGTTCTCACGGTTCTTCAACCGTAACGGGCACGACAAGCAGCCTGTGACCCCAGTGAAACCGCAGGGTCCGCCGAAGTCTGTCTGGCGTGAATATTTCGAATCCGCAGTGGTCACGGTCATCATGGCGCTGTTTGGCATGACCTTCATCGTCCAGGCGGTGAAGGTGCCGACGGGGTCGATGCAGAACACGATCACGATTGGCGATCACCTGCTCGTAAACAAATTCATCTTTGCACCCGGAAAGTCGTTGCCGTTTCTGCCGCAGCGCGAAATCAAGCACGGCGACATCATCGTCTTTAAATATCCCGGCAATCCTTTCGATCCCAAGCGCGACGACAGGCCTGACAACCGGCCCATACTCACCAACTACGTGAAGCGTGTGATCGGTTTACCGGGCGATCGCATTCGCATCCAGGGAAACAACGTCTATGTTAACGGTGAGGTTGTTCCGGAGCATCACATCACCGCCAGAGATCACAACCGCAAGGATCCGTTGGAGATCCTGGACAATCCGCCGCGTAAACCCGGTGAGCTCTACGATGTCTATTACCGGCCCGGCCCGGCGGACGACGATCAGGAGTACGACGCGTTTCAGGGTAAAGATGAGATCGTCGTGCCCGAGGCGAGTTACTTCGTGATGGGCGATAACCGCAACAACAGCGAAGACAGTCGTTACTGGGGCTTCGTGCCTCGCGATCTCGTCATCGGTCGCGCGATGTTTGTTTACTGGTCCTACGACGAGAGCGCGGAGTCGACCGACGCCCCCTTTGGCCTCGGCGTCGTGGTCGACTTCTTCCGCAACACGCGTTGGAGCCGCACCGGCACGCTCGTAAAATAGCCACGACAAGGCTCGAAGGCACATAACAGCGATGGTTTATCGAAAGCGAATACTGTTGTGGGTGTGGGTGTGTGTGGCGGCGCTCACACTTTCTGTTGACGTGTCTGCGCAGCGCCGGACGAAGAAGAAGCCCGCCACAGCGCAGCCGCCGAGTGAGCTTTCGAAGCTGCGTGAGGAATACGTTAAGGCGACGAACGAGTACAAAGCCAGCCTCGGGAAATTGCTGCCGTATTACGAAAACGAAGTGAAACGGGCGGAAGAGAATCTCGAGAAGTCAAAAAAGCTGCTCGCGGAAGGGTTGATTCCGAAGAGGCAAGTCGAAGAAAACGAGCGCGAGTTAGCGGTTGCGAAGCAGAAGATAGCGGAAACGAATCGCGCGATGACGAGTGCTGACGAGCAAGTCGCTGCTGTGCTGGTGGAATCAGCAGCCAACGAGGAGATCGCGAAGAACCTTCGTCTCGCAAAACAGAGCCTCGTGCGCACCGCGGCGTTCACGCGTTACACGGGAGCGGGTGGCTGGAACCTCAGCGAGGCCTGGAAAGTGCAGCGCTTCTTTTCTGACACGTTCAAGAAGCAGCTTCCAATCGCGGTGTTTGGACAGGGAGCCATTCACGATCGCTGGCGGTTGGACCATCGCAACGCCATGGATATCCAGCTTCATCCGGACGGTCCCGAAGGTCGCGCCCTACTGGACTTTTTACAGAGGAACGGAATTCCATACCTCGCGTTTCGCGCTGCGATCCCGGGCACCGCGACAGGCCCACACATACACATCGGCAGACCATCTCACCGTTACTGATCAGAGCTTATGAAACCAACACATTCTTCTCTGCGTAACCTCTGCGCCCTCTGCGTCTCTGCGGTGATATTAATTGTTCCAACCGTCGTTACTGCTCAAATGAAAACTGGGGAGTCTCTTACCGAGAAACAAGCTTCGCACTTTGCTGCGCTCGCGTTGAAGTGTGTGAGTCGAGAGTTTCCAAACAAACCCGAACACGTCATCAACAACGCGAGTGAGGTCAGCAGTCCGAAGACTTTGCATCCGGCGTTCTACGGATGTTACGACTGGCACTCGTCCGTGCATGGCCACTGGATGCTGGTGCGCTTGTTGAAAATGTTTCCGAACCTGCCGGAGTCTGCCCAGATACGTACGGCGCTCGACGCGAACCTCACGGCTGAAAACATCCGCGCCGAAGTTGCATACATGAAGCAGCCCAATCGCCAGTCGTTCGAGCGCACATACGGTTGGGCGTGGGCGTTGAAGCTTGCTGAGGAGCTTCAGTCGTGGAATGACGCTGATGGTAAGAAGTGGTCCGAGAGTCTTCAACCGCTTGCTGAGACCATTGCAAAGTCGTACCTCAATTTTCTTCCGAAGCAAACCTATCCGATTCGCACCGGCGTGCATCCAAACACCGCGTTTGGTTTGGCCTTTGCGCTCGACTATGCGAAAGCAGTTGGCGAGCGGCACCTCGCGGCACTGATCTACGAACGCAGCGAGACGTACTACGCAAAAGACATTGACTATCCGGGCGGCTGGGAACCTGGCGGTGAGGACTTCTTTTCCGCCGCGCTGATGGAAGCCGACTTGATGCGTCGTGTCATGGAGCCGCGAGAGTTTGCGACGTGGTTTCACAAGTTCCTGCCGGACGTCGCGAAAGGTGGTCCAGCATCGTTATTGCAACCTGCGATCGTGACGGATCGCAGTGACCCTAAACTCGTGCATCTCGACGGTTTGAACCTCAGCCGCGCGTGGTGCATGCGAAGCATTGCGGCCGCGCTTCCCGCAAACGATCCGGCGCGGAGAGTATTATCAGCCGCCGCCGACAAACACGCCGCCGCCGCGCTGGCCCACGTCGCCAGCGGCGACTACGCCGGTGAACACTGGCTCGCCTCGTTCGCCGTGTACTTGCTGTCGATTCATTGAGTCTTGTCAATCTTGAGAATCCCGTAATCCTGTCTAACAACTGACGTAGTTGGAACAAGATTGCAGGATTTTCAAGATCCACAAGATTCAGCCGCAAGTCTCCTCAACCTGGTTCGTTCCAATACCGCCATGAAAACAATAATCCTTTCAATCTCCGCCTTCGCCTTCCTGCTGTTCAACGCCGTCGCGCAGCAACCTGACTACTCCCAACTCAAGCGCGACGCCGAAGCGCAGTACGCTGAAGGATCGTATGCGCGCGCGAATGAGCTCTATTCCCGGGTCGATAAGACCAAACTGAACCCTTCCGAAGCCCGCTGGGTCGAGTTTCGTCTTGCTGATACTGCCTGGCGCTCGCAGTCGGCGACCCAAACCTCCGACAACACGCCCTACGACCAGGCGCAGAAACAACTCGAAGAGCTCATCCGCGTGGCCGACAAAGACACCGATCGCGATCTCGTCTGGGCCGAGGCTCACGAGTCACTCGCCGATCTGTTCTGGACCAGTCGCAACAACATGAACTGGGGCGCCGCCTGGCCTCACTACCAGCAAGCCCTCGACTGGTGGGCCGGTCAGCGCGATATCAATCGCGCCCGCGATCGTTATCTCAAGATCGTCTTCCGCGCTGCGCAGCCACCTCGTGCCAACAACGATTACTACTACACTTATTACGGCAACTACATTCCGCTCGACGTCCTCGAAAACGCACTCAAGATCGCCAATACACAAAACGACATCGCACATGTGAACTTTCTGCTCGCAATGACGATGCGTGCCACCGGCGGCGGTTACAACTCACGTTATCAGGTGCCGGATCAGTTTGAAGACGCACTCAGCGCCGGCAAACAAACCGAGTGGTACGACGACGCGCTCTTTTACTACGCGGAGTGGATGACCAATTACGGCACGATTCGCCAGCTCGAAGACGGCCAGATACAGCAGCAGCCCGACTATGAAAAAGCACTCGAGCTTTACCGCCGTTTGCTGCGAGAGTTTTCCAAGGGCGAGACACGCTATTACGACCTGGCCCAGCAGCAGATCAAAAACATCCTCGAAGCGTCTCTGTCGCTCGGAGTCATGAATTATTTCCTGCCTGACTCGGAGCTCGTGTTTGTATTGAATGCCCGCAACGTCCCGAGCGTTAATTTTGCGCTTTACAAGATCGACATGACGCGCGACGTGCGCTTCATTGCGTCAGCCGATGAAGAGGACGGTGAAGGCGACCCGGCGCCGTGGATTCAGAGAATTCCGACTGCCGGCCGCTCGCCCGTTAAGACGTGGAGCAAAAACATCCCCGACAGCAAGTTGCACACACCCTACGCGGAACAGAGCCGGATTGAAGGGAAGTTGCCAACGGGCGCATACCTGCTCGAAGCCAAGAGCGGCGCGCTTTCGGCACGCGAGATCATTCTCGTCACTGATGCGACCGTAGTTCTGAAATCGTCAGCCAACCAGGCGCTCGTGTTTTTCACAGATGCGCTGACTAGCGCGCCACTCGCAAATGCAAGCGTCACGCTTTGGGAGAGCTACTACTGGAACAATCGCTATCGCTGGCGTCGTTCGCGTCAAACCACTGACGCTAACGGCCTCGCACGCTTTCCACTGAGAAGCAATACTGACAATCGCAACCTGTTCGCGACTGCGGCAGTCAACGATCGCCAGGCATTTGCGACGGGCTATGCTTACACAACTGAGCGGAACGACGGCTGGCGCATCTACGCCTTCACCGATCGTCCTGCTTATCGTCCGAAAGAGACACTCCAGTGGAAGTTCATCGCGAGACAAGCGAAGGGCGGAGCTTATACCACGCCCGCAAATCAGATCGTTGAATACGTCATCAACGATCCGCGCGGAACGAAAGTCAGCGAAGGCAAGGCTACGCTGAATGCTTTTGGTAGTGCGTGGGGATCGCTCGACCTCGGTGAACAATTGCCGCTCGGCGAGTACGGCATCCAGTTCTTTGACGAAGGACGAAAAGTAAACATCGGTAGCGCAAAACTGTTTCGACTCGAAGAATACAAACTGCCCGAGTTCAAAGTCGAAGTGAAGACGCCCGAGCAGGACGGGAAGAAGAAAGCTTTCCGTGTGGGCGAGAAAGTCGATGTCGATATTCAGGCTGACTATTACTTCGGTGGTCCAGTCAGCAACGCATCGGTGGAAGTCGTTGTTTACCAGCTTCCGTTTTATCAGCACTGGTACCCGTATCGTGAGTACCCCTGGTATTACGACGACATGGAGGTGCAGCGCCAGAACTATTACGGCGGCCAGGGCTCAGTCGTCAAACGCGAAACGATCAAGACCGATGCGACCGGCAAAGCGAAGCTGAGCTTCGACACGCCACGTGAGAACTACAATCAGGACTACGAGTTTCGCATCGAAGCGCGCGTGGTGGATTCGTCACGCCGCGAGATCGTCTCGAGCGATCGAGTGCGCGTGACGCGCCAGCGCTATTACGTCTACCCGCGTCCGGCGAGAAACATCTATCGCCCGCAGGATAAAGTCACTGTCGACATCAAAGCGCTCGATGCAAACGAGCAGCCGGTGCAGACTGAAGGCACGGTGAAAGTCACGCGCGATTACTGGTGGGAGATCTGGATCGATCCGCGTGGCCGCGAAGTGAAAGGTGCAGAGCTCCGAGAATTACAACAGCGATCCGAGTTCTTTCCGCCGCTCACCACGCGCGGTCAGGGTCGTTGGCGACTGAAGTTTCGCGGTTATCAACATGATGACATCCTTACGCAGACGTTGAAGACTGACAGCAATGGTGTCGCGCAACTCAACTTCACGCCCGATCGCGAAGGCTTCTATCGCGTCGCTTGGCAGAGCAGCCAGGGCGCTGACATGAAACGCGATCGGCTCCTGCCACCGGTGAAAGCTGAGACGTACGTGTTCGTCGCGACGAACGAGACAACTGATCTTGGTTATCGCCGCGAAGGGATCGAGATCGTCGTCGATAAAGACACGTTCCGCGCGGGACAAACTGCGCCCGTCATGATCTCGGTGCCTGTGCCTGATCGTTACGTGTTGTTCAGTGTCGAGGGTGACGACTTGTTCAGTTACGACGTGGTTCATGTCACGGGCAACACGAAGCTGATCGAGGTGCCGATCGAAGAGAAGCACATTCCGAACATCTATCTCAGTGCACTCATGGTCAGCAATGCCGGGTTTTATACGGATACGAAACAGGTCGTCGTGCCGCCGGTCGAGCGCTTTCTGCAAGTGGCAGTGAACGCTGATCGTGAGCAGTACCAGCCGCGCGAAGAAGGCACGCTCGCGATCAGTGCGAAAGATGCGAATGGTCGTCCGGTCTCTGCCGAGATCGCGCTTGGGCTTGTTGATGAGTCGGTCAAATACATTCAGCAGGACTACGCGGGCGACCCGCGACAGTTTTATTACGGCCAGAAGCGGCAACACACAGTGCAGACGCAATCGACGCTGAGCATGAAGACTTATGCGCGGTATGAGGAGGTTGCAGAAGGTGTATTGCGCGACCGCAAAAATGAAGACGATGAGGAAGTAGTTGTTGGTAAGGATAGGTATCGTAACCTCGCCGCTCTTGCCGCTGGCGCGGGCCGTGCCGACGTTTCATCTGAGACGAATTACTTAGCTGATGGAGCTGCAAACAAACAGGTCACAACATTGCCAATCCAGGCTCGACGCGCTGCAGATGTTTTTGGGGTGCCTGCTCCAACTCCGGTTGCCGGAAAGGCTACGGGCGGTATCGACGCACAGGAACCGGCGGTGCAGGTGCGAAGCGACTTTCGCTCGACGATCCTCTGGCTACCTGACGTGAAGACTGACGCTGATGGATCCGCGATCGTGAAGGTCAAATACCCTGACTCGTTAACGACGTGGTCCGCAACCGCGCGGGTCGCGACTGCGGGTAACCAGTTCGGTATCGGCAACTCGTCGACACGAACGAAGCAACCGCTGATCGTGCGACTCCAGGCGCCGCGCTTCTTCGTTGTTGGCGATCAGGTAACTGTCTCCGGCGTCATCAACAACAACACAAACGAAGCGGTGAAGGTCATGCCGGAGTTGAATGCTGATGGCTTGTCTGTGACTGGATTGCTCATCGACGGCAAACCCGTAAACAGTGCGCAAACGCCGGTTGAGGTGAAAGCCAACAGCGAAGCGCGAGTCGATTGGCTCGTCGCGGTGAATCACGCAAGCGAAGCGAAATTGAAAGTCCAGGCGCGCGGCGATAAGTATGCCGATGCGATGGAGAAGACGTTCACGATCTTCGAGCATGGCATCGAGAAGTTTGTTTCGAGATCCGGCAAGATGCGTGGCGAGAGTGTCTCGATCAAGCTCGACATTCCGAAGGAGCGCCGGGCCGATTCGACGAAGCTGACCGTGCAGATTGCGCCCAGCATGGCGACTACGATGCTCGACGCGCTCCCGTACCTGATCGATTATCCGTACGGCTGCACCGAACAGACGATGAGCCGCTTCCTGCCTGCGGTGATCACGGCGAAGACGCTTCGCGATCTCGGTCTCAAGCCCGAGACCGCGATGCACAAGATCTTCGGCGGTATTGAACAAGAAACGGCTGCGGCTACTCATCCGAACGGCCGCAGAGATCTGAAAGAGCTCGACGAGATCACGAAGAAAAGCACGGCACGTCTTTACGATTTTCAACACGCGGACGGCGGTTGGGGTTGGTGGAAAGACGGCGAGAGCGATCACTTCATGACTGCGTACGTGCTTTGGGGGATGAGTCTCGCTCGCCAGGCCGGTGTTGATGTGAAGTCAGACGTTGTCGCGCGTGCGGCAGCGTTCCTCGATAAGGAGCTGGTCGAGGAAGAAACGAATTACGATTCGCAGGCGTGGATGCTGCACTCGTTGGCTGTGTATCACGCGGTGGCGAAACAGTCTGAAGTGAGCAAGTTTCAGGGTGTCGCATTAGACAATCTCTGGAAGAACCGCGACCGCTTGAATGCCTACACGCGCGCGTTGCTCGCACTCGCGGCGCACAACTACGGGCGTAGCGATCAGGCGAAGACGCTCATCGCTAACCTCGAAAACGGTGTGAAGATCGATTCGCGTCCTGACACTTCAATCGTGCAGCAAGGCGCGCAGTCGTCTGATCCGTCAGTGATGGGAACGGCGCACTGGGGTGAGGATGGTGTTTACTGGCGCTGGTCTGAGGGCGGCGTCGAAGCGACCTCGTTTGCTTTGCGTGCCCTGCTCGCGATCGATCCGCAGAACAAGCTGATCGAGCCGGTGACGAATTGGCTCGTGAAGAATCGTCGCGGCGCGCAGTGGAGCAACACGCGCGATACGGCGATCGTCGTGTTGACATTGAACGATTACCTGCGTGTCAGTGGTGAAGTGCAGCCGGCGATGGGATACCAGTTGCTCGTGAATGGAAATCCGATCGCGACTAAGCAGATCACGGCTGACGACGCCCTCAGTGCGCCGAGCAAGTTTGCGATCTCACGCGAGCTGCTTCGTGATGGCGCGAATGAGATCAGTGTGGTGCGAAACAGTGGCAGTGGGCCAATCTACTTCTCGGCGGCCGCAGAGTTCTTCAGTTTGGAAGAGCCTCTGAAACCGGCGGGGAACGAGATCTTCGTGCGGCGCCAGTATTTCAAACTCGTGAATCATCAGACGCTGTTGAAAGGCATTGTCGCGGAGAAAGTGCCGTTGAATGATGGTGAGACGGTGAAGAGCGGCGATCGGATCGAGGTGGTGCTCACGGTCGAGGCGAAGAATAATTACGAGTACCTGCTGTTTGAAGATCTGAAGCCGGCGGGACTGGAAGCTGTGCAGATTCGCAGTGGGGAAAGTCTGTTCGTGCGCGAGTTGAAGTCAGGTGATGGCTTTACCGGGCGGCAGCGCTGGGTTTACCAGGAGTTGCGAGATCGCAAGGTGGCGTTGTTCATCGACAAACTGCCGGAAGGTATCTGGCAGTTGAGTTACGAGATGCGCGCCGAGGTACCGGGCCAGTTTCACGCGCTCCCGGTCCTGGGCCATGCGATGTACGTCCCGGAGATACGGACCAATGGTGCCGAAACGCGCCTGAGGATCACGGACTAGTTAGACAGGATGACAGGATTTACAAGATTTGCATGATTCATTTTGTAAATCCTGTCAAATCCTGAAATCCTGTCAACGGATTTCGTCCAAACGCGCTTTCGCTTCCTGTATCATGGCGCGCACCTTCGCCAGATCGTCGAGCGAGAGCGGCGCGGTGGCGCGGTCGCAGATGCCGGTTGTAATCATCACCGCCGTGCCACGACTCGTCTGCCGAAACACACCAATCTCGAGATCGCCCTGCGTCTTGTAGCGCGCTTCAAACCCCGCAAGCTTCGTCGCCGTCTCGTCCACGCGCGAGATCGCGTCGATCGCATTCAACAGCGGCTCGATCTCTTCATAATCGACAAACGCACGATTATCGTCCGGCCGCTCACCACCCTCCCTTAAAACAACGACGAGTCCTTTCGCGCGCGCGACATTCCCCAGCTCGCGCATCTCAATCGCATCGACACGCACACCACGAACTTCAACCGTCGTGATGCGCGTAAAACCCTTGATCACAACGGTGCTGTGCCTATCGTCAATCGCTTCGAGTTTGGTGCGCGGCTCGAGTGGCTCACAACCAACTTTCCGCCAGAACTCCGGTCCCGGTCGCTGCGCGAGGACCGTGCCCGCGCAGAACAATACAAATATCGAGAGTAGAATCGTTCTCAGGTACATGGGAAACTCCAAGGGAGAGAAGGTTTTGTTGAGCCATCTCACTTACAAGTCGGCAGTGAGTTCCAAAAAAATAACACGAAACGCTGTTTGCGATCCTTAAAATCCGTGGCGTGATGACTGAAGACTTCTACTGCGATGAAGTATTGAGCGGGCGAACGCCCGTGAAAATCGTCCGTGAAACGGGCAACGTGCTCGCTTATCACCACACACGGCCGTTCTGGCCAGTGCACATCGTCGTCATTCCGAAGCGTCACATCTCTTCACTCGTGACCCTTGAAGAAAGCGATGACGCACTGTTGCTCGAGTTGCTCCGTGTAGTTCGTGAGGTTGCGAAGGAAGTTTTGGAAGAACACGGTGCGTGCCGTGTGTTGACGAATCTCGGAAAGTACCAGGACTCAAAACACCTGCACTGGCACGTCAGCTCCGGAACAAAGTAGCCGCAAAAAAGCACAAAAGTCCCAAAAAATCCTTCTTGTGCCTTTTGTGCTTTTGTGGCTGACCGCCGGCAAAAACTATTTCGCCATCTGGGTGCGAGCTTTTTCTGCACGCGCCGCGCCGATGGCCGTCTCCACCTTCTTCACCTCTTCCGGTGGCGGTAGCACGGCCTTCATACCGAGCGATTCAATCCACAGCTCACGCGCCCAACCCTTCGTGTGATAGAGGTGCTCATCCTCTTCGTGCTCCACTTGGTCGTGGGCCTCTTTAAGAACCTGCGCGACCTCGCCTTTAACTTTCTTCGATACCTCGCCGATCAAATGCCAGTTCTGGTGGTCCTTTGTCTCAGCCAGAACAACGGCTTCAGCAGCCACCAGTTGAGCGGCGCCTGGTTGACCTTCGGCCAACGCCATCTCCATCGACTGGACCAGCGCTTCGCCTATGGTGCGCACGACTTTGCGGCCCGGTGTTTCCTCGTTCGGATCCAGCTCGAGCTTCGTCAGCACGTCTTCCACAATCGTCACGTGGTTTTTTGTTTGTTCAAGATATTCTTCCCATTCTTCTTTGAGATCGTCGTTCTCGGCACAGCGGATCGCCGTTGTGTAAACCTGAACGCCGCCGATCTCGGTTTCGAGTGCCTGGTACAAGAGTTCGCGAACTTGTTCGTCTTTCATGCGCGTATATTGAGCAAGTGAAGGGCCAGCGGAAAATGCTTGTAATACGTGTGAGATCGTATTTATATGGGACAGTTTGATAACTGTCACTGAACCATTTTGTAAATCCTGCACATCCTGTAATCCTGTCTAAATGAAACTCGCGAGTCTGGGATTCACCATCTTGTTTGCGCTCACCGCATCCGCACAAGACAATCACGCGCGGCTGGACGCTCTGCGCGCCGAAGGCTACGAAGCGCTCTACAATCTCGATTACGAAACCGCACGCAATCGCTTCAAGAAGATGATCGAGCTCGCGCCCGATCATCCCGCGGGCGCGCAGTGTTACGCATCGAGTTTATGGGTCGAGCAGTTGAACGAAGCATGGAAACTCAAAGCCACTCTTTATAACGACAAAGCCTCGGACGAGAAGCCGCGTGTCGATCGTAAACAGGTTGACGAGTTCAAGCGTTGGACTCGGCAGGCGAAACAACTCTCGCAAGCACGTCTGCGCAAAGATCCCAAGGACATCGAAGCGCTTTATTTTCTTGGCGCTGCGGAAGGACTCGAATCAGCTTACGCCGCAGGCGTTGAACATAAATACATGCCCGCATTTCGTTCGGGACAAGACGCGGTCGAGCGTCACCGTGCGGTACTCAAGCTCGATCCGAAGTTTCACGACGCGGAGCTGACGATCGGTTTGATGAATTACGTCGTCGGCTCACTGCCATTACCGGCGAAGATGATCGCGGCGACGATGGGTGTGCGTGGATCGAAGAAGCGCGGGCTCGAAGCTCTCGAGCGTGTCGCGAAGGAAGGCAAGTGGGCGCGCGATGTCGCACGCATGCTGCTGATCGATCTCTACAAGCGTGAAAAGCGTTTTGACGATGCGGAAAAGATGGCCCGTGAGTTAGCAGAGAAATATCCTCGCAATTATCTTTTCAAACAACTCAGCCGCAGATGACGCGGATCTGTGATACGTTGTGTCGGCATCATGGCTGACCACCACAACGAGAAACTGCTCGGACTGCTCGACCGGATCAAGGAATTCCTTCGCACCAACGCACACCCACTCGAGTCTGACTTCCTGCGCCGTCCATTCCGCGACCTGACACCGACACTGAACGCGACGCGCGCGAAAGTTAAAGCGCTCGGTCTCTGGGCGCCACACTTGCCGGAAGAACACGGCGGTCTTGGGCTCACGCTCTCAGAGTTTGCGCTCGTCAGCGAAGAGCTCGGCCGCACACCGATCGGGCATTACCTCTTCAACTGCCAGGCGCCTGACATCGGCAACATGGAAATCCTCCTCGCGCACGGCACGCCCGAGCAGAAAGAGCATTACTTCGCGCCACTCGCGCGCGGTGACGTGCGCAGTTGTTTCTCGATGACTGAGCCTGAGCATCCCGGATCGAATCCGACGTGGATGAGTACGACGGCTGTCAAAGATGGTGATGATTACGTCATCAACGGTCACAAGTGGTTCACTTCATCTGCCGAAGGTGCGAGCTTCGCGATTGTGATGGCGATCACCGATCCCGAGAACTCGAATCCCTACAAACGCGCGAGCCAGATCATCGTTCCCGTTCCGGCGGCGGGATTTCAGCTCGTGAGAAACATCAGCGTGATGGGAGATGAGGGGAGTGATTACGCGAGTCATGCGGAAGTCAGATACGAAAACTGCCGTGTGCCGCAGAGCAACCTGCTGGGCAGGGAAGGCGAGGGGTTTGCGATCGCGCAGGAGCGGCTCGGGCCAGGACGAATTCATCACTGCATGCGTTGGATTGGCATCTGCGAGCGCGCGTTCGATCTGATGTGCCGCTACGCTGCGCGGCGTGAGCTGTCGCCGGGCGTGTTGCTCGGAAGCAAACAAAACGTGCAGGAGTGGATCGCAGAGAGTCGGGCGGAGATCAACGCTGCGCGACTGCTCGTGCTGCAAACAGCACGCGCGATCGATACGAAAGGCGCAGGCGAAGTCAGGGAAGACATTTCGATGATCAAGTTTTTCGTCGCGGGCATCTTGCAGAAGGTCATCGATCGTGCAATTCAAGTGCACGGCGCGCTCGGACTGACTGATGCGACGGTGTTGTCTTACTGGTACCGGCACGAGCGCGCCGCGCGCATCTACGATGGCCCGGACGAAGTGCACAAGATGGTCGTTGCCCGCAGCGTTCTGAAGAAGTATATGAGACAGGATCAACAAGATGTCTCATGATAATCCTGTAAATCCTTTAATCCTGTCTAACACTGACCGTTCCACTTCAGTCCGCGAGGGTGAAGAACTACCCATCGACCGCCTTTCCAATTATTTAAATGAACCCATCACGTCAATCGAACAGTTCCCGTCAGGCTTCTCGAATCTCACTTACTTAATCCGCAGCGGCGATCGCGAGCTTGTCCTGCGCCGTCCGCCGATCGGCGCGAAGATAAAAACGGCGCACGACATGAGCCGCGAGTATCGCATTCTCTCGCACCTGCATCCGGTCTATCCAAAAGTCCCGCGCCCGCTCCTCTTCTGCGATGATGAGTCGATACTCGGCGCGCCGTTCTACGTAATGGAACGTGTGACTGGCATCATCCTGCGCGCACAGAAACCGCACGGACTCGATCTCTCGCCCGCGCTGATGCGACGTCTGTCTGAAACATTCGTCGACAACCTTGCGGAGATACACGCGATAGATTACGAAGCTGCGGGCCTCGGCGATCTCGGATCGCCGCAGGGATACGTGAAGCGCCAGGTTGAAGGTTGGACCAAACGCTACTACAACGCCCGCACGGATGAAGTTCCATTGATCGAGGGTCTCGCTGAGTGGTTGCACCAAAATCTTCCCGCTGATTCGGAACGCCCGGCGCTGATTCACAACGATTACAAGTACGACAATCTTGTTTTAGCTCCTGACGACCTCGCGCGTGTGATCGCTGTGTTCGATTGGGAGATGGCGACGATTGGTGATCCGTTAATGGATTTCGGGACAAGTCTTGGTTACTGGGTTGAGCCGACGGATCCGAAAGAGTGGCAGCGATATGGGTTTGGGTTGACGAGCCTGCCCGGAAGCTTCACGCGCACCGAGTTGCTTGAGCACTACTCGCGACGCACCGGGCGCCGCATCGATCAGCCCGTGTTTTACTTCGCTTATGGACTCTTGAAGATCGCGGTCATCGTGCAGCAGATCTATTTCCGTTATCAGAAGGGATTAACGAAAGACCCGCGGTTCGCGCAGCTCGGGGCGCTTGTGAAGGCGTGCGGTACGTTGGGACAGCGCGCGATCGAATTAGACAGGATTACAGGATTTACTGAATGAACAGGATTTAATCTTGTAAATCTTGCAAATCCTGTAATCCTTCTAATGCGTTTCTTGTGTTCCTAATTTGAATCGAAACAACGCCGCCGATATCGCCAAATTCCCACCATCATTCACAAAGTGCATGAACGCCGGGACCACGCGGCCGCCGTACGCTGAGACGCTTCCGTAATCTCCAAAGAACGAGCGCTCATTCGCGCTGAAGGGCGGCACGTCGATCTTGTGGTTCACGAACGTTCGCCCACCATCGACGCTCCGTGCGAGCGTCACACCAGTCTGCGTGCCCTTCCCATCGCGTCGATCGTAGAACACGATATTCACCGACCCATCCGCCGGATCGATCGCCATCCACGTAAAGAACTGCGCCTTCCCATTCTTAACCGCATCATCATTCACACGCACCGGCGCGCTCCACGTCGCGCCACCATCTCGTGACGACATCACAAACACATCCGGGTCGCCATTGCGCGCATCGATCCAGTTGACGTACAGCGTTCCCTTGTTTGGCCCATTGCTCAGATCGACTCCAGTCACCGGCATGCCGTTGGCCCTGCTCAGTCCCTCGATCTCAAAATCCCAGCCGCCCGGAATGCTTCCGATCACTTTGTCTTTACCAAACGTCAGACCACCGTCAGTCGATTTATCAAATACGAGTCCGAGCGGCCCCGCCCACACGATGTAAACCTCGCCGTTTGGACCAACCGCGGGCACAGCACCTTCGACCGTATTGTCGCTGTCGAGACAGTCGCCGCTCGTATCCGAGATGCGAAAGGGCATCGAGAACGTCTGTCCCTGATCCGTCGAGCGCGTGAAATAGATGTGCGAGCGATGTTCGGGATCAGCGCTGCCGTACACATCAAACCTCGTCCACGCGAGATACACGTTGCCCTTGAACCGCGAGCCCGGAGCGTTGTCGACGATCAGACCGGGTTTATCTTCGAACGGCGTGACAGTGTTGACGTGATTGATCGCAGCAGTGCCGGCACTCCACGTATTACCGCCATCTTTCGAGACGTTCACGATCATTCCATTCTCGGCGCGCACAGGTCGAGCGAGCCGAATGCCGTCGAACGACAAGTGAACGTGATAAGCAACACCATCATTGCTGAACGCGAGCACGTCGTCGCCCTGCACGAGATTTGTCGGATTCGGCGTGGGCACAGTCTTCCACGTCTTACCGCCGTCAAACGTGACGTAGTGATAACTGCCCGCACGTGGTTTTGGCGGCAGTCCTGTCTGGAACGAAGCCGCGATCATGTTGTCGGGATTCTTCGGATTGATGGCGATCGAGACTTCAGCAGGATTGATCGCGTCGGGCGCCGTGATGCGAATGACTTGTTGCGCATTTACGGTTATGGAAATGATGGAAAGTAAGAGAAGTAATTTGGTCCAGGATTTCATAGACAGTCTTTTAACAGGATAGTTAGATCTTTGCTACATCTCTCACCAAAAATTGCTGCCGGAGGGGAAAAGATATGGCTACTGAAGCATCTGAATCAAAAGTGACGACTAATCACGACGAGATTCGTCGTTGGGTGGAAGAAAGAGGAGGGCATCCGGCCCGCGTTAAAGACACGGAGAGTAAAAACAGCCCGGGATTGTTACGCATCGATTATCCGGGGTTCTCGGGCGGCGACTCGCTCGAAGCGATTAGCTGGGACGAATTCTTTGAGGGGTTTGACAAAAACGGCCTCGCGTTTCTTTACCAGGAAGAAACGAAGGATGGGAAGGAGAGCCGCTTCTCGAAGCTGATCAGTCGCGACCAATAGGTAAAACAGTAACCACGGATTACACGGATCGAAATCCGGATTTTTATCCGTGTAATCCGTGGTCAATTATTCGCTGAGAAGACTTGTATCTTTGCGCTTGAGTGCGGCCACGAGGCGGCTCCACTCGAAACGTCCCTGCGACAGACGACTGAAATCTCCGCTCTTATCGCTCTCCAAACCATTCAACATCTCGTTCGCTTTGCCCGTCGAGATCGCCCTTTGGGCGGCAACCGTCAGCGCCTTGAAAGCCTCCGTTCGAGAGCCCGACTGTTTCACCGCGAACTTCGCACGCTCGTACGGAAACCTGTAATCGCGTGGATACTGTTTCTCGACTTTCGCGAACGCTTGGAAAACCTTCGGACGCTCGGAAGCAGGCGCTGTCATTCGTCGTTCACGCAGTTTCTTTAAATCATCTTCCGGGTTGGGAGGAGTGACTTGCTGCGTTGTCGTTTCAGCCGGGGCGTTGCGCGAGACTTCCGTGGTGACCGCGATACTCGGTTGTGGCTCGCTCGTAGGCTGAGTAACCGGCGGTGGCGGTGCTGCCGTTGCCGAAGCTGTACGCGTGTCTGAGCGGAACAAACCAAACGCACCGAGCGACAAGAGCGTAAACGCCACGCCGCCGATCGCGAGCAGCTTCAAAACTGATCCGCGGCTTGAGGAAGGATGTTCCGGTGCGTGCGCAGTGGTCCAGGGCAGGGCCGTCGAGCTCCGCGAAGGTGCTTCGTGCTGGATCGTGAGCTCGTCGTCTAAATCAAACTCCGCAGCGGAAAGTATCTGTCGCGGCTTACGCTCGTTCTGCATCGAGTGTCCGCACTTCCAGCAGAAAGCGTACTTCTCCTCGATTTGAGATCCGCATTCAGAGCAGGTTTTGACACCAGGCGTTTCTTTCTTCGCGTTAATGACTGGCTCTGGCTCGGGTTCTTCATGCTTCACGATGGGCGGCTGCGGCTGTGATTGCGGCTGCGGTTTTATAACTGGTGCAGCCACTTTCTTCTTCGGTTGTTCTTTGATCACTTCGAGCATGCCGCTGGCTACGGGCGTCCAGCCGTTGCCAGTCCGCGACACAAACGCGGGCTGCAGGATCTGGACGTCGCCTGCGTCCGGATTCGGGCAGTGATAGTAGTCCTGGTAAAACTCGTAGAAGTCGCGCCTCGTCGCAAACTTCGACGCGCGCGGGAGTACGACTGGCTGATCCTGGTTAGTAACGACAACAAACTCTCCGTCTCCGACCGGCACGAACGCTCCAGTCTCGTAGTCAAACGTGACGTTAACCTTGTTCGCGGCCTTGGTTCGCTTCAGGTAATTCGCGACGAGTGACGGAAACGCGGGGGCAATGTCGAGTCGTTCTTCACAAATCGGACACGCGTTCAGGCCTGTAATGAACGAGGCGTTAACCACGTCGCAGGTGTGCTCGTGCAGGTCTGCGGATGCTGGTCGCAAACATCCGGGACATGAAGGTTGCGGCACGCCTTCCGCCGTGATGGTGAAATTCTTGGTCTGGAGCGGCGTGTTTGACTCGAAGCTGATGACGTAGCAACGGTCGCACAGGTAAAGGAGCGAGCTTTTGCGGGTGCAGACGGGGCAGCGCTGCAAGCCGTACTGGTCGAAATCGACGGGGCAGAAGTGTTCGCAATTACAGCAGTATTGCCACTGCAATTCCACCGGGGACGCCGCCAGGCCCTCGAAATCGAACTCGCCGAGAAGGTGGCCGCGATTCTCACACTTTACGGGACTTTGCCGGGGCGCGAAAAATCCTCTTTTGTGCTCGGGACAGAATACTCTCATTTTCGTAGCTCCCTTCAGTGACAGGTGACCGTTCAAGTTGTACTTGGCACGAAGCATGACATTGTGCTGGGGAGAACGAATTACAGATGTAAATCAACGGGAAGAGGTTTGCGGGTTCGTGGATAGATTAAATTCATCGCGCAAATATTGCAATCTGTTTTGAGCTGTGGATTACAAGATTTCCGCGATTTGATAAGCTGTACTCCCCCGTGATTTCCTCAACTGATCAGGAACGAATCATGAGCGAACTGATTGTCAAAATCCCTGATTCACTGAAGCACAGCATCGAAGAACTGGCTGAAAAAGAGGGGTATTCTGTCAGTCAGTTTCTGGCGAGTGCCGCCGCTGAAAAGCTGGCAGTCCTGATGACGATTGACTATCTAAAGCGTGAGGCCGCCTCAGGCCGTCGCGAAGACTTCGAACACTACCTAAAAAAGTTCCTGACGTCTCACCGGAGGAAGCGGATCAGCTTAATTAAATCGGCGATCTTCTAATTACTAGTACTAATCTTATCTGCGACAGGCCTCGCGTAATGCTGTAAAGGTTACGACGTTGAGGTTTTGGGTCTGGTTGGGTTGGTCGCGGATGTAGCGGGTGACGAGGGAGGCGAGCTGTTCGTCTGACATTTTGGCGCTGCAGGTTTTTAGCCAGCTCAGGTTTTCTTCAGGGGCGCCGAAGAAGGGGGCGACGAGCATTCCGTTTATCTGGCCGGTGACGTAGGCACGCTTCTCTGTGTCGCTCATTTCGAGATAGTCCTTCGCCGCGAAGAAACCGGGGCTGATCTTTACTGTCTGTTGCGTGGCGTAGACGTTGATAACTGCGATGAGCGCGACGAGTGCGAGCAGGTATTTCATAAGTGCCTCCGTGGCGAACAGTCTACAGGCACAAATCTGACAAACAAAAAGCACAAATGCCTGTGCCCAGACATTTGTGCCTCCTGTGCCTCTTTGTGGCTAAAACTACATCGAGATCGTGCCGCAGGCGATACGTCCGCCCGAGTTGCCTGACGGATCAGTCTTCATGTCGTCAGCTTTCTCGTGAATGACGAGCGACGTGCCGCCATTCGAGAAAAGTCCATTCGGTCCGTCGCCCAGCACGACGCGCACGTCAGTCAGCGTTTGGTTTGCTGTTCCTTTCGCGCTCACCGTGAAATTCATCATGTCGCCGGCGTGCGGCCCTTTGGGATTCTTCAGACCATGCATTTTGCTGTCCGGGTTGAAATGTGGACCAGCCGTTTCGAATGCCGGCCCTTCACATTTAGCCATCTGATGAATATGTATTCCGTGCTGTCCCGGCGGTAGATTCTTCAGCGCGAGCTTGATCCTGACACCACCTTTATTGTTGATTGCGGTTAAGGTAGCAGTGCCCACTGATTCGCCGCTCGCATTCTTCAACTCAACCGTATGACCGCCCATGTGTTGTGCGGAGGCAAACGACAGCATTCCTCCAATTGCAAACACAGCAATGATCCAGGTAATAAATTGTCTCCGTATCATTTCTCTCTCCTTTGTGAGAAGGGTTAACTCTTCACGCTTTCTGGCTTGAGTGCTTTGCCCTTCACTGCCGTTGGGCTTTCTGTACGTCGCCGGCCCAGCACCAGTAAGGCGATCAATGCCGAAAGCACCAGTAGCCATAATAGCGGACGAATCCCGCCAAACAACCTGTGTCCCCAGCCGTTCGAATGGTACGAGGTAAACTCGGCAGTGGTTGCGGCCAGCGCCGATCCTTCGAGACTCGCCTTGGATTGCGCGATAATGCCGCGCAAACCTTCGAGCGCTTTTTTCTCGACTACACCTCGCTTTATCTTACCAAATGGTCCTTCGAGGCCGTCAGCGCGCGAACGATTCTCATAGACCAGGAAAGACCCGTTGGCTGCACCGGGAACATTAACAAAGGCGGTTAACGCAAGGAAAGCGTTGAAGTAATGATTCGCATAAATTTGTTTCGACGCGACGAGCACCTGTGGACCAACATCGCTGTTCCGCCTGTAAATCGAGATGTGATTGACGGCGATCACGGGCTTGAGTCCAAACTTGATCTTGGACCAGACGAGCGTCTCTTCGAGTAGTTGTAGATCTGACTTTGCACCGGCAAGAAAGCTGTTGACGTAACCTGTAGAGGAAAGCAATTCGCGTTGTTCGGCAGCGACGCTTAGACGATCTTGTTTGTCGTGGTATTCGATCAACGCTGCTTCGCCGCGCTTGCGGTAATCTTTGATGTACGCGAGCAGCATTTGCTTGAAGAGATTTGTGACGCGGATCTGGTAATCAGGCGCGGTCCAGTCGATCTCTCTGCGAAACCGCTCGATCATCGGCGCCGAGAGTTTTAGCTTGCAGTCGCCGACAACACATTCTTTCAGATCGTCAATATCTTCGGTTTCGAGCGTAAGGCTTTCGATGTCAGCGAGTGTGGGTTCGTGGCTGAAGCTGCCGATCTCAAGGATCGCAGCGTTGTTTTTGCGCATCATGCTGTCGCGATATGACCGCAAGAAGTCGTCGGCGCTGGCATTGATGTTTACGAGGCCGCTGACGGCGACTTCTCGTTTGTCCGAAGTTGGAGCGAGCCGCACCACCGGCTGCTGGAGCTGCAACGCCGCGAAGTCAGGCTCGTCAAACGACGCCTTTTCGCGAAGGACCTTCTGAAATTCGGCCATCGAGGCCTGGGCGAGTGCTGTGCTTGCTCCTAAACAAACCAGCAAGGTACAAAGAAGGTATTGTTTACGCGTTAACATACGTCAGCCCTGTCTTACTACTTGCGCTGGTCGCGAGGTGAATTCTTTTGTTACGCAAAATGCGCGACGACGACGCCCATCGCATGAACCGTGCCATGTGGGGAATAAATTGGGGGACGCAATGTATATAGAATAAAGACCTAATTCGGACTAATTCCGTCTAACGGGAAGGGAGAAAAAATGGAGAGTGGAGCAACTTCGGAACTGTCGGCCCTGAAAACGAAACTGCAGGCGACGTGGAGTGCGGGGGATTTCGGACAAATCGCGAGGTACTACGCGAAGGATGCCGAGGATTTCATAAAACGACTCGATCTCAAGCCGGGGATGACGGTCCTCGATGTCGCGTGCGGCACGGGAAACCTGGCAATTCCGGCAGCGAGACTGGGCGCGAATGTGACCGGCGTCGATATCGCGGCGAACTCGGTGGAGCAGGCGCGTCAAAATGCGAAGGCGGAAGGGTTGAATGCTAAGTTTGACGAAGGCGACGCGGAAGCGCTGCCGTACGCGGATGCGAGTTTTGATGCAGTGGTGACAATGTTCGGGGCGATGTTTGCGCCTCGTCCGGAGCTCGTGGCGGCTGAACTGAAACGAGTTTGTCGTCCCGGTGGTTTGATCGCGATGGCCAATTGGACGCCGACCGGGTTTATCGGGCAGATGTTCAAGATCACTGCGTCGCACGTGCCGCCGCCGCCGGGAATGCCGTCTCCGGTGCTTTGGGGCGTGGAAGAAAAGGTTCGCGAGCGTTTCAGCGAGGGCATCTCGAAGCTGGAGACAAGGCTTCAAAAGACCACTTGGGTGTTTCCTTTTTCTCCCGCGGATGTCGTCGAGCACTTCCGGCTGTATTATGGACCGGCGCAGAAAGCGTTTGGCACGCTCGAGGAAGAGAAGGGCGCCGCGTTGCGGAAGGAGCTGGAACAGCTTTGGTCCACTCACAATCAGGCGACTGACGGTACGACCAGAGTCGAAGCCGAATATATGGAGGTGATCGCCGAACGGGCTTGAGTTAGCTCCGTCCCGGCGAAAAGGGGGGAGAAATGTTTCGGAGGATCTTTGTTCCGGCTTTATTTAGTGTAACTCTGATCGTTCTCTCCTTCCCGACCGTCTTTGCGCAAAGTGTTACTCCGCCGTCGCAGCCTGCCACCGGTCCCGGCGGCAAGCAGTACCTTCATGCCAGCGTGACGAAAAATCGGTACGGCAAGGGCGGGGAGGAGTACTGGATCTTCGAGCCTGACGCGCCCAGGCCGCGCACCGCGCCGGTGATCGTTTTTCTGCACGGTTGGGGTGGCATGAATCCCTTGTACTACGGCGCGTGGGTGGATCATCTGGTGAAACGTGGAAACATCGTGGTCTATCCGCGTTACCAGTCCAGCCTGTTGACGCCCATCAAAGATTTCCTGCCGAATACGCTCGCCGCGGTCAAAGATGCCGTTTATCGTCTGGAAACCGAGCGTGGGCATGTGACTGCTGATTTCAGTAAGTTTGCGACTGTGGGCCATTCGCTTGGTGGTTTGCTGGCGGCGAATGTGGCGGCGCTCGCGAGTGAATCAAATTTGCCGCGCGTGCGTGCGGTGATGGCTGTCGAGCCGGGGATAACGGAGTCGCCGATCAACGTTCCGCTCGCAGACTTGAAGAAGATTCCGGCCGATACGCTGTTGCTTGCTATTGCAGGAGATCAGGACGGGCTGGTTCGCGACGTTGACGCGAAGCGGATCTATTACGAGTCGACTCGTGTCCCGGCGCAGAACAAGGATTTCATCATGCTCGTTTCGGATTCACACGGGCAGCCGGGGCTAGAGGCGAGCCACCGCGCGCCCACCGCGATGAACAAGGATTACGACAGCGGTGAAGGTGCCGGCGGCGCGCCGGCCGGCTCACCGGATCCGATTGGCAACGCGCGCGCAGTATCACGACGCGTCCGACCGGAGACGATGCTCGTCAACGCGATGGATTTCTACGGCACCTGGAAACTCTTCGACGGTCTCATTGACGCCGCCTTCACCGGCAAGAACCGCGAGTACGCGCTCGGCAACACCCGTCAACAACGGTTTATGGGTCTCTGGAGCGACGGCGTCCCCGTCAAAGAACTCAAAGTCACCGACAGACCGTGAGCGCCAGCGACAAAACGGTCAGCGCCAGCGACAAACCGGTCAGCGCCAAAGGCGCGGAATATGATAGCCAGGGGCAAGCGCGTAGCGAAGCGGAGCGCGTCGCCCCTGGTGAGAAGCACCCAACGTATTAGAGCCCTGAAAGGGCGAAATTCCGTGCCTGTATTTCGGCCTTTCAGGCCTCCATCTTGTGGGCTTGTGCTAACCAGGGGCGACGTGCTCCGCTTCGCTTCGCGCTTGCCCCTGGCTGTCATATCCCGCGCCGTTGGCGCTCTCGAACGCGCTGGCCTGGCTGTCATATCCCGCGCCGTTGGCGCTCTCGAACGCGCTGGCCTGGCTGTCATATCCCGCGCCGTTGGCGCTCTCGAACGCGCTGGCCCTGGCTGTCATATTCCGCGCCGTTGGCGCTTTCCTACGACCTATTCTTGATATTTAAGAATCATTATCGTGTCAATTCCTGCTTATAGAGGAATCAGGGGGACAATTTATGAACAGTGTTTTGAAATTGGTAGCGGTGTGGGTGGTGGCGATTGCCGCTGCCGTTTCGGTTAATAGTCAGGAAGTTAAGAAAGACGACTCGAAGAATCAGACACAGACCACGACTGCAAATCAGCAGACAACAACCACGCAGGATTACGTGTTTCCAACACACCGGGAACGGTTCAATCGCTATATGAAGAGCACGGTTGGTCCATTCCGGCTCGCATGGACGGCGGCTTCCGCCGGCATCCATCAAGCGCAGGACCACCCCGAAGAATGGGAACAGGGCATGAAGGGTTACGGTAAGCGGTATGCTTCGTCGTTCGGCCAGAATGCGATCCAGCAGACTGTCACCTACGGCCTCGATGAAGCGTTCCAGCTCGACACCGGCTTCGAAAAGAGCAAGCGCGAAGGCTTCGGGGCGCGCTTGAAAGATGCGCTTATTCAGAACGTCACATCGCGCACCAAAAGCGGAAAGCGCGTGATCTCCGTGCCGCGATTCGCCGGTGTCTACACGGGCGCCATCATCGCGCGCGAGACGTGGTATCCAGACCGCTACAGTTACAAAGACGGGCTTCGCAGTGGGACCACAAATCTGTTGACGGGCTTCGGCATCAACTTAGTTCGTGAGTTTGTGTTCAACTGGTGATGAGCCAAAGTTGTATCGGAATAGTTTTCCACCGAGAGATACAAACGACGGGCGGCCACGGAGGGCCGCCCCTACAATTATTCCTGCGACAATCGTTGATTCTAATCGAGCGTGCGAGCGGTCTGCTCTTTTATCAGGCGGTAGCATTCACACGAGCACGCTTCGAGCCGCTGTCTGTCAGTTACCCTTAGCTTGCCGCGCGTGTAATTGATAATTCCAGCTTCTTTCAACTTATGCGCGATGTCGGAAACGGTGGCCCGCCGCGCGCCCAGCATCAGCGACAGATACTCGTGTGTAAGTCCGAAGGTGTCGGTGGCGGCGCGGTCGTGAGTCAACAGAATCCAGCGGCACATACGTTCCTCGACCCTGTGCGAAGCGTTACAGGCGGCGTGTTGCTGGACCATCACCTGGAAGAAGTTTGCGTAGCGGAGCAGGAGATCGAGACACAGTCCGCCACGTGTTTTGACGTGCTGGTTGAACTCCGTGGTCTTCATTTGCAACGCCCGTCCGGGTATCTGCACAAGAACAGTGGCGTTGCTGCGTGACACACCGTAAAGCAGCGACAGGCCCACGAACCCTTCCGCGCCCATGATGCCGACCTCGAGTGTCTGGCCGTGCGGCGTGCGAACGACTGTCGAGGTCACGGCTGTCTCAAGGAAATACACGTGCTCGATCCGGTAGTCGAACTCGACGAGCACCTGGCCGAAGTAGAGCTCGACGGGTTCGAGAAAAGGCGTGAGTCTTTCACGCTCTGCTGTGGGCAGACGGGCCAGTAGACTGTTTCCCCGCAGGTTCAACATAGTCGGGGTTGGAGGTGGAACTGGACGGAGGTTGACACAAACATAGCTTGACGTTTTTCGCGTGCAGTATATGGATTAACACAGGGTTCGTCTGTCAGATGGATAACTTTGGGTTAGAAATCACTATTGGATCGGGTCAGTACCACCCGCGGTAGCGGGTGGGTGCGCAGCGCTCACGCACCCACCCGCTACCGCGTGACTACTTATCACAAAGTTCTTGACTGCCGCGGTAGACCGTGCATATTCTCCGGTCCCCATCACAGCATACGCATTGATCTCCCCGAATGGAGTCGTCTGCCCAAAAAGGAGTCAGAACAATGCGACATGCTCATCTCTCGAGATCATTTGTGTGGGCGGTGCTGATCATCGCGCTCGTGTCGTCGGCCTGCCAGCAGGTCGAGCCAAACACGGCGACCGCCTCGTCACCCGGAAACAACGGCAAGATCCCCATCACTACTTCGTCCGAAGAAGCTCGCAAGGAGTTTCTCGCCGGACGCGACCTATCTGAAAAACTTCGCATCACGGATTCCATCGCACACTTCGACAAGGCCATCTCCCTGGATCCAAACTTCGCGTACGCGGAGCTCCTGCGCGCGAACGTATCGCCGACTGCGAAAGAGTTTTTCGATCACTTAAAGAAAGCAGTGGCCCTCGCTGACAAAGCGTCCGACGGCGAGCGCATGATGATCCAGGCAAACGAAGCGGGCGCCAACGGCGATCCGACGAAGCAGAATGAGATCCTCGAAAAGCTCGTGGCTGCTTATCCAAACGACGAGCGTGCGCACTTCAATCTCGGCGGTTTCTACTTCGGCCAGCAGGATTTCAAACAGGCAATCAGTCATTACAAACGCGCGACTGAGCTCGCGCCTGACTATTCCACCGCCTTCAACATCCTCGGTTACGCCTACCGCCAGAGCGAGGCTTACAGCGACGCCGAGAATGCGTTCAAGAAATACATCGAGCTGATTCCGAACGATCCGAACCCGTACGATTCGTACGCCGAGTTGTTATTGAAGATGGGAAGATTTGATGAAGCGATCACGCAGTACAACAAGGCGCTCGCGATCAATTCCAACTTCATCAACTCGCATTTCGGAATTGCTGCTGCTTTGATTTATCAGGGAAAGACTGCCGAGGCGCAGGCGGAGTTGCAGAAGATGATGCAGAAGGCGCGGACCGATGCTGAGCGTCGCACTGCTTTGTTCGGCCAGACCGTGGTCGCGATCGAGAGCGGCAAGTTGGACCAGGCGCTCGCGGAAGTCGAGAAGCAATACGCGGTCGCACAGAAGAACAACGACGCCGCCGCAATGACGGGCGATCTGCAACTGAAGGGAAACGTTTTGCTCGAGGCAGGGAAGTACGATGCCGCAAAGCAGGCGTTTGAACAGGCGGTGAAGACAACGGCCGATTCGAGTTTGTCGCAGCAGGTGAAAGACAACACCGAGCGGTTTAGTCATTACAACTTCGCGCGCGTCGCGATTGCGAAAAAGGATCTCGCGACCGCGAAGACAGAGACCGACACTTTCCGTAAAGGCGCCGAGGCTGCGAAGAACGCCAATCAACTGAAACAGGCGCACGAGCTTGCCGGCCGGATCGCGCTCGAAGAGAAGAACTACGACAACGCGATCTCGGAGCTCAGCCAGGCAAACCAGCAAAACCCGGACGTGCTCTACCTGACAGCCCAGGCGTACAAAGGGAAGGGCGACGCCGCGAACGCGAGGGCGTTCTTCACGAAGGCCGCGAAGTTTAATTCGTTACCGAACTTGAATTATGCATTTGTGAGGAACAAGGCGGCGAAGGCGATGGCGTCCTAAACCACGGATTACACCGATCAAAGCCACGGATTAGATCGAGATTTGATCCGTGGCTTTGATCTGTCTAATCCGCGTTGTTCTGACTCGGCGGCGATGTAGCCGAAGCTGGACCACTGGTTACCCGCTGTCACTTGCTTGAAGATCTTTTCGGCTTCCGCGCGCTTGCCGTTGTAGAGATACCAGTTTCCGAGGCCGTAACCGAGCGTCGCATTACTCAGATTGGCGAGTTGCAAAGTCTCCAGCCAGAGCTTCGCCGGATCGATCTGACCTTTATAAACGCGGATCAGCTTGTAGTAATCACCATTCTCGATCAGATCGAGGTTGTCCTTGATCGCAGCCAGCGTTTTGCTCGCTTCTTTCTCACGTCCCATACGGCGCAGGGTCATGTAAAGCCAGTGGGTCGTGGCCACGAGCATGTCCGGATTTTTCGAAACCTTTTCCGCTTCTCGATAAGCCGTGAGCGCGCGCTCAAAGTCGCCTTTGAGGTAGTAAGCGAGGCCGAGGTGATACCAGATATTCGACTGCAATGTGCTGGTGGGAATGTTACGCGCGTTCGGCAGACCATCGGGCTCGATCTCATCATCGGGCTGGCCCTTGATGAGTTTTGACGCTTTTTCCAGATCGGCAATCGCCGCGTCGAAACAACGTAGCGTGATGTAACGATGCCCGCGATGCCGATAGAGCCGCGCGTCCGACGGAAACTTCTCGATGCCTTCGGTGTAAATCAAAATAGCGTCTTTGTAGTGGCCGAGGTAAGCAGTGCGCCTGCCGTACCAGATGATGTTCTCGACAGAGTTTGGATCTTTCTGGAAGTTTGTCTCCGCCTCTTTGAGTTTCGCTTCGATCTCACGCTGCGTTTCTGCTGAAAGCTGTGTGGGAAGCACACGCGCCGTTAGCATGCAATCCGCCTGTGCAAACGCAGTCGTGCTGCACAGGCACACCAGAACCTTCAGAGCTAAGATCCGTGTTGACGAAGTCATCCGTGTTAATCCGTGGCCCAACTGACCTCTGTCGAAGCGTTTCGTGATTTGGTTGCCGCTCGAACCGCGCTCGACGTCATAAACGGCCGTTCGCAGACGCGGAAGAAGACCCATGCAAACGCGACTGACAGCGGCGTCATTATAAGCAATGAGACGGTGAGAATGTGTAGTCTTGTGAAACCGAACCAGTACCAGTGCATCAGTACGAACGAGTGCGTGAGATAAAGCGAGTATGACATCAGCCCGACGGCTGCGAGGGCCGGGACCAGCCGCGGCACTGGCGTCGACTTCTGTCGCCAGCGTTGCTCGGCCGCGACGGCATAGTTTACGAGGATGAAGAATGCTACGCCCCACGCCGGGTGCATGATAACCCAGCCGATATCATGTATCCAGGTTGTTTGGTCCACGAGTGGTAAGAACTGCGCGAGGCCCATTGCACAACCCAGAGCTATGCCTGCTGCTGAAAGTTTGGAACACCAGGCGGGCAGCTTGATTAATCCCAAAGCTGCTTCGACACTCAACGCACCCAGGGCCCAGATAAACCAGTTCGTCGCTGCTGCTTCCGTTACCGGGATATGGATGCCCAGCGATGCACTCAGCGCGCGGCCCATGATTACCCAAACAACTCGGGCGGAGAAGGTTATGAGCAGCGTCCTGGTCCAACCGTAGCGAATCCGCAGGAACAGCAGCAGGAAATAAGCGAGGTATAGCTGTTCTTCGATCGCGAGCGTCCAGAACGCGCCGTTGATCGTGTAGGTCGTGCGGAGGTCCAGGTTGTGCAGCATGAACAGATGGAGGAAGACGTCCCACAGGTAGAAGCCGTTGACGTGGACCGGAGTTTTATATGCAAGGACGCAAAGATACAACGCGAGCGCGGCGAAGTACGGCGGGTACAAGCGTCGCACGCGTCGTTTCCAGAAGGTGAAGAAGTTGATCGTTGGTTCGAGCACACCGGCGGCGCGAGCCTTGGCCCAGAACAGGTGAATACAGAATCCGGAGATGACGAAGAAGAGGTATATGCCGGCAAAAGCAAACTGAACTGTGAACGCGGCGATCTGCGGCAGCCACGCCTCCCACCCGCTTAACGCCGTCCGTGGCGCGACGCCGAGCGCGTGATACGTGACGACGGCCAACGCCGCCCCTCCGCGCATCGTATCGAGCGTAAGCATGCGCCCGATGGTTCTTTCTTGTGGGTGACTGCTCATGGCACGGATGAAGTGCCAATATGATCCTAAAAATGTGTTCGGCGCGTCACGCTACTTCTACATTTATTCAGCGAGGTTCAAACAACGCCGAAGGCGTTCGCTAATTTCAGCCCAGGGTTGGAGCGCAGCGAACAACCCTGGGATCGCATGCAAATTCACGGTCAAAACCCTGAAAGGGTTAGGCGGTTGCGAACCCTTTCAGGGTATCATTTTTCGTTGACTGAATTTCCCAGGGTTGTCGCGGCGCTCCAACCCGGGGCTGAAATTAGCGAACGCCTTCGGCGTTATCGTCGACGCGAGACTAGAAGATGTAGATCGTGAACGTCTCCCATGCTCCAACCGCACCCCGGTTTGCATTCACATTTGCACCACCGCCACCTTCCGCGACGACATAATTACCACCACAGCAATTCCACCCGTTATACGCCTGTAACGAAATCGAATCGCCTGAGTGAATCGTACCCGTGCCGCCGACCTTCATGATGCGGAACGTCTCCCATGCTTGTGCGGCTGTTCGGTTGCAGTTTACGACATCGCCGCCACCTCCTTCAGCCACGACATAGTAGCCACCGACACTCTGAATATTGATCAGATCACCATTGTCGAGCGCTCCGCCATTCAGGTCAATAACGGTAAACGTTTCCCATGGTCCAATGGCGGTACGGTTGGCATTCAAAACGTCACCACCACCACCCTCAGCAACGACGAAGTAGCCGCCAATGCTCTGAAACGCCGTCGTATACGTGCCGCCACCGGGATCACCGCACGTGCCAAGACACCCCGCGTTATTGAACGCATTGCGAATCACGTTTCCAGGCTGCGGCCCGAAGCCCTTCGTAAAGTTAATCCCTACTGACTGGAGGTGGCAGTAACTCATAATCGTACCGCCATCGCCTGGAATCCCTGGCAGCGGACAACCTTCTTCCGTAAATCCGGAGCAACCATCGATCGCCGTGTTGTTTCCATTCCAGACGCACGCGTGCGTGTGTCTCGAACCAAATAAGTGGCCCATCTCGTGTGTAAAGACGTAGACGGTCCACGAGTACGTCGGAACGTTTTCGAAGAACGGAAAAATTCCGCTGTAGCACTCACTCTGCGATCTGTTCGGGTTGCAAAAGCCGTTAAAGCCGGCGGCAATTCCGCCCTGGTTCTGCAGATCAACCAGGTGTGCCACGTCGCCATTGAATGACGTGCGCGTATTCTGGAACTGAATCAACTGGGTCTGCGAATCTCCACCGTTGTACGGGCTCGGCGAAGTCCAGACGAAGATCTCGGAAATCGAGATCGGTATGCCTTCGTTGTTGTACAGCGCGGCTGATTGATTGAAGACGCCGGTCATGTAGTTGATTGTTTCGTTAACGCTACCTTTGTTTTGAAAGAGATCGAAGTCGGCTTCGATGAAGACCTTGACGCATCTGAACACCGCAGCCGTCGACTGCGTATCGAGTTGCTCCGGTGAGTAAGTAGTGTTGCCGTCAGGCATGTCGCAGTCGACCGGGATCGAGCCCTTGAGATCTTTCTCCGCGTAAAGAATGTGATCGCGGCGCGGATTGTTGCCGCCTAGTTTGCCGATTACGAAGTTGCCGTTCTGTTGCGAGCTGTAAAAACCGATCACTTCGTTTTTGAAGATACTGATCGCCGCGAGCGAGCCTTCACTGCCTTTGATCGCTCCCCAGTAATGCACGCCGGGCTCGACTGCTACTGCCGCGCCTTGCGAATCGCTGGTTGTGACCTTGAAGTTTGGTGCAAAGAGATTGACCTGGACCAGTTCGAGCTCGACGGGAGGACCGCCAAAAGTTGGTAGACGTAGTGTCAGGCTTTGCTCGTTCCTGTTCACCAGATCTGCGAGAGCATTCTGTCGCAACTGGAGAACAGTGCCGGCTTTGACGGCGCGTCGTTGCGTCGGGTCGACTGCGGCAGAACGCGTCTGCGGGTCGAAAGGTTCAGCTAATGGAAAGTTTCGACCGGCCCGTTTCGCGTTATCGATCATGAGTGAAACAGGTTTGGCCTCATTCCTTGCCTGAGGCGGTGGCGTCGGGTTTGACGTTTGTGACGACACTCGCGGCGAGCCCGTTAGGCTCAGGAGAATGGTCACACATGCGACGAACAATAATACGAGTAAGCCTCTTCTCAGGAGCTTGTTCCCCATGCTTGAGTCTTTCATCGTGTAAGGTCCTTTCTACTAATGGTCTAACTCTTGTAAGTAGGCAGGGGGCGATGAACTCAGGGCTCAACCCCTGAGCAAAGTTGGTTGCACTGTTTTCGTCGGGATTGTTACGTGCGAACGAACACTGGGAGGAAGTTTCTCTCGGGAGACATATTGGGGCTGGGCTGTTCTGCGCAGTCGCTCACTTCGAGCGTGCTAATGAGGTGATCGATTGTACTGGGGGTGCGTGGGAGATTACACCGAGTGTTGTTGAGGTTCAAGTTTCATTATTGTTGCGGTAATGTCTGATATTGACGTGGTTCAAAAATCCCCGCCTCGTTAACCAAAATACTCTTTGCCGGCGGAGTCTCCGAGCTTCGCCCAGGAAATTACCGCAAGAAAGAATGCCAATAAGACGTTGAGCAGTTGTTGGGTAAGGTCCTGTCCGAGCATGTACGTTAGCACTAGAAGCAGGTTGTGAAAGAGTACGAGAAATGTGACTGACGCGAGCCAGGAAACTCTTGACCATTTTTTAGCCAGTATTAAGCCGACGCCGTTGACGACTGCGAGGAGACCGATCGCCAGGTTGAGTCCGATGATGATCAGGGCCACCGGCCTGAATAAGTTATGAGGCATTACGGAAAGAATTTGCATGAAGGCGTGGAGGAAATAACTCAAGCCGTAGAAGCCTACCACTGCGCCCAGGAGTCTGAGGAACCTCATAACAATTGGTCGCTCCAGTCTTTCAAATAGGAAAGTCCGACGCTCAGCATACCCATCAAGGCGCAGTAAATGGCCCAAATAGTAAAATTTGGGAAGTTCTCTTTCTGTTCACGAAGCGGGTAGAAGGCGAGCGTGGTCAGGAACGTGCCGAGCCAGACTCCCGGTCGTGGAAACGATTGAGTGAATGCCTTGGAGATAAAACTCTCCGTAAGCCCTAAGACAAATGTAACGATTAGCGTGCCGGCATAAATTAGTGCCGATCGATTAGTTGCCTTCGCTTTTACCTCGGGAACTTTGTCCTGATCGAGGCCACAGATGCGGACGATCTCCACCACCGCCAGCACAGACATCGCTCCAAACACGATAGCTGCAAACCAGCCCTCTCTCGGGTTTCGGGAGATTGCCCTGACCCCGAGTGCCGTCAACACCACGAAAGCGAGCAGGATAAGCAGCTTGCCGATGAGCTTCCAAACCGAGAAGGTGGCGGTTGCAGACATTGAAGCAACTAGCAATAGGGATGGAGCATAGAAGCTAATTTATGTGGTTTTCGGGACAGGGACTCGCTTGATGCGGTCGTATTCTTTGCGTCGCGCCTGATGGGTATCCCACAAGTCGACATCTTGCTGTAATCCAAGCCACATTTCTGGTGACGTTCCAAAGGCGCGTGCAAGACGGTGCGCCATGTCGGTTGTTACTGGTCGGCGCTCGTGAAGTATCTCGCTGATCGTGCGTCGCGAAACACCGAGCAGGCGCGCTAGCTTATCCTGCGTCAATCCAACTCCGGGCAAGACATCCTCACGCAAGATCTCGCCGGGATGCGTCGGTCGTCTCTTCCGATTGTGCGGCCAATTATTGGGCATCGTTTTTACCTAATGATAGTCTTCCAAATCAACATCGAAGGCATCTTCACCTTCAAAGCTGAATGTCACTCGCCAGTTGCCGCTGACTCAACGCTCCACGTGCCAGTTCGGTTGCCCTTCAATTGGTGCAAACGATAGCCGCGCAGGTTCATGTCGCTTGTTGTGCGCGCGCGATTAAGAACATCTAGCTGTCTTCTTAAACGATTAGCGAGATCGGGTCTGACTCCTCCTCGTTCACCGGTTTCAAAGAGCCGCTTCAATCCTTTTTTGGCGAAAGCTCTTTATCACCTGTTGATTGTAACGTCACGAGTTACATTTCACAAGATGCGCAATCATGCAACGCCGGGTGGCAATGGAAGGGCCGCCCTCCACTTCTTCCTAATAATTTTTAAGAATTTTCTGAGATCTTTTTAAGGACTTGCTGAGGCCACTTTGACTACTCTGCTCCCGCTTCGAACTTCACGCGAACCTGTTGAGCACAAAGCAGTATGACACAGACTTATAGACGCAAACGCAATGGAGATGTATGGCACTTCTGCTCGAATTGCCGTCACTGGCCCGAATCAGACTACGAAACGACGAGGGAAAAACCTAAACGGAGCGAGATGTGCGAGCAGTGTAAGGCCAAACGCTTTAATGACAACTGCAAATAATGAGTGAAGCTGAAAGGAATCCTGTCATAATGGGCCAGGTTAGAGGCCGCGGAGCTAAGCGGACTGACGCCGATGAGAAACGATCAAAGGAAGCGACCCACGATTTGGCTGCTGTTTCTGCCGCCCGCTTTCTTTCTGGTCAAAGACATCATTGCTACATTTGTGATCCTTTCGTATGAACCGGGGATTAGCGGAGAAGCAGTTCTGCATTATGCCTACGCGCTTCTTCCGGGAACACTCTTCGTCGTCACTGGTTATGCGCCGCTCGTCAACTTGGTCTTCGGAGCGATTCTGGGGGTAATACTTTACCTGTTTATAACTCTTCGCAGGAGAGCTAACGATGGGACTCGACTGGAATCCACTGGGTAAGCCTAAGCCGGGTGCCGAAGAAGAGTTTGCTGCACTCTTCAAACAACTCGGTGAACTATCGACGAGGCCCGGTTGGTTCGAGAAAATCCGCCTGCGCATGCGAGGTGTCGACCGCGAAGCGATCCAGAAGCGTTGGAGCGAGATTCAGATCACGCCGTACGAGACACTGCGCGCGCCGCGAGTTGGCGAAAGCGCTGAGGCCGATGCGTGGGCACGCGAGCAGTACAGCAAGATGGAAGAGCCCAGACCGTCCAAAGACGAGTTCATGAAAGAGATGCAGGGCTACTATGTGCTTGCGCTCGTCCCACCCTGCGATGGACTTCCGTTTTATTCGAACTGGCCTGCCGGATACGTCGAGCGATACAGTTTTCGCGCGGCGTTTCTGCAAGACTGTGAAGACATTATTAGCGAGGATATCTACGCGAAATGTTATGAGAGTTGCCTCGCGCCGGAGCTGGCAGTTTTGGCGCAAGAGCTTCGCGCTTGTGCAGCGTCATACGCGAGGCCGCGGAAGCTCGAACACGTCGAATTCGTCCCTGGCGTAGATTTCGACGAGCAGAGTCCGGAGTGCAAGCTCCACATCCTGTACTCTGCTACACGTTGGTGTGAGTACTGGTCCAGCCGCGGTCACGGGCTTGAGGCATACTGGTAAGTCCGCGCTCAGTCTCCGGCGCGTCGCACCAGCACCTTCCAGTAGCGCACCGGCCAGAGCCGCGCGATCATCGAGATCATCGTTGCGTCTGAGCCGACGAGAATACGCGACTCGCGGCGCTCGATGCCGCGGACGATCGTCTCTCCCGCGATCTCGGGCGGCAGTCGCAGAAGCTTCCGGTACTTCGCGTGACGTCGCGCGATCTCCTCCTCGGATGTACCGGCCGGCACGCGTGCTTTCTCTGCGATAGACGTAGCGACTCCGCCGGGATGGACCACGCTCACGCCGATGCGCGAGCCTTCGAGCTCGTGTCGCAGCGCCTCGGAGAATCCACGCACCGCAAACTTACTCGCTGAATACGCCGTTTGCTCGGGAGGCGCGACGATTCCATAGACGCTCGAGAGGTTCACAATGCGCGCGTCTCCGCTCGCATGCAAGAGTGGCAGGAACGCGCGCGTCATCCGCACCACGCCCCAGAAGTTGATCTCGAAGAGCCACTCGAAGTCTTCGTCGGAGACCTGTTCGAACGTGCCTCCCACCGCGACACCAGCGTTGTTGACGAGCACGTCAACGCCACCATGCTCAGCCGCGACGATCTCAGGGAACTCAGCGACTGCGATCCGGTCAGCGACGTCGAGGCGATGTCGAGACACGCGCACACCGTTACCTCGGATCAGCTCAGCCGTGTCGGCCATGCCATCTTCGTCTATGTCTGCGAGCGCGAGATGACAACCGCGACGCGCCAGCGACACGGCGATCGCGCGACCGATGCCGCTCGCGGCACCGGTGACGACAGCCGTTCGCCCTTCGAGACGCATGCGCTCAGCCACTGGCAACCGCCTTCGCTTCAGCCCGCGCCCTCTTAAACTCCATCGTGCCGTCGTCAACGCGCCCATATCGCATCATGCGCAGGTCCTTCATGTAATTCTGGTGCAGTCGCCACGGCGTCTTCGATCCCTGGCGCGGGAGCGTGTGCAGCGCGCGCAGGACATAGCCCGAGTTGAAGTCAATCACTGGCTCCTCTTCGATGTCCGGATCGTTTACGCGCGGGGTACAGACAGCGAAGCCGTGCTGGTCCATGTGGTTCAGCAGCCGGCAAACATACTCGGCGGTCAGGTCACACTTCAAAGTCCACGACGCGTTCGTGTAGCCGACAGCGAACGCGACGTTGGGTATGTCGCTAAACATCATTCCTTTGTAGACGAACGCCTTCGGTAGCTCCACTGGCGCGCCGTCAACCACGAGTTGCATTCCGCTGAAGAGTCGCAACACGAGTCCGGTGGCTGTGACGATGATATCGGCGTCGAGGTGCTCACCTGATTTGAGCCGAAGGCCATCTTCGGTAAACGTGTCGATGTGATCTGTAACTAGCGACACCCGATCTTCGCGTATCGCGTCGAACAGGTCTGCGTCGGGAGCAAAGCAGAGGCGCTGGTCCCACGGGTTGTACGGCGGCGTAAAATGTTTCGAGTCGTATTTCTTCCCAAGGTTTTTTCTAACTCCTCTTGCCACCATCCACTTGAAGAGCTCCGGCCGTTTTCGCGCGAGGCTGTAGAAGAATGTCGCTATCAAAACGTTTTTCCAACGCGTGAGGGCATACGCGGTGCGGTCGGGCAGCCAGCGACGAAACGTGTTCGCAATCTTGTCTTCCGCGGGACGCGAGACGACGTAACTCGGCGAACGCTGAAGCATCGTGACGTGCGCCGCACGTTGGGCCATCGCGGGCACGAGTGTGATCGCGGTTGCGCCACTGCCGATCACAACGACGCGTTTGCCGGTGTAGTCGAGGTCTTCGGGCCATTTCTGCGGATGCACGATTGTGCCACGGAAGCGCGCGACACCGGGCCATTCCGGCGTGTAACCGCTCGCGTAATCGTAGTAACCGGTACAGAGATACAGGAAGTTGCACGTGAATTGGACGGGAGTTTTGTTTGGCCCAACTTCGGCCTCTACTGTCCAGCGTGAGTGGTCCGACGACCACGAGGCACGACGCACGCGATGGTTGTAACGAATCGCTTTATCGACGCCGAACTCGGCGGCAGTCTCGTGGATGTAACTCAGGATGGCGGGACCATCGGCGATGGCCTTCGCGTCACGCCACGGGCGAAAGCGATAGCCGAGTGTGTACATGTCGGAGTCGGAGCGGATGCCTGGATATCGAAACAGATCCCACGTGCCGCCCATCGACTCGCGACCTTCGAGTATGACGAAGCTCTTCGCCGGGCACTCCATCTTCAGATGGCAGGCGCCGCCGATCCCTGACAGCCCCGCGCCCACGATTATGACGTCCACGTGCTCCACAGTTCGCGAAAGCTATCATATTAGCCACGAAGAAGCATAAACCTGTGCATCTTGTGCGTTTTTGTGGCTTACTAGGAGCATAAGCGGAGGGCTTTATGACGTTATTCGATCTTTTGATTCTGCTGTTGGTGGCGGGATTGTGTGGAGCGCTCGGACAGGCGATTACGGGTTTCTCGCGCGGTGGGTGTCTGGTGTCGATCGCGCTTGGTTTTGTCGGTGCAGTCGTGGGGATGTGGCTCGCACGCACCATGGGTCTTCCGGAGTTGTTCGCCGTACGTATCGGGACAACTAACTTCCCGATTGTCTGGTCCATCATCGGCTCCGCGTTGTTCGTGGCGATCATCGCATTGCTTACCAGACGAAGTTATTGATTGATGAGGTACAACGGTAGGGGCGGCCCTCCGTGGCCGCCCCAGGTTTTGCCACATTGTGTTTCCGCGCACGGGTGGCCACGGAGGGCCACCCCTACAGTTGTTTATTATCGGGCAAAAGCCCCGGAGGTTATCTTCGGCGGATGAGTTTGATGAGGAATTTGAGGATACGGAGTCTTACTGTCATCTCCCAGAGCGCGATTCCTAAGACAAGGCCGACCAGTAAGATCGAGAATATAGTTTGCGAGTCCATTAGTTAGTCTGCCGTTTATCCCAGCTCAGCCAGCGAGTGCAGCGCGGCGAAGCGTTCCTTACCTGGAGCCATCAGGAGAGCCTGAACCGGATCCTGGAGCGCGACTTTCAGGAAGTCTGTCGTCCGCTCCAAACGCGTCGGGCTGCCGATGTTTTTGAAGATAGCATACTCGACCGCCGGCTTGGCGAGATCGACGATTAAGGTCGAGCCCCCACGGAACTTCTGCGGCAGCGACGATCCCTCAACTTCGATCTCGCGCGATTGCATCAGAGCAACGATAACTTGCGGCCTGTGATTACCATCCGGACCAACGCGATTCGAACGACGCAATGAGTGCACTTCGAAAAAGGGAGCGAGACTGAAATCAAGACCAAGCGTCGTCGCAAAGTCTGGCGACTCCTTGAAGATCTCTTTCAGCCGATCGTGCAATAGCGCACGCTGTTTTCTCGTCACATAGTACAACCGCTCGCGGTCGTTAATGTAAAAACACGCATCAGCGTAAGTCTTGAGCTGTTTCAGGATCTGCTTGTACTGCGGCGGCGGCTTCTCGATACTCACACCCTTCCAGCGGAGGGTATCGACTGACAATGTGTCGAGGTCTCGCGGATAGATCCCACGTTTTCGAAATGCCTCGACGAAGGCGACGCGATAGTGATAACGATCGTCAGGCACGAGATCGGCGTCTGCTGTGATGATCCCGCGCAAGTATTCACCAAACGTGACATCAACCGGCGGCAGGTAATCGAACGCGCGAATGCACATGTTGAGTAGGTGACCCGCAGTCTTCGATGCTTCGTTTGCCAGACGACGGACCAGATCTGGATGAATCGCACCGTCGGGCAGGATTCCGGTTCCGCCCGTGTAGATCCGCAACAGATCAGCAGTGCGCGTTTCGTAAATCGCGGTAAACGCGTCGAACACAGCCGCGACGAGAATCGCGCCGCGCGCGTGTGCCTCTTTCACGTTCTGATAATCAGCCGGATCGGGCTTCAACGGAATCCATTCGCCCGCATCGTTAATACGTCCAATCGAATCGCGCAGTGCGCCACGCTTGCCGGTCGCCCGTCCGAATTGCAGTGCGAGGCTGCCGAGGATCGACTCCGTCCGCAGGTTTCCGCGCGTGCGCCCGATCTCAGTCTCGAGTATCTTCGGTATCGTGAAGTGCTGCATCAGCGCGACGATGTCAGCGAATGCCTCGTGCAACGCCAGCACATCATCGTTCGTCGGCTCGCTGAAATGACGGTGCATACTATCGAGAATCGCGTGTGTAGTTTCGTGGGCCACTATGTCATGCGACAGGCAAGCATAGACTTTGCTACCGGGCACGTGATCGCCTGGATCGGTGGCCGAAGCTTCGAAGTACCCAAATAACAATCCCACGGCGAATGGACTGTAATAAGCGTTTGCTTGTCGCAGAGCGTGAGGATAGATTATTAAGCGGCGAGCAAACTCAAAGTCACTATCGTCAAATACGTTCTCCGGGTTAATTCGACGTCGCCAGAGAACCGGACGTCCGAGCGCGCGCTCGAAGTGTTCGATCGTTTTCATCGCGACAGCGTAAACCATCTGCTGGTGAAAAGCAGCGTTGCCTTCAGAAGGCTGCCAGCCGTCACTTGCGATCAGACGAGGGTCGTCAAGATCGACCGGATCATAGGTCACACCGGAAGCATCTTCATCGATGACGTGTATATACTCGCCCTTTGGTCCTTTCTCCAGTTTCTCCCAACGCACCTTCAGCGAGATCTCGTTCATTTCCGCAGTTGCGAATCGCGTCGACAAACTCGGATCGACTGCGTACGTGCGAATACGACGGAACGGCGGATCGAAAGGCTCAATGGACGGTTGGCACGCCGCGGGCGGTTTGGCTAACACGTTCTCCGGGATGTTTATTGCGGAGCCACCAAACATCAACGTGTAACGCTGAGCGATATGTCGTCTCAGCGCGACCGAGGCTTTGTCGTCCTGGATCAGCGCGTCCATGAAACTCTTCAAAGTATCTTTGGGAATTTCCTGGGCCGCATCCGGATCAGGCACGAGCTCGTTCAACGTCTGGTTGTAAAGCCAACGCTGCGCGAGCTCGATCTCAAACATGTTTTGTCGCGGCGGCGGATCCGCGATGCCGAAACCAGTGAGCACACGCAGCACTGCGAGCGAATCGCGGTCGGCTGGAGTCTTCGGTAGATTGAGCATCGGCGAAATACCGAGTGCGTCATGAGCTCGCAAGATGCCGCGGCCCATGCGTTCCGGATCCGCAGCGGGACTTGCAGACAAGAAGAGCGCGTGACGGACCGCTTCGACACGGCGCCAGTCACGCGGCAGCACATTTTTGTACTTCTCGAACCAGAGTGCGACAGCGGCCGCGATCTGCGGAGTTGCCGCAGACGTGCCCTCGCCGTTTAGCCTGACTGTCGAACCGCAACCAAAGACGGCCCACGGAATGTTGGGTGTGTAAGTGCACAGCGCCGCGGTCATGGAGCTGTCTGGTCCGTAGTTGCCGCGCAGCACGCGGAAACCGAGACCGTCATAAGGACTGCCGTCTGCCATTACACCGCAGGCAGCGAGCACGCGGTGATAGCGCGCGGGATACACGACGTGACGCGTGGGCGCTCCGTTGATGTTGTTGCCGGCCGCGGCGACGATGCATATGCCCGCTTCGTAAGCAGCATTCACAGCCTCGTTCCAAGCACGCGACGGCGCGCCGCCCATGCTGATCGAGATCACGTCGACCTTCTGATCGACTGCGTAACGCAGCGCTTGTGCAAACGCGCTCGTGCGGAAGAGTATGACGGAATTCGAGATACGCAGCGGAAGAATGTCAGCGCCTGCTGCGCCACCGAGGGTTTCGTTGAACTGCTCGAGATGGCCGCCGGCGAGGATGCTGATCGTGCCCGTGCCGTGACCTGAGTTATCGGGAAATGCATTGCCGCGGTTGGGATCGTCGGCGCTGTTCGGATCGTTATCGCCGTCTACAAAACTTCGTTCGAGATTCTGCAGGATATTTTGGGGGCGCGACTTGTGTCCGCGATCGTAGCCGGTATCGATGTGGGCGATGCGTGTGCGTGGTGGGTTGAATGGCACTGCCTCGCGCGCTTTACGTAGTTGCGTGAACTCGTCGTCGAGGTGCCAGGCAAATCTGTCTGGTCCTTTTATCTTGCGGCCATCGTCCTCTTGCGGAACGTCGGCGCAGCCGTGGTCCAACGCCATCACAGCGCCGCCGGGGTTCTTTTCGTTTGTATCCGCGAAGCTCTGCTCGAGATCCGGCTCGGCGAAGACGACGGCGGATTCATCGACGCCGAGCTGGCTGGCAACCTGGCTGTGCGCGAGGTCCCAGGGCGTCGCTGCTTCGTCGGGCAGATCTGCGAGGAACCATGCGGGCGCGGCGCCGAGACCGAATGCCACGGTTTGCGGCATGGAGTCGAAGAGTGGACGCAGGTTCGCGCGCGGATCGGCTGCGGCGAGCGATGCGGTCGGGAGAAGTTTTACGAGCAGACGGTTCTTAGCCATGATTTTAGTTGGGCCACAAAAGGCACAAAAGCACAAAATAAATCTTCGAAGAAGAGAACTATAACTGCTTAACTAATTTTGTGCTTTATGTGCCTTTTTGTGGCAAAAATTCGATTTTGTTTTCGTGGCACCACGCGCGCGCTGTGGCGACGCCGTGTTCGACTTCGGCGCGGAAGCGATGCTGCTTGAAATTGAAAAGGTAGTGCAGTGCGACTTCGGCTTTTATCTCGCGAACTGTGATCGTTCGTCCGAACTCACCAGGCGCACCGCGTTCGATCGCGGCGTTGTTGGCGTCAATGCGAGCACGTACCTGCTTGTAAGCGTTGTTCGTAGTCGCCTCGAAGATGCCGAAGAAGTTTCCGACGAAGCCGTTGTGCCACTGCCCGCGTTGACTCGTGGTCCAGATCACCCAAAGCTCATCGGCGCCACGCCGGATCGCTTCTTCGAGATTTGTCGCTGTATTCAAAACCGCATCGATGTACGTGTCGCCGTCAATCCGCACTGGTGGAAACCAAAGCGGCAACGATCCAGCGGCAATCAGAAGGTCTTCGGTGAGCTCGCCAGTTTCAACTGGACGCAGAATGTGTTTCGAGAAGTTGTAGACGTTGAATGTCCCCTGACGTGGGCTGGCGCGAATCTTTTCGAAGTCGAGACCCCATTCTCGAAAAAACTTCTTGCGAAACGGATTTAGCTCAAAGAACGATTCGGCGTAGAAGAGCTTGAGTAATTGCAGCCAGTTGACGTCAACGGCGGCCATTGGTTTGAAACGACGCCAGTTGTCTGCGATTTGAGTACCGGAAAACCCCTGCACCCACATCGCGAGATTGAACGCCGCCGCGCTGACGCCGTCGCCGTGATCAAACTCGATGCCCGCTTCATCGAGCCAGACCTGAAGCACACCCGCCTGAAATGCGATCTTGAGTCCCCCACCAGCCAGCATCAAAGACCGCTTCGTCACAAGACCTCCTTAGCCACGAACGCCGAAGGCGTTGGCAAATTTCAGCCCAGGGTTCGAGCGGAGCGAGAACCCTGGGGTTGGAAATCAAAGAATGTTAATAACCCTGAAAGGGTTCGGCGGTTGGCGAACCTTTCAGGGTTTGCTCGCTACTGGGTGCTTTACCCAGGGTTGTCGCTGCGCTCCAACCCTGGGGTTGGAAATCAAAGAATGTCAATAACCCTGAAAGGGTTCGGCGGTTGGCGAACCCTTTCAGGGTTTGCTCGCTACTGGGTGCTTTACCCAGGGTTGTCGCTGTGCTCCAACCCTGGGCTGAAATTAGCGAACGCCTTCGGCGTAATTGCGAACGCCTTCGGCGTAATTGCGAACGCCTTCGGCGTAATTGCGAACGCCTTCGGCGTAATTGCGAACGCCTTCGGCGTAATTGCGAACGCCTTCGGCGTAATTGCGAACGCCTTCGGCGTA